>Ga0068859_100001980_pt1 | contig 20901 bp, 13 predicted proteins | sample KBSSwiS22_FD_66585 | JGI IMG/M metagenome (GOLD analysis project Ga0068859, IMG submission 66585) | Switchgrass rhizosphere microbial communities from Kellogg Biological Station, Michigan, USA - KBS Switchgrass S2-2 | ecosystem: Host-associated > Plants > Roots > Rhizosphere > Soil ...
AGGGCGTCGACGCCTTCCTTGAGACCAAGGCGGTCTGGATCAACTGACCACGCTCGGCGATAGGACCGCAGAAGTCGACCGGCGACCGTTGCCCAACGCTGATGTCGTGGCGTTCAAGTTCAACATAGTGCAACCATAGTTTCAAATATTGAAAACCAAACTTCGGACCATAGAGCTAGCCTTCTCAGGGCAATAAGCCCGGAGAACCGGGCTCGTTGGCTCGCCTATGTGGTAGATGAATTGATATTTACTAGGCGCTTCTGCGAGAATTAGGAACTTAATAGTACCGAATTACTGTCGGCCTAGGTGGGCACAATTGTGCGCCTGGAGGCTCTCCATCGTCATCCCAAGGGGTAACAACATGCGCTACGCTCGGTTTTCCACCTATGCTGCCGCTTTGCTGGCGGGAACGGCGTTGGCAACGCCTGGAATGGCGTTGGCGGCGGACCAGGCTACCCAGGTCCCCGGTCCGAACGAATCCAGGCCCTCGAGCGGGAAGAGTTCTACCACTACGGATGGCGAGATCATCGTCACGGCAAGCCGCCGCGCACAGTCCGTCACCAGCGTGCCATACAATATTTCCGCAGTGACGGCGGAGGCGCTCACGCGCAATGGCATTACCGACATGGCGAAGCTGGCGCGCAGCGTACCGGGCGTGGCGATCGTCGACCGCGGACCGCGCGAAGCAGCCGCCAACAACACCATCGTCATACGTGGCATCACGACCAGTGGCGCGGGCGCGCTCGCCTCGGGGCCGCAGACAGCGGATACGGTATCGACCTATATCGGCGAAGCGCCGCTCTACGTGAACATGGCGATCAAGGACGTCGAACGCGTCGAGGTGCTGCGGGGGCCGCAGGGTACGCTCTACGGATCCGGTTCGCTTGGCGGCACGATCCGTTTCCTCTTCAATCGCCCCAATACAAAGGGCTTTTCGGCGACGTTCGACGGATCGCTGGCCGGCACCAGCAAGGGTTCCCCGAGTGGCTCGGGCGACCTGATCGTCAATGTGCCTTTGAGCGAGAACGTCGCGGTTCGCGCAGTCGGCAGCTATTCGCATGGCGGAGGCTATGTCGATCAGAAGTTCCTGTTCAAACGCGACAGCGTCAACGGTCCGGCCACCAACGCCAATCCCGGGGACCTGCTCAACGGCGCGCCGATCATCGAACCGAAGAAGGACGTCAACTGGTCCGACATCTACTTCGGCCGTGTCTCCTTGCGGGCGACACTCAGCGACAATGTCGACCTGCAGCTCAACTACCAATATCAGCATAGCGACGTCGGCGGCGCGGGCGGAGTCAATCCGGGCTACGGCGGGAACGACTGGTACGAGGGGTCGCAGCGCCTGCTCGATCCGCTCAGGAGCGACACGCACGTGGTCAACCTCGACGCCAGCGTCGATTTCGGCTTTGCCACTTTGACCTCGTCATCGTCCTATTACGACGCCAAGATCACGTCGAGCCGCGACAATACCAGCCCGGGGGAGCTTAACGGCTACGGCGTATTCTATCGCGGAAGCCCACGCTTCATCGAGGAAGCTCTCGATTATGACAGCAACCAGGGATTCGTTGAGGAGGTTCGCCTGACCTCCAATGGCAAGACGCCGCTGCAATATGTCCTCGGCGCCTTCTATCAGGATACCAAGCGCTTCCTGCGGCTGGACGACGTCATGCCGGGATATTCGGCCTGGCGCCGGGCGGACGGAAACAACCCGTTCGGACCCGGTGCGGGGCCGCTCACCGCGAATTTCCAGCTGCCTGCCAACGACAGGGACTTCCTGACCGAAGAAACCCAGCGTTTCCGCGAAGTCGCGCTGTTCGGTGAACTGACGTACAATTTCACCAGCCGTTGGCAGGTCACCGGTGGCACACGCTTCTTCTGGGAGCGCTTCAGGGATGAGGCCTCCTTCCTGCTTCCCCAGACCGAGATAATCATCGGCCCAGGCTCCGGGTCGGCGTTCGGGAACAGCCAGATTAAGCCATCGGACCACATCTTCAAGGTGAACACCTCCTATGAAGTGGTCCACAATCTGCGCATCTACGCCACCTTTTCGCAGGGTTTCCGCCGCGGCGGCGCGACTGCGCTGCCGACCGTCGGACCCTTCGCAGAGCGAGCCGAGCTGAGCAGCTATAAGGCCGACAAGATCAACAATTACGAATTGGGTTTGAAGGGCCGGCTCGGCCGGACACTGAGCTTCTCCACCGCGGTCTTCCAGATCGACTGGAAGGATATCCAGCTTCCTTTGCTGACCGTTGCCACAGGGCAGGACTTCGTTGCCAACGGCGGCCGGGCACGTTCAAGAGGCTTCGAGTTCGAGGGCAGCTGGCAAGTGTCCGATCCGCTGTCGGTGAACCTGGGCTATGCCTACACCGACGCCAAGCTGGTCGATGACTTCGAGATCCGCACGCTGGACGCCTCCCTGACCGATCAGATGGGCGGAATTGCGGGTTCGGGCAGCGCAGGCAGCCCGACGCCGGGGACGCCGAAGCACAGCGCGACGCTCGGCATCGACTATCGCCATGAACTTTCTTCAGGTCGCGCGCTCCGGTTCCATATCGACGGCAATTATCGATCGAAGGTTCTGCGCAACCTGGCAAGCAGCACGTCGGCAGCTTATTATCTAAAGGGATATTCCATGTGGAACCCGTCGGTCGCCTTTGAGGCGCCGCGCTGGTCCCTCACCGCCTTTGTCGACAATGTGTTCAACGTCAAAGGCGTCAATAGCGTCGATTCGCTGACGCCCGACCTGGCCAACCGTCAGCGGGCCATCTTCATCTCTCGCCCGATCACCGCGGGCATGCGCCTCAACGTTAGATTTGGTGAGGCCGCAAGATAGAGCGTGGAGCGTCCGACCGGCACCGGGAACCATGACCATGCGATTGAAGAGAAACCCGCAGCCAACAGGCGAAAGGGAGATGCGATGACTGGGCAGTGGCTTACGATGCGGAAGATCCTCCTGATCGCGGCGGCGATCGCCATGCTCAGAGGAGGGGCAGTCGATGCAGCTGTGCCGGGCGGAGCCGTGTGGATACCGGCTTATGTGTCCTCTCCTGCGGCTCCGATCATCAACGTCCCGCCGGAAGTCATCCCGCCGCCGCAGGAGATTCGCGGCACGGTCCGCTACAAGCTCACCTTATGGGCCCAAGGCGAAGCGATCGCGCTTCGGCTCACCAACGAAGCGGGAACCAGGCCGCTGCGTATCGGCCATATCACCGTGGCCGTGGCGGGGCGAGCGGCGCCCAAATTCGTCGACGTCACGTTCGCCCGATCGACTTCACTGGTCATTCCCGCCGGCGCGCCTGCCCTCAGCGACCCCATCCCTATTCCAATCAAACCCGGCTCCAACCTGCTCGTCAGTGTCTACCTGCCCGAGACGTTTACACACACGCAGGCGGACGGTACCCGTCCGACCGAATACCGGCCGGAGCGTGACGACACAGCCGCTGCGACGCTGCCCGGCGCTCAATCGCTGTTCGTCAGGCCCATCGTATCGGCCGTTCTCGCCTTGACGCAATCCCGGCGCCGGGACGCGATCGTCACTTTCGGGGATTCGATCACGGACGGCACGGGAGCCAAATCACCCGATGTGCGTGGATGGCCGGATGTCTTGGCGGCCCGGCTGTGGCGAGACCCGACATCGACAGGCGTCGTCGTGAATGCGGGGATTTCGGGCAACAAGCTGCTCGCCGACGGTTGGGGAATATCGGCGCTCGGGCGCTTCGACCGCGACGTCCTGTCGCTTCCCTCGGTCAAGCATATGATCCTGCTCGAAGGGATCAATGACATCGGCTCGGAGGAGCGAAAGCCGACGGATCCACTTCTGGTGACGTTCGAGGAGTTGGTCGGGGCATATCGGCAGTTGATTGCAAGAGCACATCAGCGTCGCATTGGCCTTGCCTGCGCGACTATACTCCCGTTCGAAGGGTCAGATTATTTTTCCGGCGAAAAGGAAACGCTGCGGCAGCGGGTAAATAGCTGGGTTCGCGGCAGCCGCGAATGTGACGCGGTGATCGACTTCGACCAGGCGATGCGCGACCCCGCCAACCCGCGCCGCCTGCAAGCGCAATATGACTCCGGCGACCACCTGCATCCGAACGACGACGGATATCGGGTGATGGCCGATTCCGTCGATTTGCGGATCTTTCGATAACCTCCGGGACGATCGCCACTCGCCGGACATTTGACCAATCCATCGCGGCTGAAAACATTGGCCCTGCCCTGGTCGGTCGTCACGGCCCGAATAGCGCCGGCAGGGCACTCAAGTTCGATAATGCGCCCCCTCAGTTTCAAATGTTGAGAACCAAAGTTTGAATAGCCGTCTTACCTCTTGGGGATGGGCGGAATGGCGAAAATTGTTCGTCGTTCGGGCCTCCACCAGGAGAGTAACGATCGTCACGCAAGCACCTCGACGGGAATGGCGATGACTGCCGTCGGCAGCTTGCGCGTCGATGGAGCGCGACTGTGGGCGCGGCTGCACGAGATGGCCGCCATTGGCGCGACGCCGAACGGCGGCTGCAACCGGCAGGCGCTGACCGACCTCGATCGCGACGGCCGAGATCTGTTCGTGCGCTGGGCGAAGGAGGCGGGCTGCACAATCGCCATCGATCAGGTCGGCAACATCTTTGCGCGCCGGGAGGGCGCCGATCCGAGTGCGGAGCCCGTCGTCACGGGCAGTCATCTCGACACGCAGGAGACCGGCGGAAAGTTCGACGGCGTCTTTGGCGTCCTGGCCGGCCTCGAGGTGCTCCAGACGCTGCAGGATGCAAAGGCGGAAACTCGGCGGCCCGTCGAAGTCGTCGTCTGGACGAACGAAGAAGGATGCCGGTTCGCGCCCGCGATGCTCGGTTCGGGCGTCGTTGCAGGGACCTATGACCTCGATTTCGCCTATGGCCGGCGCGACAAGCAAGGCCTGACATTCGGGGACGAACTGCGGCGCATTGGCTACTTGGGCGACGTGGCCGCGGCGCCCAGAAACCTCGCCGCCCTGTTCGAAGCGCATATCGAACAAGGCCCGATCCTCGATCGCGAGGCGACAACGATCGGCATCGTCAAGGGTATCCAAGGCGCCTATTGGTTCGACGTCACGCTCACCGGCGCGTCCGCGCATGCCGGCCCGACGCCGATGGATATGCGGCGCGACCCGTGGCGAGCCCTGACCAAAATCGTCGATGGCACGTTCGAGCTTGCAGACACCAGGGCACCGTGGGGCCGGGCCACGTTCGGCGACATCAAAGCCATTCCGGGCGCCCGCAACACCGTCCCTGAAAAGCTCATCCTGTCGATCGACATCCGGCACCCCGATCCGGCCGAGCTTGAGATTATGGTGCAGAGTCTCAAACGGCTCGTCCTCGAAAGTGCTGCGGCGCACGGGATCGACGCCGAGATCGAACAGATCTGGCACATGCCCCCTACGGCTTTTGATCCGTTCCTTGTCGGGCAGATCGCCAAAAGTGCGGCTTCGCTCGGTCTGTCGGCGCGCGAAATGATCAGCGGCGCGGGCCACGACTCCCTCCATACCGCGCAATATGCGCCCACGGCGATGATCTTCGTCCCTTGCGCGCAAGGCATCAGTCACAACGAAATGGAATCTGCAGAACCTGACGATCTGACCGCCGGTGCCAACGTACTTCTGCATGCAATGCTTGCCATTGCCAACGATAAGAAGGAATAAGCATGAGTTCAGTTCTACGAACTCGTGTTGATGGGGGACAGACTCCGCGGCCATCCCGGTGGGGGTTAGACAGCGAATACGGCACTCTGCGCGATGTGTTGGTAGGCCCGGTCGACAATTTCAGTTGGCGGGCCGGCAATGCCGTCGCTGAGCGCAGCGAGCGACTTGGCCTCAAATTCGAGAAGGATGTCGCGAGGCGCCAATATGGCGAGATGATCCACGCCTATGAACAGGCGGGCGTGAAGGTCCACTACCTCTCCCCTGACGCCGACCTGCCCTATCAGATTTTCGCACGCGACAGCAGCGTGATGACGCCGTGGGGCGCCATCATCATGCAGTTGCAAAAAGCCTATCGACGCGGCGAGATCGCGTCGGTTCTTCGCTTTTATCTCGATAACGAAATCCCGATCTACGACATCGTCTCGGCAGGCAATGTCGAGGGCGGCGACTTCATGGTCTTGAAGCCCGGCGTCGCGGCCTGCGGGTTTTCCGGCGAACGCTCGATCGCGCCCGCGGTAAATCAGGTCCGACGCTGGTTCGAAGCCGAAGGATGGGAATTCTGCACCTACGCCTTCGATCCCCACTTCCTGCATCTCGACGTTCAGATGGGGATGGTGGCGGAGGACCTAGCCGTCGTGTGCGTGGAAGCCGTCGAGCCACAGCTCGTGGACTGGCTGAAAGCGAAGGGCATTCGCATTCTCCCGGTCCCGTATAGCGATGCGATGAAGCTGGGCACGAATGTCGTCGCCCTAGGCGATGGGCGGGTTCTTATTCCGTCAACCAGCCGAAACCTCATCGACCTGTGCCGCGCCGAAGGGCTCGAAGTATTCGATCCGGATGTTTCCATGATCGCACTGGGAGGCGGCGCCGTGCACTGCATGTGCCAGGCGCTTCGACGCGACCCTGGCTGACAATAGCCAATATTCTCGCCGCCAGGATCGAAGTATTTATCTTAACAAATTCCAGAAAATTCCAATAACAATATATATTTCTTCAGAAGATTTTGACTGAATCATTCGAAAGTACGCCAGTACCTACTTTCGGGAGCAAAAGGCAAAACATTGCATCAACTCCCCGATTTGACACACAGATATAAGGGGCAACGATATGCGTCTCTCTCAGTTTCCTGCCTACGGAGCAGTCTTGCTTGCCGGAACCGCGGTGGTTGCGCCAGCAGCAGCGTGGGCCTCGGGCGGCGCGGGCCAAGTCGCCGGTGCGAGCGGATCTCAGCCCGCGTGTACGCAAAGCGCCCCCGACGCGCAAAGTTCGACGAATGAGAGTGGCGAAATCATCGTCACCGCAACCCGCCGCGCGCAAACCGTAACCAGCGTCCCGTACAATATATCGGCGGTGACGGCGGAAACGCTGCAGCAAAACGGCGTCACCGACCTTGCGAAGCTGGCGCGCAGCGTGCCGGGCGTGACCATCATTGATCGCGGTCCACGCGAAGCAGGGATGAACAATACGATCGTCATACGCGGCCTCACCACGAGCGGTGCGGGTGCGCTCACCCCCGCTACGCCGACTGCGGATACGGTGTCGACCTATATCGGCGAAGCGCCGCTCTACGTGAACATGGCGATCAAGGACGTCGAACGCGTGGAGATATTGCGAGGGCCCCAGGGTACGCTCTACGGATCCGGGTCGCTCGGCGGTACCATCCGCTTTCTGTTTAATCGGCCCAACTCGAAAGGCTTTTCAGCGAGCGTCAACGGTTTGCTAGCCGGTACCAAGAAGGGATCCTTGAGCGGCTCGGGGGACCTGATCGTCAACGTGCCTCTTGGCGACAAGCTCGCGTTGCGCGCTGTCGGCAGCTATTCGCGCAGCGGCGGTTACGTCGATCAGAAGTTTCTGTTCGAACGCAGCGGCGTCCGGAGTCCGGCCGTCAACTCCAACCCCACTGACGTTATCAACGGCGCGCCCGTGATCGCGCCCAAGAAAGACGTGAACTGGGCCGATATTTACTTCGGACGCGTTTCACTCCGAGCAACCCCGACCGACAATCTCGATGTGCAGCTCAACTACCAATATCAGCATACGAACGTCGGCGGATCAGGCGGCGTCAATCCCAACTATGGCGGAAACGATTGGTATGAGGGATCCCAGCGCATCGTCGATCCTCTCCAGAGCGACACGCATCTCGTCAACCTCGACGCCAGCCTCGATTTCGGCTTCGCCACACTGACTTCTTCCTCGTCCTACTATGATTCAGAGGTCAACTCGAGCCGCGACAACACTGGCGCCTTTGAGACGGCAGGCTTTGGCGTGTTGTACCTGGGCAGCCCGCGCTTCATTGCAGACGCGCTCGACAACAGCCGCAACCAGGGCTTTGTTCAGGAGGTTCGCCTGGCCTCGAATGGCAACACGCCGCTGCAATATGTCCTCGGCGCCTTCTACCAGAACACCAAGCGCTATTTGGAGTTAAACGAGATCTTGCCTGGCTATTCCGCCTGGCGCCGTGCAGACGGAACCAATCCGTTCGGTCCCTTCCCGCTGCCGCCAAATTTCCAGCTGCCCGGCCAAGAGACGGACTTCCTGACCACCGAGACGCAGCGTTTCCGCGAGGTCGCCTTGTTCGGCGAGCTCACATATAACATCACCCACCGGTGGCAGGTCACCGGCGGCACGCGCTTCTTCTGGCAGCGCTTCAAGGATCAGGCATCCTTCCTTCTACCCCAGACCGAGATCATCTTCGGTCCCGGTTCTGGTTCGGCCATCGGCGACAACCAGGTCACGACGTCGGACCACATCTTCAAGGTCAACACCTCGTACGAAGTGTTCGACAAGGTACGTCTCTACGCCACCTTCTCGCAGGGTTTCCGACGCGGCGGCGCCAACGCGCTGCCCACGGTAGGGCCCTTCGCCGAACGTCCTGAACTGAATTCCTACAAGGCCGACGAGATCAACAATTACGAGCTCGGCTTGAAGGGAAGGCTGGCCGGGGCGCTAAGCTTCTCGACCGCGATCTACCAAATCGATTGGAAGAACATTCAGCTCTTCGTTGCGACCCCCGCGGCAGGGCAGCCCTTTGTCGCCAATGGCGACCGGGCCCGTTCCAGGGGTTTCGAACTGGAGGCAAATTGGCAGGTGTCCGATCCGCTGTCCGTCAGCCTCGGCTATGCCTATGCCGACGCGAAGCTGATCGATAGCTTCGAGATCCGCGCCCTGAATTCCTCCCTGACCGATCAGATGGGGGGAATCGCGGCTTCGGGCGCTGCGGGTAGCCCAACACCGGGCGCGCCAAAGCACAGCGCAACGCTCAGCATCGACTATCGCCACGATCTTTCGGACAATCGTTCGATCGTGTTCCATGTCGATGGCAATTATCGATCGAAAATCCTGCGCAATCTCGCGAGCAGCACATCGGCCGCTTATTATCTGAAGGGCTATTCCATGTGGAATCCCTCGGTGACCTACGACACCCCGCGATGGTCTCTCACGGCCTTCGTGGACAATGTGTTCGACGCCAAAGGCATCACCAGTATCGCGTCGCTGACGCCGGACGTCGCGAACCGCCAACGATCGATCTTCATTTCCCGGCCGATCACGGCGGGGCTCCGTTTCAACGTCAAGTTCGGGGAGGCCGCCAAATAGGACGGCCATTTTTCGGACGGTGCGCCGGAACAAGGTGCTGCGCTTGGGCGGAGTAGCCCGGTGCAGCACCGACCTTCTCCGGGCCTCACAGTTCTGAAAATCGGCGTCTCCGAAGATGGTCTCGACCTCCCTCTCCTTCTGCACCGGGAATTTCGACATGCGATTGAAGACAATGTTTTCCGCCCTGCTCACCTCCACTCTGCTGACCGTGCCGGCATGGGCGGATCCGGCGCCGGGGGGACATGTCGACCGGATCTTCGTGAACGGACATATCTGGACCGGCGACGATGCCCAGCCCTGGGCGGAAGCAATTGCAGTCTCGGGCGACACGCTGGTCGGCGTCGGAAGGGACAGCGACATCAGGGCGATGGCTGCGCCCGACACGGCGGCCACAGATCTTGGCGGTCGCTTCGTGACGCCGGGTTTCCAGGATGCGCATGTGCATTTTCCCGGGCCCTCGGTGAACGCGATCAACCTGGACGACGTGACCACGCTCGAGCAGTTCCAGTCGCGGCTTAAGGCGTTTGCCGCCGCGCACCCGGACCTGCCCTGGATCACAGGCAAAGGCTGGGGCTATTCGATTTTCCCCGGCCAGATCGCCGACAAGAAATATATCGACGCCGTCATCTCCGACCGCCCCGTCTATCTGATGGAGCGGGACGCGCACATGGGCCTGGCCAACAGCGCCGCGGTCCGGGTCGCGGATGTTACCGGCGCTACGCAGGATCCGCCGAACGGGCACATCATGAAAGCCGGAGACGGCGAGCCTACGGGCGAGTTCAAGGAGGCCGCGCAGGGGCTCATCCTTCGCAAGATCCCAGCGGAAAGCGACGACCTGCGTTACCGCACCCTACTCGCACACATGGATGAGGCAGCCCAGGTGGGGCTGACGTCGCTCCAGGACGCCATGTCGCGCCCGGAAACCATGCCGGTGTTCGAACGGGCTCTCGCCGCGAACAGCCTCAAGCAGCGTTTCCAATTCGCCATGGTGATGGTGCCCGGCGTTGGCCCGTATTCGCGCCAGCATCATCTTGAGCGGCCGATCACCGAAGCCGACCTCGCGCCCTATGTCCAGCTGCGCAATACGCTGCGCGGCCCGCTGCTCAAGGTGGTGGCAATCAAGGGACAACTCGACGGCACCGTCGACGCGATGACCGCATCGATGGACGACCCGTTTATTGGAACGAACAACACCGGAATTCCCTTTTGGGAAACGGACGAGCTGAACCGGACCGTCGCGCTCTACGATAAGCTGGGATTCCAGGTGCTGCTGCACGCAATCGGGGACAAGGCCATTGGGCAAGCGCTCGATGCCTTCGCCTTCGCCCGTCAGGCGAACGGCACCAGCGACCGGCGCCATCGCATCGAGCATGCCGAAGTGCCGCGGCTGGAGGACCTCAAGCGTTTCCATGACCTTGGCGTGATCGCGTCGACACAACCGATATTCGCCAATCCCGATGAGACCGTGCTCAAGAATTTCGAGCCCCTGCTTGGACCGAAGCGGGCGCCACATACCGATTCGTTCAAGATTTTCGACGATGCCGGCATCGTGCAGGCGTTCGGCAGCGACTGGGACAATTTTACGTTCTCGCCGATGGAAGGCATCGCCGTCGCAGTCACACGCCAGACGCCTGAGGGCAAACCGATCGGTGGCTGGTATCCCAAGGGCCGCATCTCAGTCGAAGCGGCGCTGCGGCATTATACGCGTGACGGCGCTTTTGCGACGTTCGACGACAAGGTTCGCGGCACGCTGACCAAGGGAAAGCTCGCCGATTTCGTCGTCCTGTCGCAGGACCTGACCAAGATTGATCCCACGGCGATCCGCCAGACCAAAGTGCTGCTGACGGTCATGGGTGGGAAGGACACCTGGCGCAGCCCGGACTTCCGATAGGGAACCGTCGCCCACCCGGCCTGTCCCCCGCAGTTCCCTTGGGACGCGACGGAGGGGTCGGCCGGCAGTGCAAGCCAGCTAATTCAAACAGGGAGTAAGCCATGCGCGCGCTCAAAGGATTGTTGCTCGCTGCGGGGGCCGGCAGCTTGCTCGCGTCGACCACAGTGGGCGCCAAGCGAGCCGATGTCACCGCGGACCTGGTGCTGATCAACGGCGATGTCCGCACCGTTGATCCAGCGCGGGATCATGCGACCGCGTTCGCGGTGAAGAATGGCCATTTCGTCAAGGTGGGCAGTGACCGCGAGATACGGGCGCTGGTCGGGCCGGCGACGAAGGTCGTGGATGCCGCCGGGCGCACGGTGGTGCCTGGTATGATCGACGGCCACACCCATTTCATGATGGGGTCGGACATGGTGGCGGGCGTCGACCTGTCGTACATTCCGGACAAGAAGACCTGGCTCAAGAAGATCAAGGAGCGCTCGGACCAACTTCCCAAGGGCGAGTGGCTGGTCGGCGGCGGCTGGGATTATACGCTTGGCGAAGGAGCTCTTCCGACCAAGGAAGACATTGATTCCGTGGTCCCGGACCGGCCGGTGTTTCTGCATGACATTGATGGCCACACGAGCTGGGCGAACAGCATCGCACTCAAGATGGCGGGAATCACCGCGAAGACGCCGGTGCCGCCCGGCAGCGAAATCGTGGTCGATTCAAAGACTGGCGAGCCGACGGGCATCCTGAAGGAAGCCGGGGCTTCGGAATTGGTCATGCGCCAGCCTGGCATGCAGAAAACGCAGGCGAGGCGCCTCGACGCGCTGCGCCAGACGATCGCCTATGCCAATAGCATGGGCCTCACCGGTGCGCACGAAATGGCCGGGCGAGAAACCTTGTTCGACTATCTCAGCCTGGCCGAGAAGGGCCAGCTGAACATGCGCGTCTGGTATGGGCAGTTCACCGACGCGCCCAAGGATATCACGCAGGCAGCCGCCGACCGCACGCTGATCGACCGGAAGCTAGCTGCGCTCCCCGTCACAAAGGCGAAGGGCCCGACGCTGAAGTTCGGCTATATCAAGACGATCATCGATGGCGTTCTGTCGACGCGCACGGCCGTGCTCGATCAGCCCTATTCGGACATGCCCGGCTGGAAGGGTGAACCATTTCGGACGCAGGCCGACCTGGAACGCATGATCTCCAAAGCGAACGGCGCGGGCTTTCCGATGGCCGTGCATGCGATCGGCGACGCCGGCGTCCATACCGTGCTGAATGCGTATGAGAATGCCCGCAAGCCGCTCCCGACGGGGGTGCATAACCGCATCGAACATATCGAAGTGATCGAGCCCGCCGATCTGATGCGGTTCAAGACGCTGGACGTCGTCGCGTCGATGCAGCCCAATCACGCCACGGGCACGATCGGAAAATATATCACCGAACGTATCGGCCCGGAGCGGGAGCCCTGGGCCTATGTGTGGAAGAAGATGGTGGTCAACCATATCCCGCTCGTCTTCGGCAGCGACTGGTCGACCTCGCCGCTGAGCCCGCTCACGCAGATCAACGACGCCGTGTTCCGGGAGAGCCCTTTCGGTTTGGGCAATGGGCCCTGGCATCCGGAAAATGCCGTGACGTTCGACGAGGCGTTGCACGCCTACACCCAGGCTGGGGCGAACATGACTCCTTGGGCAAAGGAGATTGGGAGCATCACCGTGGGCAAATGGGCCGACTTCGTCGTGATCGACGGGATATTGCCGACCCCGCTCGATCGTTCCATCCGGCTGCGGCACGTGCAAGCGACCTATCTTGCCGGTAAGCCGGTGTTCGAGCAAGAGTGAGGGCGGCGGTTGCGCCCAGGCATCCAGATCAGGCCCGCCGCGCCGGAGCGGGAGTTGCGGCGACGATGACCGTGCCCTCCGATCTGCAGCTGGAATTGGACCGGGGGCGGCAGTTGCTCGCCGCCGGGCGGGCAACCGATGCGCTGGCTTTGGCCGAACAAATCCATGCACGCGCCGCAGCATCGACCGCCGCCTTGCATCTGATCGCCGAGGCGGCGCTGCAGGCGGGCGATGCCGCCCGGGCGATGCGCGCTGCACGCGCCCTCGTTGAAAAGGACGATCGCCAGCCCTGGGCGTGGAGTTTGCTCGCCCGCTGCACGCTTGCCGGCGGCTATCCCGGCGAGGCTGCAGACGCCGCGTTTCGGGCGATTTCGATTCCGGGCGCGCCGGCCGCGACAATGGGAAATGCCGCCACCATTTTTTCCGCCGCCGGGCGGCATGGGATCGCGCTCGACACCTTTGCACAGGCGGCGGCTCTTGCACCCGACGATCCGCGGCACCTGTTCAATCTCGCCATGGAACGGCGCTTCCTGGGGGACCTCGCCGCTGCCGAAGCCGATTGCGACCGAGTGATCGCGCTCGACTCGGACCATTTCGAGGCATGGCTGATTCGATCCGGGCTGCGCCAGCAGACGCAGGACGACAATCATGTCGATGCCATTCGTGCTCGACTGGCGCGCGGCGTGGGAAGCTGGCGCGGCGAAGGCCAGCTTCTCTATGCGCTGGCCAAGGAACTGGAGGACCTGGGCGATCATGCACGCAGCTTCGGCGTCCTGGCCTGCGGCGCCCAATTGCGCCGTTCGCACATGAACTATGACGTCGATCGAGACGTACGGATGATGGAGGCACTGATCGCTGCGTTCCCCGTCAATACCGATACAGTCGACACGAATTCCACTGAAGGCTCAGCCGCCATCTTCGTCGTGGGCCTGCCACGTACCGGCACCACGCTCGCCGAACGGATTGTGTCGAGCCATTCGCAGGTGGAAGCGCTCGGCGAACCAACCGCCTTCCCTGCCGCGATGATGGCGGAAATGCAGAAAACGCCCGTCCACGCGCGCGATCCAGAGCACCGGATCGCCGCGGCCAAGGCTATCGCTCCCGAAGCGCTCCGCTCGGCCTATCTGCGACGCCTCGAAGGACTGCGGGGTGCTCCGCCGCGCTTCGTAGACAAGCTGCCGATGAACTTCCTCAATATTGGCCTGATTCGGTGCGCCCTGCCCGGTGCGAAGATCGTCCATCTCCGCCGTGATCCGATGGACGCCGGCTATGCCATGCTGAAGACCTGGTTTGCCGACGCCTATCCCTTTTCCTACGATCAGGAGGAGCTCGGCCACTACATCGCTGGCTACCATCGGCTGATGGCGCATTGGAAAGAGCTGTTTCCCGACGCCATCGTCGAGATCGACTATGAAGCGCTGGTCGACGATGTCGAGGAGCAGGGCCGTCGGATGCTCGGGCATTGCGGTCTCGATTGGGAACCCGCTTGCGCCGAGCCGCATCGCAACATCGCGCCATCGACGACGGCGAGCGCCAGCCAGGTTCGCCAGCCTGCCCATCGGCGGTCGGTCGGCAATTGGCGCAATTATCGACGTGAGTTGGCGCCGATGCACGCCATTCTGGCCGCCGCCGGCCTCGTTACGCGCGGCAATCCCGGTGCTGAGGGATGACCTTCGCGCCGGGCAATTAGGGGAAGTCGAACAATATGCGAGACACGACCAGAGCCAATGCTGGAGGCGATCCCCTTCCGCCGAGGTTCCTTATCGCCCTGCAATCGGACGCGGACGCATGACCGCAAGGCTGCGTAGCGGCGCGCTGTCGCTGACCGAATCGCTGGTGATGGGCGTGGCGGGGAGTGCGCCTGGTTTTTCGGTTTCGGTGGCGCTTGCCAGTCTCATTGGCACAGCGGGAGTGTTGGCGCCGGGCGCGTTGATCATTTTCGCCATACCGATGATCGGGATCGCCATTGCTTATAAGGGCCTTGGCGCGCGGATGCCCAGCGCGGGGGCCGGCTATGAATGGACAAGCCGGATGTTCGGCAAGCCTTTGGGCTTTGCATCGGGCTGGGCGCTGTTGGTTGCCTCCGCGGTATTCACGGTCACGGGCTCATCGCCGCTTGGCGCTGCGACCTTGAGCTTCGTTGCGCCGCATCTGGCGGATAATGTCGTGCTGGCGACCGCGATCGGCACGGCCTGGTTCCTGATCATCGGAGTGGTGCTAATGGTCGGCATCGGGCTGACCAGCAAGGTGCAGATGATCATGAGCGGGATCGAGATCGCGATCCTCACGGTGGTGCTGATCGCGGCAGCGGTCCATGCGATCCGCCACGGCGCGGTAAATCCGCCATCTTGGCAGTGGTTCAGCCTCAATTATCCGCCGGGCACCTTTGCCTCCACCGGGCTTCTGGTCGTGTTCTTCTATTGGGGGTGGGACGTCACTGCCAACCTCGGCGAGGAGACGACCAGCAAGCATGACGGCGCCGGCACCGGCGGCTTCCTGAGCGTGTTCGTGACGGCAGGCTATTTCGTCGCCTTTGCCGCCGCCGCCCTGATATTGTTCAGCATCAAGGACGCGCAGAACTTCTCGGACAATCTCGTCTATCATATCGCGGAACAGGCCGGGCTGGGCCGTGTCGGCGCGCTCGCCGCCAGCCTGGCGGTGATCCTCTCCAGCGTCGCCACGCTGGAAACGCAGCTTCTGCAATTCTCGCGCACATTGTTCGCGATGGGACGCGACGGATCCTTGCCGCGCGTCTTCGGCGTGATCCATGAACGGACCCAGACGCCGATGAACACCATGTACTTAATGCTTGGGCTGGGCACGCTGCTCATGTTCCTGGCGAGCTTCATGCCCAGCATCGGGCTGATCCTTGCCGATTCCGTCAAGGCAATCGCCTTGCAAGTCTCCTTCTATTATGGCCTGGCCGGCCTCGCCTGCGCCTGGCTCTATCGGGATAGCTGGCGCACGCAGCCCGGCCGGTTCCTGGTCTATGGAATCTACCCACTCGCCAGCGCGCTCTGCCTGGCGGCGGCAGGAATCTATGCCTTCTTAACCTTCGATCTTCTGACACGCATCGTCGGCCTCGGCGGATTGGCACTCGGCCTGATATTCTTCCGTCCAAGGACGTACGGCCGCAACGGCGCTCCATCGCTCTCCACCTCCGCGTGAAAGAAATGTGAATACATAGCCTCAGCGGACTGCAAGGTGATTGATCGCGACAAGTTCGAATGGACGTTCATAACGACCCGACTTTTCGCTACACATAAGGTCGCAACAATGACGGCGCGAGGCCCTTTTCGCCACTGGGAGAATTGACGCTGCTCAAGGGGCTGGACACGTAGTTGCTAAAATCCATGCTCGAGCCTTTCACGGCAATATTCGACCGCTGCCGGGGATCGCCTGAAGGCGCGTCACGCGGCATTGGAAAGGAGCGGTACGACCGCGCGCGCCGCCATCTCATCGAGGCCTTCGGTGATCCACCGCGAATAATGCCGCTCGATCATTGCGACCGACGTGTCGTGGATCGCGGCAACCAGCCGGATCGGCAGACCGAACCGCAGTCCCCGCACGATCGAGCTGTGCCGCAGCGCATAGGGAATGGTGGCGGCGGGCAGCACCGCATCGTCGCACGCCTGGCGCCACAGGCGCGTCATTTCGGAGGGCGTCTCCCAGGGCCCGCGCTCGCTGCGTTCCCAAATTTGCGTGGCGTTGCGTCGCTTAGCCGTCTTGACCTGGACATGGCGCCACCGCTCGAGCAACGGGGCGCTTGCAGGCCGCCCGGCAAGCGCGGGCGCGAGGACCTCCAGCGTGTCGGCGCCGACCTGCACGCGGATGTAGGCGGTAGCCTGTTTCTTTCCCTTGAACGATTCAGGCACCATGACTCGGCCTTGCGCGGCCTGGACGTCGCCGACGCACATGCGTCGAACCTGTGCGAACCGGGCGCCGGTGGCTGCGAGCAGAGTCACCAGCCGTCCGAAGTCCTCGTCGAGTTCGAGTGCTGCTGCGACGATCCGCCGGACCTGATCGTCCGCGAGGATCTGGTTTTCGCGCGCCTTGGCCTGGGCGAGCGCGGTCGCGTCCACGGCCAGCCCGTGCTTGATGACGATAGGCAGGTCGCCGGGCAGCGCGCGACGGTGTTCGCTCCAGGCGAGATTGAGCGCGGCCTTGAGATCGTTGACGATGCGCTGGATGCTCGCGCGCCTGCGCCGGATGCGCAGCTGCCAGGCCTTGAGATCGGCTTCGGCGAGCTTTGCCAGCGGGAGCCGGACCAGTTGGCGGTCCTCGAGCACGTGCTTGGTGAGCTTGTGCGAGGCGTCAGAGCGCACGGCGCGTCCTGCCTGCGATGCGCGGCGCGCGTCGCGCATCGCGATATAGGTCGCGACCGCCTCGCCGACGGTGATGTCGGGGTTGAGGACGGTTTCGGCGCCGCCCTGCTCCTGCAGCTCGAACCAGTGCATCGCCTTGTCGAGCGCCTGCTTCCAGCTGAGGATCGATTCTGCGTTGGCCTCGCCCACGTCGTCGGCGGCGCCGAGCGACTGTTTGGTGCCGTTGCCGTCCATGCCGGGCGGCCGGTAGCGGGCAATCCAGGTGCCGCCACGCGCGCCCTTGTAATAGCCCAGATGCTGGCCTTCGCAGACCATGCGCCAATAGGGATTGCGGCGCACTTTGAGGCGAGCGCGTGCGCTTCTATCCTGTAGCCGTAGATCGGCCGAAACACGGGCCATGGGCGCTCCGTCGTCAAAACGTAGTCCATAGAAATAGCCGGATTTGACCAGACGGAGAAGGACTTTCCATCCCTAACTGATTGATTTAATTGATATCCACCGGCGTCCACAGACGTCCAGGAACCGCCCTTTCACGGCTGAAACACGGGTTCGATTCCCGTAGGGGTCACCAGGCGATTTATCGCGTAGATTTTCGCAGTGGTAATGCGCCAAGCCAGAGGCGCAAAATAGCTGCTTTTGCATTCGTCAACGCAACTCGCGAATCCAACAAAGTGAATTATGTTGGCGCGTGCAGAAATCACCGAATTCGGTGTGAAGCGAAGACAGGATTATTCCCAATCCCTGCACGCGCCGTCGTTATGATTGTAACTATTCTCTCGCCGGCTGCTTCATGCTTTCGGCTTACGGGGCTTGCGTACCGGTATCGCAACTGTCGGGGCAGCATCCCGCTTCTTGCCCAAACCGATCTGATGGGCGAGCGCCCGACGCGTTTCGGCATAGTCGGCGGCGACAAGGGGGTAATCCTTGGGCAAACCGAACGTCTCGCGGTAGCTCTCAGGCGTGTAGCCATGGCGGGTTATGTGCCGACGCAACATCTTGTAGCTCTTGCCATCAATCATCGAAATGAGTCGATCGGGCTTGATGCTGGCGCGAACGGAAACCGCACCCTTAGGCTTTTCCGGTTCGGCCGGTGCCTGTGGACTACCCAAACCCGCGAGAGCGCGGTGGACCTGAGCTATCAGGCCCGAAACATCAGAGACTCCTACGTTATTATTGCTGACATGTGCGGCTACAATATCTGCAGTGAGCGTCAAAAGCGTTTCTGTGTCGGTGGTCATGGATTGCGAACCCTTCATGTTATTTGATTGCACTGCCTAGCAGCGGACTTGTGTCTGTCCTTTCACCACCTAGCCCAGTAAAACACCGCGCTTTTCGTCGTTAGCGGATTTCAGGAGTTTGGTCTGGACGCAGTTCCGGCCACGGCGCTTGGCCTCGTACAAAGCTTTGTCGGCCGCCTCGATCAGCATCAAGAAGGAATCGCCGCTGCGGGGCGTGCAGGTCGCGCCGCCTACGCTGAGAGTAACCTTTTCACCGACGGAAGAGTTTTTGTGCGGCAGGCACAGCTTTTCGACTGCATTCACTACTCTGTTTCCAAGCCTCGCGAGGTCGCCGTCCGCCGTCTGCGGCAGGATAACGCCGAACTCGTCGCCGCCGAAACGGGCGGTGAGATCCCTCGGTCGGCGGAAGCTGTCCATAAGGGTTTGCGCAACTGCCCGCAGGACCTCGTCACCGGCGAGATGACCATGGCTGTCGTTATATTGTTTGAAGTGGTCGATATCGAGCATGAGGAGCGAAATCGGTTGGTGAGTGCGGGTCGCCTGCTTCCATTCAGCGTCGATGAGTTCGTTGAAATAGCTGCGGTTGCTGACTCCGGTCAGCCCATCCACATGGGTCAGTCGCTGGAGCTGGAGATTTGCTTCCACCAACTCCTGCTGGCTGATGCGCAGTGCGCGATAGGCGTCGTCCCGCTGGATCTTGGAAAGATAGGCAGCCGAATGATAGCGGATTCGCGCGATCAACTCGATCCGGTCGGGCAGCTTGACCAGATAATCATTGGCACCGGCGCGGAAGGCCTCGCTCTTCACCGACGCTTCCTCTTTCGTAGAAAGCATGATGACGGGAATATCCTTGGTCTCCGGATCGGCGCGATATTGGGCTACCAGCTCCAGCCCGCCGATCGCCGGCATGACGAGATCCTGCAGGATCACGGTCGGCTTCACCTTTTTCGCGACGGAAAGCGCCTCGAGAGGGTTCGAGCAATAATGGAAGTCGGTATCCGGCAGGTCGACCAACATCCGCCGGATGGCTTCACCCACCATCAGCTGGTCATCGACCAGCAGCACCATCTTTGACTGGCGATATGGCGGCGGTGGCATGGTTATACCGAACAGCAAATCATTTTGTGCGTTCACGCTGCAACCCCTGTTTTCGAATGTGCGGTGCCAAACAACTCGGTCAGCCGCGGCGCAATTCGCTCGAGCGGCAATATCTCCACCGCAGCCGCGATCGCCGCGGCCGCCTTGGGCATTCCGTAAACGGCGCTCGTGGCACGATCCTGAGCGATAGTGTGATGGCCCGTCGTCCGGAGCGCTTTCAGGCCTTTTGCGCCGTCCGATCCCATGCCGGTCAGCAGCACGCCGACTATCGGGCCAGCCAAGTACCGCACGGCGCTGTGAAGAAATACATCGACCGAGGGGCGATAGGCATGGTCCGAGGGTTGATCCGAATAGCCCAACCTATCCTTGGACTTGAACACCAGATGCTCATCCCTGCCCGCGATCAGAACCTGCCCGGGCAGCGGGCGATCGCCTTCGACCGCCAACCTCACTGGCAAGGCAGACTGATGGCGCAGCCAGTCCGCGAGGCCGGGCGCGAAGCGGACATCGACATGCTGGACGATGACGATTGCGGCCGGGAAACTGCGGGGCAACGCCTGCAGCACGGTGCCAAGCGCTGCCGGCCCGCCGGCGGAGGAGCCGATTGCGACAAGGCGGTGCGACGAAACCGCCGCGCCACGACGAACCGGACCGTCACCGATCAGCCTGCCAATCGCGGTTATCTTCGCGAGCAGCGACTGAGCGTCGGCGAGCAGATCCCCCGAACCGAGCGACGGTGAAGCGACCGCATCGAGCGCGCCATGCCCCATCGCGGCGAACACGCGCGCGGCGTTGGTATCGACGTCGGCCGTTACGATGAGGATCGCGCACGGCGTTTGCGCCATGATCCGTCGCGTGGCCTCCACGCCGTCCATACGCGGCATGAGCAGGTCCATCAGCAGAAGATCCGGCCTGTCTTCGGCGCAGCGTTCGACCGCCTCCGCGCCGTCCTGCGCCGTCCAGACCAGCTGGTGCTCGGGTGCCAGCGCCAGCACACGGCGCAGCGCTTCCACCACGAGCCGCACGTCGTTGACGATGGCGATCCTCATGCCACGGCTTCCCCGATCAGATCGACCACCGCCTCGATCAGCTTGTCGCTCTGGAAGCTTCCCTTGGTCAGGTAATAATCGGCGCCGGCTTCGAGTCCGCGACGGCGGTCCTCTTCGCGGTCCTGATAGGACAGCACCATGACCCGCAGTGCCTTCAGGCGCGCGTCCTGCCTGATCCGCACGACCAGTTCGATGCCATCCATGCGCGGCAT
>Ga0068859_100001982_pt1 | contig 20885 bp, 18 predicted proteins | sample KBSSwiS22_FD_66585 | JGI IMG/M metagenome (GOLD analysis project Ga0068859, IMG submission 66585) | Switchgrass rhizosphere microbial communities from Kellogg Biological Station, Michigan, USA - KBS Switchgrass S2-2 | ecosystem: Host-associated > Plants > Roots > Rhizosphere > Soil ...
GCCGGTATACTCTTATTCAACGGTACAGAAGAGTCGACCGAAACGGACAGTCCTAAACCTGTGGCAACACGCTCCGCGAGGCTTTGGTCGATCTCATTAAGAATCCGCAGCATTCTTTGTCGAACATCCCCGACCTCCACCTTGCCGAGTTCAAAACGAAGCGCGCTGACGATATGATCCTTTTCTATTTCAGTTTGACTGGCGTAGAACAGCGTTGCCTGGCTGAAATGATCGAAGAACTTTTCTCCTCGTGCGCGTCCTTTTGAGTCACCAATGTGTTCGGCGAATGACGCAAACCCACCCTGCTGGGCAGTCATTTGAAAAGGGCATCCACCTCCCAGGGAATTTGGCTCATAGGCTGCCCTGCTCTTATTGATCGTCTGGCGCATGTAGCCATCCCGTTGGTTATTGTGAACCGGGGCAGTCGGCCGATTAATGGGGATCTCATGAAAATTAGGCCCACCCAGCCGGATCAACTGTGTGTCCGTGTATGAGAAAAGCCGACCCTGCAACAGAGGATCATTAGTGAAATCGATTCCCGGAACGATGTGGCCAGGATGAAACGCGACCTGCTCAGTTTCTGCGAAAAAGTTATCCGGGTTGCGATTTAGCGTGAGCCGGCCGATACGTCGGACGGGCACGATGTTTTCTGGGATTAATTTCGTGGGGTCCAGGAGATCGAACGGGAACGAATCTTCGTCGCGTTCTTCCACAATCTGGACTCCGAGTTCCCATTCAGGAAAATCCCCGCCTTCAATCGACTCATAAAGGTCACGGCGGTGAAAGTCCGGGTCCTTGCCGGAAATGATTTGAGCCTCGTCCCAGAGTACGGAGTGCATTCCCAAAAGGGGCTTCCAATGGAACTTTACAAACCGCGATGCTCCGTCCGCATTGACCAGGCGAAACGTATGGACGCCAAAGCCTTCCATCATGCGGAGGCTTCTGGGGATTGCGCGATCGGACATGACCCACATGATCATGTGAGCAGATTCCGGCATGAGGGAGATGAAATCCCAGAATGTGTCATGAGCGGAGGCAGCCTGGGGAATCTCATTGTGCGGCTCCGGTTTTACGGCATGGATCAGATCGGGAAACTTGATCGCGTCCTGAATGAAGAAGACCGGGATGTTGTTGCCGACAAGGTCGAAGATCCCCTCATCGGTATAGAACTTCACTGCGAAACCGCGTACATCGCGGGCGAGATCCGACGATCCGCGCGATCCTGCGACTGTTGAGAAGCGCACGAAGACAGGAGTCTCCCTATTCGGATCCTGAAGAAAATTCGCTTTTGTAAAAGCCGTCATGGGTTCATAGACACGAAACACTCCGTGGGCAGCGGCGCCTCTCGCGTGTACGACTCGTTCGGGAATCCGTTCGTGATCGAAGTGAGTTATCTTTTCGCGAAAGATGAAATCTTCCAGCAAGGAAGGGCCCCGTGTTCCTGCCTTCAAGGTGTTTTGATTGTCATTGATCCCGGTGCCCTGATTCGTGGTAAGCCCTTCGCCGAGGCCGGTTTCCTTGTTTAAGAGAAGATCGTCCAGCTTCTCATTCGCGTCTCCTCGATCCCGCTTGCCAGGTGCTTTATCGGTTTGCTTTTTCATGCGGTTCGCTTTCGTTTGGGAGCTTCCAGTTTTTCCTTGCGATCTTTTCTGACCGCCGCTGCTTCTACTTCTGTCTTCACTTCCTCCTTCTCTTCCGCCGGCGGCAGTTCAGCAGGAAGGCCGAGAGCTTCGAGATGGAGTTCCCGGGCCCAGCCAGTCGAGTGATATAAATGCTCGTCTTCCTCGTCTTCGACTTGTTCAACCGCACTCTTAATCGTCTTTTGCTCCATTCCGCTAAGCGCTCTAGCGGCGACCGAGAGGAGTTCCCAATTCATGTGATCTTTGGTTTCGGCAGTGACGACACACTCCGCGGCGACAATTTGAGCCGCGGCGGGTTTTTCAATCGATAGCGCGACCACCATTGTCTTGAGAAGGGACTGACCGCTGAGACGAACGATATTCCGTCCAGGTGTCTCCTGGTCTGGGTTCAGCCCTAGCTTCTTAAAGACGTCTAGGAGCACGTCAACATGGTTTCGGGTTTGTTCGAGATATTTCTGCCATTCTTCGAGAAGATCGTCATTAATGGCGCAGCGCAGCGCCATTTCGTAAATTTGAACGCCGCCTTTCTCGGTTTCGAGCGCCTCGTAAAGAAGAGCGTGTAGTTGGTCCTTTTCCATTGGTCCTCCGGTTGGAAGTTTCAAGATCCCAATTACTCGTGCAACTAGGGTGCCACCTCTCGCTGCCGCTTGGATCCCTCTGCACCTTTTTGAGACTCGACGGCATGTACGAGATAAGTCCAAGCCAGTCCGCGACGAACGCCTGGGTCATTGAGGCGCTCGTCGCGCGGAGGGCATAGTTTCGGGGGATTTATTTATGCGGGGTTGTCTCGATCCGACACACCGTCACTCGTTTCGCTCAGATTCGGCCGCGGTCCGGCTGAGTCTCCTTCGAACGGGAGCTCGGCTTACCGCCGCGTACGTCCGATCAAGAATCCGACTGCTGCCGCGGCAATTAGGAACTGGGCTGGATATCGGCGGCAAACATTCATGACATCCTTTCCGATCCGGTTGAAATCATGCTCCTGTAAATAGGAAGCGGTGGTTTCACGCGCCTGCCCTACCTTCTCCGTCACGGTGTCCGCCACCTGACTCGCTTTGTCTCTTACCTTTGTTGCCATATCGGAAACTCGATCCTTCAGATCAGGACCGGTCTGCACTCTTTCGCTCAATGTGTTCTCTGGTTCACGACTCATTTAATCCTCCGTCAAGTTGTGTAGTTACGATCAATCCAGACTATCTCCGCATCCGAAATTGCCCATGCCAGACTCACAATGTCGTCCGGACGGGCTTTGGCTCGGCTGTGGGGCCTTTCACTTTTTCAGGAGAACCAGCGCCACGCCGTCTTGAACCGCGCCCGCTGGACTATTCAATCGGACAGCTCCCATCGGCATTACTCCGACGTACTCGGCATCTAGACTGAATCGCTTTAGTAGATACTCGCGTACTTTAACCGCGCGCTCGAGCGAGTGCCGGAACTGCTCGTCGCTTGTTCCGCTTCCCGCATACCCTTCGACGATCATGGCGTTGTCCCTGACGAATCCGAGGAAGTCCGCCATCGCCGCGTCGACCTTCTGTCTCCCTTTGTCGGAGAGTTCTTCGGACGCGTCGGGTCTAACCGTGAACAGATCGACTTGCTGAATCCAGACGCGTTCCTTTTTGATGTCTTTGTTGAATTGCTTGGATTCGTATTCGGCGAGTGAGAGTCTGTCCAGATCGTAAAACCCTCGGTCTTTGAAGAACCCACGAAAGAAGAAACTGCGTTTGAGCGCCTCTGTGTCTTCGGCAAGATCCGACATCGCCTCGCGGGCGCTCGAAAGAGTAGCGCGCAGGTCGGTGGTGATGCCTTCGCCGCTCGCAAGCGTCGGCTGCAACGACGACACCATAGCCTTCAGGCGTTCGGACGAATCACGCACATTCTGAATGGTTTCTTCGACGTTTCCAGGGATCTCGCCCGTCTTGAAGCGCGCAACGAGCTGCTGTACATCCGATGACGTCTGTCGGATGTTTTTCAGAGCGGCATGGATTTCGGTCGTTGAGCTGACCATGTTGTTGTAGATCGCGTCGTCGTTGAGGAGTTTTCCGACTGTACCGTTGCCACTCTTCACGCCCGCGATAATGATGGCGGCATCTTCCGTGATGAGGCTTGCCGCCTGGGTGATTCGCTTCACGTCATCCTGCGCGCCGACGATGATCTGGTCGACGTGCTTGGCGGTCTCGGCCACCGTCTGGGTAGCATCGGTGACATCTCCTTTGACCTGGCCAACTGTCACGTCAATGACGCTGACGGTCTGACGTATTTGGTTCAGCAGGTCGCTGATCTCAAACGGCTCTTTAGAGGGAATTGTGCTCCCCGTCGGCGCTGTACCCGACAAACTGGTACCTGAACTGACGAGGAGGTATTTGTTGCCCAGAATGCCGTCAGTTTGAAGACTTGCAACAGAATCGCTCCGGACAATCGGATGGAGCTTTTCGACAATAGAGAACTTGACGCGAAACTTGCCTTCGGGCGCAGTTGGGACCTGCACGTCCAGAACCTCGCCGGCATTCATCCCGGCGACTCTCACCATAGCCCCAACCTCGAGGCTGCTCACCTGTGCGAATTCCGAATAGTATTCTCCGCTGTCACTGAACAACATCCTTCGGTCTCCAATAAGAAAGAGACCTACTGCGAACAAGACAAACCCTCCAATAACGAAGGCACCCATCGCTGATTTTTCAAAGGACGCCATGTGTCTGCCTTCCTTCCGTACTTTCCATGAACTGCCTCACAACTTCGTTTTTACTCCTATCCAACTCTTCCGCCTTCCCCTGCATGACAATGTGCCCCTCGTGTAACACAACAAGCTTGTCGCCTATTCTTCGGGCGCTCGGGACGTTGTGTGTCACCACAACCATCGTCGTTTGGTTCGCCTCTTTGAGGTTCATCAGGAGATTGTCGATTTCGAGCGTTGTAATAGGATCCAGACCACTACTCGGCTCGTCGACCAGAAGAATTGAAGGCTTAAGCGCCAGCGCTCGAGCCAGACCGACTCGTTTTCGCATACCTCCGGACAAGTCGAGCGGCATTTTTTCCAATTCGTTTTCCAACCCAACTTCCGCGAGTCTTTCACGCACGCTGGCCTGTATTTCGCCCTCCGTCAGCCGAGTGTGACGGCGAAGAGGGAATGCAATGTTCTCAGCCACCGAAAGGGAATCGAATAAAGCTGAGTATTGAAAAAGAAACCCCATGGTTTTTCGAATATCGACCAGTTCGCGGCTGTCCAGGGCTGCGAGCTCTGTGTCATTCACATAGATTCGTCCGGAGTCCGGTTTCAGCAGACCCATGAGCAGCTTCAGAGTGACACTCTTACCAGTGCCGCTGCGACCCATGACGCAGCAGGCCGTTCCTTGCAGCACGTCGAAGGACACATTGTCCAGAACACGCCTACCATCGAACGACTTGGACACGCTCTCGAAACGAATAGCCTGAACAGGCACACTCATAGGGACTGGCCCCGGAGCCACATCTGGATGATCCTGACGAGCACCACATTGACGACAATGAGGAGCATCGATGAAACAACGACGCTTCGCGTCGACGCTCGTCCCACACCTTCAGAGCCGCCCGTAGCCGTATAGCCCAAATAGGAGGAAACGGTACCGATGATGAAACCGAATACCGTGGTCTTCACCGTTGGCAAAATGTAGTCCGCGAAAGCGATGCCCTGGAAGGCCTGTCCCAAATAGACTCGTAGGGAAACCCCGGATATCACGGTCTCGGCGAGATAACCTCCGATTAGACCAGAGAAGTTCATGACGGTAGTGAGAATTGGCATGGCGATCATGCACGCTACTACCCGCGTTACGGCCAGATAGTGGAACGAGTCCACTGCCAGTGATTCCAGGGCGTCAATTTGCTCTGTGACCCTCATACCGCCGAGCTCCGCCCCGATTCCGGCTCCGACGCGTCCGGCCACCAGGAGTCCTGTGATCAATGGCCCTGTTTCGCTGAGCAGGGCTATGGCGAGCGCCGTCGGAATCATGGCTTCCGCACCAAAGCGTTCCATCGTCGCGCGAGTGTGCATCGACAGAACGACACCGGTGGCGAGACCTGCCATGACGACGAGCGGTAGCGAACGCCATCCGATCTCAACGATTTGATGGACGATCTCTCTCAGTTCAAATGGCCGGCGTAATACTGCCCGGACCGTGCGCGAAGCAAAGACACTAAGCAGCCCGGCCTCCGAACACAGTCGCCGAAAGGCAGCGGTCATGTCTATCAGTCTGGCCTTTCCACAGCGCCGTTTCTGGTCAAGATTGCTCAACCCGCCCGGCCGCGCGGTTTAAAGGTGTGGGCGGCGTTTGATTCGCATGCATTGGTCACTGGAGTCGGAGCCTGCCGGTGTTCGTCGTGTACAAAACCGCACAGTCATGGCCGGCAGACTAGGCTATGAATAGACCTTGAGCCCTTTCAAGAGCATCACCAGAAGCTTTTGTGAGGCAAGAGAAAGGATTTACATGAACATCTCTAGATGGGTGATTTTGGCACTTCTGCTAGGCGCCTTAGGCGCCGGTTCGGCATGCACGCCAAGAGGTGAAGACCAGACGAGGAAAACAGCCGACGCTGCCGACAGGGCCGCGGACGAGACGAAGAAAGCTGGAGAAAAAGCCGCGGACGACACGAAGAACGTGGTGGAAGAGATCGGGGATAAGACCAAAGAAGTCGCTGGAAAGACAGCCGACAAGACCAAAGAGATCGCTGGAGACGTCGCCGACAAGAGCAAGGATGTCGTATCGGCTACGGGCGAGAAGATCACAGACAGCTGGATCACGACGAAGGTGAGCGGCAAGTTCAGCGATGAAACACTGCTAAAGGGCAGCAAGGTTGACGTCGACTCAAAGGATCACGTGGTCACGTTGAAGGGTACCGTTGGGTCGAACAAGGCGAAGGCGCGTGCAGTGGAAATCGCGCGTGGCACTGAAGGCGTTGTGCGAGTCGTCGATCAGCTTGTCGTGAATGCAGGATAACTGTATTGCGCCAAACGGCGTTTGAGTATTTGGCTGCGCCCGCTGATGGTCACATGGTGGGGCGTCGCGGGCTCACCCACATCGCCTGGTTCAGCAAGTGGACCAACGCCTAACGAGGTCTCAACTTCTTTCGTAGTGTCTGAATGTTACACGGCTCTATGTGAGTTTTTCGAAAGCCACGGAGGGTTGTGAAGCTCTAAGAGGCGAAGGCGCAAAGCTTTTCTCGCGTATTCCTCCTTTTTGCTTTGTTGGTGGCGGGTAGCTTCTTGTCGCTATCTACTAGTAAGAGAGGAGTCGTCGAATGGTTACTCGTAAAACCCTCGTCGTCGCTCTCGCAACTTTTCTGTTCGGTTCCGCTACCACAAGCTGGGCCGACATTATTGTCTTTCACAATCAATTAGACTTCTTCGGAGCCGCCAGTGTCGTCAGCACCGAGAACTTCGATCAATTTCCGCCGGGGATCTCGTTCGGAGCCGGTAGCGCCACTGTGGATTACATCACCTACACTGCTGAAAACCCGTCGGCTGAGTGGGTCACTGTCTCTCTGTATGCGAATACCAGCAGCCTTCCCAACCACTTTCAAACTAGAAACGAACCCGGCATGTTCGAAACTTTGAACTTCGGCTCCGGGGAATTTTCGACCGATGCCGTCGGCTTCTTTTTGGTCGGTCTCGCAGGGTTCCCGCCGCCCGCTTATCACGTCATTGTGACGTCGACCGACGGCAAACAATTCACCGAAGACATATTCACTAGCGGAGTAAACCAAGTAAACGTCTATCGCGGATTCGTGGCTCAGGAAGGAATACTCTCAGTGACGATTGAGAGACGTTGGTTCATGGGCGGACTCAGCAACATTCGTTATGATGACGTCAGCCGTGGAAGGCTAAGCGCTGTGCCCGAACCGGCTACGCTACTGCTGTTGGGAACGGGAATCGCGGCGCTAGCGCTGAAGAAGCGGCATGCGAGACGCCAAGTCACTATGACCGCGGGGACGCATTTCAATCGAGCATGCCAGCACGCCCCAGCCAGCAAGCAGGAGAGTTAACAATTGACCATAGCGCCGTCGCGACTAAGGCTTCCACAAAACTGGCACGCGTTCAAACGTACGAGATGATCTGAAACCCCGACTGGTACGCGATGAAATCTCCAAGCCAACGGACAGTCATCAATAGCCCCGGGCCGTCTTGACTATGGAAATGAACACAGCAATTGTGGAAGTGGGCAAAGCACGAAGATGACCAACTCCTAATTATCTCGGAACCCTTGGCTCTTCGGCGAACGGGTTCGAAAGCTTCTTTCGGGAATGCTACTTCACTTGGCTTGTAGGCTCTTTTGGCTGCGTGAATCGTTCAGGACGAACATTCGTGCGGATTACTCCACCTAATGGTTAGCTAGTTAACCATGCGAGCTTGCGCGTCCCACGTCGGCTGCCAGCAGGTTGAACTGTTTTTCGGCCTGGGTGCTAAAGCGCCGGATCGTCAGATCGCGTCCCAGCAACACGATGGCGAGGCGCGCCGAAGTCTGAATGTTGACGAGGTCGCTGTTGAGCCGGCTGAGTTCGAGATTGCGGCTGGACATCTCCTCGTTGATGGTTGTGAGTTCTTCGTTTGCCGACTCAAGCTCTTCTTTCGATGTCTCCAGCTCCTCGTTGACGCTCTGTAATTCCTCATTAGCGGACTGGACTTCCTCATTCGATGCCTGCAGTTCTTCGTTAGCGGCTTCCTGGCGTTCATGAACAGACTGCAGGTACTCGCGTGTTTCCTTCAGTTCGGACTCCAGCTCCGCGATTCGACGAGCCGCTTCTTTGGCCGGGCCGGCTGTTTCTCCCCGTGTATCCGTGAGCTCGGAAACTTTGACGGGGAGTTTCCTTGTGCCGGTCTCCTCAAACACGACCAAAAAACAGGGCTCCTTGAGATTCCTCAGAGGAATGACTTCGATGTTCGTCATTCGCGTCCTGGTTCCCTGACGGAGTCGTACCCCCTCCCTTCGGGCGATTCTGTCCTCTTTTTTCGCCTTGTTGATCGTGGCGCGGAGCGGCAGCATCAAGCCTTCGCGGGCCATCTTGAGAATGTCGAGACTGGCCTTTCCGGTGGGATGCTGGAGGTATGCAGCGGTGGCCCCGCGAAATTGCAAGACTTGAAGATCGGCACTAATGAGTGCTCCTGAAGGAGCGAATCGGCTCACGGCCACGCGGTCCGCTTCCCGCTCAGGGCTGACTTCGGCATGAAACATTTCCGGGGTCTTATGACCTGCTTCTGACACCGACGCGTGGGGCTTTCGTGTGGGAGGAACTGCCGCCGGCCGGTCAGGATTACCCTTGATAGGAAGTTGGAACAGGCGCGGCGGCGCGGCCTTCCTGGAGTAGATCCGGTGCGACTTATCGAATGGTTCGAAAAGATCGCCGAAGCCTCCGACGGATTCAGACGCGCCCAGAAACAGAAACCCGTCCGGCTTGAGGGCATAGTGGAACGCCGGAATTGCCTTCCGCTGGAGGCTCGGCTCGAGATAGATCATCAGATTGCGGCAACTGATGAGGTCCATGCGCGAAAACGGCGGATCGTTGATGAGATTCTGTCGCGCAAAAACAACCATTTCGCGCAGGGACTTACTGACGCGATAGCCCCCTTCCTCCTCGACAAAAAACCTCCGCAGCCGCTCCGGCGTCACTTCCTGGGTAAGATTGCGTGCGTAAAGGCCCTGGCGGGCCTTGTCCAGCAAGGCGTCGTTAAGGTCAGTGGCGAACACCTGGAGCTTGCGCGGTCGCTGGGCTTTGTCCGACGCTTCTGCAAAGACCATCGCCATCGAGTACGCTTCCTGCCCGGTGGAACAACCCAGCACCCAGACCCGGATCGGGTCGTCGCTACGCTGCTGCACGAGCCTGGCAAATACTTTGCGCTTGAGAATGTCGAATGCCTCGGCGTTCCGGAAAAAGCCCGTCACGCTGATCAGCATGTCCGAGTAGAGGGCCTCGAGTTCCTCGTGTCACGCCGAAGAAGGGCAACATAGTCTTCCGGAGTGTATATCTTGTTCACCACCATGCGTCGCGTGACCCGTCGTTGAATCGTCGTGGATTTGTAGAGTGAGAAGTCCACTCCGGAATGATTGCGAAGCAGGACGAGAATGCCCCTGAAACCATCCTCTCTCGGCTTTTCACCAACCGCCTCTGTCGACGCCCGTGCGCGCCCTCCTGGAGCCTTGGGTTTCAGCACTTCCTGATGAGAATCAGGCGATACCGGGGGCGGGGCCGCGACATAAGGGTGGTGCGCGATCCGGCTAAGCTCCTTCGCAATATTTTCCGGCGGGAGCACGAAGTCGACGCTGCCCGACGCTATGGCGCTGCGCGGCATCGAGTCATAACGCGCGGAACCGTCCTGGGCGAATGTGATTCCGCCCTGGCCTTTGATGGCTTCCAGCCCCAGCGTGCCGTCGGTTGCGGTGCCGGAAAGAATCACTCCGATGGCGCGGTCCTGACAGTCTTCTGCCAATGATTCCAGAAACAAGTCGATGGGGTGATGTGGCACGCGGGTCGACGGTCGGGGGGCAGCAGAGTCAAAACACCACGCTGAATGCGAAGGCCCGCGTTCGGGGGAATGACGTACACGTGATTCGGTTCTACGGGAAGGTTGTGTGTGATCTCGGTGACGGGCATCGAGGTGGCACGAGCAAGAAGCTGTGTCAGGGCACTTTCATGCTCAGGATCGAGATGTTGCACCAGCACGAAACCGAATCCGGTGTCGATTGGCAGGTGATTGAGCAATGAGGTGACGGCTTCCAAGCCCCCTGCAGATGCGCCAATTCCCACAATTGGACACGTTTTGGTCTCGTCAGTCTTAGTCCTCTTGGTGGACGAAGCAGATCGCAGTCGTCGAACGCTCATACTGAGTGCACTCTCCCGCCTATTTGCGGTTGAGTCCAATCCTAACAGTCAGCATTAAAGGCCAATCTAACAGCCTATCCCGCGCGCGCCAGTTTGGAAACAAGAGAGACCAGTCCTTCGCCGTGCCCACCTTTGAGCAGTTCTTTCAAAGAACCGTTTTCCATTCGCGTCGTCCCGCCGCTCTTCTTCTCCTCTTAACCAGAAAATCAGGAATGGACACAGGGTTGCTCAAGAATTCGTAAGGATGCCGAACGTAAGGAAGCAAAAACCGTCCAAGAGGGGCGCTCATTCGAATATCGCGGCCCTGCTTGAGGACGTCACAGTTGGCAAGCAGCAGTTACGTTTTGGGAAAGGTGAAAAGGTCTTTTTTCAAGGCGCCACAGCCGATTCCATCTATTTCATCCAGGCCGGAAGAATAAAGATCACCGTCGTTTCAGCCGCCGGGCGGGAAGCCGTGCTAGCGATGCCCGGGCCTGGTCAATTTTTTGGTGAAGGTTCGCTGTCAGGTAGTCCTTTACGGGTTAGCACGGCAGAAGCATTAGAGCCATCCACTGTGTTCCGCATTGAGAAGGAGGCTATGATGAAAGCTCTTCATGACCAGCCAGCGCTTTCCGAAGAATTCGTGGCCCAATTGTTAACTCGGAGCATCGATCTCGAAGAAGATCTATGTGATCAACTTTTCAATCACAGTGAGAAACGGCTGGCTCGTGTGCTGCTAAAACTTGCACGTTTGAAGCAGGCTGACCTGACAGTTGATGTTAGTGCTCCCGCGCTGAGTCACGGGACCCTGGCGGATATGGTGGGTACCACGCGGTCTCGCATCACCTATTTCATGAACAGATTCAGAGCAAAGGGACTGATCGACTATAGCGGAAGGACACTCGTGATCAGAAGCGAACTGTTAACCGATCTGTTGCTGCACGCTTGACCGCGCAGGCCGCGATTTTGGCATGAACGCAGTCGCGTGGCGGGTTCCCGAATGCGTTTGCGGCCCTTTCAATCTCCTTGGATCTCCAGACGTTTGCCTTTCCGGGAACTCTCTTTATCTGACGGCACCACACTTTGGAGTGTCCGCATTCAGAACTTCACCACTGTTGCCTGCGAAGTCAACAGTGGTGTTGCGCGACGTGTTGCTGAAGTAGCCGATGTGCTTCCTCCGCCAGGCTGCGTGCGGCTTCGGCAACCGCGAAAACCAATTCGTATTCGACCATGGGAATGCCGGTGGCGTGACCTGACTCGCGGACAGCGGCGGAATACTCGCGCACGCGGCCGAGGTAGTTCCTAAGAAGTCGGACGCGTTCTTCGCAACGCATGGTGACCCTCCGTAAAGAGGTTGCCTGCGTTGGCATCGGTCTCGGGACTGGGTACGCAGGCCAAACAGCCCACCACTCCGGCAGAGGTCATATGGAGTTGTTTCACGAGTCTCAATTCGGTGCAACTGAGGCCGCATCGAAGCGGCGTTAACCAACGGACGTGCACTCGTTGATTAACGACGCTCGACCTCTTTCTTTCTGTTTGCAAAAGACGGCATTGACGCGATGCCAGAAAGCGTGCTGCTTACTCGGGCTAAGTGCACCCGCGGAGCAAGAAGACGAGAAATAGAAGAGACACGGGTACTCCCATGGCCCACGCGAGGATATATCCTACTTTCCCGTTTTCTCTTTCGTTTTTCATTGATGCCTCCTTCTGAGCTTCAACACCCACGTCGTCTGCTGGACGCATGCGGTAATGCTGCTGTAATGGATGAAGCAATCTCAGCGCCAAGATCGGCCTGCGGTAGAGCGCGTGGTGTCTGGCTCGCAAGGAGCTCAATTTGGGTTGATTTTGTGGAAGCGATTCTCGCAGGGGTCGAACCTACAATCCGGACAACCTTTCGTCTGAAAAGATCTCCGGAAGCGAGGTAGGAAGAAAACAAGAAACAACACCAAGAACGGGCTTGCCCAATCAGACCGAGAGCCCCAAAATCCCGGCGCGAATTTCCAATCGGCCGATAAAGTCGCAAATCGAGACTGAATTGTCTCCCTTGCTGAGCTTCCTTGTTTGCACGGAAGCTCAGCAAGGGATTTGGTGATCATGATCACCAGACTGACCACCCACGGGGCTGAAATTCCCTAGCAGCTCGCGTCCTACTCCGTACCCGTTTTGCGGTAAGGCCGATCAGAAGTATCAGCATCTGAGTGAGCTTCGCCCGTTGACGAAACATCTTCAGCGCCTGTTCTTTCGAGGATCTCTTTCGCTTTTTTCGTCCACGTTGAATCATCGCAATGAACGGATAAAAGAATGCCGCCATCCTTCACGCGACCTTCATATCTCTTGGCCTCGTATTCGGGGATGCCCATTCCGATTAGCGCGCCGGCTATTCCGCCGACGGCGCCCCCCACCCCTGCACCCGCGAGCGCAGCCATAATGGGACCCGCTGCGATGAAAGGACCGAGACCCGGAATTGCCAGGGCGCCAATGCCGGCAAGCCATCCCAACGTACCACCCAATACCGCGCCACCGGTCACACCGGCGGTAGCACCCTCAGGAGCTTTTGTATTTTTCTCATGCGCGAAATCTTTCGTGCCCGCATTTTCGGGGAAGAGCACGGAGATGTCGCTATTGCGATAACCAGCGTTCTTCAGCGCGTCGACGGCGTTCTCGACACCAGTTCGATTGGTGTAGATTCCAAACGCTGCCGTATTTTTTCCTGCCATTGTCGTACCTCATTTCTGATTTTGCTTTTTGTCACAGCCACAGACGTTCTTCAAGCAGCGAGTCCCCGCAACACGGCCCGAAATTTCCGCCGACTGCCTGTTAAATCTACAGTGCGACATTTTGCTCGTGATAACAGGCCACGTTGTTTTAGTGAAAAGTGCGTCGGCGAACGGTTCACGTACATTTCCGACTTGTTCGAGTGGTGATAATCGGAGGCTCAGACGCCAGCAGAACCGTCGTTTGGTTCTCAGTCATATACCCCGGGTCTACCTGAAACCGAGGTATCCCGCGATAACAAGTACAATCACAATCAATCCGATCAAATAGATAACTCTGTTCATGCGAATCCTCTCATCCGTCAAGCGAGGCGGGTGCCTCCAGCGATTTATCATCCGCACGTTGAGGGCCGTTGAGGTTCCGCCTCAGGATTGGAGGAGTCATTGTGGAACTTTCAACTGCGATTTACTTTGAAGCGTAGACGCGGCACTTAGAATTTCGTAATGAGCGAGAATGTCGCCTGGATCGTTGAAGGTCGAAAGAGAACCGCGAAAGTCAGCGTCTGACCAAAAGCCTCCGCAGCGGACGGTGATGACGTGTACGTCGGCCCGCAGGGCTGCTTCGACGTCGTAAGGCGTGTCCCCGATCATGATTGCTGCGCGTGCATCCTCCCCCGATTTCCGCAGCGCGGCTTGAACGATGTCCGGGTCAGGTTTTGAGGAGTCGGCGTCATCGGACGAAGTGGTCCCTTCAATAAGATCGCGCACGCGAGCCTGATCGAGGAGAAAGGTCACGTCGTCTTTTCCCGCAGAAGTTGCGACGACAAGCTTGATACCGTCCGCGCGAAGCCTCATCAGGAGCTCTCGAGCCCCAGGGGCAGGCTGAAGTGACCCGGCGTACGATCTGAACATTCGATCTTTTGCCTTCTGCAGCTTCTTGCCCGGTTCGCTCTCGGCGTCGAAGCCAAATGCTTCCGGAATGAGCTTGTCCCCACCTTTGCCGATAAGAGGTCGAATACTGCGGATATCAGCAGAAAGTCCCAGAGACTTACCCGCTTCGACGAAGGCCCTCGCATGCGCATCATTGCTAAGAAGCAACGTCCCATCAATGTCCAGTATCACGACCCTTAGTCTTGTCACGATTTATTCCGAGCAGTTAGCGCACCATGACAGCGATGCTCGATCTTTTTTCTGTATTCGCTGCAATCGAGTCGAAATTACTCAAAGACTCCAGCGTAGGTCCTTGCAATTCGCGGCTCCGCCCTGCGGCTCTGTTCGAAATCCATACAGCCTGCAGACACGAGCTGAAACCCATGACTTAAACCTCAATCGTCGCACCTGTGGCAACAAACGACTTGGCTGCGTCGGCATCTCTTGGCTGGGAGATTGCACTTGCCGAAGCGAGGTGCCCGTTGATCATCGTCCGAACAAAGACCGCCGCTTCGTCAGGAATACGCCGATGGGTGAGAACTGCACTTCACTTCGTGCTGGTGACGGGGATCGTCGTGGGACTTGTCACCATTTACTATTTCGTGAAGTTTTCCGCGATCGTCGATGCCCGTCTCGGCGGTGACTTCGTCAAACAGAACGCGGCTATTTACGCGGCTGTTCCGGGGTTTGAGCAGTTGCCCAGCGACCCACGATCTAAAGCGATATCCACGCGGGTCTCGAATCAAACTCCGTCGACAAATTCCGAGCCCCCTTTAATGGCCTACTTCTTTGACGTATCGCGCGCGCGCCGCCGACTCGTCAAATTTGGAGATATACCTAAACCGCTCATCGCCGGAGTGCTTTCGGGCGAGGACCGCGTCTTTTTCAGCCATCATGGGCTCAATCCGAAACGCATTGCCGCAGCATTCATTTCGAATGCGAAAGGAACGGCGCCTCTGCAGGGAGCGAGCACGATCACGCAGCAGTTGGCGAGAAGCTTGTTTCTGAACCGCCAGGTGACGCTACGACGCAAACTCTCCGAGGCGTTTATCGCTGTCATTCTCGAATCACGGTTCAGTAAGGAACAGATCTTCACGATGTATGCGAATGAGGTTTATCTGGGACAGCGCGATTCATTCGCGATTCACGGTTTTGCCGAGGCGTCCAAAGCGTATTTCGGAAAAGAACTGTCGGATATGAGCCTGTCGGAAACGGCGACGATCGCGGGAATCATCCCTGCGCCGAATGCGTACTCGCCAGCGCATCATCCCGATCGCGCTATCGGGCGACGCGATCTGATCCTGAAAATCATGGCCGCTGCGGGCGACATCACCAAAGAGCAGTATGAACAAGCACGGCGTGAACCCCTGAAGATTGCCGGGAACGTCGATTCAACCGAGGGCCAATACCTGGTCGATTACATCCGGGAGGCGTTGCTCAAGGATTTTTCCGAAGACATGTTGATGACAGGCGGGCTGAGTATTCACACGACGGTGGATCTCAAGCTTCAAACATTCGCGAGCGATGCTGTGAAAAGTGGCCTCGCGCTGGTGAATGCACAACTCGCAAGGCGTCACGGCGACCCCAGGGAATCGACCGATCGCTCACCGCAAGCGGGGCTGATAGCGCTGGATCCAAAGACCGGAGAAATCAAAGCAATGGTAGGGGGCACGGAGTATGGCGCCACCCAATACAACCGAATCACCCGCGCTTTCCGACAGCCGGGATCAATCTTTAAGCCGTTTGTCTACGCGGCCGCGATCGAGACCGCCCTTGATGGTTTTACAACAGACTTGAATCCATATGACGATGAGACGTCCTCTCGGATTTCTCCGCTCACGACGCTCTTCGATGAGCCGACAATCTTCTATTCGCGGGATAAGGATTACACGCCGCGGAACTACGGAGGTCAGTACTACGGCCTGGTGACCTTGCGGGAAGCGTTTTTGCACTCCTTGAATATTCCGACGGTGATGCTAGCTCAGAGCATTGGGTACGATCGCGTCGTCTCGCTGGCGCGGCGCATGGGGCTGAACCCGCAGATTCTCGGTTACCCTTCTGTCGCGCTCGGCGCGTTCGAGGTCACGCCGTTGGAGATTGCGGGCGCTTACACCGCATTCGCGAACGGGGGCCAGCGCGTGGAACCTCACGCCGTTCGAAGTGTAATGTCTCACGATGGACACGCCCTGAAGACATACCAGCCGCAACGAGAGACTGTGCTCAGTCCACAGGTGGCATATGTCATGACGCATCTGATGGAAGAGGTGATGAATCAGGGAACCGGAGCGGGCGTGCGCTCGCGGGGCTTTATGCTTCCGGCAGCGGGTAAGACCGGAACATCTCGTGACGGCTGGTTCGCCGGTTACACAAAGGACTTACTCGTCATCGCATGGGTTGGATTCGACGACGGTAGCGACCTCAATCTGGAAGGCGCGCGATCCGCTCTTCCTATATGGACCGATTTCATGAAGAAGGCTTATGAACTGTATCCACCTCGCGATCCCGCCCAGCTGCAATTCGTCCCGCCGCCCGGCGTCGAGGTGGCTCGGATCGATTCTGGGACTCTCCTTCGAAGCGATCCTTCTTGCGGCGACTCATTTTTCGAAGCGTTCATTGCCGGCACAGCGCCAACCGGTTCATGCCTCGATTCCCAGGTTGCATCCCGTCCGAAAATGTCCGTTGGAACCGTTGAGAACACAAATGAAGGGCACGCATTGGGCGACGGGTTCTAGTCTCTGTGAGTTCTCGTTTCGAGCGGTTTTCGGGCCCGGATGTCGCGCGATCAGTCTCGACGTTTGACCAAACAGACAAGCCGCGAATGTCGACAGATTTCCGGGTTTCCCACTTTCCAAGACTTGAAAGGAATACCTACCGCTTCTCTGCCTTCCAGGCCCATTTCATACCCTCGCTACACACATCCCACCAGCCGTCCATGCTGCGGCCGTCCTTGGTGAGGGTGAGTAAGAACGACCCGGTCTGCTTTCCGGTGGTGGGGCACGTGGTCCCAGTGCCTGTGGTGTTGGTAATCCCTCCCGTGACCTTCGCGAAATCGCCGTCCACAAATCGTCCTTCGAGTGTGCCGTTCACGTAATCGCCGGTGATGCCAGACGGTGTCGCTTTCACACTCATCACTCGTTCGTACCAGTTCTTTTCATATTCCCATTTGAGATTCCAGGTTCCTTCCCAGTCACGAAACGTCAGCACAGTCTGGAGTTGCCCCCCTGGCGAGGCATCTGCTCCTCTGGACGACTGTCCCGCTGGAGACGGGAGTTTCGCTCCTGGCGGCTGGACTACCGGAGGGGTGTTGGTTTCCGAACTTGGTAGGTCCGGCCTGCCAGCTGGCGGTGGCTCAGCCGGCCGCGTGGATTCACCTTCACCGCTGGGTTGCGAGTTGTGATACCACGCGTAGCCACCCAATGCGGAGACCAGAACCGCGACGCCTGCAATGGCGGCAAGGCGCGAAGACGATGAAGGCTTGCTAGACGAAGCGGGTGCAGTCGAGGCGCGAGGTGACACCGACGCCGCTGACGCAACTTGCACGAACGGACGCAGGGACTTGATTAGCACCTGGACATCGGAGTCCCAGCGCGCATGCGTCAACTCGACGCAGTTGCGATACGACAGGTCCTTCAAACTGTCAGGCAACTCCTCGGATCGAGGCATGGCTGCGCCTTGTACCAGGACTGGGACGACCGGGATGTCACGCTTCAAAGCAGACGCTGTTTCGAGGCGAACGAAATCCATTGGGTCGTCGAGCCTTCGGCTGCCGTGTTCGTCAGTGGCGCTCAGCCACTGCTTACCGATGACTGCCAGCAGCACACCGCACGATGCGACGTTGTCGTCGATCGCTCTACGGAAGTCGCGTCCAGCCTCAAGGCCGGCGACGTCCATGAACACTGCATCTTCGCCAAAGTGCTGCTTCAGATCGTCAAACAGGCGGCCTGCCTGACCTTCGGCATCGCTCCGACGATAACTGATGAAAATCGCGCGCATGCGCCTCCCTTGGAAACGTTAGAACGATAGAAGGTATTCGGGCAGTCTGTGAGTTCGCACAGTGCCCAGGATCGTCTCCTGCGCTTCCCACCCATGAGTAGAATCAAGTTGACGTTTGCAGCGATTATCGCCAAACAGATCCTGAATACCCAGGGAAAAATGCGGGAGAGACTCGTCCCGCATTCCGCGTGAGCCAGACGATTGCGTTGGGTCCAAAAAGGCAACGCTGAGGCAGGAGAGCAGCAGCCATGACGGCGTGACCCAAGGGGAGATGCATCTTGTCAGGACGCGGAGTCTCCCGGCTCAAGTTCTCTCAGCAGCTCGACGCCCCAGGCGCTTGCCTTTGGGAGGTGCGCCTCTATCCCTGCGAGATCCTGCACGAACGCGAGGTCTCTGAACCGTTTGTAGACGTCGGGAGGGAGATCGCGATCCAGATAGCGCAGGCCGAAGTCCCAGCGCAGCGGACAGTACCGCATCCGCAGGAGTTCGGCGAGCGGTCTCAGCGTGTAGCTCCAGAAGCAAGCCAGCGCCTCGACATCCTGGCCGCGGAGCACAGCCTTGCGAACAAAGTTCTGGCTCACGAGGAACCAGACTTGAACTTCCCGATGACGCTGGTCTCGCTTCGCCGCCAGCGCGCCTTCGTCCAGCGCCCTCGGGCGCAGCCAATCGCCCTTGTCGAACAGGAGACGCGCCCGGCCGTGGCGCTCGACTTCGAGGTACTGATCCACCGCTCCCGCTCGAAAAAAGCACAGATCGACCAGAAGAAACTCGCCGCTGTCCTTCAGTTTGTAGTAGCGACCTGGCGGAACAACATGGCTGGTGGTGATGGGAGACACCGTCTCGAGTGACGTCTCCGCCGCAGCATAGAGGATGTCAGACGAAACGTCGTCATCGACGAGAAAGTTCAGATCGATGTCCGAGTAAGCATCGACGGCGCTGAAGGCCGCGCTCCCGCCCTCCCATCCCGCCAGGACGGTAGGTAGTGGCTTGAGGCCCTGGCAAATCACATCGATGATTCGGGCGCGAAGAGACTCACGGTCGACTTTTGACGATTGCTGCATGCTGCAAGTTACAGAACGCCAAGGCAAGCACGGCCAGGGCACACAATAGCGTTTTGAGCACGAAGATCTCACGCTGCGGGTATCGGACCGGCAGCCACAAGCGTCTTATCACGCGAGTTCACAACGAGATTCAGTCCTTCGAGTGTGCATGCACCAAGTAACAGGAGATCACCTTTCTCCGCAAATACGACTTCATCTATGGTGAACGCCCCGCCGATTCGGATTACTGCAAAGCCGACACTCCGGGTAATTTGTTACCCGTTGGCCATTATGAACGGCAAATCCTTTTTCTCGGGAGCGAATCCGATCCGTTCCAACGTCCCTTCCGGAATCCACGTGTACTCACTCCCCGTGTCTACGAGGATCTTGGAAACGCTGTACTGTTTTTTCCGATCGGCGTGGTTTTGAACAATACAATGCGTATAGAACGTTCCCATCGAGCGGAGTGTAGCATGTAGAGACGACGATGCAGGTTAACCCAAAGAGAAAGGCCGGCTTATTCAGCAGCCCTCAATTGCGGGGGAGGATTTGAACCTCCGACGTTAGGGTTATGAGCACAATCTAATCATGGCCAGTCCTTTCGTTTCATAGCATTTGGTACCCGATGGTGGCCGGTTATAGCCCTTGTTCTCGAATTTTTGTGAGCATTTTGTGAGCATGAATCCGCAGAAAAGTGACTTTCATAAGGGCGTGTATTTCGGACGGCGGTAGGCTGATCTGCTATCCCGCCCATCCTTATATAAGGATGGCTGACCGGTGGTGAGTTCTGAATACTCCATTGCCCTTTATGAGTCGAAAGCAGGCGTTTTCCTTTTTTGCGACTTCCGGGTCGCAAAGACCTCCATGAACAGCACGTCTTGCGGGGAAAACTGAACAAGCAAATCGCTTACGACCTTGGCATCCACGAACGTACGGTAAAACTCCACCGCACCGCCATCACAACCAAACTTGGCGTTCAATCTACTGCCGAGTTAACGAGGTTGTGGATTGAGGCTAAGGGCCTCGAAACCTAGTCTTAGACTCTCAATCCACGATCCGTCACCGGGCAACCTTCCCCAAAGGGCAGTAGTCTGCCGCGCCTGCGATGCATATGCTACCGCTGAATTCGATGAATATGTCGCGGTCGTCGACAATGACGAGAGTCTTCGCCGCTCGTTAAGCCGATTCCTGCGAGCCGGGCATTTTCAGCCGATCGCCTATGAGTCAGCCGAAGCATTCCTGGCGGACACGAAAAATCCGAAGCTTGATTGTCTGGTGCTCGACATACAACTGAAAACAAATTGAGAGCGAGGAACGAATGAAAATGAACATCGAAGAGGTGGTATGGCCGACCGACTCTGCGGGAGCGTCCGTGATGACGCACGACGATATTAGGCGGCTACAGAGAGCAATACACCAGCTCTACGGTTGCCAATCCGCCCATACCGCCACAATTCCCTTAACTGAACAGCGTTGTGGGAAAATCTTATGGCAGGGCGAAGTCCAGATATTTCACTTGCAAGGTCATGGGACTGCGCAACGGTGCTACGCCTGGACGTCCCGGGATAACAACGGCAAGGAACACCACACTGCCGTGCTGGAAGTTCCGCCCGTAGATTCTCCTCGATCTGCAGTCCGAGCTGCATTAGGCGGTGAGTTGCAAGTTGAAGGGCAAGCAAATATGCACGACGACCAGGCAGAATGGAAAGAGTCCACCGACTATAAGCACCTCATAACTCCCATTG
>Ga0068859_100001983_pt1 | contig 20884 bp, 13 predicted proteins | sample KBSSwiS22_FD_66585 | JGI IMG/M metagenome (GOLD analysis project Ga0068859, IMG submission 66585) | Switchgrass rhizosphere microbial communities from Kellogg Biological Station, Michigan, USA - KBS Switchgrass S2-2 | ecosystem: Host-associated > Plants > Roots > Rhizosphere > Soil ...
TGTCGATCTCCGCAGTCGGCGGCACATCGCCGAACAAATAGCCTTTTATATTGTCAAAGAGAAAGTTTTGAGCGTCGGGGTTGGTGAGATCGAGGCCGTAGTGGTTGATGATCTGTGTTTGCTTTTGCAGCCAACCACTCCAGCACGGTTGACAGATTTCTGCTGCGATGCGCTGCCCTAGCTCGTTGGGAAATGGGGCGAATGGAAGCCCCGGACGCTTCTCGCCACAATGTGTGCATTTGATTGTGTCAGGCATGTTGAATCTCCTTGTACTATTGCGCGGCTCGAATAGCTGCAATAGTAGCATCGTCTTTCGGCTTGAATAAGCCAATCGGGCGCACGTCGCTGTAGCGCAGTATCCCCTTAGCGTCGATCACGAAAACCGATCGCGCCACGCGTCCCGGGATCAGAGAGATGGCGCCATATTTCTTGGCCACCTCGCGATCGGAATCGGACAACAAACGCAACGGCAGATCGTGATGCTCCGCAAACTTCCTGTGCGATTCAACCGAGTCAGACGAGATTCCAACTACTTCCGCGCCAGTCTCGCGGTAGTCTTCCCAACGATCGCGTACCGAACACATCTGCCTCGTGCAGACAGGCGTCTCATCGCCGGGATAAAAAAGCAACACGACGACTTTCCCGCGATGGTCCGATAAATGCCACTCAGCTCCGTTTCCATCCTTAAGTGTGAAGTCCGGGGCCGGTTCATTGACAGCGAGACTCATTCCATCAGCTCCGCGAGAGTGTTGAGAGCTTCTTCAATTTCTTCGTCTGTGTTGAAGAAATGCGGCGACATGCGCAGCCCGGCGCTCGGGCGCCAATCGACGTAAACTCTTCTTTCCGCCAAACGTTCGACCATCACTTTCGCGTCGTCAACGCCAATCATCACCGAGCCGCCGCGCCGGTTCGTTTCGATAGGCGTGTTGACGGTCCAACCCCGTTCAGAGGCAAAATCGATCAGGAACTGGGTCCGTCGCTCTGACTCTGCGGCGATGTTCGGAATACCGACTGCGTCGATGATCTCGAGTCCGGGTATCGCTGAGTATAACGCCGGAATACTCGGCGTTCCCTGTGCGAAGCGTCGCACTGATCCCGCGTAACGCATCGGCGCGTGTGCAAAGTCAAACGGTGAATCGTGCGCGACCCAACCCGTCAATCGCGGGCGTAGATCTCTTTGCAGATCCGGTCGCACGTACAAATAACCACACGATGGACCACCGCAAAGCCACTTGATCGTGCCGCCAATCAGAAAATCGACGTTCCAGTCAGTGGCATTGAGTTGGACCACGCCTGCCGACTGATAAACATCCAGGAGCACGAACGCGCCTTTTGCGTGCGCGCGTTCCACGATTGGCCGCACGTCAACACGATAAGAACTGCAGAAAGACGTGTGGGCCAGCGCAACTAAACAGGTCTCATCGTCGATGGCGTCAAGGATTCGTTCCAGAGGAACTGAAATCCCATCAGTTGACGGAACAACTTCAACGCGCGCGCCACTCTGTCGCTGCGCGTCCCAGAAATATTCCATCGAAGGAAAGTCGAGCGCTGTCGTAACGACTTTGTTACGTGTAGCGCTTTTGAAATCAAAACAGGAAGCGACTGTTGCGAGTGCGAGCGATGCGTTTGGTTCGATCTGAACTGACCCTGGCTGGCCGCCGAGAATACGCGCGATGCGATCGCCGACGCGACGCGACAGTTCCCACCAACTCGTGGCCCATGCGTCTTCGCTGGTGTGATGTTGCCACGCGTCGATGTAAGCCGACATCGATTCGCGCGCCGCACGCGGCACCGGGCCGAGGCTGTGGCTGAGCAGATGAGTGCCCGCAGCCAGCGTGGGAAATTCTGTGCGATGTCTATCGACAATCATCATTAAGCTGTTATTGCAAGAAAGGTTTCACGCAAAGTCGCAAAGTTCCCGCTAAGACGCAAAGAAGATCTTTTGCACCTTTGCGCCTTAGCGTGAAACTTCAATTCGCTCGCATTCCCTGCAAAAACTTTTCGCATTCAACCGGATCTTTCGCGAGCGCATCAAAGACGCCCTGGGCCTCGTCGCCAATCGCCGGATCGTGGCGCTCTTCGCGAATGGCCGTCAGAATCTCACCGGCCACAAACTCTTTCGTCATCTTCGGTACGTTCGCACCGCGACTCATGTCGGTATCGATCGTCGTCGGCATCACCGTGATAACTCTCACATTGTGATCGTCGAGATAGGCTCTGAACGCCTGTCCCAACGACAATAACGCCGCTTTCGTCGCGCAATACGTGCCGACGAGCGGCAGATTCACCTTCGCGAATGCGGTCGCGATGTTGACGATCATACCGTCGCGCCTCGTGATCATCCCCGGCGCGACCGCACGCGTCACACGCAACACGCCAAGATAGTTCACTGCCATCTCGTCCTGAACCTTTTCGAAGTCCATCGTGAGTGGATTGCCAAATCCCGCCACACCTGCATTGTTCACCAGAATGTCGATTGCGCCCATACCTACTACGGCATTAACGTCCGTGTCGTTCGTTACATCCAACTGCACCGGAGTGACACGATCTGATTTCAGCGCCTCCAGATCTTCGCGCTTGCGCGCACCCGCAAGCACTTCTTCAGCGCCCGCATCGACGAACGCCGTGACAAGCGCGCGTCCGAGCCCGCGACTCGATCCGGTAATCAATACTCGTTTGCCTTCAATCTCCATGTACGTCAACTTTCGCAGCGCTGCGCTGCATGCGCGCGAGTTGATAAAGACCGGCGCCGACAACGCCCCAAACCAGTAACAGCTCAATACTCGTCAACGACTGGCTGTTTATGCGTTGACCAAGCGTTTGTGTGCTCAACACCTGAACGTCCTGACGCAACTGAATCAGAATCATCAAACCCATCGAGAGCACCGAGACAACGGCCGCCACCTGTTGCACGCGGCGCGGCAGGTTGATCTCGACTTCACTCGCAAGGCTCGGATTCAGCCGAGGGAGGAACAGAAATACCAGGCTATGGATAAAATAAAGCACGACGAGGGCAAATACTGCAACGTTCAGCGCGAGTGCAAGTTGTCCGCTGGTGAGCAAGACCGCGCAACCTAATGTGGTCAAGGTGAGCGCGCGAATCGGTGTCGCGGTCGCTTTGTTGATAAATCCGAGCCAACGCGGCGCCAGACCATCTTCGACAAACATGATCGCGAGTCGAGATGGTACGAAGATCGTGCCGTTCAATGCCGTCATGATCGCGGCAATCGCGCCGATGGTTACAAACATTGCGGCGCCCGCGGGCAGGTAGATCGAAGCGACTTCAGCCATCGGCGCGCTGCTCGCTTGCAAGCGTCCGCCCGGCAACACGCCAAAGCTCACGATCGAAGTGAACACGTAGAACAACGCCGTGAACGTGATTCCCTTGAGCAGGATCCGCGGCAATCGGTGCGTACTGTCTTTCACTTCGCCCGCGGTTTGCGCGATCGATTCGAAGCCCGCATAAGCGAAGAACAACGGCAGCAAGCTCGCGCCGAAACCACTCGCGCCGTGCGTGAAGAAGGGCACGTAATTCGAACTCTGCAACACGAACAAACCAGGAACAATCAGCACCAGCAAAGCGAGACACTTCAACGCCGACATCAACACCTGAAAGCGCCCAAACCAACGAATGCCGATCACGTGAATTAGATAAAAGATGACCAATGCTGCGAGGGCCAAAGGTAAGCGAAATCGCTGCTCGATGCGATTGCCGCTCAATGCGATCAGGTATCCGGCCATCGCGTTGGCGAGGTACGCGCCGGCGCCGATGTAAGAAATGATCTTGAGCCACGCGCCGACGTAAGCGAGTCGCAGGCCTTTTAAAGTGCGCGAGATGTGCAGATACTCGCCCCCCGGCTCGCGACCGAGTGGAGTTGATAAGTAAGCGGCGTACGGGATCGAGGTCGCTAGGATCGCAGGCGTGAGGAGCAGATAACCGAGTATGACACTTGGACCAGTCAGCGCCCACGCCTGGCTCGTGACCTGAAAAATGCCGGCGCCGATAAGTATTCCGATCAGCGCCGCATAAGATTCCAGTGTCCCAAGGTCGCGCCGCAGACGCGAAGATAAATCCGTATTCATCCGTGAAATCCGTGGCTAAGATCTATCCATCAGCTCATTGGAGGGCAACGAGGGATTTAAAACCTTCTCCGCACTCTCGACACCCGCCACCGGCAATTTCGACGCATCGATCAAGCCGAGTTGCGCGAGTACCGAGGCCTGATCCCAATAGATGTGCTCATGGGCGAGCTTGCCTTCGCGGAAGTGAACGATCACGACCAGCGCCACTTTGACGTGTTTGTTCGTCGGCTCAACACCGGGCAGCATCCAATCCATCTTGATCGTGTGCGTAAACTCAAACACCATCTCGTCGACGACGCGATCGATTCCGATCGTGCGCGATACAGGAGTCATCGCAGTGTCCGGCGGCATTTGCGGAATGAAACGCTTCGAATAGAACTCACGCAACTCTTCATGTCCGACGCCGCCAGTCATTACAGGAACGTGGTTGACATAGGAATCAACGACCATTGTCTCGAGCGTGTGGTCAGTGTTGCGTGTCGCGAATTCGTATTTGACGTGATCGTCCCAACGCGTCGAGAGTGTTTGTTGCGCTGAAGCGAGACCGGTGCCCGCAAGGTTGCTGACGAAGAATTCGAGACTGCGAAGATTTGCGAGTTCGGCGGCGGCTGCGTCGTAATGCTCACCACTTGGACGCGCAAACGCGTGGCCCGCACCCGCGTAGTCGTAAATCGTAGCCAACGGATTGGAGCCGAGCGTCGAATGGATCTGCGCCTGTGCTTCAGGCGGACAAAACTGATCGTGCCCCGCGATGTGCAACAGCAAAGGAGCGCTTAGATTCTTTGCTTCACCCAAGCTCTTTTCGATACTGACGCCGTAGTATCCGACAGCACAATCAGGCTTGTACCGAACTGACAACAGATAAGCCAGATTGCCACCGAGACAGAAACCCACCGCGCCAACACGACCACTGCACGCCGAATACTTTCGCAGAAAATCAAGCGCCGCCGCCGCATCCTCCACAGCCTTCGCTTCGTCGAGTTTCTTGTAAAGCTCGAAAGCCTTGCTTCGATCTTTCTCAGTCAACTCAACGCCTCGTTCCATGCGCCAGAACAAGTCGGGACACAACGCGACAAATCCGTGCGCGGCGTACCAATCGGCAACGCTGCGCATGTGGTCGTTGACGCCGAAGATCTCCTGAAGCACGACGATGCCTGGTCCATAACCGCTCGCCGGCAGGGCAAGGTAACCGTCGAACTCGCCGCCATCGAAAGATTTAATTGTGACCATGGCCGCAGATTAACACAGATAACGCGGATCAATCCTCGTAATCTGTGGACCAGTTGAGACGCACCCATTCTTTACCCGCTTCGCACACGCGCAGGAAGTTGCACATGCGACAGTGAGGCGCGGTCTTGACGGGAAAAAGCCGCGGGTCGGCGGAGAAGATCGAGCGCTGCATGCCTTCGTCAACTGCCTGTTCGCAACGCACCGGCTCGAGCAGCTCATCGGCCAGATGAGCTTCGACGTTCGGATCGAGAAAATGAAGCGTGACGCGAACTTTCGCCCCCGCCAGCGACGGCAACAACTCGCGCACCGCGAGCGCATACGACTGCATCTGGAGTTGATAATCCTCCGCGGCAATCTTCAGCGCATCTTCCAACGAAGGATGCCGGTTGATCGGTTTCGGCGGCGGCTCGTCTTCGAAATCAAACGCGAATTGCCCGCCTCTTGGCGCGCGGGTGCGCGGTGGCTCCGGTGCGTGCGGCACGTCTGATTTATCGTAAGCGATGCGATTCGTTTTGAAGTCGATGATCTCGATCTCGACGTCGCCTGTGACTGAATGTGTGATCAGAAGTTTATCGATAATTCCGAAGAGCACGCCCAAAGGTCTGCGCAAACGAAAACTGACTTCACTCCAAAGACCATCCTGACCTGCCGGGCGCGGTGAATTTTGCTCCGCGATCTTCGGCGCCGCTTCAACGCGCCGGAAGACGTCGCTCGCGAGATAATTCCGAGCGAGCGGTAGCAACTCTTTGAGCGCAGCCTCGTGATCGATCTCGATAAAGCGGTCCGAAAGCTGCGCCTGCCTGAGTCGCACAACTTCATCAAAACTCTGGCGCAGACACTCTTCAGCCGATTGGTCCGGCGTGTAGCGTTCACAGAAACGGTGAATCACCGAACCCTTCAGCGTCGCGGTGAGATTTGCCGGGGGCTCGGGCGCCTCGGCGTTGTTCCAGATGGCCATCTGATCCGCGGTAGGCAGTTGCAACACGCGATCGAAGTAATACTGGCGCGGACAACGCTGATAGTTGATCAACTGTGTGACGCTGAAGCGATGAATCGCAATGCCACTCAGTGGACCAAGCGGGCGAATCAACGGGAATGCTAAAGCAAGCGAATCCGCTGAGTGGAGGTTCGTTTGCGATACTTCAACCGGCGCCTCGATCTCGGTGGGTTCGTCGGCGAGATTGAGCGTCAGTTGCAACTCAACGTCGTCGTCGAGTTGGACCACGTCGCTGGAACGGCGATCTCCCAACTCGAGCGCCTGCCAGATCCACTTAAGCCACGAGTCGCTCTTCGTGCCCAGGGTCGCGATTTCTTCAGTGACGCCGGAAAGAATCAAACGATCTTCAGCGCGCGACGCCGCAACGTAAAGCAATCGCATACTTTCAAACTGTTCGCGCCACGCGTGTCGCTGCTCGAAGCTAGTGAACGTGCAGCCCGCGACGAGATTGCCGCGGCCGTCCGGCACTTTCAAAGTCAGACCATTATGGCGGTCGAGCAGGAACCAGTTGTCAGTCGTGACGCGCGAGAGTCGTTGCAGATCGGGAATGATCACTACCGGAAACTCGAGTCCCTTCGCCTGGTGAATCGTCATTAAGCGCACCGCGTCAGCCGCCTGATCGATCTGTCCTTCACTTTCACGACTGCCGATCGCTTCAAACTCCTCGACGTAGCGCACAAAGTCACGAATCAGATGTGTTCCGGAACTTTCGAAACGAGCAGCCAGTGTGAACAGTCGTTCGACATTCGCGAGCCGTTGCGCGCCGTCGAAGTTCGCTGCAACAACGGTCATGTACTCCGATTCGTGGACAGCGAAGCGAAGCAGATCCTGAATCGGATAGTGATGCCGCCGATCGACGAGTTCGCCGATCAACTTCGCCGCACGTTCGAGCAGCTCGTGCTCTTCATCGCTGATAAATGCGATCTCCGCGTGATGGCGCAACGCTGCGTAAAGCCGCCGCGTAGCTGAATACGCGCGCATCGGGGCATCGACTTCACTCAAGAGCGGCGCGCTTCGCAATGCCAGCAACGCGTTGTCTGAAAGACCGCAGAGCGGTGAACGCAAAACAGCCGCGAGTGCAATCTCGTCAGTCTTGTTATCGAGAAAGCGGAGCAATTGAATGAGGTCAGTGATCTCCTCGCGCTCGTAAAAGCCCCGGCCGAGGACAGTCTGATAAGGAATATTTGCGCGCCGGAAAACCGATTCGTAAATCGACACCTGCGTCATCGCGCGAAACAGCAACGCGATGTCGCCGTACTTGACCGCGTTTGGTCCCTGGGTGAGCGCGAGAATGCGACGCGCCAGTTGCTGCGCATCGAGCACACGCGAATCCTGTTCGGCGCGCGGGTCGTCTTCGAGCGAAGGCTTGGTAGTGACCAAAAGCTCGACGAGCTGACCTTCATCGCGCAACTCACGTTTCGGCTCGCTCTTTTCGTGTTTGACGTAACCGAGCTGGTCCAGGTTTTTGTACTCACTCGCCGGCACATCGAGTGGCACCTGAAACAACCGCGCGAAGAGATGATTGAAGAACGCGATCAGCGGCGGCTGGCTGCGAAAATTCAACTGCAAAGGTCTCTCTTGACCGCCGGCCGCGAGCAGAGTCGCCGTCATCTCGCGAAACACGTCGACGTCGGCGCCACGAAAACCGTAGATCGACTGTTTGCGATCGCCGACGATAAAGACGTTCGCCGGCCGGCGACCTTTAGCCAACGCAAGTCGTTCGAGCAATATACGCTGCACTGCGTTCGTGTCCTGAAATTCGTCGACGAGGAAGAAACGATAGCGCTCCGAAGTTCGTGCAATGACTTCCGGACGCTCGAGCAGCGAAAGCGTGCGCAATTCGAGATCATCGAAATCGAGCGCCGAGATCTTCTGCTTCTCTTCGTTGAGTCGCTGGTCCACGCGCAAGAGCAGGTTGACCATCTCCAACGCATACTGCCGCGCGAACAAATCCAGGCAAACCTGCGGCACGCGGCCCTGCAGTTCCTTGCCCCAGATGAGCGAGTCGAGTGCCTTGACGTGATCGGCGACAGGCGCGCGCGCCTGCGGACGATGCGCGCGAAAGTTTTCCACGAAGCGACAGTAATCCGCGAGATTTTCGTGTCCGGGAATTTGCTTCAGTAACCTTTGCGCTTCGGTCCACGCCGCGAGGACTTCGGCCTGGTTAGTCAGCGCGGCTTTCGTCGTGCGACGCACACCGAGAAACTCGGTCATGATGCGGTCAAGCTCTTCGAGTGCGCGCGCGTGATCTTCTTCAGTTGCGTGAACACGCGCGGTCGCAAGCGCGAGGTCTTCGAGCGACAGACCCTGGCCGCGTGCTTCGCGATAGAGTTGGGCCAATGCCCCGGCCAAACGACTGCGACCGACGCCAAGCGTCAGCCGCGAGATCTCGACGTGACCGTTGCTGATGAACTCTGAAAGAACTTCTTCGACAATCAACTCGAGCAACATCGCCGCGCGATGTTCGTCGAGCAGGAGAAACTGCGGATCGACCCGCGCTTCGATCGGAAACTCGCGCAACATGCGCGCGCAAAACCCGTGAATCGTGGTGATCACTGCGCCGTCGAGCGTGCGTTTGTAGTTGAGCCAGCGCCGGCGCTCCTCTTCGTTCGCGATACGCAGCATCTGATTCAGCTCGCTGCGCAAACGCTCGTGCATTTCGTTGGCGGCACGATTGGTGAAAGTGATTGCAACGATCTGATCGATGGAGAGGCTATGTTCGCGAAGGATGTGGATGTAGCGTTCGACGAGTACGGTCGTCTTGCCGGACCCCGGCCCGGCCGTCACCGAGACGTGTTTATCGATCTCGTACGCGGCGGCTGCCTGCTCGGGAAGTAGTACTCGCTGTTCCATAAAACCAGCCACGGATGACACGGATAAAAATCCGGATTTAATCCGTATTATCCGCGGCCCTTCTTTCTGTCAATGCGGTCGCGATCGTAGCGGCAGACCGCGGAGTAGTCGCAGAAGCGACAGGTCTTCAGGCGTTCGGATGGATCGACGTCAAACCTGCCGGCGCGCATGCCGTCGAGAAATTCCCAGATCCTTTTCACGACTTCGCTGCGAATGCGCTGCCAGTCGTCATCGGTGAACACCGAATTCTTCGCGCGCAGACGCAGGTAATCTAACTGGCTCGCGCGATAGAGACCTTTATTACGCCGGTCCTGCGCGCCGCGAATCACGTAATAACCACCGCCCGCGATCGGATGATCGGGCAGGATTAACTTTTCGAGCGCTTCAAGATAGATCGGAAGTTGCAGACTCCGTCCCGAAACGATGTCGCTACGACTAGAGCCGGTCGAAAGTTTGTAATCGTACGCGACAAGCGTGTCGTCGCCGGCAACGTCAACGCGATCGATCTGGCCGCTGATCTTGATCGTCTCCTCGCCGACAAACGTCTTGCGACTCAGCTCGAGCGGCTCTTCCTTCGAATCAGGATCTTTCGCCGCGGATTTCATGCCGCCAAAGGCGACCTCGAAATACGTCGGCAACACTTGCTGGCCTTCCGCTGCTTCCTGAACCTCCAGTTCATAAAGCAGCACCTGGTCCAAAAGTATCTTGCGAATCTCGCGATCGATCTTCCAGATCTGCCGGTTGAGCGGCGGCACGACGCGCTCGTGTTCGTCAAACACGTCGTCCGCAATCATCGCAAGCTCCCGTTGCAACTTCTTGCGGTCCAATTTGTGCAACGATTCACGTCGATGGCGTTCAAAGAAGCGGCGCAGAATGTCGTGCAGCAGTTTGCCGGCGTCGATGGCCTGTAAGTCGAGCGCGGCTTCACCGCGCGGCTCGAGCTTCAAGACTCTTTGCGCGAAGAAACGATAAGGACAGTTGCCGTAAACGCTGAGACTGCTCGCGCTGTGAATAAAGTCAGAGCCAAACTTAAGTTTTATGAGGTGCAGCAGATCGGGATCGGTGATCACGCCGTCATAAGGACCGAAATACAAACCGGCGCGTTCGCGTTCGATGTCGATGCGTCGCAAAGCTGCGTCGCTGAGAAAGCCGTCGTTGCGCGCGAGTGTCAACAGACGCACGAGACGCGGTTGCGGCAGCAAGCTGGCTTTTTGACCGCGATGCAGATGTCGCTCCTGCTGGCGCACGAGCGAGATCTTCATCTCAGTCGTTGTCGAAACGTCGGCGATGTTCTTGCCGTCGTAATCGCGTCGCACAGTTTCAGTTTCAACTTTCAGTGGCGCGACGGCGCGTCTCAGTTCGTCGATGTAATAAGAAGCGACCGTTTCGGAATCGTCGCCGAGTAGCAGCGGGCGGGTGAGATACAAACGCTCGGTCGCGCGACAGGAAACCTGGTAGAAGTAATGCTCTTCTTTGAGCAGCGTGTTTGGCGAGATGTCTTCGAGCGTCAATCCATATTGTCGCAAGCGGTCGCGCTCTTCGTGCGGATAGATCCAATCGCGCGACGCCGTGAGGGGAAAACCACCTTCAGTCAGCCCCGCGACGAAAACAGCGCGCATTCGCAGGCCGCGCACATCAGTGGCTTCGAGCACGCGCAAACCGTTTCGATCCGGCGCGCCAAAGATCTGCGACTGCGCGCCGAGTGAACGACGCACTTCCTGAAGGAAGATGGTGAGCCGAGTGACGCCGCCCCGGGTATTTCCAGTGAGCTCGATGCTCTTTATTGCCGCCACGAATGCGCGCCGCAACGCTTCGAGCGCATTGAAGTTGAGCATCACTTGCGGCAGTTGCTGTTCGTCGGGCGACTTCCGCGCAGGCTCCGCGATCTGATCCCTGAAACCCAATCGATCCAGGAGCCGCATCAGCTCCGCCCGCAGCGCCCCCGGTTTACCTTCGCGAGGCGCAGCGTGCAGCAGTTCGGCGAATCGCTGGACCACGAGCGCGGTCCAAGCGAGTGCAGCGGGATGAACGTCGCGCGAGGGACGTCGCTTCTTCTCAGCGCCTTTGTCTTCGAGTTTAACTATCTCGGCGTTCTCGACGTTGTCGGCGATGTCCGTGTCGCGATCGTGTGCGCCAGAATCGATGTTCAACAACTCTTTCGTCGCCGTGGCGCCGGGAAGATCGGTGAAGAGTTTGTGCGCACGGGTCAGCCACGCGCTCACACTCAAATCACTACCGACGTAAGCGAACGCATTCTCGAGTGAATCGGCATCCCAAAAACCGATGCGGTAACGATTTTTCAACAGCGCAACAGCTTCCGGCGTGAGTGTGTGGAGGTCAGCTCGGAATAGATCGAGGTGCTGCTCGTCAAAACGCTGCGACAGCACGCGCACCTCCGCGTCGCTGAGACGGAAGTATTCCGACTTGATCAGATCCGCGATCTCGGCGATGCGCGTCGTCTGAGTTTGTTCGGCCGAGAGTCCTTCGAGCAGCACGAGGAGTTTGAGCGCAGCGCGGTTCGCGGGCACGTCGCCGGCGTCGACACGCAACTCCAGGTTGCACGGCAGCGACTCCTCGAGCATGACGCGCGTGATCGTCGAAGCGTAAGTAGCGCGCTGGCGCACGACGAGCGCGATGTCGGCGAGATCGTAATTCTCCGTTAGCACGAGACGTTTGACCTCGCGCGCTATCGTGCGAATCTCGGTATCGCGGTCGCCGCACTCGAGATAACGAATTTCGGGCGCAGGCTCGTCGGAAACTTCATCAGACGCAGTCAAGGGATTGAAAAGGTTGTCGCGCAAGGTCGCGAGGGTGCCGGTCGTCGCCGTGTAGTCCTGCGTGTGTACTGTGTCGAAGGTGGCGATGCTTTGCAGTTGACCGATCGTCTCCTGAAACGGCGTGAAGATCTCGGGGTTGCTGTCGTCGTGATTGAGATTGACGATCGTGTGCGGCAGGCGCGGTATCAACTCCCGCAGGATTTCGCCCTGCACGGGCGTGAAGTCGAAGAAGCCATCGATGATAAAGAGCTCAACCTTCGGCAACCACGGCAGATGCACTCTCCGGTCATCGATCAGTCCGCGCAGCACCCACAGAGCGCGCAGTTGATCCGCGTCTTCTTCAGTGAACTGATTCTGGTTCAATAGGTTGCTGTAAGTTGAATAAATCAGTGCGACTTCGCGGTCGAAATCGAGTTGTGTGATGCCGCGTGCTTCGCCTTTATCGATGTCGCGCGCGCGTGCGGAGAGAATCTCGATCAGTTCCGCCGGTGTGCGCGCGGCGCGTTCGATCTCGCCGAGGAGTGTGGAAATACTGTTTACACAACCTTCGCGAGTCGCGAGCGGCGCGAAGGCTTTGAGCTGGTTGGACGCGAGCAATTGCTGAAGCACTTGTGAGATCAAGCTGCGTTTCAGCGGGAGTTCGTCGCGATCGATCGGAATGCGAGGCGGGAGTCCGTGACCATCTTCGTCGATTGCGGAATACAGCAGCCGTCGCACGACGCCGCGAAAGAGATAGACCGGGAGCTCGCCCCAAACGCCGCGATTACGATTGCCGTCGAGAATGCCTTGCGTGACGGTTTCGAGGAGGGGAAGCGATGCGGCGAGATAGATGAACGCGTCGCTTTGATTGTTGGCTACAAATTTAGCGCAACGCTCGATGAGTAGCGCACGGTTGTTGTTGAGTAAAGGGCCTAGCCAAATCTCGTTCACAAAACACTTTTAGCCGCGGATTACACGGATTATAAATCCGATTTTTATCCGTTTAATCTGTGGTTCGTTTTATCTCTTGCCGCCCTTGGCGCTGCGCGCTTTCAGGAGCGGCATCTCTTCTTCGGGGAATAGTCCGCCGTCGTCAAAGCTGAGTGGTCGGGTAGCTTTGTCGATGGGCTCGAGTGTCTCGATCTCTTCGCCTGCTATGGCGCCACGTTCTTTGAAACGTCTGGCCGTGACGAGGACGCGAGTTTCCAGCGACCGCACGCCTTTGTTGTAGGCGTCGAGTGCGCGATCGAGGTTTCGGCCGATATCGTCAAAGTGATTCGTAAACACGCGCAGGCGATCGTAAAGCGTCTTCGCCAGGTTGCTCACCTCGTGCGCGTTCTCCGCCATCTGTTCCTGCCGCCAGCCGTAAGACACCGCTTTCAACAAGGCAATCAGCGTTGTGGGTGTCGCGATGATCACGCCCTGGCTGACCCCGTCTTCGATCAACTTCGGATCGTTTTCGAGTGCGGCACTGTAAAACGTTTCGCCAGGCAAAAACAACAACACAAACTCCGGTGTCGGTTGCACCGTTTCCCAGTACGACTTCCGACTCAGCGCAGTGATGTGTGTTCTAACCAGTCGCGCGTGATCTTTCAAGCGCGCCGCCCGTATTTCGTCGTCAGTCGTCGAGATCGACTCGTAGAAAGCGTCAAACGGAACTTTCGAGTCGACTACGATCGTGCGATTGCCGGGCAGACGCACGATCATGTCGGGACGAATGCGCGACTCTTCGGTCATCACCGTTGCCTGTTCGGCGAAGTCGCAGTATTGGAGCATGCCGGCCAGTTCGACAACGCGGCGCAACTGGATCTCGCCCCAACGTCCGCGCACGTGCGGCGCCCGCAGCGCTTTGACCAGATTGCCGGTCTCCGACTGAAGCTGCAAGTGCGACTGCGCGAGGGCTTTGACCTGTTCGCGTAACTCCGAGTACGCGCCGACGCGGTTCTTCTCGAGCTCGCCGATCTTGCCGTCGACTTTCTCCAGTGATTCTTTCAACGGCTTGATCAAATCATCGATTGCGCTTTGACGTCGCTCGAGTTCGCCTTTGGCGTTCTGCTGAAACGATTGGAGATTCTGTTTCGCGAGATCGAGGAACGACTGATTGTTGTTTCGCAGCGCGTCGGCTGAGAGTGCTTTGAACGCGTCGGCAAGCTTGATTTCAGCGTTGTTCAGAAGCGTGAGCTTTTCCTGGTTTGCTTTGCGTTCTTCTTCGAGTCGCGTTAGCAGAACGGCGCGCTCAGTTTCACCGTACGCACGGCCACGCTCGAATTCGTATTTCAATTTCGTTCGTGTAATGAACCAGAGGGAAGCGGCGCCGACAGTGAGGCCAACGGCCAGCATCGACACGGGGAAGACAATTTCCATGGAATGTGATTCTGCCACAAAGAGGAACAAAAAGCACAAAATAAAACACTCGGGGGCTTCGGAGCCCCTATATATTCGATATGGTCGGTATTTTGGGTTTGTGCCTTTTGAGCCTTTTTGTGGCTCATCTACCGAAGCTGGCGACCATGCGCTCGTAGACCTTTCGCGTCACACGCACGTCGTTGAGGTTGTATTCGCGAATCAGGTCGAGCTTGCCGGCCTGGTAGAGATCGAAGACCTTGCTGCCTTCAACCTCTGACGTCTTGCTCGACTCAATACCGAGCGCCCAGGCGACGTCGTCAAGACTGATGAACCGTTTCGCGCCGAGCCACCAGCGATGCATCGTGTCGAAAACACCGCGCGGAGTGTAATCGGAGAGATTTACGAACGGGCGCGCCCGGAGTGAGTGTGCGAGACAGCGCTGAAAAATGAAAGGCAGATCGAAACCGATGATGTTGTGTCCAACCAGTTCGTCGCAATCGGGATCGAAGTTCTTCATGAAGTCTATAAAATCCTGAAGCGCTTTCTTTTCGTCCTCTTCGTAGCCGTAACGATCGATGCCAAACACGTGCTCGCTTGCTTCCGGACCGAGGTCGGGGAACTCCAGACCCGGAATCGCGCCGACGTGAAGCGCGATGCACAGCACGCGGCCGGAAGTGGCGCTGAGGGCGCCGAGCGCGTAACAGCGCTCCTCTTCGGCGGCGATGTCTTCGAGATAACGCTGCTGCTGTTCGACGCGCATGTTGCCGAGACGTGCCAGGCGCTCGAGTTGCGGGCCAACTCGTTCGCGGAAGTCGGGGAGGGTGATCGTTTCGATGTCGAGAGTGTAAGCGCGTGGGAGTTGCGGTTCGGCTTTCTGGTGTTCGCGGTACTGCTCGATCGTTATGGGTCGATACTCGGCGACGACGAATTGCGAGCGATCCTGGAAAGTTTCGAGTTTGCCGGTGATTCCCCAGAGACCGGGTTTGAGTTCTTTTTGCGAGTCGAGAGTCTCGCCCCAGAACTTGAGCGCGATCGTGCCGCTGGCGTTACGTGCCGAGGCGTCGCAAAAGAGACGGCCCTGTTGCGTGCGGCGCTCCCGCACCGAAGTGACGAGCACCATCAGCCAGAGTTCTTCACCGAGGGGAATTTCAGGGATGGGGATATTACCGCGCAAGCTTTTTAACCAAAACCCATCCACAGATTTCACAGATTTGTATCACTTGCTCTGTATAATCTAGTGGATAGAACTATTTCAACCTTTCAACCTCAGATCTCATTCTGCCCGTGAGCATCAACGCGATCATTTTGTAATCGCCCATGAACGACCAAACCGGATACTTGAACGTCGCAGGCTTATTCTTCTCCACGAGGAAATGCGCCAGCCACGCGCAGCCATAACCGGGGATGAAGCCCAGAAAGAACAGCCACCACTTTCCGATCGCGACCACGTAGATCAACAAAGTGATACCCACAGTCGTGCCGATCAGGTGAAGCACACGCGTCGCGGGCCGACTGTGTTCTGAAACGTAAAACGGCCAGAACTCAGCAAATGATTGGTATCGCTCGTCGCTCATCCCCACATTTTTTCAAAGCTCTCGGCGCCAACGGGCTCGACTTCAGCCAGCTTCAAATTCTCTTCAACGTGCTCAACGCTGCTCATACCCACGAGCGCGGTCGTGATTCCCGGCGCCGAACGAACAAACTGAATCGCAGTTTGCGCATCCGTTGGCAGCGATCCGAGCGTCTTGCGCACTTCATCCGGAAGCCCGCGCGCGACGCGTCCCTGCAACATCGACCCGCTCGCCACCACCGTCACACCCAATCCGGCAGCGGTCTCGACAACCGCCAGCTGGTCACCTTCGACTGTTTCATTCGCGAGGCTGAGCCCTTCGGGCATCGCGAGATTAAACGGCAATTGAATGAAACGAAACCCGTGGCGCTCGCCACCAACCTCATTCGCCGCCTCGAACATTCTCACTAAAGAATGATGCCCGCCCGAATCAGGCGCCACTCGAAAACCATTCCACGTCGCAACACCGTAATACGCGAGCTTGCCTTCGGCGCGATTCTTCTCGAGCTGTTCGAACGCATGAAGTAAACGCGTGTAAAACTCGTCCTCGGAAACATACTGCAACTGCGTCTCGGGATTGTGAATGTAGTAAACATCCACGCATTCGAGTTTCATGTTTCTAAGCGACTGCTCGAGCTGGTTCTGCAAGTAAGCCGGTGTCATGCAATGCATGCCGCCAACGATATCGTCAAACGACGCGATGCCCGGTTTCACGAAAGTCTCATCGACATACTCACGCACGTTTCGCGGCGGCGCTCCGTCAAAAGGCAGATAACCACCTTTAGTACAGATCACGAGCTCATCGCGCGCGATGCCGTGCTCGTCTCTGAGAGCCTGCAACGCTTCGCCAATCGAGCGTTCGCTTCGCTGGAAACGATAGTTGGCGGCGCTGTCGATGACGTTGACGCCGAGTTGGACCGCACGCACCACGGCATCCGTGTAGTTCTTGTCGGTAGTTTCGTCCGGATTGCCGAGATAAGTGCCGATGCCGATCGACGAGAGCACGAGGCCGTGTTGTCGTCGGAAATGACCATTCGCAGCACGGCCCGCGAATCGTTCGTAATAGCGTACGGTTCCTTCAGCGGTGGCGCAGTTGACTGACATAAGTTTTTTCGGATGGTAGCATGGAGCAAATGTCACTGAGAACGCAATCCTCTCTTGACGTCACCGACGACGCGCTTCAGGAAATCTCTTCGCAGGTGACCAGACTGGTTTCCGAGTACATCGCGACGATCTCGGCCCGTCCGGTTCGTGCCGAAAACTACGCCGGCAAGACGGCCTCGGAGATCGACACGGAACTCTCCGCGGAAGGATTGCCACTCGAACAACTGCTGGCTGAGTGTCGCACGATCGTGGATCTCAGCCGCCATAACGGCCATCCGCGATTTTTTGGTTACGTTGCTTCGCCCTCAACACCCGTGGGCGCGTACGGCGATCTGATTGCATCGGCGCTCAATGCAAACATCACTTGCTGGCGCTCAGGTCCGGCGGGTACTGAACTCGAGCGCCTCGTGGTGCGCTGGCTCGGATCGTTGATTGGTTACGACGCGCAGGCGAATGGGCTGTTGACCAGCGGCGGTTCGATGGCAAACATGATCGCGCTGCTGATCGCGAGCCGCTCTAAACTCAATGCTTCGCGCCAGGGATTTTGGAATGCAGGACCACCAATGACTGTCTACGCTTCGGAAGAAGGACACATGTCGATCGCGAAGGCGGCTGACATTCTGGGCATTGGACGAGATCAAGTGCGCACGATCGCATGCGACGAACGGCAGCGCATGCGAGTCGATGCGTTAAGACAAAGTATTGAGGCTGACTTGCGTGAGGGTTTGCGACCGTTTTGTGTCGTCGGGAGTGCCGGGACTGTCAACACGGGAGTCGTGGATCCGTTAGAGAATATTGCTCTTATTGCCGCTGAATTCGGGTTGTGGTTTCACGTTGATGGCGCGTATGGTGCGCCGGGTGTTTTAGACGACCGGAAGAAACATCTCTTTGCGGGGTTGGACCACGCCGATTCAGTTTCACTAGATCCACACAAGTGGCTTTACGTTCCGGTTGATGCGGGCTGTCTTTTGTTTCGTGATGCCGCGACGGCCAAGTCCGCCTTCAGCACGGAAGAAGCAGATTACATCAAGACTCATGGTTACGCGGATGAAGAAGCGTTTGCGTTCTGGGATTATGGGGTGGAACTGTCGCGCCGCTTTCGTGCGTTGAAGGTGTGGCTGACGTTGCAGTATTACGGCACTCGTCGCCTCGCGGAGGCGATTAGCCAGGACATCTCGCTGGCTGAGTATCTGGGTGAACTGGTTTCTGAGGCTGATGATTTCGAACTGCTGGCGGCAGTGGAGTTGAGTATCTGCTGCTTTCGATACGTGCCTCGGCAGGGAATGAGCGATGCGGAACTGAATGAGTTGAATGAACGTGTGATGGGTTTGGTGCAAAAGGGTGGCCGCGCGTATGTTTCAAATGCGACAGTGAAAGGGCGGTTTGCGCTGCGTGCGTGCATCACGAACTTTCGGACGACGAAGGCGGATATTGAAGAAACGGTCAAGGCGATCAGGGATGCTGGAAAGAGTTTCACGCAAAGACGCTAAGGTTACGCAAAGGCGCAAAGAACAAGCTCTTGATTGCGGCTTTGCGCAACCTTTGCGTCTTTGCGTGAAACCTTCTGAACGGATATGAAATCTTACGATCACGAACTGCGTGTCGCGTGTGAGCTGGCGCGTGCTGCCGGCGCCGCGATCCTCGAGCACTACGAAGGTCCGCTGAAGATCAAACAAAAGAATTCTGCCGACGACACCGAACCCGTTACCCAGGCCGACACGATCGCGAACGATCTGATCGTAGGCCACCTGAAACGCGAGTTTCCCGACGATGGCATTTTGGCGGAAGAGTCGGTCGACACGACGCGACGGCTCGGGAAGTCGCGCGTTTGGATGGTCGATCCACTCGACGGCACTAACGGCTTCATCGATGGCAACGGCGATTTCGCGGTCCAGATCGGACTCGCTGAAGACGGACTATGCACTCTCGGAGTTGTTTATCAACCACTGCCGGGAGTCATGTATCGCGCCGTTCGCGGAGAAGGAACGTGGATCGAGCGTCCGCAGTTTGAACCAGCACGCGCCACGGTTTCGCAAACCCGCACGATACCGGACATGCGACTCGCGGCCAGTCGTTCGCACCGCAGCCCACGCATGAACAAGGTCGTGGACCAGTTTGGTTTCAAGGAAGAGGTGCGACGCGGCTCAGTTGGAATAAAGATCGGATTGCTGATCGAGCAGCAGTGCGACGTCTATATCCACCTGTCATCGAGAACTAAACAGTGGGACACGTGCGCGCCGGAAGTAATCCTGACTGAAGCGGGCGGTCGCATCACGGATCTGTTCGGCTATCCGCTGAATTACAATGTTCCTGACGTTCAAAACCGCAACGGGCTAATCGCCAGCAACGGCGTATCCCACGAGCAGTTCATCGAAACGCTGGCTCCGCTGCTGAATGAATTTGGCAGGCAACGGGTATCTTAGCCCCGGATTAACGCCAATTCACGCGGATCAATCCGTGGAAATTAGCGTAAATCCGCGGCAAAAAACAAAAGATGCGGCCTAAACCCTTTCTCACCTACTTCATCCTCTGCGCAATACCTCTGCTCCTGTTTGCCGGCCTGAATTATTGGAACGGTGTCAGAACAGTTGACTCCACGCTCAGCACAATCGCGCAGAACGATCTCAACTCCTTCACCGGCGCGGTTGATGAGGTACTCAAGGAACGGAGACACGAGATTTTAGGCTTCGCGATAGAAGCAGCCGTGCAAAACCTTCTCCTCAAAAAACAAAGAAACGAAATCGATCCGGCGTCCAATTACGAACAGATGATGGACGCCCGCATGCGTCTGAAAACAGCCGGAGATTTCAGCGGGTATTTTCAGAGCCTGGCACTCTTTACTAACGATCGAAAACCGCTCTGCTTTCAGAAAGGACCCGGCGACTGGACGTTCATCAATCTCGATTCCGCAAATCTACCCCCAGGGGATCAGCGAGTCTGGACATCGCCGGGCAACGCTATATTCGATAGTCCAGGCAGTGGGCCGGGAATGATTATTTACAGTGCCCCAATTAATGACGGAAAGACCGGAACCAATCTCGGAGCGGTCGTTGGCGTGCTGGACTTGCAACGTGTATTCGCGACTGCGGCGCGCGGTTTGAAGTCACGACCGAACAAGGTCGTTGTTAACGATAGCGCCGGCAAGCTGATCTATAGCAGCGACGGCGAAGCATTGCCGGGCTCAACTCATCAACTGGCGGACGCGCCGATTCCCGAGTTGGGAGTAACTGCGGCCGTGGCGCGACAGCGTTCTGATTTCATCTCCGGCGCTCATCGCTGGGGCATCGCCGGTTTAGTGGTCGCGTTGTTAACAGCAGCGGCGGCGGCGTGGTTGCTCGAACGCCACGTGAACAAACGCTCGCGTGGTATGGCGCGCGTCAGTGAAGACTTGTCCGCGATCGCGAAAGGAGAGTTGGACCGTCGCATCATTCTGCAATCCAGTGATGATGCACGCGTCATTGCCGACAACATCAACGTCGTCACTGAACAACTGCGGGAAAAAATCAGGCGCGAGCAGGAGTCGCGGCAGTTGGAGTCGTTCGTTCGTTTTTCAGCGATGCTGACGCACGATCTAAAAAACGCGATTGAAGGTCTTTCGTTGACTGTCGCGAACATGGAACATCACTTCGACAATCCGCAGTTCCGCACCGACGCGATGAAAGGCCTCACCAGCGCCACCGACAAACTGAAAGCTCTCGTCGCGCGGCTCGCGCGGCCGGTGACCAGCCTCAGTGGCGAACACAAGCGACCGGCCAAAGTTGACCTCGTGCCGATCCTGCAACGCGTGATCGCGATGAACGCCGAACCGCTGCGCAGCAAACACACGATCGTCACGCGTTTGCCGCAAAGCGTGCATGCTCTCGTTGACGCAGCGAGGATTGAAGAAGTGATGGAGAATCTAATCCTCAACGCGCTCGAAGCGATGGACAAAAGCGGCACGCTCAC
>Ga0068859_100001984_pt1 | contig 20882 bp, 13 predicted proteins | sample KBSSwiS22_FD_66585 | JGI IMG/M metagenome (GOLD analysis project Ga0068859, IMG submission 66585) | Switchgrass rhizosphere microbial communities from Kellogg Biological Station, Michigan, USA - KBS Switchgrass S2-2 | ecosystem: Host-associated > Plants > Roots > Rhizosphere > Soil ...
TCCGCGACAAGCCGGTCCGCGACAAGCCGGTCCGCGACAAGCCGGTCCGCGACAAGCCGGTCCGCGACAAGCCGGTCCGCGACAAGCCGGTCCGCGACGAGCCGGTCCGTGCCGGGCGCGGCGGGGCGGACGGCGAGGAGTAGGCGTGCGTTCGTTCGTTGAGCACGCGCAGCGGGTCGTCGTCAAGATCGGATCGTCGTCGCTGACGTCCGCCGCCGGTGGGCTGGACGCCGGCCGGCTGGAGGCGCTCGTCGCGGCCGTACGCCCGCTCGCCGGGCGCCGGCTGGTACTGGTGAGCTCCGGTGCGATCGCCGCCGGGCTCGCCCCGCTGGGGCTCGCGCACCGGCCGCGTGACCTCGCCACCCTGCAGGCAGCGGCGAGCGTCGGGCAGAGCGCGCTCGTCCACCAGTACGCGGAGGTGTTCCGGCGCTCGGGTCACCAGGTCGGCCAGGTGCTGCTCACCGCGACCGACGTCATCCGGCGCACGCATTACCGCAACGCCCGCACGGCGCTTGACCGGCTGCTCGAGCTCGGGATCGTCCCGATCATCAACGAGAACGACGCCGTCGCCACCCAGGAGATCCGGTTCGGCGACAACGACCGCCTCGCGGCGATCGTCTCCCATCTCGTCTCCGCAGACCTGCTGGTGCTGTTGTCCGACGTCGACGGGCTCTACGACGCAAACCCGCGGCTCGGGCCGGCGAATCTGGTGCGCGAGGTCCGGTCGGACGCCGACCTGGAGGGGCTGACGGCGAAGGGCACCGGCACGGCCGGTGTCGGCACCGGCGGGATGGCGACGAAGATCGACGCCGCCCGGATGGCCGCCTCCGGCGGCGTGACCACGATCGTCACGTCGGCGGCGCTGGCGGCGCAGGCCCTGGCAGGTGAGGAGGTCGGCACGGTCTTCCACCCGACCGGCCCGCGCCGCGCCTCCCGCCTGCTGTGGCTGGCGCACGCGACCGCTCCGCTCGGGCGGCTGCACCTCGACGCCGGCGCGGTCGCGGCGGTCGTCGACCGCCGGGCGTCGCTGCTGCCCGCGGGCCTGACCGCCGTCGACGGTGACTTCTCCGCCGGCGACCCGGTCGACCTCGTCGACCCGTCAGGCCGTCCGGTGGCCCGGGGCCTCGTCGCGTTCGACTCCGTCGAGATCCCCAGCATGCTGGGCCGTGGCACCGCCGAGCTGGCCGCCGACCTCGGCCCCGGCTACGAGCGCGAGGTCATCCACCGCGACGACCTCGTCCTTCTCCTGCGCGCCCGCTGAGCGGCTGAGACGGGGCCACAAAGAACAGGGGCCACAAAGAACGAGGGCCCGCCGACGCGGGCCCTGACCCAGCAAGCCGAAGCGGCTGGGGGAGTGGTTCTAGTCCAGCGGGTCGGCTCCAGGTGACCGGGTCAGGTGGTGGTCTCGACGGTGCTGCCGGCCGGGCCCTTGCGGACCTGGATCTGGGTGGGGATGCGGAGGCGGAGGTCGGCGACGTGGCTGACGACGCCTACCAGGCGACCGCCCGAGCGGAGCTCATCAAGGACGTTCATCACCTCGTCGAGGCTGTCGGGGTCCAGAGTGCCGAAGCCTTCGTCGATGAACAGGGCGTCGATGGTGTGGCCGCCGGACTCGGCGCTGACGACGTCGGCCAGTCCGAGAGCCAGTGACAGGGCAGCCTGGAAGGTCTCGCCGCCCGAAAGCGTCGCCGTCGGGCGGGACCGGCCGGTCCAGGCGTCCTCGACGAGCAGGCCGAGGCCCGCACGGCGCCGCCGGTCGCGGCGCTCGCCGGCGTCGTGGACGAGGGTGTAGCGCCCCCCGCTCATCACCGCCAGGCGCTGGCTGGCCGCCTGCGCGACCTCCTCCAGGCGAGCGGCCAGCACGTAGCTCGACAGCGGCATGCCGTGCAGGTTGCCGCCCCGCCCGGCGGCCAGGTCGGCGAGCCCACGCAGCTGGTCCGCCGCAGCCCGGCGTGGCGCCAGGTCCGCATGCGCGATGGCGTGCTCCTCGACCAGGACATCGAGCCGACGGGACCGCTCGGTCGCCGTCGCCACGGTGGCCAACGCCTCCTCGTGCGCGCCCTTTGCGTCCTCGGTCGCCCGTTCCTGCTCCTCCAGCGAGATCAGGGTGTCGTCGCCGCTCTCGGCCAGTTCGGGGGCCTCCAACCGGGACTGGACCCTTACCCGTTCCTCCTGGTGTTCCTGGATCCGTGCCCGGACGTCGGTCACCCAGCTTGCCTCTCGGACGGCGGCCAGCGCCGCGGCTGGGTCGGAGAAGCCGGCCTCCGTCGCGGCGGCGACCGCGGCAGCCTCGGCCCGCCGGGCCTCACCGGCCGCCCGGGCGGCCACGAGTGCGGTCTCGCGAGCCGTCACGCAGTGGCTCGCGAACGTGGCCACGGCGGCGACCCGCGCGGCGAGGCGGGCCGGGTCGCGCAGCGCGTCCGGCAGGGGTTCCAGTGCCTTCGCGGCCCGGCCTCGGGCGGCGGCCGCGCGCAGCCCGGCCTGGTGCTGCGCGGAGCGCTGGGCTGCGAGATCCGCGTGCGCGGCCATCTCGGCCTGCCCTACCCGGGCAAGCTCCGCCTCTGCCGGAGCCAGGTCGCGCGCCACCGCCGTCGCCTCGTCGGCGGATGCCGCGAACGCCAGCGCGAGCGATGCCAGCTCGGCGGCGCTCCGCTCGGCGAGCGCTGGTCCGGCGTCGTGGTCGCCACCACCGCCCTCGGGCACGTGCGCGTCGTCAGTGACGCCACCGAGCAGCACCGTCTCGTCGAGCAGAGTCCCGCGCAGCTCACCGAACAGGTCTTGGAGGGAGTCTGAGGTGACTTCGTCGGCGCGGCCGGCCGCGCGATCGCCGGCAATGTCCACATCGGCAAGGCCAGTGCCGGCCGTGCCCGCAACGCCGGCGTCGGCCGTGTGATGGCCGCCGGCCGGCCAGCCGGAGGCGAGCGTGTCGGGAGAGCCGAGCGTGTCGGGAGAGCGCAGAAGCGTCGCGCGCAGCGTGCGGACCCGTTCGGTCAGGCCGGCGAGGCGCCCTGCTGCCTCGCGCGCCGCTGCCTCGCGTCGCGTGGCCGCCTCGTCGGCGGTGCGTTCCTCGTCCTTGTTGACGTGGTCGGCGCGGACCTCGGCCGGGTCGGGATGGGCGAGCGAGCCGCACACGGGGCAGGGCGTGCCGTCGGCGAGTGCGGCGGCCAGCTCGGCGGTGATCGCGTCGAAGCGTTGCTGACGCAGCTCGACGGCACGGGCACGGGCGAGGGCCGCGGCCGCCCGCGCCTCGCCAGCGGCGACGAGCGCGCCGTGGCGGGCTCGCAGGGCCTCCGCCAGGTCGGTCAGCTGGTCGGCGTAGTCGCGCGCCGCGGGCGCCCGGACGGCGGCGTCTCGCGCCTTCTCGACCCGGTCGGCGGCGGCCCGGCGAGCGGCCGGAAGGGTCGTCTCGACCTCGCCGGTACGGATCTCGGCCGCCTGGGCATGCGTGCGGGCCTCGGCCTGCGCCGCCGAGGCCTCGCTCTCGGCGTCCTCGGCTGTGGTGAGCGCGAGCGTCAGCCCTTCGAGCCTGCCCGACTCGGCCTGGGCGAGCGCGGCGAGCCGGCCCAGCTCGTCCGGGCCAGCGTCGCGACCGGCGCTCAGGCCGCCCGGCTGGTCGTCGGAGGCATTCAGAGCGGGGACCGCGCCGGCGGCGAGGGCCGCGCGGGCTGAGGCCTCGTCCTGTGCGGCGCGGGCGGCATCGTCAGCTCGCCCGGCTGCGTCGGCCACGGCGCGGCCGACCGCGCCAGCCCGGCTCGCCGCGTCCAGCTCGGCGGCGAGCCCGGCGATCTGGGGAGCGAGCTCGTCGAGCTCGGTGAGCCGGGCACCAAGCCGGGCCCGCTCCTCGGCCCGGCGCGCCGCCTCGCGCGCCGCGACCAGGCGGTTCTCGGCCAGCTCGCGGGCCTGGGCGGCCTCGTCGCGCCGGGCGGCGGCCGACAACCGCGCCGCGCGGGCCGCCTCGGCGAGCGCGGCCGCCCAGCCCGGCCCCTTCTCGCTGGTTGGCCGGGCCGCGCCGTCCAGACCGTCGGCGTCGGCTGCCAGGAGCGGTCCGGGCTCGTCCGCCTGCCCGTCGTGTTCGCCGCCGGCTGCCTCGACGATCCTGGCCTGGACGCGGTCTAGGGCCTGGCGGGCGACGTTGTAGTCGTCCGTCGCGCGCTTGGCGCGGTCGGCGAGCCACTGCTCGACGCGCTCGAACAGGCCGACGCTGAACAGCTGCTTGAGCAGTGCTTCGCGGGCGTCGTTGTCGGCGTGCAGGAAGTCGGCGAACCGGCCCTGCGGGAGCATGACAACCTGGAAGAACTGCTCGGGCTTCATCCCGAGGTGCAGGCTGATCTCGAGGCCGACGTCGTCGTTGCGGGTCGCCTCGGCCTGCCAGCCGGATCCGGTCCACTTCTCCAGGAGCGCCTTCGGATGCTCCCGCTGGGTGCCGGTGCCGCGGCGCTTCGGGCGGTCCCAGGCGGGGGAGCGGGTGACGCGGAAGCGCCCGGCCGGCGCCGAGTACTCCAGCTGCACCCGGGGGGCCACGTCCGCGGCCGCGTGGTGCGACCGCAGGTCGCGTACGCCGCGCAGGCCGGGGACGGCGCCGTAGAGCGCGAAGCCGAGCGCGTCGAGCAGCGTCGTCTTCCCGCCGCCGGTCTCGCCGCACAGCAGCACCAGCCCGCCCGCTCCGAGCAGGTCGAGGTCGAGTTCCACCGAGCCGGGAAATGCGCCGAAGGCGGTGAGTTCGAGGCGATGCGGGCGCATCAGCCCACCTCCGCCGCGGCCGCCGCGAGCCGGGTCTCGGTGAGCGCGGTGGCGAGCAGCTCGCGTTCGGCGTCAGTCGCCGCGGTACCGCGGGCGAAACCGACGAAGTCGGCAGCGACGTCGAGGTCGCCGCGGCCGCGCGTGCGCTGCGCGAACGAGCGGGCGTCGGCGGCCTCGGAGTCCGGCGGCTCGTGGCGCAGCACGAGGGTGTGCGGGAAGCGCTCACGCAACGCCGTCATCGCGTCGGTCGGCCGGGTGGGCTCGGTGAGCACCGCGGCGACGAAGTCGTCGGCGTGCTCGCCGTACTCGAGCCGGGTGAGCAGGTCTGCGAGCCGTCCGCGCAGGATCGTCAGCCGCCGCCGCGTCGGGACGGGGACCGCCTCCACCCTGGTCAGCCCGGCCGGGCCGAGCTCGACGAGAAGGGACGCCTTCGCGTCGCCGGCCTCGGAGAACGAATAGGCGAGCGGCGAGCCGCTGTAACGTACCTGCGACCGGCCCTCGACCTGCTGCGGGCGGTGCAGGTGGCCGAGCGCGGTGTAGGTGATGCCGTCGAACAGCGACACGGGGACGTGCGCGAGCCCGCCGACGCTGATGTCGCGCTCGCTGTCGCTGGCGGCGGCGCCCGTCGCCCAGGCATGCGCGACGACGACCGACCTGGCTTCGGGGTGGCCGGACAGGTCGGCCCGGACGGCGGCCATCGCTCGGCGCATCGTCGCCGCGTGCGACCGCGGGGCCGTCCGGCGCGTCCGGCCGGGGATGGTGGCCCGGCGCGGGGTGGCGGGCACCAGGCTCGGGGCGATCTCCTCGTCGTCGAAGAGCGACACCATGCCCGGGAAGGGCGGCTCGACCGGCCCTTCGAGGAGCGCTGGCGCTGGCGCGTGCGGTGGCCCGGCGCGGAGAGCGGCTGGCTCGTCGCCAGGCTCGCGGCCACGCCGGCTGGCCGGCTCGTCAGTGTCCCCGCCGGCCAGGTCGTCCTCGCAACCGTCGTCCTCGAGGCCGTCGACCTCGGGAAGCCGGTCGGCTACGGCGGCGGGCTCGAGGTACGGGATCGGGTAGACCCGCACCGGGCCGAACCGGTCCTCGACCAGCACCGGTGTCGCGAGCTCGGCGGGGTCGGTGCGGATGCGAACCCGGGGATCGAGCAGCCCCGCCTTGTCGCCGAGCCGCGCCGCCGCGTCGTGGTTGCCGCTGATGACCACCACCCGGGCGCCGGCGTCGCGCAGCCGGGACAACGCCTCGTCGAACAGCCGCAGCGCGCCTACCGGCGGGATCGCCCGGTCATGCACGTCGCCCGCGACCACGACGAGGCCGACTCGCTCGGCCCGGGTGACCTCGACGAGGTGGTCGACGAAGGCTGCCTGGGCCGTGGCCAGGTCATGTCCATGCAAGCCGCGTCCGAGATGCCAGTCGGACGTGTGCAGCATGAGCATGCCGAGCCCTCCCCAGCCTGGGTACGGCGTCGGCGTGCGGGTACGTCACCCGGCGCAGCATTGCCGCCGCCGCTGCGGCGGGTGCCGCGAACATCGGTAGCGTAGGCGACCCGCTCGCGCCCGGTACGCACGCCGTGCCCGCTCGGCCCGCCGGTTTCCGGCGTACCCGTCCATACGCGCGCGGACGTACGCCGATGCCGCCGTCCGGCTGACGACGCCGGCCACGTCCGGTAGCAGTCTGATCGCCATGGCCATCCCGCCTCCTGCCAGCCCGTCGAGGGCGGTCGCGTGCCCGCTCGCGCGGCGGCCAGCGGCTGGCGGGTGGGGCCAGCCCTACCGGGTCCGGGCGGAATGGCACCTCCATGACCCGGCGGCTGACCAGAGCCGAAGTCGGTGGTCAGCTCCAGTGACCCGCCGGTCGCCTTCCGCGACTGTTCGAGTGGCGGATCACCGCTGCGCGACCGGGCGACCGGGTGCGCGAAAAGGAGTCTTTTTCGCGCACCCGGCGACTCGCCGACTATGTCCTACATCACTTCCCGTCCGGCGACCGATGTATTTGCCGAGGCCGCGTGGTCCTTCTGAGGGCCGGGCGGGTGACGCCCGCGCGGGCGGGCTCGGGGTGCTGTGCGGGCACCCCGTCCCAGCGCAGGCGTCCCGATCGACCGCCGGCCATCAACCGAATAGGGGATGGCGCCTCAACCAATAAATGGATGGCGTCGTGCGCTGGCCACGACATCATCGAAGCCACCGGATCCTGGACGCGAAGTGTCACACCCAGTCAGTACGGTCGTGCCGGCCGGGGCGGCCCGCCTCGCCCAGATCCGCCGACGCCCGCCAGTCGGGCGCCGGCTGGCGCCGTTCGCCGCCACCACCCCAGCACGCCAGTCCACGAGTGACCGCCGCCTGCGCCGTCGACGACGAGCGAGCCCGAGAACCACCGGGAGAGAACACCATGAGCGACGTGGCTGCCGAGCAGGAAAGCTCGCAGACCCAGCTGCCCGCGTCTGCGCCACCGTCTGGGTCGCCGCCGCCCGAGCCCCCGGAGCGGCGCCGCCCCGGCTGGCGCCGTTGGGTGGGTGCCGTCGGCGTCGTTCTCGTCTTCCTGATCCTCGGTATGACCGGCCTGCCCTTCCAAGGCAAGCTGGGTGAGGTACAGAAGAACGACAACGCGTCCTACCTGCCCGGGTCCGCCGAGTCGACCAAGGTCGAGGACGAGGCGGAGAAGTTCCGCTCCGTGGCCACGATCCCCGGGTTCATCATCTACCAGCGTGACGGTGGGCTCACGGCCGGCGACAAGGCGAAGATCGACCGTGACCGGGCCGCCTTCGCCAAGCTCGACGGCGTCGCGGCCGACCAGATCGGGCCGGCACAGCTGAACAAGGACGGCTCGGTCGCCTCGGTGTCGGTCCCGCTGATCGGCAAGCATGGCGACGTCGAGGTCGAGGGCGACACGCTCAGCGACAACGAGAAAAGGATTATCGACACGGCCAAGGCCGGCCTGCCGGCGGGCCTGTCCGTCCACAGCGCCGGGGCCGGTGGTCTGCTGGTCGCGTTCATCGACGCGTTCGAAGGGCTCGACGGGCAGCTGCTGCTCGCGGCCGGCCTGGTGGTCATCGTCATCCTGCTGGTCGTCTACCGCAGCCCGATTCTGTGGTTCTTCCCGCTGCTGAGCTCGGTCTTCGCACTCGGCTTGTCCTCGTTGGTGATCTACCCGCTGGCGAAGAACGACGTGCTGACCCTCACCGGCCAGAGCCAGGGCATCCTGTCGGTCATCGTGATCGGCGCCGGCACGGACTACGCCCTGCTGCTGGTCAGCCGATATCGCGAGGAACTGCACAACCACGCCAGCCGGATGCAGGCGATGATCTCCGCGTGGAAGGGTGCCGCGCCGGCGATCGCCGCCTCCGGCCTCACCGTCGTCCTCGGCCTTCTCTGCCTGGCGCTCGGTGAGCTGAACTCGAACAAGAGCCTCGGGCCGGTCTGCGCGATCGGCGTCGCCTGCACGATGCTGTTCATGCTGACCTTCCTGCCGGCGTTCCTGGTGCTGTTCGGCCGGTGGGTGTTCTGGCCGCGCCGGCCGCGGGTCGACCACCAGGCCGACATCGCCACCCACGGCCTGTGGGGGCGGATCGCCGAGACCGTCGGCCGGCGCTCGCGGCTCGGCTGGATCTCGACCGCCCTGCTGCTGCTCGTCTGCGTAGCGTTCCTGCCGAGCCTGCGTACCGGTGGCCTGTCGGTGATGGACAGCTTCACCAACGAGCCGGACGCGATCGTCGGGCAGAAGATCTACGACGCCAACTTCGACGCCGGTTTCGGTGCTCCGGCGGTCATCATCGCGAACGCCGACAAGACCGACGAGGTGATCGCCGCGGTCGCCAAGGTTCCGGGCGTGGACACCAAACCGGGATCGGTCTGTATCGAGGTCGACTACGGCAAGATCGTCGGTGCGTTGCGCTCCGGTGCGGTCAAGCCGGCCGACCTGGCCGGCGGGGCCTGCCCGCCGGCGGCCATCCAGGTCGGGGAAGTCGACGGCAGGATCGCGATCGACGCGACTCTCGCCTACCGGTACGACACGTCGGAGGCCGACGCCACGGTGCTGCGCATCCGGGAGGCGGTGCGCGCGGTGCCGGGCGCGCAGGCGCTCGTCGGCGGGTCCACGGCGGTCAACCACGACGTCAACGCCGCCTCCCGGCACGACCGCAACCTGGTCATTCCAATCGTGCTGCTGGTGATCCTCGTGGTGCTCGGCGTGCTCCTGCGGGCGTTCGTCGCCCCGCTGGTGCTGATCGCGACCGTCGTGCTCTCGTTCGCCGCGTCCCTGGGCGTGTCGGCGCTGGTTTTCAACCACGTGCTCGACTTCGCCAACGCCGACCCGGCGTTCCCGTTGTTCGCCTTCGTGTTCCTCGTGGCACTCGGGATCGACTACAACATCTTCCTGATGACCCGGGTGCGCGAGGAGACGTTGATGCACGGCACCCGTTCCGGCATCACGCGCGGACTCTCCGTGACTGGTGGCGTGATCACGTCGGCTGGCCTCGTGCTCGCGGCGACGTTCGCGGTGCTGGCGGTGCTGCCGCTGGTCTTCCTCGCCGAGGTCGGCTTCACGGTGGCGTTCGGCGTCCTGCTGGACACGATCATCGTGCGGTCGATCCTGGTGCCGGCGCTCAGCCACGAGATCGGCAAGAAGATCTGGTGGCCGTCCAAGCTCGCCCGCGCGGCCGACTGAGCGCTCGGACGCCGTTGCCTGACTGGACGTGAGCGGAGGGCCAGGTCCCGGGCCTGGCCCTCCGCTCACGTCCGCCAACGTGCGCTGGTGCCGCCTCGCCGGCGTCGGCGGTTCCCGGGAAGGTAGCCTCGGGGGATGGCGCGATGGGCCGGCGCAGAGCCGGCCCCACAGCCTTGATGATCTTGATCTGACTTTCGGGTGGACCGCTGTACCGGCTGGGGGCGTTTCCCCAGGGTCCGGTGAGAGGGGAACGGGTCATGCAGGTCTCCGCGGAGGACGTCCGAGAGAGCGCTGTGCGCGCGAAGCGGGCCGCGGCGGCGCTGGCCCCACTGTCGCGGGCCGCCAAGGACGCCGCGCTGCTGCGGATGGCCGACGCGCTGCTGGCTCGCGCCGACGAGCTGCTCGCGGCCAACGCCGAGGACCTCGCGGCTGCCCGGGCGGCCGGCACCGCCGAGGCGCTGGTCGACCGGCTCACCCTCACCGAGGCCCGGCTCGCCGGCATGGCCGGCGGGCTGCGGCAGGTCGCCGGGCTGGAGGACCCGGTCGGCGAGGTCGTGCGCGGCCGGATGCTGCCGAACGGCATGGAGCTGCGCCAGGTCCGTGTCCCGCTCGGCGTCGTCGGGATCATCTACGAGGCCCGGCCGAACGTGACCGTCGACGCCGCCGGCCTCTGCCTGAAGAGCGGCAACGCCGCGCTACTGCGGGGCAGCGCCTCCGCCGTGCACTCGAACATCGCGCTCGTCGGGGTGCTGCGGGACGCGGCCGAGGCGGCGGGGCTGCCCGCGGACGCCGTCCAGCTCGTCCCCGGCGTCGACCATGAGTCGGTCAAGCACCTGATGCGGCTGCGCGGCCTCGTGGACGTGCTCATCCCGCGCGGCGGCGCGAACCTGATCCGCACCGTCGTCGAGGAGTCGACCGTGCCGGTGATCGAGACCGGCGTCGGCGTCTGCCACGTCTACGTCGACGCGGACGCCGACCTCGACATGGCGGTCGCGGTCGCGGTCAACTCGAAGACCCAGCGGGTCTCGGTCTGCAACTCGGCCGAGACCCTCCTCGTGCACGGCGATGTCGCCGCCGAGTTCCTGCCCCGGGTGCTCACCGCGATGCACGAGGCCGGCGTGACGATCCACGGCGACGACGCGGTGCGGGCCGTCGCGCCGGACGCCCTGGTCGCGACCGAGGACGACTGGGCCGCCGAGTACCTCTCACTCGACCTCGCGGTGAAGGTCGTCGAGTCGCTGGACGCCGCCGTCGAGCACATCCGCCAGTACGGCACCGGCCACACCGAGGCGATCGTCACCCGGTCGCTCGCCGCCTCCCGCCGCTTCGTCGCCACCTGCGACAGCGCCGCCGTCATGGTCAACGCCTCCACCAGGTTCACCGACGGCGAGCGGTTCGGCATGGGCGCCGAGATCGGCATCTCCACCCAGAAGCTGCACGCCCGCGGCCCGATGGGCCTGCCCGAGCTCACCTCCACCACCTGGGTCGCCATCGGCGACGGCCACGTCGTGTAGGGCGAGCCCTGTTCGCCGCCCTTCGGGCGGCCGAGTGGTCACCGCGGAGCTCGTCCGCGCGGTGCTCGCCGAGGAGGTCGAGCGACTGCGCGAGACCAGTGGCGAGGAGGCGTTCGCCGCCGGGCGGTGGAAGGACGCCGTCGAGCTGTTCGAGCAGACCGCGCTCGGCGAGCCCTACGCCGCGTTCCTGACCCTGCCCGCCTACGACCGGATCTGACTCGTCGGTGCCCGTCAGCGACCGTTACTCGGCCGCAACGTAACCGTCCGTACCCCGAGCATCCGACCCAGTAGCAGTGGGGGTTTCTGGCGCAGCGCACTGGCACTATGGGACAGACGGACATACAGATCCAAAGGGATCACGCCAGACGCAGAGCGGGGAATAGTCCCATGTCGTTGCAGGAACACGCCTTCGCCGATGTCGCGGACGTGCGCGGTCGGCTGAGGGAGACAGGCTACCTCGCCGACGAGGCGATCGCCACCACGGTCTTCCTCGCCGATCGGCTGCGCAAGCCGCTGCTGGTCGAGGGGCCGGCGGGCACCGGCAAGACCGAGCTCGCCAAGGCGCTGGCGGCGTCCGTCGGCGCCGAGCTGCTCCGCCTGCAGTGCTACGAGGGGCTCGACGAGGCGCGTGCGCTCTACGAGTGGAACTACAAGAAGCAGCTGCTGCGCATCCAGGCCGGCGCCGGCGAAGGCGCGGCGGGAGCGGACTGGCGTTCCACCCATGACGACATCTTCAGCGAGGAGTTCCTGCTCGCCCGGCCGCTGCTGTCCGCGATCCGCCGCGACGAGCCGACCGTTCTGCTCATCGACGAGACCGACAAGGCCGACGTCGAGGTGGAAGGCCTGTTGTTGGAGGTGCTCTCCGACTTTCAGGTGACGATCCCCGAGCTTGGCACGATCAAGGCGTCGCGCCGGCCGTTCGTCATCCTGACCTCGAACGCGACCCGCGAGCTCTCTGAGGCGCTGAAGCGTCGCTGCCTCTACCTCAACCTCGACTACCCGTCCGCGGCCCGGGAGAAGGAAATCCTGCTCGCCCGGGTGCCGGAGCTGCCCGAGCAGCTCGCCGAGGCGCTGGTCCGCACGGTCCGTGCGCTGCGGGCGATGGAGCTCAAGAAGGCGCCGTCGATCGCCGAGACCATCGACTGGGGCCAGACTGTGCTCGCGCTCGGCTTCGACTCCCTCAACGAGGAAGAGGTCAAGAGCACCCTTGGCGTCGTCCTCAAGCACGCGAGCGACCAGGCCCGTGCCATCAGCCAGTTGAAGCTCGGCGCCAACTGACTGTCAGCTGAAAGCACCAACAGCTAAAAGCACCAAGCGGTGACGGAAAGGGCTCACCGCGGGCCAAAGGAGGCGCGAAATGTCTCTTCGCGCCTCCGGCGGCCGTCTCCAGCGGCATTGAGGGGCACGCGATGAACCTGGTAGACCGCATGGTCGACTTCACGGCGGCGCTGCGGCGGGCCGGCGTGCCGGTGAGCACCGCGGAGACCGTCGACGCGACCCGCGCCGTCGGCTCGGTCGGCTGGCTGGACCGCGAGGCCGTCCGGGCGGCCTTCGCCACCACGATGTGCAAGCGCCCGCTCTACCGCAACGCCTTCGACACCCTGTTCGACCTGTACTTCCCACCGCGGATCGGCGACGGCACGGCCGCCGGGGCGGACGGCGCTCCCGGCCTCGGCGACGGCGAGTCGAGCGGCAAGCCGAGCGACCTCACACGCGAGGAGCTGGAGGCGCTGCGCAAGGAGCTGCGCGACCGGCTCCAGCAGGCACTGCTCGACGGCGACGACGAGGCGCTGCGTGAGCTCGCCCGCCAGGCGGTGTCCGCGTTCGGCTCGGCGCCCGCGGGTGGGCAGAACGGCCGGTCGTGGTTCGTCTTCCGGGTACTGCGCGCCATGTCGCCGGACACCCTGATCTCGGCGCTGCTCGCCGCGATGCTCGGCCCCCAGGACAAGGGCGGCCTTGCCGAACGAGTCGCCCGGCAGACCATCGCGGACCGGATCCGCAACTTCGAAGAGATGGTCCAGAGCGAGATTCGCCGCCGGATGGCCGAGGAACGCGGCCTGGAGGCCACCGAGCGCAGCGCGGTCAAGCCGCTCACCGACCAGGTCGAGTTCCTGCGCGCCTCTCACCAGGACCTGGTCGAGCTGCGCCGGCAGGTCTACCCGCTGGCGCGCCGGCTCGCGACCCGGCTGACCGCCAAGCGCCGCCTTGGCCGCAGCGGCCGGCTCGACTTCCGCCGCACCGTGCGGGCGTCGCTCGCCACCGGCGGCGTCCCGCTGGAGACGAAGCACCGCCCGCACAAGCCGCACAAGCCGGAGCTGGTCGTGCTCTGCGACGTCTCCGGCTCGGTCGCGTCGTTCGCGCATTTCACGCTGATGCTCACCCACGCGCTGCGCGAGCAGTTCTCGAAGGTGCGTGCGTTCGGCTTCATCGACACCACCGACGAGATCACCCGATTCCTGCGCGGCGTCGACCTCGGCGACATGATGGCCAAGGTCGCCACGGAGGCGGAGCTGGTCTGGTTCGACGGCCACAGCGACTACGGCCACGCCTTCGAGGTCTTCGCCGAGAAGTACCCCGAGGCCGTCGGCCCGAAGACGTCCCTGCTGGTCCTCGGCGACGCCCGCAACAACTACCGCGCCACCGCCGTCACGCCGTTCCGGCGGCTGTGCCAGCAGGCACGCCACGCCTACTGGCTGAACCCCGAGCCCCGTTCCTACTGGGGCTCCGGCGACTCCGCCACGAAGGCCTACGGCGACATCGTCGACGAGATGGTCGAGTGCCGCAACGTCGAGCAGCTGGAAGGCTTCATCGAACGCCTCCTGCCGAGCTGACGCCTGCCACGGCAGCGCCGCGCCGTGCGGGTGGCCTGGCGAGGCGGTGCGCCCACGTGGCCGCCGTCGGTGTCGACGCGCGGGCATGGCGGCCCCGCGGGTTGTCGGTCAGCCGACAGTGCCGAAACGCGGGCCAGTGAACCGGGCGCGTCCCGGGTGCGTCGAACGCCTTCGAGGTGCCGCGGGGCACGGATCGGAGGGCGGAGATGGTGGCAGACGAGGGGCCGGGCGTTCAGGCCGCACCGGTTGCCGGCAGGGCGGTAGGCAGGGCCGGGGGCGCCACGGCGACCCTGACGAGGGAAGGACTGCCGCCCGAGGCCGCTGAGCCATCCCCCTCCACGGACAGGCCGGCTCCTGGTACTGCCCGTGCCGGCGGGTCGTCGCTGCCACCCGCCTGGCGGCCCGGCGACGGGGCGCTTCGGACCGGCTGGATCGCGGCGCGGGCCGCGCTCGCCGCCGAGCGGCCGGGCGGCGGGGGAGCGCGGATTCCACTCGGGGGAGGGCGGCGGCTGCGGGTCACCCGGCGTGGAGCCGTAGTCGGCGCGGTGGCGCTGGTCATCGTCATCGCGATCATCGTGGCGCTGGGCACGGCGGGCACCGGCGACGGCGGCGGAACGTCGAGCTACAGCCTGCCCGCCCCCGCGCCCGCCGTCGGCGGTGACAGCGCGGCCGGCTCGGGAATCACCGACTCCGGCACGGCCGAGCGAGCCGCGCCGGGCCTTTCCCTGCCTGCGGCCGCCGCGCCCGACACGAAGTCCGAAGTCGTCCCGCCGGTGGACCCGGCCCCGACACCGGGAGGTGGCTCCGGCGCCGCCCGGCCGGCCGGCGCTCAGCCGCGGATCGTGTGGACCGGTTCGATGAGCGTCGAGGTGCCCGCCGGCGACGTCGAGCCCACGATCCGAAAGATCGCCACCCAGGCCGAGGGGCTGGGCGGGTACCTCGCGGACAGCCAGGTCACCGGCACCGCCACGACGGCCGACGACGACCGGCAGAGCGCGACCGTGACCATCCGGGTGCCGGCCGCCTCGTTCACGAAGCTGCAGGCCGCCGTCGGCGGCACCGGCACCGTCCTGACGTCCACGATGAGCTCAAAGGACGTCACCGCTGACTATGTCGACCTCGAAGCCCGCCTCAGCGCGCTGGGAACCTCCCGGACGACCTACCTGACGCTGCTGGGCAAGGCGACGACCGTCGGCGAGATTCTCCAGGTGCAGGCGCAGATCGACGCGGTGCAGACGCAGATCGAGCAGATCGAGGGCCAGCGCAAGGTTCTCGCCGACCAGAGCGACCTGGCCACCCTGACGATCGACCTCGCGGAGAAGGGCGCCCAGTCCGCCAAACCGGACAAGGAGAACGGCTTCCTGCACGCGCTGCGCTCCGCCTGGCATGACTTCGTCTCCGGCCTGGAGAAGATCATTTCGGCGCTCGGTGCGGTCGCGCTGATCGTCGTCGTGGTCGTCGTCCTCTACCTCCTCTACCGGCTGCCCGGCGCCCTGCGCGGCCGCAGCCGCCCGGACCGCCCCGGCCGTCCCGCGGATGGCGGCACCGGCGGCACGGGTAGTACGGGTAGTACGGGTGGCACGGGTGGCACGGGTGGCACGGGTGGCGACGGCGGAACCGGCGGAATCGGCGGTGCTGGCGGAGGAACGGAGGGAACGGGCGGAGGAGGCATCACGGATGGCGGTTCGCCAGCTCCCACCGCCCCGGCCCCGGCCCAGGTTCCGGCCGGCACCCAGCCAGCCCCCACCAGCCCGGCCGCCGGTTCGAAGGGCTGAGCCGGCGTGGTTTCGCTCGGCCCCGGTCCGACGAACGACCAGACCGAGGCCGAGCGGAACACGCGGCGACCGACCGGCCCCGCGACGGCCGTGCGGTCACCGAGTGCCCGCTTCCTACGCCCAGGTGAACGCCCTGTCCGACGCTCGGGGCAGCCTGCGGACCGGGCCGTCCCGAAATGCCGGCAGGCCCGTGGCCGCGGGCGCACCGGCCACGGGCCGCGACGGCCGTGACGACACCCGCTGCGCTCCTCGGCTCGCGGGCGAGGACGGCGAGGTGCCGGCCTGAGGCCGGGCGGGACCATTCCGGTCAGGTCTCAGGCCGGGAGGCTCGAGCGAATGGCGTCGCCCGGGTCGTGCGCGGCCTTCGCCTCAGCCCCGGGCCAGGGCCGCGTCGACCATGGACTGGGCCTCGGCGAGGATCGAGTCCAGATGGGCGGGGCCGCGGAAGCTCTCGGCGTAGATCTTGTAGACGTCCTCGGTGCCGGACGGTCGGGCGGCGAACCAGGCATCGTCGGCGACGACCTTGATGCCGCCGATCGAGGCCTCGTTGCCCGGCGCGTGCGTGAGCGTCGCGACGACCGGCTGGCCGCCGAGCGTCGCCGCACCGAGGGCGCGCGGGGTGAGCTTCTTCAGGACGTCCTTCTGCGCGGTGGTGGCCGGCGCGTCGACCCGGCGGTAGGCGGGAGCGCCGTACTTCGCCGTCAGCTCCTCGTAGAGCGCGCCCGGGTCGCGGCCGGTGACCGCGGTGATCTCAGCGGCCAGCAGGCAGAGGATGAGCCCGTCCTTGTCGGTGGTCCAGACGGTGCCGTCGGCGCGCAGGAACGACGCGCCGGCGCTCTCCTCGCCGCCGAAGCCCAGGCTCCCGTCCGTCAGGCCCGGGACGAACCACTTGAACCCGACCGGCACCTCGACGAGGTCCCGGCCGAGCCCCGCCGCGACCCGGTCGATCAGGCTCGAGCTGACCAGCGTCTTGCCGACCGCCGCCGCCGGCGCCCAGTCGGTCCGGTGCGCGAACAGGTAGGAGATCGCGACCGCGAGGTAGTGGTTCGGGTTGAGCAGCCCGGCGCCTGGGGTGACGATGCCGTGCCGGTCGGCGTCCGCGTCGTTGGCGACGGCGATGTCGAAGCCCAGCCGGTCGTCCGCCGGGGTAGCGCCGGTGAGGCGCAGCAGCGAGGCCATCGCGTACGGGGACGACGGATCCATCCGGATCTTGCCGTCCCAGTCGCGGGTCATGAACCCGAACGTCGGGTCGATCGTGTCGTTGACGACCGTCAGGTCCAGCCCGTAGCGCTCGGCGATCGCCTGCCAGTAGACCAGGCTCGCCCCGCCCAGCGGGTCGACGCCGATCCGCACCCCGGCACCCCGGACCGCGTCCAGGTCGAGGACGTCGGCCAGGTCGTCGACATAGGCGGTCACATAGTCCTGCACGGTCGCGGCGGCCCGGGCCTTCTCGTACGGCAACCGGCTCATTCCGGCCAGGCCCGCGGCCAGCAGCTCGTTCGCCCGGTTCTGGATCGCGGTGGTGACCTCGGTGTCCGCGGGGCCGCCGTGCGGCGGGTTGTACTTGAAGCCGCCGTCCGTCGGCGGGTTGTGCGACGGCGTGACGACGATGCCGTCCGCCACGCCGCGGCGGCCGGAGCGGTTGTGGGTGAGGATCGCGTGCGAGATCACCGGCGTCGGGGTGGCCTCGCCATCCGGGGCGATCCGGACGTCGACCCCGTGGGCCGCGAGCACCTCCAGCGCGCTCTCCAGCGCCGGAGCGGACAGGGCATGCGTGTCGGCCCCGACGAACAGCGGCCCGTCGATGCCGGCCGCCGCCCGGTACTCGCAGATCGCCTGAGTGGTCGCCAGGATGTGGTCGGCGTTGAACGAGCCGTTCGTAGACGTGCCCCGATGCCCAGACGTCCCGAACGAGACCCGTTGGGCCGGATCGGCCGCGTCCGGGTGGACGTCGTGGTAGGCGGCGAGCAGCGCGTCGACGTCGACGAGCTCTGTCGGGTCCGCCGGCTTGCCCGCAAACGGGCTGAAGCCAGGGTTCACCGCCACGGCCTGCTCCGCCGGTGCGCGAACGGCCGGCCCGGGCCGGAGCCAGGTGCCGGGCGCGGTGGGGCGGGGTCAGGCCGGGCCGCCGACACGGGTCGGGTCGACCCGCCCGGGCGCGCCGGGCCAGGCCGGCGCGCGTGGCCTCCAGCGTGGCGCGGACCGGGTACCGGCATGTCGCCTCCTCATCACCAGCGTGGAGCGGACCTGCAGGTCCGTCGTGTTCCGCCAGGTCAGGCTCCCTGGCGGTGCCAGCCGTTGTGACCAGTACCTCTGTGGGCGCCCCCGAGCCTAGCGGTCAGGAGCCGATCTGGTGGGTCTCTTGTGAGTCCACGTGGTTACCAACGGGTGACTCGCCCTCGGATGACCGATGATTCGTACCGACGCCCGGCGCGGTAGGTCGCGCGTAGGTCGCCGGGTGGGGCGTGCGTAGGTCGTGCGGTCGAACGTGTCGCTTCCATGGTGCCGGTCACCTCTATGGTGCCGGTCACTCTGGCTCGTCCGACGAGCCCTGGCGAGGGCGCGTCCGCCGGGCCTGGCGTTACTGTCCGGCAGTGCCGAGGGCGGGCGCTGGACGCGCCGCCCTCGTGTCGGGGCGAGGCGCTGGACGCGCTCGCCCCGTGTCGGGCGCCCAGGGCGCCCTCCTGGGGCTGGACTGGGGTGGAGGTCTGGGGCGGTGGCTGGCCTGGCCTGGAGTGAGGTGATGGCTGAGTTGGCGCTGCGCCGATGCGCCGTCACCTTCGGTGGCCCAGTTGCACTGATGTCTCGCCGGAGCACATCGCGCCCGACGACGGTGCCTGACAGCGAGAACGATGGATGTCTAGGGCGCCTAGGGCGCGCTTACCGCGCCGTTCTGGGACGAGGTGATGGGGCGGTGGCCGGATGACGCACAGTGCGGCCGCGCCGACGGGTATGCGGCTGGGAGTGATGGGCGGGACGTTCGACCCGGTACACAATGGGCACCTGGTCGCGGCGAGCGAGGTCGCCGCGCTGTTCGCGCTCGACGAGGTGATCTTCGTTCCGAGCGGTCAGCCGTGGCAGAAGGCCGACCGGGAGGTCTCGCCGGCCGAGGACCGCTACCTGATGACATTCCTCGCGACCGCCGGGAACCCGCAGTTCACGGTCAGCAGGATCGACGTCGACCGGGGCGGCCTGACCTACACGATCGACACGTTGCGTGACCTGCGTGCGCTGTACCCGGACGCCGAGCTCTTCTTCATCACCGGAGCGGACGCACTCGCGCAGATCCTCACCTGGCGCGACGTCCACGAGCTGTTCCCGCTCGCGCACTTCGTCGGCGTGACCAGGCCGGGCTTCCAGCTCACCTTCGACGCGAGCCTGCCGGCGGACTCGGTGAGCCTGCTCGAGGTGCCCGCGCTGGCGATCTCGTCGTCCGACATCCGCGGGCGCGTCGGCCGCGGCGCCCCGATCTGGTACCTGACTCCGGACGCGGTCGTCCGGTACATCGCCAAGCGCGGCCTCTACGGCGCCGACCACGGCCGGGGTCGCGCACCCGCGCCATCGTCGCCGGCTGACGCCGGCTGACGCCGTTGTCGGACGGCCCTTGGTCAGACGGCCCGTCCCGGCCGGGACGGCGCCAGCGGCGCAGGCGTTGCACATGCCGGTGCCGGTGCCGGTGCCGGTGCCGGAATGCCTGGTTGCCTGGATCCGTTGACCGAGGTGAGGCTGGTCACCGGAGGACGAACACCGCGAAAACCGCCGTGACCTCCTGTGCTGTGCCGGCTACCGTAACTTGGCTGGCAACGTTCAGCACTTGGCCGGCCGGGCGTGACAATCAGGCCGGCCAGGCCGGCCCACCTACCCACCACCTTGGAGAACCCGCAGCGTGACCGCTTCCCCCCGGGCCGTCGAGCTCGCCCTCGCGGCCGCCCAGGCCGCCGCCGACAAGCTGGCGAAGGACCTCGTCGTCCTCGATGTCAGCGACCGGCTGGCCCTCACGGACTGCTTCGTGCTCGCCTCCGCCGACAACGAGCGGCAGGTCAAGGCCATCGTCGACGAGGTGGAGGAGAAGCTGCGGCTCGTCGGGGTCAAGCCGCTGCGCCGGGAGGGCGAGCGCGACGGAACCTGGGTTCTGCTTGACTTCTCCGAGATCGTCGTGCACGTCCAGCGCACCGAGGAGCGCGAGTTCTACGACCTTGAGCGGCTGTGGAAGGACTGCCCGCGGATCGCGTTCGAGGACCGGGACGCGGCGGCCAGGACGGCGGTCGGCGCCGGCTCGGCCACCGGCGTGGCCTCGGCGGCTCCCGACGCGAGCCGGTCGGCCGGTTCCTGGTGAGGCTGCTGCTCCTGCGGCACGGCCGAACAGCGTGGAACGACAGCGGGCGTTTCCAGGGGCAGGCGGACCCGCCGCTCGACGCGGTGGGGCGGGCGCAGGTGGCGGCCGTGGGTCCCGTGATCCGGGCGATGATGCCGGACCTGGTCGTGTCGTCCGACCTGATGCGCTGCCGGGCGACCGCGGCCGCGGTCGGGCTGCCGTACCGCTCGGACGCACGGCTCCGGGAGATCGACCTCGGTGGCTGGTCCGGGCTGACCTCCGACGAGGCGAGCCGCCTGTTCCCTGAGGAGGACGCCGCCTGGCGCCGCGGGGACGACATCCGCCGCGGCGGCGGCGAGACGTACGAGGAGGTCGGAGCCCGGGCCGGCGCGCTGTTCGACGAGATCGTCGCGTCCGGGCCGCCCGTCAGAAGCGACGGCCTCGTCGTGTTCGTCCTGCACGGCGGGACGGCGCGGGCGCTCATCGGACGCCTGCTGGGCCTGCCACCGGCTACCTGGTGGCACTTCGGCCCGCTGCGCAACTGCCGCTGGTCGCTGCTGCGGCACGAACACGGACGGTTTCGGCTGGTGGAGCACAATGTTGGCGTCGCCAGACCTGATAGGGTCGGCACCGGCACGTTGAACGCGGCCGTCGGGGGAGTCCTCCCAAGCCAGGCGCTGATGTCCGGCCTGGACGCCCCGGCAGCCCCGGACACGGATCCTGTACACTTTGGACCGCCGGCCTAACAGGCCGACAGAGCAGGTGCGCAGGGTTGAAACCAAAGCCGCTGAACGTGTAGTAATATCTGGGAAGCGGTCAAGGAAAACAGAATATGGGGCTGTGGCGCAGTCTGGTAGCGCATCACACTGGCAGTGTGAGGGTCAGGGGTTCGAATCCCCTCAGCTCCACGCGATCGGGGTTTCCTTGTTCGCTGGCCTTTGGCCAGCTTCCCGGGCTCCCGCGTAATGCTGGCCCAGGGGGATGACCCCCTGGAACCCCCACTCTCAGGGGGCTTTGCCCCCCGAGACCCCCCAGTTGGAACCCTGGCTGT
>Ga0068859_100001988_pt1 | contig 20864 bp, 47 predicted proteins | sample KBSSwiS22_FD_66585 | JGI IMG/M metagenome (GOLD analysis project Ga0068859, IMG submission 66585) | Switchgrass rhizosphere microbial communities from Kellogg Biological Station, Michigan, USA - KBS Switchgrass S2-2 | ecosystem: Host-associated > Plants > Roots > Rhizosphere > Soil ...
TGATCCCGATGTCACGGTGCTGATGCCGCGGACCATGGCGAGCTCGAGCACTTCCTCCTGGGCATCTCCGAAGTCGGTCGTGTTGTAGAGCTCGAAGCCGAGCACGATGAGTGACTTGTTTGTGCTCGCGAGCGCTTCGAAGATATCGACCGCCGTCGTGACCGCCGCGGCAGTCGTGATCGGAGCTTTCCATATGCGCATCATCGATCAGATCCTCAGTGCTGGCGGGACGGCGAAATAGCCTTGGGGGAACACGAGACTCGCAGCCGCAGCTACGACAGTCGCAGGAAAGAAGATCCGACGGCGTGGGCCAGCGAGATATCCATCGTCCGACGTGGTTGGCGTTCCGTTGACCGTCGGCACCCGGGCGTTCCCCGAAATGTCGCGCGTATCCGAGGCGGTGCGCAGCGGCCAGTGGAAGTTGATGCTCGAGGGGAACATCACCCGGCGCAGCGAGCTTTCGATCAGCAGCTCCGCGTCGGTGAGCACGCGGTCCCAAACCTTGATGCTCCAGTGACGCGCATTGGCGTAGGTAGAGTTGGCCGACACGCGTCCAAGCTGCAGGAGAGTCGGCGCAGCGGCGGCGGCGGACATCGTGGCGGCGGCTGTCACCCAAGTGTTGGAGCCCATAGACCGCCAGCCAGCCTCGAGCTGACTCGCGCCGGTACCGGAGCAGCGGACGTACCAGAAGAACGACGTCCCAGTTGCAGGACGAGATGCGAAGGTCGCCGTAGAGCTTGAAGCGCCCGCGAGCAGGCACGTGATGCCCATCAGCTCACTACCGCCGCCCTCCCAGCCGAAGAGCAAGCCGTCGAGACCCGCTGACAGATGGCTGTAGATGGGCTGGAGCGTATTGGCGCCCACGTCCGAAATTACCTGGCACCAGCCAGACGCCGTGAAGTTCGTGTTGCTCGGGAGATTCGCGGTACGCGAAAGCCCCATCGTCGATGCGCTGATCGTGATGGCCATTCAGGTATCGCTGTAGGCGACGATGACGCGCCATCCCCGTGATACACTATTGACAGTATCACCATGAAGAGAATTAATGCCAGCGCCAAATCTAAAGGGTCGCCGCTTCGGACGACTCGTAGTAATCGAGCGACATCCGATAAATACGCCTGCGCGTAAAGCACAGTGGGAATGTCGGTGCGACTGCGGGAATAGGCATATTGCAGTGGCTGGAAGTCTCATGTCAGGTCACACCGTTAGCTGCGGGTGCCACAAATGTGATCTTGGGAAAGTCCGACTCAGTACCCATGGGCTGAGTCGGACTCCGGAATACTCGCACTGGAAAGCGATGATCAAACGATGCGAAAACCCCAATGACAGCAGTTTCGCGCGTTACGGCGGCAAGGGAGTTTCTGTGTGTGAAAGATGGCGAAGCTCTTTCCCAGACTTCCTTCTTGATATGGGTCGTCGTCCCTCCGAAAAACACACGGTCGATCGCATTGATAGCGCCGGAAATTATGAGCCAAGCAATTGCCGCTGGGCCACTCCATTGGAGCAAGCCAGAAATACCAGTCGCAATGTTCGAATCACTTATCGCGGTGAAACGCGCACATTCAGCGAATGGTGCGAGATCTCTGATCTCCCAAGAACCGCGGTCGTTGCGCGACTCAGGCGCGGATGGTCTTTCGATTCGGCGATTACAACTAGACTGCATCGTCAGGTATCCGAGTAGGAAACAATGACGCGGCAGACCACACAATCCCCCGTCATGGTGTCGCCGGCATCTGCTGGGGCGCGGCGAATGCGCATGAACACCGAATCACCGGCCGCGATGCTGTCAAGGTCGCTGACCGTGATGTCGAACGTGTGCAGTCGCTGGCCGGTCGTGCCTAGATGCGTATCGCTTGCCAGGTCCTCCGTGGTGAACGCCTTGGTTTCGACATCTTGCGTATCGGTGTTCGGCGTGATGCATGCGAGGCTTGCGCCAAACGTGATGCCGCCGGAACTCGCTGTATCCGCGTACCATTCCACCGTCACCGTGAGATTGCCTGAGCCGTAGTTCACCGCTGGGAAGCGGAAGAACACCGTCTCCTGCGTCGTAGCATCAAAGGCAAGAGCCGAGACAGGGAAGTTAGTTCCCTGTACGAGTGTCGGAGCGGCAGGATTGCTGCTCGGATACTCGGCATCCCCTGCCTCGAATATGTGGCGGACTGTCGCCATCAGAGCACCCCGAACCTTCTCTCGACGACGTACATCAGCAGTGCCGCCTTCTGTTTGGCCGTCAGTGCGCCCCGCGCGGGCTGAGGGATCGCCGAGTTGAATGCCGCGGAGTTGTCATCCACCCATGTGTCAATGGCATCGACTGCCGCGCGCAGGTCCGCTTTCAGGATCGTGAATCCCTGTATCACCGAACCGCTTCGATTCACATCCACACACACCAGTGCTCGATCATTGCTGCTCAGTTGTGCCATGAAGCCTCCTGGCTACATCAACACTCACGCAACTGCTGGAGAAGCGAGCCCGGAACGCGCAGTGGGTGATCGCGGAAGTAGCCGGCGACGTATTCGCGGGCGATCGGCGATCCGCTGTTCTGCTCCACCCGCTGGCACGCTGGACACTGGTCGCCGTGGAACTCCGCCACGACGTAACTGCATTGAGGGCAGTACTTCACGGCGTCCCTACGCTCACCGTGGTTTCGGTGCTCGTGCTCACGCTGACCGTGATAACGCCAGTTGGTGTGCTTGGTGTCGTCTGGACGCTTGCCTGGGCGCTTGCCGAGGCGCTGGAGCCCTTCACGACAACTGGCGATGGATTCGCTGCGGATCTTGCAGATTCGGTCGAGGAAGCGCTGACAGCGGTCACCGCGTACCAGTACGAGCCGCTTGCGAGCGCTGTATCCGTGTAGTTCGTGATCGCTGGACCGAGCGACTTCACTCTGGCGAGATTCGTGCTCGAGGTGCCGCGGTAGACATTGAAGCCCGCGAGATCCGTGAGCGCCGAGTTATCCGTGTTCGTGGTCGGGGGCGTCCACGTCGTCGTGGTCTGCCCGTCGGCCGCCACGCAGGTCAGCGTGTATTTCGTGGCGGCGCTGACGGTGACCTGCAGCGTCCCGCCAGTAACGGCCTTGGCGCCCGTCCAGCCGTCCGATGCCGCGCACGAGCTCGCACCGCTGACCGTCCACGTGAGCGTGGAGGTGTACGGTGCAACGCCGATTGCTGGGTTCAGTGAAACATTGACGGTGGGAGCGGCTGCGAGAGAAGCAGACGCGAACAGGAGAACGAGTAACGCGGCAATGTGCTTCATTGCCCGATTTTACCAACGCTCTCCTCGTTTGAATGTATCTCGATAAATACATTTTGCTTTTTGGAGCGCATTTTTCGCTTGATGTTGTCGATGAGTGTGCGGCTTGCATCGTACTTCCGCATCAGCGCTTTCGTGCTCAGCATGTCACGGAGAGCAAGATCCGCGGCGAGGGCCGCCTCCTCGATCGGCGTCAGGTTGTGACGTGCCTTCCTCATGCGGGATCGAGCGCCTGGCGCGGCCCCACATAGACAACTGTTTTCCGTTCCTTGCTCACGAACTGTTTGAGCTCCGGCTCACCGATCACGGCGGGCGTATCGTCCGTAATAATTTCTTCGACGACGAGCGAGTCGATGAGCGGCTTGAGGCCGGCGCGCGCGTTATCGAAGTCGAGCAGCCGCGGCCCGTGACGCTCGATGCATATCGTTGCTCTGCTCCACTTCGGCGGTATCCAGATCTGCTGGCGCCTCACTTCAGCCTTCACCAGCCAGTGCCAGCGCATGCGGAGCCGATGCTTCTTGGTGAAATGGTGGCCGTGGAGCGCGTTGAGGCTCGGGGTCGTTTCATCGAAGATCAGGACGATCATCGATACTTATCCGCGTCGTCTTGCGCGACCTTCTTTGCCGTCTCGAAGTCCGGCAACCCGAGCGCGAGCTGCTTCATGCCGCTCGTTAGCGGCTCGCGCGTCCATACCTCATATTTGAACGATCCATCTGGTTGGCCAATCTTGCAGCAGGAATACCACTCGTCCGTCGAGCGACGGCCCATCGATCCTGGCTCCGGTTTCTGCCATTCCAGCGGACCAGATGAACGAGGAGGGACGGAGAGCCGGCGTGTTTCCTGAGACTCTTTCGGCCAGACGGTGTGGCCGGACTTCTCGTTCCGAGACTCCGTTGCACGGGCAGCATTTTTAGAGAGGATTTCCTGCATCCGATCCTGGCTGACGTGCTTCTGCTCTCCATGCATCGGCTGGTAGGGCATCACAGGAGGCATGGAGCTTGCTCCTCGCCGGTGTATTGCTCATGTGATACAGTTGCCAACGTGAATGCCGCCATGAACAAGCTCTTCGACATCCTGCTCGCGAACCCGCGCGCTGCTTTGGAAGCTGGCGTCTTCATCCCGTGCTCCCTTCTATCGGCTCTGGATCTCGAGGACGATCAAGCGATTCCCCGCAGTGCGGGCACTTCGCGATCATTCCGAGTCGTCGACGATGCTCGATCTCTAGCAGCGTAGCTTCGGCTCGATCTGATAACCCGTTCCTCAGCCAGTACGGGACTTCAGAGGGTTTTCGGGGTTCTGTGAACGGATTACTCACTGCAGTTACCTCTTGAATCTCATCTCAGGGGATACCTGACCCTGAATCTGCATCCCGAGCGCCGGTCGAATGAACTCCAGCCCCGACACATGTTCGAGGTGGAGTTCATCCTGACCCTTGAAGAGCTTGCAGAGCCCTCGGCCAGTTGCCGTCACAACAGCGGTCGGCATCCGGGTTCACTTTCGAGAGGACGTGTTCTCCCGCTCACTCGGGCCACCCGTTTCACTCGGCCCTATCGCTCTTTGTGTAGACCCCCCAGTGAGCGAGATGTGAGCAGTGCGCGCTGATGTCTTGGTAACCGTCCACGCACTGCTAGCGTTGTGCTAGCTCGGCGCTGGCACCTCACGCCGTGGAAGACGCAGCACTCTGTGGCCTCGCCACGTGCGGATTCGTTTGGTGAAGCGCTTGCCGGTCGTTCCGAGGCGCTTGGCTCTCGGTATCTGCGGACCGCCAGTCCTTCGCATGCGAGCGGCCCAGGCACTGCAGTGCTTGCAACGTCGCGTGAAGATCGCGTGAACGTTGCAAGGCTCAAGATATTTGCTGGCGGCTGGCATCATTCCCCGCAGGCGACGCCTATTGCCGGATGACGAAAAATTGCGCAGGGCCTGCGGATCACTGTGCGGCCGGTCCTGCTGAAAACGAATTCACTCACGTCGTGAGATATTCGCGACGCACCATCCAGTGTTACCGGATTCCGCAGGCTGTATGCCGAGCCCGAGTTGCGCCTAGGAAGAGGCAACCCGTGTTTACCTGCGGCACAAGGCGGGGGTAATGTCGTGTCCCCCTGACAGAGCCAAGAACAGCGCAGCTGACGGCGCGGGAGTAGTCCGGCAGTGAGGATGCGCGAGGCAATCGGATTGCCAGAGTCGTAACGCATCGATTTCACGGAGAGAACACTGCAATGAATCTTCATTCCCCGCTTAACAATGCGTTCGAATACAGTGCTTTTCTGAAACAGTTTCACGCTTCGTTAACTCTTAGAAGTTGTTGTCATGAACGTTAAGTTGAATCTAAAAAGCGACAACTGTCCGAGGGTTACAGAATGAGCACTAGAAATTCAGATGATGGTGTCCCGCGGGTAGATATCGGGACGCAGAACGTGACGAGATACGCTGCTGAGGCGTTCAAGAATGAGAACGCGCTTCGGCGGCACGCGGCCGGTCTGGCACCACTTCGCAACGGCGCTTTGGTTGATACCGAGCTCGCGCGCAACGGCGCTCTGACCACCGGCAGCTTTCACCGCTTTCTGCACAAGATTTTCCCGCATGACCCGCAGTATATAACCGAAATTGATATTCCGTTCAACGCCAAAAGTGATAGTGATCGCTGTCACGCTCTCCGGATGAATCCTCCACAAGCCAAATCAACCTTTTGGGACCGGCTGCTGGAGGCCGCCAAGGCCAACGGGATCACCCCCACCCAGGAAGCGATCGCCACAGCATTGGGTGTCCGGCAATCCGCCGTGGCCAAATGGAAGGCCGGCGGTCGCCCGAAGCAGACCCGCCTCGAGATGATCGCCAAGAAGTGGCGCTTCAACCTAAACTGGCTTCAGACAGAAGAAGGGCCGAAAAGACCTCTTGGAGTCGGTGAGGTTGATGAAGTGGCCGAGACTCTCTCCATCCTGAAGTCCCTCAATACGAGCAATCGCCGCGTCCTGCTGCAGATGGCTCGCGAACTCCGAAAAGGCCAGATCTCCGCCTCGCGGGAGAAAGAGCCGGCCTGACTCCTTCCGCCGTTTGCCCTGATCAAACGGCCCTTGCTCGCGATTATCACTTTCGGTGTTGACGTGAATAACTGAAAGTGATAGCGTCTCTCCCACCAGCTCCTGACTGACAACGGGAGCACACGGGAGAGGACAGATGGCGACCGAGCAGACCGCAACAAGGGAAGAGAGGATCAGCTACACGCCGGGCCCGTGGGAATACTGGCCGGCTGGCAACTACGACGGTTTTGCGATCGCCCCGAAGGGAACACTTCCGACGCTCGCGTCGGTTGAGCGCTGCGGCCTGCAGCTCAACGTGCAGGCTCACAACTTCCCCGGCAGCACTGAAGCCAATGCCCGCCTGATCGCCGCCGCCCCGGATCTTCTTGTTGCCCTGAAGGGCCTGATCGAACACGAAGAGAGCATCGGGTTGGCGTGCGCGTGGGCTGTGAAGCACGCGCGGGCAATGGTTGCGAAGGCGGAGGGCCGCTCATGAGCACCGAACGCTCTCAGGCAATCAGCGTTTCACCGCGACTTGCGGCGGCTCTTGTTCTTGCTCGGCACCTTGCCGGCAAGCTCGGGGGCGACGTTCGCGATCATCTCGCCATTTATCTCGGCTGCACCGGCGGCGACCACATTCTGCGCGACAAGGCCCAGCGCATTTGGAGCGTCGATTTCGTTACGGGACATTGCATCCTTTGCGTCGGGCTTGCGCCGTCGAAGTGGAAGCATCCACCGCAGGTGGCGGCATGAATGCCCGCTCTCAAGAAAGGAAAAGCTCGCGGCAGGCTGATCCGGCGTTCCAGTGGGAAGCCGTGAACCGGGATACGGACGAGGTTGTTGCGAGCTACGCCACGTACAGCGAAGTGTCGAATCACTGCGACCGGTTCCCAAACGACTACATACGACGGGTGCAGCCGTGACCGCTTCATCCGTAGAAGAACTGTTGCGAGTCTTTGACTCCACTCTCCGCGGCATCAAGCGGTACCACGAAAGGCATCCGAAGCATCGCGACGATGATCCGCTTTCAGATCCCGATATCCGGGAGATCGCAGACGCTGAGGGCCGCGCGAAGGCTGAAATCGAAGCGGGAATCGCGCCGTGAAGTTTTTCACGAGTCATGCGCGCCTCAGCAACGTCACGAGGCTGCTACTCCAGGCGCGCGTGCTGCTTAGGCAAGCGCGCTGCCCCAATTGCAGTGTCAGCGGCCATGTAAATGCACATCCATCATGCGCCTGGTGCGTATCGAGGGAAGCAGTGCTGAACGCCCCAACAAGGAGCGACGAATGAGCGCTTCTCGCTGGTGGAGATGGCTGTGATGTTCTACATCGGCACGCATCGTCCAACCCACGCCCAGCACTTTGAGCGCAGCTTCATTTCCATTCGGGTCCTGCGCAATCGTCGTAAGGATTTCCAGATTGGAAGGCGCAACCGCGGGAAGGTGATCGTCGACAGCTCAGCGTTCACAGAACTGGACTTACATGGGTGCTTCCAGGAACCCGTAAGCGAGTACGCCGAGCAGCTGCGCAGTCTGCGGCGGTTGCTGGGTCGCAGGCTTGAGGCGGCAATCTCACAGGACTACATGTGCGAGCCGCGCATCCTTGCGCGCACGGGCCTGACCATTCCGGACCACCAGCGTCTCACAATCGAGCGTTACGACGATCTCGTCGCCGCCCGCACCGGGGTGCTGATCATCCCTGTGCTTCAGGGATTCGCTCCGCAGGACTACGTGAGCCACATCCGCCAGTACGGCACTCGGCTGCGCAAGGGTATGTGGGTTGGGGTCGGCTCTGTATGCAAGCGCAATGGCGACCCCGCTGCCATTCTCGCCGTGCTTGAGGCGATTCACGCTGAGCGGCCTGATTTGCGACTGCACGGCTTCGGTCTGAAAAAGACCGCGCTCGCCAATGCGAGCATCGTCAAGCACCTGCATTCGTCGGACTCAATGAGCTGGAGTTTTCACGCGCGCATCAACGGGCGCGGGCCTGACGCCAATGACTGGCGCGAGGCGGATCGATTCCGATCGCACATCGAGCATCTAATCACCGGATTGCCGCAGCAGATTCGACTGATTATGAGCGCGCTACAGGTCGTCGCATGACGACACACACCACAAGAGTTGCGCTCACGGATGAAGAGCAGGTAAAGCCATGAACGAGAAGCTGACTCTCGAAGAATTCGAAAAGCTGCTCGATGCCTATATGGGCGCGATGAATCACGTTGCGTGGGTACGCGAACACGGCACGGTGCCAATGCATTCGGTCGCGGTTGATGCGGCGGTGGTAGCGCGAAATGCCTTGCTGAAGGCGGTATTCCCCGACGAGAGGAACGACTGATGAGCGCCACGATGAAACTGCATCCGTACGTTGTGCAGCCCGAGGGCGCCGAACGCCGTGAGTTGCTCGCGATGCAATCGATGTTGAACGAAGGCATCCGCGACATCCGCATCCACATGGCCTCGCGGCTTCGCGAATTTCGACGCTACGAGCAAAGTCTGCGCAGGGCCGAGGCCAAGCGAGACGAGATCAGCAAGAAACTGCGAGGTGAGTTGTGAAGCTGTTTCCCCTTGCCGACGTTTTGAGCTTCCGCCGCGAGAGCGCGGAGACGTCGGGCCGCTACGCTCAGATGTCCGACGCCGAGCTCAACCTCGAAGCGCTGAAGCGCGCGAAGGTCGAAGTCTTCGCAGACGCCCAGCAAGCTGCGATCGACATGCAGGCGGCCAAAGATCGCATGGACCGCCATTTGGCCCGCCATGCGGCTCTGGTTGGGCAGATCAAGGTCGCGGAGATCCTGCTCGATGAGCGGGATCGGCAGCGGATTCTGGATACGCCATCGTGAGCAACCCACCGCTGGCTGACGACCTTGTTCTGCACGCGAAGTGCACGACCTGCAAGAAGGTCTATCGAATGACGTCGGAGCAGCGAGCCGAGGCGCGCGACTTCGGCTGTGCATTCAGCCCGTGCTGCCATGCTGTGGCGACCATCGAGCGCGCTGAAGCGACGTTGTCGACGCGGAGGGTGCGACATGGCCAATGATCAGCAGCTACCGGCTTTCCCGAGCGGTGACTTCCCCGGATACGAGCCTACGCGCGGACTGACCAAGCGCGAGCTGTTCGCCGCGATGGCGATGCAGGGGCTGGTTATGAACAACAGGGCTGTGGACCAAAGCCCAGACACTGTAGCCGGCGCCGCTATCGAGGTAGCCGATGCACTACTGGCCGCACTAGATGTCTCGAAGGAGAACACCGATGGCCGTTGACGGACCCTGGAACACGCCCGGCTGCAAGAAGCAGCCTGAGCTGAGTTCCTCAAAAGAGCAGGTAGTGCCGCTCATTGCCGAACTGGCGACACTTCGCGGAGCCTTGGACTTCATTCAATCGCTCGCCGAGGAAGAGCTTCCGTTTGCGCCGGTTGGCAGCGGGCATGAAGTCGCACTGAGGCACATCGAACGCCGCGCACGCGAGGCGCTGGCCGCGCCACGAGCTGATATCGAGACGCCTGCGCCTCGCTACTACCGGCTGCAATCGAAGAACGATCCGCACAGATTCTTCGACTACGACTCGTGTCTGTGGGAGCTGATCGTTCCAACATCTCCGAAAACACCACCGAGTCTTCCCGACCGAATTCTTAAGGAGCCGCAGTAGTGGACGACATCGAGATCGCCATGGCTGGCGCGCTCTGCGCGGTCTTCCTGGTCTGCGCGCTCGTGGTGCTGATCCATCATGAGGTCAAGAAGGGCCCGCCAAAGAAACCGAACATCCGCGTCCCGCGCGAAACGCTGTGGGAGCGCACGAACCGATATCACGGAGAAACGAAATGAACGAGGCCAGCATGCCCACAGAGACGAGCTTCCATGACGACGATGGCGGATTCCCAGAGCCTGTAATGGCGCCCACCAGCGCCCTCTCGGCGGCTCTGGCGAAGGCGCAGGGCGAGTTCGCGCCGGTAGTCCGGGACAAGACGGTCAGCGTCACCATGCGCTCCGGCGGCAAGTACACGTTCAGCTACGCGCCGCTCGAGTCGATCCTTCACGCCGTGAAGCCAGCCCTGAGCAAGAACGGCCTATCGCTCACTCAGGCCATGGTGACCAGCCATGGGAAGGAGTACGTCGAAACGACGCTCCGGCATTCTAGCGGCGAGAGCATCAGCAACCGCATTCCATTGTTCGTGAAGGACGAGGGCCCGCAGGCTTACGGTAGCGCGCTCACCTATGCGCGCCGCTACGGTGTCACCCTACTCCTGTGCGTCTCGGCCGACGATGACGACGACGGGAATGCGGCCGAGGGAAACTCAGCCGAGACTACGCGCAGTCGTGAGGATGACATGGCCGCGAAGGTTGCCAAGGCCAGCACCTCCGCCAAACTTCTGGCGAGCAGTTTCAAGGCAGCTCTGAAGGTCGGCGACAAGAAGGTATCCGAGGTTCACGAGAGCGCGAACAAGGAACAGGACCTCTACAACGAGGCCTGGGGCCTTCTCGATGCGCGCGAGCGCCGCGAGATCAAGGCCGCAATCGAGCGTATCCGTGTACCCAACACAAACCGTCCTACACGCGAGCCGGCGGAAGCATGAGCCGCCAGCAGTACAACAACACGAACCGCGGCGTCCTCTTCAAGAACGAGGACAAGCAGTCGGCGAAGCATGCCGACTATCGAGGCTCCATCAACGTGGGCGGTCAGGAGTTCTGGCTGGACGCGTGGATTCAGGAGATCCGCAACGGCGCTAAGGCTGGCCAGAAGTTCATGTCACTGAGCATTAAACCGAAGATGGCGCAGGAGCATGCGGGTGCCGCACGCAATCCTCCTGCCCGCCAACCCGATCCACCTCCACAGCACGAGCTGGATGACGACATCCCTTTTTAGCCATGGAATTTCTCTTCATCAAAGCCCCCACTGGTCTGACGCCTGCATGCGATGAGGCGGCGGAATGGCTCGGGAAGAAAAAGCTCGGCTCGAGCATCCTGGTGGAGCCGCGCGAAATCCGAAACGGTGCCTTCTTCAAGAAGTGGTGGGCGCTGGTAAAGGTCGGATACGACTACTGGTCTGAGACAGTTCAGCCGATGGAGTTCAAGGGCCGCCGGGTACTCCCCTCGTTCGATCGCTTCCGCAAGGATGTGACCATATGGGCTGGCTACTACGAGCCAGTCGTGAACCTCAAGGGCGAGGTACGCATCGAACCCCTGTCGCTGAAGTGGGCGCAGATGAACGAGGAAACGTTCACGAAGCTCTATGACGCGACGATTCAGGTGCTGCTGGCAAAGGTCTTCAACGGTCGAGTCTGCAAGGGGTGGACGGAAGCCGAGCTCCGGAGCGTCGCCGGCCAGATCATGGAGTTTGCGGCGTGATCATGCACCGAAACGCCCCTCGCACGACGTCCGCCGAGTTCGAAAGGATGGACCGCATCCGCATGCTCGGCTGCATGTGCTGCGCCCTGAAGGGCAACACGACGGCGGAGAAGGTCGAGATCCACCACATCGTCCGCGGCAGCAAGCGGCTGGGTCACTGGTACACGATCCCGCTCTGCGGAGCGCACCACCGCGGCAACCGCGCGACCCGCGCCACGCTGGGCCCGGCCGTGCATGACGGGATGAAAGCGTTTCGCGCGGCCTACGGCTACGACGATCTCGAGCTGTGGCAGCGACTCCAGGTGATGCTCGGCCTGGATGATTCACTACCACCTTCCAAGATCGTGCCTCGGCGTGAGCTGAAGGCCGAAGCCCATGTTCCGATTTCAACAACTGGAGAATGAAATGACCCCCGAACAGATTGCCCGCGTTGCCCATGAAGTGAATCGCGCCTACTGCCTCGCGCTCGGTGACACCAGCCAGCCCGTGTGGGAAGACGCCCCTGAGTGGCAGCGCTCCAGCGCCATCAACGGCGTGAACTTCCACGTCATGAACCCGGACGCGGGCCCGGACCACAGCCACAACGCGTGGCTTCAGGAGAAGCGCGAGACCGGCTGGAAGTACGGTCCGGTGAAGGACCCTGAGAAGAAGGAACACCCCTGCTTCGTGCCGTACGAGGACCTGCCTGTCACGCAGAAGGCGAAGGACTACCTGTTCCGCGGTGTCGTGCACGCTCTCACTCGCTAGCGATCAGTGGCATGACCAACTCAGCTCTTGGAGATCACAGGTAGTCATCGATGCTCAGGAACGCATTGAAAACGAAATGCGGGCGCGGTCACGACTTGACCGACCCGGAGAACACTCGGCTCTACGACGGCAAGCGACAATGCGTCGTCTGCCAGCGCGGCTATCAGCGCATCCGAGCCGGCTGGCCGGTGGAGCTCGCATTCACGTTCCCGAAGCATCAGGCCGGACAGCGGCCACCGGGCTACAGCAAGGCATGGGAGGAAGGCGAGCAGCGCCCTGTGCTGCGGCCCGTGAAGCCTCTCATGCAGCGTTTCATGGACAACGTAGTGCTTGGCCAGGGCTGCTGGGAGTGGACCGGCCCGAAGAATGAGCACGGCTACGGCCGCTTCTACTTCGAAGGCCGCAACCAGAAAGCCCATCGCGTCGCCTACCAGCTACTGATTGGACCGATCCCCGCGTACGAGGGCGGCAAGGAGGGCGTGATGATTCTCCACAGTTGCGACAACCGGCTCTGTGTGAACCCGCTGCATCTGCGGCTCGGGAACGCGGCCGACAACATCAACGATGCGAAGGCGCGAGGTCGGCTGATGGGTAACAAGCACCGTCGCTATCTCACAGGAACCGCAACATGAGCGATGACGTTCTCCGCACCGATGAGCGGGCCATAAATCGAGGCGTTCCGGCTCGGATTACCGAGTACCTGTCCCTCGGGGGTCTCTTTAATCCAGAACTCGCAAACCATCAGGCTGTTCGCGACCTGCTCATTGATGCGCGCGATGTAATCGAGTCGTTCGAGCGGACGATGCTCGCTCAGCAATCGGCGATCTACCGGGCGCATCTGGAGATCAACCGTGGAAGTCCCTGTATCTGCATCTACTGCTGCGGGAAGAATCAATGAATGACCGAACTCTCCCCACTGACCAGCACGTACACATCTGCTGGGCACGCGGCCATTACATCGGGCAGGTGCGCGCGATCGGCCATCGACGCTGGATGACCGTCACTGGCAAGCGTCGCTCCGCTGAGAGCGCGCTCACGGCTGCCGCCAGCAAGATGCGCGACATGAAGCGCGCGCGTGTGCTCTTCATCGATTCGTCAGGCTGGTACGAGCCCAATGTGGTTATGGAGGCCTCCCGTGTCTGAGGTTGTTTCGCATGGCCATTGATGAGTTCGATAGGCATGACGCGCCCGGTTATGCGCGATGGCTGCGAGACCGAGCAGTGGCGAATCGTAAGATCGCCGACCTGCCTCGGGAAGAATGGCCTTATCGGCCAGACGTACTAAGTCACTGGGCGTATCGCTTCGATCAGGGCGCAGAGTTGATTGATGGCTTGGCGTCCGACTGCCGCGAATTGATGGCCGAGCGCGAAAGCCTCAACACCAAGGTCTGTGAGCTAATCACGCAGCGCCAACAGTCCGAGCACGAGCGGGATGCCGCAGTGGATCACGTGGCTCACCTAGCCGGCGCTATCGTTGGCTATGTACGCGCCAGGCGCGACGGACTCGGCGAGGTCGCGCACTGGTGGTGGGAACTGCAGCAGATCGCGAACGAAATTGCGGCGCCGAGGGTTGTCTCTGGTGCATCGATAGCGGGCGTCAGTCCCTCGCCCGCGCCCCTGGCGCCGCAGTCTATTGAATCCCTGCGCGACTATGCCGTACTGGATGGTGAGCGCCTGCAGTCTCTATGGGCCGAGATCGATCGCCTGCGTCGTCAGCTATATCTGCTGCAGAACGAACGCGACAACCTCGCGGACAACGTGCATGAGCGCGATACGAGAAGCGCTCCCGATGTGGGAGATGGCACGTGAGCTGGTCACTGCTGAATGTGATGCTGGCCGAGAAAGTGGAAGCTCTTCTAACCGATCCCAACGTTCGCCAGAACGTTACCGACGATGAGCGTGCGCTGACTAAGGCCCAGGCTGAATCGCTGATCCACGCCGTTCTGTGGGCCTATAGCTCGCGCGCTGGAAGCACCGCATCGGCCTACGCGATGAACAATTTATTTGAAACGCTCAGGCTCGAAACGTGGACTTTCAAGCCACGAGCTTCTGGCACAAGGGGATGTAGCGAATGATGATTCACGGGGTCGAGGTTACTAACGAGATGATTTCTGCTGCCATAGGGCGCATGAAGCAATCGCCGTACTTCGCCGCATACCAGATCGAGAACGTGCTGTCGAAGTTGAATCATCCGTTCCCGATGCGCGCTGCTGACAGGATCATCCAGCGCGAACGGAAGGCCGGAAACATCATTCGCGTCCGCCAACTGTGGCGGCATAACGAAGCGCCAGAGGCGCAGTGAGCGAGGGCAAGTGATGAAGGCTAGAACAAAAGCATGGCTCGTCTCGTTCGTGTTGGCCGTGATCGGAACTGCCATCATTGCCGCGCATACCAGTGCGTGGGCCGCTGTCGGCGTCTTCGCATTGATGTGGGCCAACAATCTGGAACGCGATTCGCGACATATGAGCGAGACATGACACCAAAACAATTCAAGACAATCCGCAAGATGATGGAAAACTTCCTCGGTGAGGAAGGCGAGAACGGCGGGCATCCACAGTGGTGCTACGAATCGCTGGGCAACGATATGGCCAAGGCCGCCATGCTGGTCTACGACGCATCGATGGAAGCACAGGCGTTCGCCGAGAAGCAGCGCTCGTGAAACATCCCAATGGACCAGCGGAGCAGCGATGAAGGTCTACGAGGTCACGTTCGAAGTCCCCGGAAAGACGCTCAAAGCACCGGGAATCTCCGAAACCGAGCTGAAACGCGAACAGACGTATTACGCGGCTGAGTCGGTAGTCGAGGTCTGGGATGCCATCCAGCGCGAGCTTCAAGACCCTGAGCGCTCGTTCTTGGGGATCGTTGAGCGCCTTCCGGCAATAACTGTTCTCAGCGCAGGGGAACGTCGTGAGTAAAGTAGCTGGGACCGACGTCAATCGCCTCAGACGAGAGGCAAACGAGGCGCTTGCGAAGGCGGAAGCCGCAGAGGCGCAAATCCGCTCCGCATATCGACGGCTTGAGAACGCCGCGCCGGCAACCTGCGGTAAGTGCTTCCGGCTCACGTACTCGCCGGAGTTCGGCTACACGTTCTGTAGCGCCATCGGGAATGTCTCCGGCCGCTATCGCCCGCTGAGCGAGATCGCCACGCTCCAAGACGGCGAGTTCGTCTGCAGCGAATTCATGAAGGGCGGCACGCTCGCGAAGAATGGGTACGGGGATTCGCCGTGAAACAAGTAACCGTGGGGGATTCCAGTGGCCCAACTGTCTGAGAAACTCGTGCGTGACACGATCCAGATCATCGATACCGAGCGGAAGCTCCAGTTGACGATCTACGAAGTGCGGCAGCTCTGCTATGCGTGGCTCCAATTGCACGGACACTGGAAGCCAGAACAACTCCCCACGGGAGATACCGGTGGCTGATCTGCCGTGGAAACCCGCTACCCACTGGCTCGTGAAGTGGCCCGGTCAGACGTCGGTTGTGATGACAGATCGCGAGTTCCTTGAGTTCGCTGATCAGGTGAAATACGACGGGGTAGAGTACGAGGCTCAGCCGATGCGGCGAGCTTTTGATCAACCAGGAGCGGATCGTGGCTGAGTTTGTTCGAGGGCAGTCGATCGAGTACCTGAAGCTTCGGAAGGAGCGCGACGAGAATGGGAGCTGGTGGGATCGTATCCCTGGGACCTTCTACGGTCCGAGCAGACATGGGCGTCACTTACGTTATGCGATCAAAGTCGAGATCGGCGGACGCATCGTTGCGCGCTACGTGCATCCCACATCGATCAGAGCTACTTCTAACTCAGGAGAACAACATGGGACCTAGGCTCACGTGGCGCACCTTCATCGCGTGGATGGTGCTGGTCAATTTCACGATGTGGTTTCTGCTCTACGGGCAATACCGGTGAAAACCGCCATCCGAATCACGAACCTATTGAAGCTTGCAGCGATGCTGTGGCTGATCGTGGAGCTCGTGCGATTCAATCTTAGGTTCGGGTAATTCATGACCACCTACGAATATCTCTGGAGAGCCTATCGCTGGCATCGTGCCCGAGGTATCGGGCCGATCATGTCTTTTCGCTGGGCGATCAGCTCGTATCGCACGGCTCAGGCATACAAGAGGATGTTCCGCTCGTGACAAAACAGTATCTCGTGCTTCCCGAGTGGCTCCAGCCAGGCGTTGCTTATTGGATCTGCGAACACAGCAACGGCCCGAAGCCGAACCGCTGCCCGCATTGCGATTTCACGGACGCTGATCGAGGGCGCGCACTGGAGGTGCGACCCTCAGACGAACCGCCAGTGATCCAGTGTGCCGAATGCGGCAAGACGCCGGACATCGATGTGGTCGTTCATTGGCAGCACGATTGCACACGCGATGCGGAGACGTCGACGGAAAGCACGGCACAGTTCCGTTATGAAACCATCTGCGGGACGTGCGGCCAGGAGCATCATCTTGGCACTTACTACAACCACAATTTCGTAGCGCGAGTCTCTTTGAACCGGGGAGCAGGTACATGAGCTTTACTGACGGGAAGCCGTTCATCGCAACCGAGAAGGATTTGCAGACTCGCTGGGGCTGTGGCAAGCCCGGTGAGAAGTTCCGGTGCGGCCTATGCGGACACAAGTTCCAAGTTGGCGAGACCGTGCGCTGGCAGTACACGAACGACACTCATGGCGCGTGGGGCAACCCATTCGTCTGCACGATCTGCGACAAGGGTCGCGACGCGATCGTGCTGGAAATCTGCGCCAGACGCGCCGAGCTGAATAGCGAGCGCAACTGGTGGTTTCAGGACCTCAAGTGAGAACCACATGAAGTCACTTGTTGAAATAAGTGAGTCTGACGACCAATTCGGGCCGTGTTACTTACTCAGGTTTGACGATGGCAGCGTGTACCTTCAGCGGAAGGATGCCCTTCAGCCGACGGATCGATTGACAGGGTATGAGGAAGTAATCATCGCGCTGTGCGAGCGACTTGTTCAGCGTCGACCTTCGAGTCACGACCCTAAATCGGCCTAAATAAGGGAATCCCTATGAAGCAAGGCATAGGACAACGCCCGCATCTGGAAATTCGGGTTTGGCAAAATGGCATGCGAGAGTGGCGATGTAGCAGTTGGAACAATCGCCGCGTCGGATACGGCGACACGCTAGCGGAAGCGTGGTTTCGCTGGCGCTACGGCCATTGAGCTACTGATAGCGGACGAGCAGTCATGGCCGAAGTCCCATTCAGCGCATTGGCGAAACTTGCCGACACCAAGAAGGTGAAAGCGGTGGCTGCCTGGTGCGCGCGAAATCGAATCCTGACCTTCAGGGATTCGAAGGGGCGTCCCTGCACAACCGAGGCCGCTCTTGACCGCGCCCTGTTCCGCGGCAAGGATGAGGAAAACGAACCGAACTACGATCCCCCTCCATGGGCAAACTCTCGTGCGGGCTCTCAATCCCCGGCGTCTTCGAAAAAGACGGGCGCTATTACAAGATCGTCCGGAACAAGTGGCACCCGCTAAGCCGCATCGATGAAGGGGCGAACGCCCTCTACCGAGCCCTCTACGAACTAGATCCGCAGCGCCCTGGTACGATCGGCGAACTGATCAACGTCTACCGAGCCGCCGGCATGGACGAGCTCGCGGAGGCTACCCGCAAGGACTACGGGAAGATGCTTCCCCGGCTAGCCCATCACTTCGGCCACATCAGGCTGGGCATGTTGAAGCCGTCACAGATTGCTGTGTGGCTCGAGACGAGGCGGAAAGCTGGCCGCGGAGCCACCAGAGCGAACCGCGAGTTCGCGGTGCTGGCAAGCGTTCACAAGTTCGGGATGCGGCAGGGATGGGTTGAGGCGAACCCTTGCCGCGGAGTTCCCCGCAACCGAGAGCGGCCGCGCAGCCGGGTCGTGACGAATGAGGAGTTCTTAGAGGGCTTCAACCGAGCTACGGAGCCCTTCCAAGACCTGATCGCTGCCGCCTACCTCTCCGGTGTCAGGCAGACCGATATCATCTCCTGGAGCCGCACAGCTCATTTGCGGCCCGATGGCATCCACTACGTTCAGAGCAAGACTGGAAAGCCACACCACGTCGAGTGGACGGACGCCCTGCGCTACTTCGTCCGGCGTGCGATGGCGCGATTTCCCGAAGCCGATCTGGTGTTCCTCAACACCCGCGGGCAGCCATGGACCATCTGGGCGATCAACAGCCAGAAGCAACGGCTGAAGCTCGAATGGTGCTTTAAGGATCTGCGCGCGAAGGCGCAGACCGACTCCCCTCATTCAGTGCTCGGCCACGGCGCCGCGCTCGAGGCTGTCTACCGGAAGGCGCTGCGAACGAAGCCAGTCCGGTAAATATTCTTAGAGAGCGAAACGCTACTCTTAGAGGGAAATTGGTGGAGTGGCTGGGAATCGAACCCAGGACCAGCGGATTAAAAGTCAGCCGCGCAGCGCGCATTTCTCCCGGGAAATATGGCTTTTCTCCTCTAAGATGCTCCACGTGGAACACCGGGAATTAACCCTATTGTGGGGGCGCTCTTAGAGGCATAACCAGTAGTGCCGCAGCGGGCACCCTGTTTTTACTCGGCGCGAAACATGTGAATAATCGCGTGTCGTGGAAACAAACACGACGCCGACGATCGCGGCCATACTCGATCGATACCAGGCTGAATGCCTGCCCCGCCTGGCTCCCCGAACCGCTCGCGACTACGTTCGGCACATCCGCGATCTGAAGCGCTGGTACGGCGACCGCATCGCCAGCGAGCTCAAGCCGAAGGACTTCGCGCCGTTCCTTTCGATACCGATCGGGAAGAAGGGCATCGTCCAGCGAATCCGGCAGCTCGGGGTACTCTCGGCCGCGCTGACTCAGGCTGTGAGCTTCTGGTACCTCATTCCGGCCAACGTGCTCAGGGATGTGAAGCGCCCGAAGACCTACCCGCGCGACAGGCTTATCGAGGATCACGAGTTCGAAGCCGTGCGCTCGAGCGCGCCACTACGTGTTGGCTTGATGATGGATCTGGCGATACGGCTGGGGCAGCGCCAGAGCGATCTGCTCAACCTGAAGTGGACGGACATCCGCGACGGTTACGTGCACCTTCAGCAGGGCAAGACCGGGAAGCGCTTGGCGATCGAGGTGACCCAGGATCTCAAGCGTGTCTTCGGCAAGTGCTGGCTGCTGCCGAACCGCTCCGAGTACGTCATCACAAACAAGTTCGGCCAAAACTACACGAGCGAAGGATTTCGCGCGTGCTGGCAGCGAACGATCAATGCGTACTGCAAAAGAGGCGGAATACGATATACCTTTCACGACATACGTGCCTTGTGCGCAACACGCTGTGCAACACCAGAGGTTGCGATGAAACTCCTAGGTCACACCAACATCAGCATGACGCTGAAGGTGTACAGGAGAGGAGTGGAGCGTGTTCAGGCCCTACGGGTGCCGGCGTAGTCATGCCAAAGCATATAGATATCACAGGCCTACGGTTTGGCCGACTCTTGGTAGAGAAACGTCAAGATAGAAAGTATTGGGAATGCCTTTGCGATTGCGGAACAAGACGCATCGTCAGGGTCGATTGCCTCAACTCAGGAAAAACCCGATCGTGTGGCTGCCTGTCTCGCGAAATGAGCCGCCCGCCCAAGCCGCCAACTAAACATGGACTGCTGCGACGTGGCGCAGAATCCCCACTTCATGCTTCGTGGAAAGCGATGATGGAGCGATGCTACAACCCCAAACATCGCGGCTATCTCTACTATGGTGGCCGTGGTATCACCGTTTGTCAGCGATGGCACGATGTCCTGAACTTCGTCATGGACATGAACCCTCGTCCTCCCGGAACCACGCTGGATCGCATTAACAATGAAGGCAACTATGATCCATTCAACTGCAGATGGGCATCGCGAATAGAGCAGACCAGAAATCGTAGATGCACGATTCGAATAACAATAGGCAGCATCACCCAAACCATTCCGGAATGGGCGGCGATGCTGGGCTTGCCCTATAAGAAATTCAGTTCATTGAGCCGAGAACAGGCAGAGCGCAAAATCCTACGTCATCTTAAATGACGCCGGCAGGCGTGGCGGTCACTTGACCGGCAACACCTGCAGAGCAATGACTACCCAAAGTAGCACGCAGCCGACCCACAGAGGGGCCTTGCCGAGCGCGCTCACGATGAAGGCGAGCAGCGAACCAAGCAGAAAGAGAACGGTGATCGTCAGCAGTGCCATGTCAGCTCCCCTTAGCTTTGATTAGTGCATCTAGATGAGCCTTCGCGGCATCATCGGATGCCACCAGCGCGTTTAGCTCATCGTCGGTGACGTCCCTGCCCTCGGCATGGGCCTTGGCGAGCAGCGCACCAAACTGCTGTACTTGGGTCGTGGTCTGCAGGAGGAGCTGGGTGAGCAACAAGACGTTGTCCATAGTCATGCACCTCTGTGGGTCTGAAGGTATGCCGTCAATGCAGTCAGTGCAGTCACGACTGCGTCGAGCTTGGCATCCCCAACGGGTGGGTTCGTTGCATGAATCTGCCGCGCGAGGTCGAGGCCAG
>Ga0068859_100001989_pt1 | contig 20861 bp, 18 predicted proteins | sample KBSSwiS22_FD_66585 | JGI IMG/M metagenome (GOLD analysis project Ga0068859, IMG submission 66585) | Switchgrass rhizosphere microbial communities from Kellogg Biological Station, Michigan, USA - KBS Switchgrass S2-2 | ecosystem: Host-associated > Plants > Roots > Rhizosphere > Soil ...
TCGGTCCAGTCCGGCCAATGTCGTCGCCATCGATTGCGGACGCACCCGTTCTGCGCCCGCAAGCTCGCTGGTCGAGGCTGGGCCGTTCTTGGCGATGCGGATCAGCACCGCTGTCTGTGAGGGTGTCAGGTCGTCCTCCGTGGCCAATTCTGTGAGCTTGCGGCGCAACCTGCTGAACATCACACGGAGTTCTCTCGCACCGACCACGGCAGATTCACTGATCTGATCCATAGATGAACAGCCTAGACTGTGTAGTTGCAACTGAACAGTTAGGACTGCCTACATCTTGTGACTGCTATCCGCTGTACTCGGCCTCGGGCAGGCCGGGGCAAACCTTGATGTAGTCGATCTCAGGCGAGACCATGTTCTTCCACTGTTCGGCAGTCATGTTGTGGGTAAGTTTGGCGCACAGCGTGTCTCGGGCGGCGTCCGCTGAGCGTGCCGGTACCGGCCATAGTCTTAGAGTGTGATCGTCGCTCGCCGACAGCAGCTTCGTTCCGTCCGGGCTGAACTCCAGGCTGGTGATCATCAACGGGTGGCCCCTTAGCACGGAGCCCAATTTGGATTGATTCCCCACGTCCCAGAGCTGAATGGAGCCATCGTCACTACCCGATGCGACCGTGTTGCCATCCGGGCTGAATGCCGCAACGTTCGCGATGGAGTCCAGAGCCATCGGTTCGCCGACAGACTCGTAGGTGCTGGTGTCCCATAGCTGCAGGGACGAGCACGAACAGCCAACTGCGAGGAGGCGGCCGTCCTTGCTGAAAGCGATGCTCCGGACAGCCCCGTTTCCGCTCATCGGCTGTCCAATCGGCGCGCCGGTGTTGGAGTCCCACAGGCGGACAGTCCCGTCGTTGCCGCCGGTGGCCACTATCCGGCCGTCGCGGCTGAACGCGATAGCCGCGACAGGCTCCTCCGGCCGGAGGATCGGGTCCCCAACCGGCTGCATGGTGAGAGTGTCATATACCTGCACCACGCCGGGTTTGAGCTCGACCGCCATCCGGCTCGCTGTGTCGTCGGTGACGATGTACCGGTTCGGATCGGGCGGGAGACGCAGCGGTTCGCCGATGGGTTTGCCTGCGCGGTCCCACAGCTGCGCAGTGTCGACTGTGCCAAACGACAGCAAGCGGTTCCCGTCGGCGGGGAACAGACCCTTTACATCGTCATTGTCCACTCGCAGCGGTTGCCCGATGGGCCGCTCGGTGGCCGCATCCCACCACCGCACTGTCTTGTCCTTTTGCCAGCTGCCAGAGCCTATGCGACGCCCGTTGTCGAAGAACCCGGCCCACACCGTGTCGGTATGGCCGAGCATGGGTTGCCAACTGCTGGCATCCCATAGCCGGACGGTCCCGTCGTTGCCGCCAGACGAGACGAGATGCAGGCTGTCCGGGCTGAATTCAACTGCCGTCACCGGAGCCTCGTGTCCGGCAAGGACGCCGACCAACTGCCTCGTGCCGGCATCCCACAAGCGGATTGTCTTGTCGTAGTCGCCGGCCGCGATTCGGGTGCCGTCGGGGCTGAACGCGACGCTCAAAACCGAGTCGTCGTGGCGTAGCGGTTCCCCGATGGGTTGGCCGTTCATGTCCCACAACCGGACGGTCTTGTCCGCGCTCGCGCTGGCTAGTGTGCCGTTGCGGCTGAAGGCCACCGCGTTCACCAAGTCGTCGTGCTCCATCGGTCCTCCGACCGGTTGCCCGGTGGCGACGTTCCAGAACCGGACGGTCTTGCCGGAGCCGGTGGCGATCCGGCTCCCATCGGGACTGAATGCAACGCTGATCACCGAGTCGTCGTGGCGCAGGGGTGGTCCGATCGGCTGCCCGGTGGCGGCATCCCACAAGCGGACCGTCTTGTCGACGCCGCCGGACGCGACTCGTGTGCCATCGGGGCTGAACGCCACGGTCAATACCGTGTCGTCGTGGCGTAGCGGTTGCCCGATGGGTTTTCCGTCGGTGTCCCATAACCGGACGGTGTTGTCCGCACTCGCGGTGGCGATTCGGTTGCCATCGGGGCTGAATGCAACGCTGGTCACCCAGTCGTCGTGACGTAGCGGTTGCCCGATGGGTTTCCCGTCGGTGCTCCACAACCGGACGGTGTTGTCGGCGCTGCCGGAGGCGATGCGATTGCCGTCGGGACTGAACGCCACACTCGTCACCACTGCCGGCAGGTCGATGACTTTGAGCAGGTCACGCTCCTGGCTCACCGCCGTGAGTAGCTCATAGTTCCTGTCTTTGTGCTCCGAAGGGATAGCGTGCGCGGCCAGCAGCATCTGCATCCCGGTTACCTCGTCACTTCCGAGGGAAGACAACCCGGTGAGCATGGGTAGCGAATTGGCGTACAACCGTTCCACGTTCGCTTCCCGGGCCTCCTGCAACCGGGCGTCCGCGGCATTCTGGGCTCGGACCGCCGCATGCTGGGCATTGAACGCTTTGGCGAACGCGAGCGCGGCCACCAACGCGACGATCACCACTAAGGCCAACAGCCCGTAGAGGATCCGCGTGCGCTTGAGCAGGACCTCCGCCTGATGCTGGGCCTCGTGCTCGCGTTCGCGTGCCTGCTCCGCGGCTTCGGCGAGTTCCGCCTTCTCTTCTTCTGCTCGGCGTCGGTCACGGTGTTCGCGCACCGCGCCGGTGAGTACATCGTGAGTCAGTTCGATGCGTGGTGCGCCGTAGCGGTCCTCGAGCCGGACCAGCCGAGAGCTGATCAAACGGTCGAGTTCCTCTTCGGTGATATGCGCGGGGACCGCGTCCTCGCAGATATAGCTATCGCGGAACCCCTTCTCGGTGATCAGCTCGGTCTCGATGAATCGCGCAACTTCGGGGCGCAGATCGCGGACGCATGACGCGTAGTAGTTCGACAGCGTGTCGCGTTTGGCGTCTTCGACCAGTCCGTCGTCGAATTGCGTGAGTCCGCGCCTCTTGCGTTCCTCATTGAGCTCACGACAGAACAAGCTGAGCAACGCGGGTTCCACTTCCGTCGCCTCATCGTGGTCGTCGGGAACGACCGCGTCCGCCGATGTGGGATTGTGGCGGGGATGGAGGTTCTCGCCGGCGACGATGCCTACTATTTGTTGCGCCAACTCGCGCGTCATCATCTCCGCAGCGGGTTCGTGCACCGCGTCGACCGCCTCGCTGGTGCGCAGGCGAAGAAGTCGCACCCGCGAGCGTCCCAGGGTGGGAATGAGCCGACACCATCCTTCGAGATCCGGAAGGAAATCTTCGCGCAGGCTGATCAACAACTTGTAGTTGCGCGATCGCAAGTCGAATCGCCTTGCCAAATCTTCATTTTCGCCGATACGTGTGGCCAGATCGGCGGGAATTCGGTTCTCGGCCAGGTCGCCGAGCGCGTTTCGTAAGTCGTTCACCAGATCCGGAACCCGTTCGCCCAGGGTGAATAGCTCTTCGAACTGGTCGAGGACAATCACTGGCGTGAGGAGATGGTTCTGTGAGCACCACAACTCAAAGTCGGCGCGATGCAGGTACTCCCACAACGACTCCTCGTCAGACGGCAGCATGGGGTTGTCCGCATTCGCTTGTATCACCTCGCGGACCGCGTGGTGGAGCTGCTGAATAAGCGGCGCCGCACCGGGCTTCAGCTCGAAGCGGACCGCGATCGGAAGAAAGTGGCGCTTACCTTGCAAAGGCTTGCGCAGCAAGGGAAACAATCCCGCGCGTAACAGTGACGTCTTGCCGAGGCCCGAGCGACCGTAGAGGACCGTGACCGGGCTGTCGAGCACGTGGTCGCGCAATAGCTTGATCTCATGGTCGCGGCCGAAGAAGAAGGCTTGCGAATCTTCTTCGAACGATTCCAATCCCGGCCACGGGTTGTCCTTGTCCAGCTGCATGGCTGTTTCGCTCCGCGTCGGTCAGGCCGCGTTGACGCGCCGCCGCATGGCCCGGATTTCTTCGGTCAGCATCGCGATCAATCCGTCATCCGGATTGCCTCCTGGGGCGCGACCAAACTGCAAGCGGCTGAACTCATCTGGAATTCTTCGGTACCGGCTCGCGTCACCGGCATAGTCTTCGTCGATCACCACGGGCACGATGAAGCTCCGCCCCATGATCGATTGGGCTCGATTCACCGCCTCCCGCCATTCCCTGAACACGTAGCCTTCTTCCGCAGCCTCTGTATTCGAAGAGATGACCGGAACGAAGAGTCGAATGGTTCGACGAATGCAGCTGAGAACTTCCGGCTCCCACTCAGTGCCCGGCTGTATCCGTCGCTCGTCAAACCACACGTCTCCGCCATGGTTGGTGACCGCGTCACACAGCCGCCGGGCGGCGTCGGCGTCCTCACGCATGTAGCTGATGAAGATCGTCGGAGCCTCCGCATCAGAAGGATTCACCAAGCCGGCCCCGGCGGCGGCGCCCACGACGCCGACCGGAGCGTCTGACCTGGGTCCGGCCTGTTCCATCCAGCGTTTACACAGTTCCGTGGTGAATGCAGCCGGTTCCATGTCCAGCTGTTGGACGAGCGTTTTGCGGCAATAGGTCGAGAAGAACTTCGACAGCGTCGGGTCGCGCGAGATCGAGCTTCCCACGATGAAAAACTGCTGATCACGTTCCAGCGACAGTCGATTGGTACTCGACATACGCAGTAGAAACCGCCCGAGCCAGTCGGGTATATCGCAACCGACGAACAGCATCGGATGATGCTTCAGCGGGCTGACCAGCCATTCGGGCAGAGTCGCCCAGTCGCTCAGCAATGCGTGCAGCCATTCCAGTTGGTCCTCGTCGTGGATTGCGTATTGGGGAGTCGGGGCGGCTTGGCCAAACAGGTTGAGGACGACGGTGTCGGAATTCTCACCCGGTTCTGCATTTCGTTGCTGTTCGACGGTGGATTGATTTGGGGAAAACGCAAGCTCACGCGTCGCTGGCCGACCCTGGAAACGCACCTCGTTGATCGCCTTCGCGAGCAGCCGATCGGGCGTCGTACTGACAAACAGCCGCAAGTCTTCGACTGCGGCGAGGTTACGGAGCGCATCGCTGGGTGCGGGATCCAACTCCGCGATGATGTTGTTGATGACGCGATACAGCCGGTCGACTTCATCCTGACCATGCTTGCGCAGGCATTCTGCGACTGCTTCGCCAATCGTCAACGTCTCGGGCGACACAGTCAGGTCATAGCGCTCGGCCAAGCGTTGGCCAATCAGCGACGTAAAGGTCTTCTCGGTGTCGTCGACTTCGACCATGTTCAAGTCGGGCCCGACAACCGGCACCAACTCCCGCTGCCGGATGTGAGTTAGGAGATCTTCCCAGAAAACCTCGTCATCGGTTTCGCTCATGGGTTCGCTCCTGATTGGGCGGGACAACCATCAGCGTCGCGCACGTGGCAATGCACCAGCGCTTGCACAGCGCGGCGACTGGAATGGCTTTGGCACACTCGCGGCACGCACTTATGGTGCTCCCTGACGCGATCCGAAGTTAGAGTAATGAACTACGTGTTTTATGCCGCAGTCGATCGAGCGGGTCCTGTATACACCGCACCGCTCGGCCGCGGGCTTTTTAGCGGCATGCGTCGACGGGCGGTTGCTTTGCATGTCGCTGTATTGCCGGGGTGGCGCAACCGTTTGCTCGATGTTCGATCCGCCCGCCGATGTATTTGCGGAGAGGGCAGATCACAGCCGCCGCGCGCGGTCCCGGCCGTGCCCGTCGGCCCCCTTAGGACCGGTAGGCCATGGGTGTGCGAATCCCGCTCAACAGCTAACGGTGGAACATCTGGGAGCACGAGTGAATTGTGCAAATTCGCGGCGAGGATGCAGCGGTGGTCATTCGTCGGTGCAGCACATCGATCTTGTGTTCGAGTTCCTCCGCGCTCGACGAGGCGCTGTCGCACACGTCCACATACTGGGCGACAAGGCGCAGCGTCTTCGTCTCGCCGCCACCGCCGATCAGGATCGGTTGGCGCCGAATCGGAACTTGTGTGTTCCGAACCTCTGACTGGACTGCCGAATGCGCAGTCGGTCCACGCTATCTGATGTAGCGGTACTCCCGGATTATCCAGCGTAGTCGGCCTCTGGCAGGCCGGGGCAGGCTTCGATGTAGTCGACCTCACCCGAGACCCAGCTCTTCCACTGCTCACGGCTCATGTTGTGGGTGAGTTTGGCGCACAACGTATCCCGCGCGGCGTCTGGGGAACGCGGTGGCGCGGGCCACAGCCGAAGCGTGTGATCGTCACTCGCCGAGAGTAGCTTCGTCCCGTCTGGGCTGAAGTTTAGGCTGGTGATCGCGTTTGTATGCCCGGTGAGGGGGACGCCTATAGCGGATTGGTCGCCGACATCCCACAGCTGGATCTTGCCATCCATAGTGCCCGATGCCAGCGTGTGGCCATCATGGCTGAAGGCCGCGTAACTCACAGGGGAGCCCAAAGATATGGGCTCGCCGACAGGCTTCGACGTCCCGGTGTCCCACAGACGCAGCGAGGAGCACGAACACCCGACTGCAATAAAGCGTTTGTCATAACTGAATGCGATGCTGGTCACCAACTCGGGTCCCTTCATTGGTTCGCCAATCGGCCCTCCGGTAGCTGAATCCCAGAGCCGTACCGTGCCATCGGCGCTGCCGGTCGCCACAACGTGGCCATCCTTGCTGAACTCGATGGCTGAAATCCACTGATCCTGGCGAGTCGTTTCGCCGACCGGTTGCAGGTCGGAGTTCCACAGTCGTACGACGCCCGTTTCTACCTGAGCCGCGACTCGGGGGTTGGTTGTGTCGTCAGTGACGACCGGTTCGGTGTCTGGTGGGAGACGGAGTGGCTCACCAATGGGTTTTCCGTTGCGGTCCCACAGCTTGACGGTGTCGATCGATCCGAAGGACAGGAGGCGGTCTTCCCCGACCGGGAACAGGTCGGTGACATCGTTGTCGTCGACGCGCAGCGGAGCCCCGATTGGCTGCCTTGTGGCGGTATCCCACCACCGCACTGTCTTATCCGAGCCCCCCGAGCCGATGCGGCGGCCGTCGTCAGAGAACGCGGCCCAGGCCGTCCCGTCGTGTCCGAGCATGGGCTGCCAACTGCGTGTATCCCACAGTCTGACCGTACCGTCGCCGCCGCCCGCCGACACTAGACGCTGGCTGTCGCGGCTGAACGCCACTTCCGTCACCGCTGATTCGTGTCCGCGCAACACGCCGACCTCCCGAAGAGTGAGCGCGTCCCACAGCCGGATGGTCTTGTCGAAGCTGGCGGCGGCGATGCGGGTGCCATCGGGGCTGAATGCCACGCTCAGCACGCTGTCATCGTGACGCAGTGGCGGCCCAAAGGGTTGTCCAGTGCGGGCATCCCATAGCTTGACGGTTTTGTCGTCGCTGCCGGTGGCGAGGCGGGTGCCGTCGGGGCTGAACGCGACGCTATTGACCGCGTCGTCGTGGTGCATTGGTTGGCCGATGGGTTGCCTGCTGTCGGTGTTCCATAACTGGGCATTGTTGTTCCACATGTTCCAGTTGCCAGAGGCGAGGCGGGTGCCATCGGGGCTGAACGCCACGCTTAACACCGCACCGTCGCCCCGCAGTGGTTCCCCGATGGGTTGCCCGGTGCGGGTGTCCCATAGCCGGATTGTCTTGTCCCAGCTGCCGGAGGCGAGGCGGGTGCCGTCGGGGCTGAACGCCACGCTGGTCACCGTGTCATCGTGGTGTAGTGGTTGGCCGATGGGTTGCCCGGTGCGGGTGTCCCATAGCCGGACGGTCGTGTCGACGCTCCCGGAGGCGATGCGCGTGCCGTCCGGGCTGAACGCCACACTGAATACCCTTGCCGGAAGGTCGATGATCTTGAGCAAGTCACGCTCCTGAGTTAGCGCCGTGAACAACTCGTACGTCCTGTCTTGGTATTTCGACGGGATCGCGTGTGCGGCGAGCAACCGTTGAATCAGGGCGACGTCCTTGCTGCCGAGGGGAGACAATTCGGCAAGCATGAGCTGGGAGTCTCCATACAGCCTCACTGCCGTCGCCTCTTGCAACCGGTCATGTGCATCCCGTTGTTTCTTGAGCCCCCAGCCGAGCGCGAAAACCGCCGCCACCGCGACAACTACGACCAAAGCCAGCAGCGTGTACAGGATCCGCGTGCGCTTGCGCAGGACGTGCGCCTGCCTCTGGGCCTCGAGCTTGGCGCGTTCCTGGTCCGCGGCCTGGGCCCGGGCGGCTTGCTCGCGTTCATGTGCTTGTTTCGCGGCTTTCGCCAGCGCTGCCTTCTCTTTTGCTGCCTTCTCTTCTGCGCGGCGTCGGTCGCGGTGTTCGCGTACCGCGTCGGTCAGCACATCGTGAGTCAGTTCGATCTGTGGTGCGCCGTACCGATCTTCGATCCGTACCAGTCGCGAGTCGATCAGCCGGTCGAGCTCTTCCTCGCTGAGGTGTGCAGGCACGGCTTCCTCGCGGATGTAGCTGTTGCGATACCCCTTCTCCGTGATCAATTTGGTTTCGATGAAGCGCGCAACGCGCGGGTCCAGATTGCGCACGCACGTTGAGTAGTAATTCGACAGGATGTCGCGTTTGGCATCTTCAATCAGTTGCCTGTCGAATTGTGACTGTCCGCGCCGCTTCCGCTCCTCGTTGAGCTCACGGCAAAACAAGCTGAGCAGCGCGGGTTCCACATCCGAATCCCTGTCATCGACAGAACGATCGTCCTCGGCTATTGCGGTATCGCGGCGGCGCCGGAGATCCTGGCCGGCGACAAAGTCGACTAGCTGGCGAGCCAGCTCGATTGAGATGAGGTGTTCCGCTGGTTTGTGCACCGCCGCGAGTGCATCGCTAGCCTGCAAGTGAAGCAGCCGCACGCGGGAACGTCCCAACGCCGGAACGAGATTGCGCCATCCTTCTAGATCAGGAAGATAGTCTTCGCGCAAGCTGATCAACAGCTTGTACTTGCGCGATCGCAATTGAAATCGTGTAGCGACGGTCGCGTCGTCTTCGATTCGTGCGGCTAGCTCTGCCGGAATTCTGTTCTCGGCCAAGTCACCAAGGTCGTCTCGGAACGCCCGGACAAGCTCGGGGACCCGCTCGCCGATAGTGAAGAGCTCCTCGAACTGGTCAAGCACAATCAGCGGTGTGAGCAGATAGTTTCGCGCGCTCCACAACTCGAAGTCGTTGCGGTGCAGGTACTCCCAGAGTGATTCGGTATCCGAAGGCAGCATCGGATCGGGCACGTCGGCGTGGATCGAGTTGCGGACCGCATGATGGAGCTGAAGTGTGAGTGGTGCCGCGCCCGGCTTCAGCTCAAACCGAACGTAGATTGGAAGAAAGTGTTGCTCACGCAGCGCCGGAAACAGTCCCGCTTGTAGCAGCGATGTCTTACCAAGGCCTGAGCACCCGTACAAGACCGTGACTGGGCTGTCAAGGACGTTGTCTTGCAGCAGTTTTATTTCACGCTCGCGCCCGAAGAAGAACGCGTGCGCGTCCTCTTCGAACGACGCTAATCCCGGCCACGGGTTGTCTTTGTCGAGCTGCATGGCTGTCGCTCCATCGATCAGGCCGCGTCGGTGCGCCGCATGGCACGAATTTCGCCAGTCAACATGTCGATCAAGCCCTCGTCCGGCGCACCCGCCGGCGCGCGCCCAAAATGCAAGCCGCCGAATTCTTCTGGAATGTTTTGGTATCGACTCGCGTCACCGTCATAGCCGGCATCCACGACCACCGGCACAACGAAGCGCTGGCCCATAATGCCGCGCAATCGATTCACCGCCTCGTTCCACTCTCTGAAGACGTAGCCCTCTCTTGCGGCCTCGGTGTTCGCAGAGATGACCGGAATGAAGAGGCGAACAGTTCGACGGATACTTCTTAGGACCTCCGGTTCCCACGCATCGCCGGGCCTTATCCGAGGCTCGTCCATCCACACGTCTCCGCCAAGTTTGGTGATGGCGGCGTAGAGCCGCCTGGCAGCGTCGGCGTCTTCACGCATGTAGCTGATGAAGATGGTCTCAGCGTCCGGAGCGGAACCGCTTTCAAGGCCGAGCCCCGCGGACGAACCTATGGTGCCAGGCGCAGGGCGCAACTTAGTCTGTTGCTCCCAGCGCTCACGCAACTCACCTACAAACTTGGCTGGTTTCATGTCCAGATGCTGGACGAGTGTCTTGCGGCAGTAGGTTGCGAAGAACTTCGACAACGACGGTTCGTATGACGGCAGTTCACCAACGAAGAAGAACTGCTGCTCGCGTTCTAGCGAAAGCCGGAGGTTACTGGACATTCGCAGCATGAACCGCCCCAGCCAGTCGGGTATCTCGCAACCGATGAAGAGCATTGGGTGTCGCTTCAACAAATTGGACAGCCAGTCGGGAAGGCTGGCACCTTCGCTCAACAATGCGTGTAGCCACTCCAGCTGGTCCTCCTCGTGGATCGCGTATTGCGGCGTCGAGGCGGCCTGACCAAACAGATTGAGAACGACAGTTTCGGATCCCTCCGCCGGTTGCAGGTTTCGTGATTGTTCACTTGTGCACTGATTCGGGGAGAAGGACAGCTCACGCGGCCCGGACGCATTGTTGAAGCGGACCTCACTCAGCGCCTGCGCCAGAAGTCGGTCAGGCGTCGTACTCACAAAGAGGCGCAGGTCGTCGATCGCGGCGAGGTCACGGAGTGCCTCGCAAGGCGCCGGATCCAGTTCTGTGATGGTGTCGTAAATGATCCGATACAGCCGTTCGAGCTCATCTCGGCCGCGCTTCTGCAGGACCGCCGCGACCGCTTCATCCATGGTCAAGTTCCCAGGCGACACTTTGAGTTGAAACCGCTCGGCCAAGCGTTGACCGATGAGCGTCGTCAATGTCTGTTCAGTGTCGCCGACGCTGACAACGCTGAGTTCTGGCCCGACGACCGGTACCAAAGCCTTATGTCGAATGTGAGAGAGGAGATCCTCCCAGAAATCTTCGTTATCGCTCATTGCTCGCCCCCGATTGAGCCTGACAATCGCAGCGCCGCGAGCTTCGGCGCACTCGAGGCATTCATTTATGGTGATCCCCGACCCGGACCCAAGTTCGAGTATTGGGCTACTCGTTTTAGGTCGGAGTGGCTAGGTCAGACCACAGCCGCCGGCCGCGTCTGTCGGCCCCCTGAGGTCCGGCAGGCCATGGGTGAGCCAATCCCGCTCATCAGTCAACGGTGAAACAACTGGGCGCACCAGTGCATTGTGCAAGCTGGCGGAGAGGGTGCACGCGCGATCATTCGTCGTCGGGTTATCGGTACGAATTAAGAAGAGCGCTGCAAACAGGGTGACCGCGGCTGCGGTCGTTACGAAGATCCTCGCTAACGCCCTTATGTAGCGTTGCGAGCCTTCTGCTGTTCCCGGCTTGACCGAAGACAACCGTCGGAACGGCGCCCCGGCGATGGTCGCGTCGAAGGTGTAGGCGGTACTCATCAGTGCTCCTCAGCGGCGGCCGACTCTCCATGCCGGCCGATACACCCAGTCTTTTCCGAATGACAGCCCGTGTAGCGAGTAGCCGAGTACCTGTTTTATGCGGTCCGGCGGCGAATCCAGTACGCGGCGGCGCCGATCGCCACGACGGCAGCACCCACCAAAACCGACGAGACTGGAAGCAGGAACGCCAGCAGTAGACATCCCGCGAGGCCGATGGCGGGAATCACCCTGCGCCCCAACGTCCATGCCGAGGCGTTGGCAATCGCGTAGTACAGCAGCACCGCGAACGACGAAAAGCCGATCGCGCCACGCACGTCCACGACCGCGGCGACCGCGGCGACCACAACTCCAACTGCCACCTCGGCTCGGTGCGGGCTCTTGAATCGCGGATGCACAGCGGCCAGCGCGTGCGGCAGATGCCCGTCGCGCGCCATCGCCAATGTCGTACGAGAAACGCCCAGCATCAACGCCAGCAGTGACCCGAGCGCTGCGACCGCAGCCCCGACCCGCACCACCGGCTCCATCGCAGGGAAGCCCGCGGCGCGTACCGCGTCGGCAAGTGGGGCGCTCGCCGAAGCAAGTGCGGCGCTGCCCAATTCGCTCAGCACGGCGATCGCGACCACCGCGTACACCACCAGCGTGATCCCGAGCGCGATCGGGATGGCACGCGGAATGGTGCGGGCAGGGTCACGCACCTCTTCGCCCAGCGTCGCGATACGGGCGTAGCCCGCGAACGCGAAGAACAGCAACCCTGCGGCCTGCAGCACGCCACGGACGCCTGCTTCGTCGCCGAACGCCAGCCGCGAACCGTCCACATCACCGAAGCCGAGGACGACGCCCACGACCGCCGCGAGCACCGCCAGCACGAGCGCGACGATGACGCGAGTCAGCATCGCGGACTTCTGGATACCGGCGTAGTTCGCCGCCGTCAGCGCGACGACCGCGGCAACCGCCACCGCGTGCGCAGAGTCCGGCCACACGTAATAGCCGACCGTCAGCGCCATCGCCGCGCAAGACGCCGTCTTGCCGACGACAAAGCTCCAGCCTGCGGTGTAGCCCCAGAACTCACCGAGACGATCGCGCCCGTAGACGTAGGTGCCGCCGGATTGCGGATACAGCGCGGCAAGCCGGGCCGACGACGTTGCGTTGCAATAGGCGACCACCGCGGCGACGGCCAGCCCGACGAGCAGTCCCGAGCCCGCGGCTGCCGCCGCCGGGGCCAGCGCTACGAAGATGCCCGCGCCCACCATCGAGCCGAGCCCGATGATCACCGCGTCGAACGTGCCGAGCCGCCGCTGCAGCGCAGGCCCGTCCGGCGTGCTCACGGCACGTGATGCTACGTCAGGAGACGGGGTCTTTCCCGAATGCCGATTCACGACCCCAAACGGTGGCCGCCACTGCAACGGTAACGATGAGCACAATCGCCCCGATCACCACCAGCGGAATGGTCCACATCCGGCGCACGAGAAGCGCAGTCTCGCATTGGTCGACGTAGGTGTGCTGGCCGGCCGCCGCCGCCTGGCTCAGATCGGTGGCGTATCCCGTCCCACATTTGATCTGGAACCCGTATTGGTCAAACGCGTCGAGGAAGACCGGAAAATTCAGTGCCAGCAGTCCGACGGCGATGAGGCCGACACACACGACCCCGATGTAGAACGCACGATGGTGATAGTGATGCAAGGTGTCCCCCGTTCATGTCATGCAGACGTCGGCGAAGAGCAGCACCGGCCAGGACACAATCGAACCCAGGTAGGACACCACAAGATCTGCGCCCCTCATATGCTGCAGATGCTCGGTGTGCGTGCTCGACCAGACGGCACCGACGATCAGATATGGAGTGCCGACAACCACCGCTGCGACGATCAGTTCACCTATCGTCACCTGGAACCCCAACAGCCGTCGCAGCGCGTCGAGCACCTCCGGTATGTTAATGGCGGTTCTCGCGTACACGAGCACTTTCTCGTGATCTTCCAACTGAAGTGGGCCGCTATGTATGGACCCCGTCCGTTATGGTGTTTGCCATGGCGCGCACCAGGCCCACCAGCGCCGTGGGTGTCCGGCGCCGGCCGAAGGATCGCAAGGCACAGATCGCCCGCGCGTCGGCCGAGGCGTTCAGCGCGCTCGGCTACTACGGCGTCAGCATGGAGACCATCGCGAAGCGGGTGGGAATCTCCGCCGCCGCGCTGTATCGCCACTACTCGAGCAAGTACGAACTCTTTCGTGACGCGGTGCTCAACCTGGGCCAGCAATTGGTCGACTGCACCGCATTCGTCGACGAGGCAGCCGGCGATCCCGAGCTGGCCATGCGTCGGATCGTCTCGGCGCTCGTCGACACCGCGATGGCCAACCGCGAGTCGGGCGGGCTCTACCGCTGGGAAGGCCGCTACCTGCGGGGCGACGACCAGGCCACGCTGATCGCGCAGATGCGCATGGTCCACCACCGGATGCAGCAGCCGCTCATGGTAATTCGGCCCGAGCTGACCTCGCGGCAGCGGTGGACCCTGACAACGTCGGTGCTGTCCGTGATCGGCAGCATCGTCGATCACCGCGCGAAGCTACCGGCCATTCAGGTACGGGCCCTACTTGCCGACCTCGCCGACGCGGTGCTGGCCGCCGACCTGCCCGATGTCACCGCCGGTGTCGCAGAGTCCCGGCCGCCCGCTGCCGCAGCGGGCGATACGCCGAAATACGAAGCGCTGCTGAATGAATCGATGCGGCTGTTCAACCTCAAGGGCTACCGCGATACCAGCATGGAGGACATCGCGGTGGCCGTCGGGATGCCGGCCTCTGGCATCTACCGGTACTTCTCGGGTAAGAGCGACATCCTCGCGGCGGCGTTCCGCCGGGCAGCCGACCGGCTGTCGGCAGAGCTCTCGGCAATCGTCAGCGCAGTGCCCGATCGTGAGGAAGCGTTGACCGCCGTGATCGACGCTTACGTGAAGAGGTCGTTCGACCAGCCCGAGCTGGATTACGTGTATTACACCGAGCGGCTCAACATGACAGTGGGCGACCAGAAGATCCTGCGCAACCTCCAGCGCGCCAACGTCGAATCGTGGGTGGACCTGGTGGTGTCCCTGCGGCCGGACTGGACGCCGGGACAGGCGCGCTTCGCCGTGCACGCCGCGATGTCACTGGTGATCGACCTGGGCCGGTTGATGCACTACGAGAATTCGGCACCGACCCGCACTGTCGTCCAACGGCTGGTCGACCTGACGCTGCTCGGTCGCTACCGGTTGCGCGCCGCGTTGCCTGCCAAGTAAGCCACGTAACCGATCGTTCCGACGATCGCCAGCGGACGCGTCTTCGCCGAACTCAGTCCTAGCCCGAGCGCCGTCTCGACGCCACCGTGGATGTAGACGCGCTGGCGTGTGTTGCGCGGAAACGCCACCTTGGTGATCCTGTCGAACAGTTGTGGGCTGGTGAAGTGCGACAGCCCGACGGCGGCGAGCGCCAGCCCGGCCAGACTGGCGGCAGTCGAATGCTTCCAAGACCTGTTGACGGGCACAGATGATCCTCTCAGGTTTCTGCTCCTTGCGTACACAGGCTAATCACGCAATCTGGTAGTCGCTCAACGGGTATCCCGACGCCTCTTTGATCGCCCGGTGTGCCGACATCGGCCGCAGCAGCGTTGGTTCGCCCTGGGGATTGAAGTAGTAGGACCGCGCCGTCGCACAATTGCCGATCGTCCACAACGAATCGCCCAGCAGTTCGGTCATTCGATCGCGGTACTTCGTGTTGGCTTCTTCGGTCACCTCGAAAGTGGTGGCACCGCGGCGCTTGAGTTCGCCGAACAACCGATCCATGTGCCGCATCTGGTATTCCATCGTGTTGAAGAAGTTCAACCCGAGGAAGGCGAATGGGCTGGCCAGGCTGAGGTAGTTCGGGAAGCACGGCATCGTCATACCCTGGTAGGCCTGGAATCTGGTTTCGCGCCACCACTTTCCGAGGTTGCGGCCCTCGCGTCCGATGACCTCGATCGCAGGGAAGTTGGCCTCCCACAGGTCGAAGCCGGTGGCCAGCACCAGAGTGTCGATGACCGTCTTGGAGCCGTCGGCGTTGACGATGCCGTCGGCCTCGATGCGCGCGATGCCGTCGGTCTGCAGGTGCACGTTCGGCTTCGTGAATGCGCGGTAATAGCCGTTGGAGAATGTCGGCCGCTTGCAGCCGAAGTCGTAATCCGGTGTGAGCCTGCGGCGCAGTTCCTTATCGCGGATCGATGCGAATCGGTGCATCTTCGACAGGTCGGACGCGGCGATGTTGAGCCGGCGGAAGTAGCGGTGGTGGATGATCGCGGTGTTGATCATGAACTCGTAGATCGAATCGGTGACCCACCGAATGGCGCGCTGCGTCAAGGGGATTCGGGCGAACAGGCGCTTGGCGCGTTCGCCGAAGCGGACGTCGAGCTTGGGCACCACCCAGATCGGCGTGCGCTGGTAGACGGTCAGGTCGGCGACCCTCTTGGCCAGTTCGGGAATGAGCTGGACCGCGGTGGCGCCGGTGCCGATGACGGCGACCCTGCGGCCCTCGAGCGGATACTCGTCGTCCCAGGCGGTGGTGTGGATGACCTTGCCCGCGAAGTCCGTCACGCCAGGAATATCAGGCACCTTGGGCTGGGACAGAAAGCCGGTCGCGGTGATCAGAAAGCGTGCAGACAGCACGTCGCCGTCGGCCACCGTGACCCGCCAGACGCTTGCATCGTCGTCCCAGCGGGCGCCCTCGACGACGGTGTTGAACCGCATGTGCCTGCGCACGTCGAACTTGTCCGCGACGGCATCGGCATACTGCTTGATCTCCGTGCCGGTGGAGAACAGGCGTGACCAGTTGGGGTTCGGCTCGAAGAAGTAGGAGTACGTCGTGGTCGGCACGTCGACGGCCAGGCCGGGGTAACGGTTGACGTGCCACGTCCCGCCGAGGTCGTCCTCACGATCCAGGATCACGAAGTTGTGGTAGCCCATCCGCTTGAGCTGGATGGCAGCGCCTATTCCGCCGAAACCGGCTCCCACGATGACCGCGTCGTAAAGCTCCGAAGTCATGATGCAGACGGTACCTCAGGTACCGGAAACCTTTAATGATCGGCTCAGCCCTTGAGGGACCCCGTCCGCGGCGGATCCAGGGTGGCGACGCATGTCACGGCGCGGTCGCCCCGCTTCCATGTCTCCTCGGTCGGGTACAGCACGTACAGCTGGACCGAGTCGTCGGTGATCGCGCGCGGCGCATAGGAGGCCAGTGCCGGCTCGCACTTGTTCTGGTACGTGTCGATCGCCGACTGCCCCGGGAAGTCGCCCTCCGGCATCATCAACACCGCGAACACTTCGCCTGCATGTGTTTCGTCGCACCCGATGGTGTCGACGGTGAACACTTTGGAGTTGCCCGGAATCTCCTTGAGACAGTCACCGACTTTGACGTCCGTCGCAGACACCGTTCCCTTGCCGACGATCAGCAAGACCACAACCACGGCAGCGGCGCCCAGCACCCACAGCCCGGAGAGCACCAACCCGGCGATCGCCAGGCCGCGACCGCCCTGGCCGTACTTGGCTCGGTTCAGTCCGACGATGCCGAAGATGACGCTGAGCAGGACCATCCCGATTACGCCGGTGATCAGCGAGACGACCGCCCACCAGTTGGTCTTCGGCGCGGGCGGCGGCGGGTAGTAGCCGGGCGGGGGCGCCTGATACGGCATCGGAGGGGGCGGTGGCGGGGGATAGTAGCCCTGGGGCGGCTGGCCGTATGGTGGTTGGCCGTACGGTGGTTGGCCGTACGACGGCTGGCCGTATGGCGGCTGGTCGCCCGGCGGTGTGGTCACCTGCCGACAGTAACGTCAGTCACGCAGCGATGACCATCGCGCGTGCGTCGACATCGCGACGCAAACGACCGAACGGTCGCCGGTTGCCCAGGCTTGTGCCGACGGGTATGCCAACGCAACCCGAAACACCGGTCCTTCCGGTGAGTTCGGGGCGTAGTCGAAGAACTTGGGTCCGCAGTCGTCACCGGGGGCCATCGCAGGTTGATCACCGGGATAGGGCGCACCCCCCGGCTGCGTCAGGACCGCGAACACCTCGCCGTAGTGCGGCCGGTCGCAGCGCACCCGCTTCACCCACGTGGGGAGCCCACCCTCGTACGCATCCTTGACGCAGTCGCCCGTGTTGAGGTCGACGGCCTGCACCGACTTTCCCTGGGTGGAGATCCCGTAGGCGATGACCGCGGTGATCGCCGCGATCCACGCGGTCGAGATGACGAGTGCGGCGATGGCCAGGCCGAGCCCACGTTGGTGGCGCCCCTTGATCTGGACCAAAGCCACGATCGCGAAGATCACGCTGAGGATGGTGCCGCCGAGGATGCCGACGACAAACGCGGCGATGGCCCAACCGTTGGTGCCGCCCGCCAGCTTTGGATCGGGCGGCGACGGAGTCACGGCAGCAACCGTAGCGCCGCGTCGACAGCCAACACGGGTACATCGAGCTTCTTGGAGCCCAGATCGTGGCGGGCGCCGGTGACCTCGACGATCTCGGTAGGGGCGGCGATCAGCGCGGCGGCGGGGCGCAGTTCCTCGATCGTGCCGAATGAATCCGCCGTGCCATGGGTGAACACCGTCGGCGCCGTGATCCGGGGCAGGTGGTCGGTGCGCGCCCGCTCGGGTTTACCTGGCGGGTGCAGCGGATAGGAGAAGAGGGTCAGCACATCGACGGTGGCGGCCCCGTCGGCGACCACCATCGACGTCATCCGACCACCATACGAATGGCCGCCCGCGATGACCGGGCCTTTGGTCAGCGTGCGGGCCAGCTCGATGGCCTCGACGACGCCGGCCTGGTCGCTCGCGGCGGACCCGGACGGTGGGCCCTTGGGACGACGCCGCCGGTACGGCAGGTTGTACCGGACGGCGAGCCAGCCGCGGCCGGCCCACTCGTCGCAGATCTTGATCAACAGCGGCGATTCGCGGCTGCCGCCCGCACCGTGCGTCAGCACGATCGCGCCCTTGGTCTTGCCTTTCGGTTCGTGTGCGACGCCCGCGATCTGATCGAGGTTCATGACTCCAGTCTGAACAACGCCGACACCGGGCCGTGACCGTGCCCCAACGGGTAGGCGGCGCGGAGACATTCGGTGACCCAGCGTTTCCCGAACGCGACCGCGTCGGGCACGGTGTATCCATGAGCGAGCGCGCCGGCGACGGCGGCGGCCAGCGTATCGCCTGCACCGTGGTCGTTGCCGGTGTCGATGCGGGTGGCGTCGAACTCGTGGAAATCAGTGCCGTCGAACAGCAGGTCCGCGCTGTGCGACGACGTGCGCAGGTGTCCGCCCTTGACCAGCGCCCACTTGGGGCCGAGTGCGTGTAGGGCCTGGGCCGCCTCACGTTGACTGGATGAATCGATGACCTCTATATCCACCAGCAGGCGGACCTCGTCGAGATTGGGCGTCACCAATGTCGCGAGCGGAAAGAGCTGGTTCCTAAGGGAATTTAGTGCGCTGGGATGCAGCAGGGGGTCGCCGTGCATTGACGCGCACACCGGATCGACCACCAGCGGCACCGCGCCTGCCAGGCCCTGTGCCCGCCAGGTGTCGGCGATGGTTTCGATGATCGCCGACGACGCCAACATGCCGGTCTTGGCGGCCTGCACACCGATGTCCGAGGCCACCGCCTCGATCTGCCCCGCGATCACGTCGAGGGGAATCTCGTGAAAACCCTTGACGCCGACCGAGTTCTGCACCGTCACCGCCGTGACGGCGACGAGGCCGTGCAAGCCGAGCAGCGCAAAGGTACGGAGGTCGGCTTGGATGCCCGCACCACCGCCGGAGTCCGATCCGGCGATGGTCATCACCCGTAGTGGCGTTTCGCCCGGTGGGCTTAATGGGAGAAAAGACATGGCCCTCTGTCCTTCGCGCAAGCGCTCATCACTACGCCAAGGGTAGGTAGATCTGGTTCCCGTGGTCGGCGAATTCCTTGGACTTCTCGGCCATCGCGTCGCGAATGTCCTGCGTGATGCGCATCGAGCAGAACTTCGGCCCGCACATCGAGCAGAAGTGCGCCGTCTTGGCGGGTTCGGCGGGCAGCGTCTCGTCGTGGAATTCGCGCGCCGTGTCGGGATCAAGTGACAGCGCGAACTGATCGCGCCAGCGAAACTCGAACCGCGCCTTCGACAGTGCGTCGTCGCGCTCCTGTGCGCGGGGGTGGCCCTTGGCCAGATCGGCGGCGTGGGCGGCGATCTTGTAGGCGATCACACCGTCCTTGACGTCCTTGCGGTCCGGCAGGCCCAGGTGTTCCTTGGGCGTGACGTAGCACAGCATCGCCGTACCGGCTTGGGCGATGATCGCCGCGCCGATCGCACTGGTGATGTGGTCGTAGGCGGGGGCGATGTCGGTGGCCAGCGGCCCGAGTGTGTAGAACGGCGCTGCCTCGCACAGCTGCTCTTCGAGCCGCACGTTCTCGACGATCTTGTGCATCGGGATGTGTCCCGGTCCCTCGATCATCACCTGCACACCATGGGCTTTGGCGATCTTGGTGAGCTCGCCCAGTGTGCGCAGCTCGGCGAACTGCGCTTCGTCGTTGGCGTCGGCGATCGATCCAGGGCGCAGCCCGTCGCCCAACGAGAACGTGACGTCGTAGCGGGCGAGGATCTCGCACAGCTCCGCGAAGTTCGTGTAGAGGAACGACTCGGTGTGATGCGCCAGGCACCAGGCCGCCATGATCGAGCCACCCCTGCTGACGATGCCGGTGACTCGGTTGACGGTGAGCGGGATGCCGGCAACTCCGCCTGCATCCAAATCCCGCCATGCGCCGTACGTCGCCTCGCGCTAACCGAGTACAGAGAAGTAATGGTCAGCCGTTGGAGGGTCGTTCACCTGGACGTTGCCGGGCGATCCGCACTCGTACTGCGAGGCACCCTCCTGCTGGCACGAGAGATGAGGCTGGTCTGGCTGCTGCGCGTCCGCGGGATCCGCGGCGGCTACCGGCGCTGCGCCGATCGCTGCCGCGACGGCCGCGGCACCTAGCAGCGATGCAATTCGCCTCGGTCGTATTCGCATCATCATTGACCCTTTCCTGGAACAACCCGGGCTCGAGGGCCCGGTCAGCTGTCAATCGGCGGCGGCGAGCCGTACGGATAAAAAGTGATCGACGGAGGGGCATCTTTGATCTCAACATTGCCGGGCGATTCGCATACGGTCGAGGACTGTCCCGCTGTTTGGCATGACTCCTGCGGCTGGTTCGGTTCTGCGGCCGCAAGGGGTGCGCCTACGATAGCTGCCGTGACGGCTGCCGCCCCGACCAGTGTTGCGAGATGTTTTGTCACCATGAATAACCTCCTATGTCGTGATGGGTGGGCCTGTCAGCCCAGGTAGGCCGTTTGCGGTGTGGTGGGCACCACGATCACCGTGGGCCCGTCGGCATCCAGTGCGTTCGTAAACTCGTGCGCGAGCTTCTCGCAACTGTCGACACTCACGGTGCGGCATCCGAATCCCGTTGCAAGGGAGGCGATGTCAAGTCCAGGTAGATCCAAACCCGGAACGCCTGGTGTTTCCTCGAGCACCGCGAACGACTTGAG
>Ga0068859_100001991_pt1 | contig 20853 bp, 18 predicted proteins | sample KBSSwiS22_FD_66585 | JGI IMG/M metagenome (GOLD analysis project Ga0068859, IMG submission 66585) | Switchgrass rhizosphere microbial communities from Kellogg Biological Station, Michigan, USA - KBS Switchgrass S2-2 | ecosystem: Host-associated > Plants > Roots > Rhizosphere > Soil ...
TGTCACCCCACCCCTGGGTGTTGACCTCGTATCCCTTGGCCAACAGCCCCCAGGAGTCCCGGGTGTAATAGACCTCGTCGAAATAGACCTTCTTCGGTTCGGTGATCCGGTACAGCCGCAGCGCGAACGAGACCAGCGCGATCGCCAGGGCGGACGCCCAGCCGAGGACCCGGTCGGCTGGCATCGGCGGGCACAGCCGGTCCCGCAGCGGCGTGGTCGACGCCACGCCGGACGCCGAGTGCCCCCCGGACGGCAGATCGTCGGCCGAGGTCCGGCGGGTCGTGGTCGTCACCGTCACGCCGACAGCCTAGACGCGGATCGCGACGTCCCCGGATCCCTCCCGGTTTGCCGCGTCGCGGGCGGTGCCAGCCCGAGCAGCGGGCCAGCCCGAGCAGCGGGTCAGCCAGAGACGACCCAGCCGGGGAACCACATGCGGGCGCGCCAGCCGGACAGTGGGATCAGCTGGTCGGTCATGATCGGATAGAAATAGGCGAACAGCAGCACGAGGGCGATGAGGTAGACCCCCACGGCGAGCGCCCCCGCCAGCCGTCTGCTGTCGCTCGCCTCGCGGGGGCCGAGCACGAGGCCGGCGGTCGCGGTGATGCCCAGGACCATGAACGGCAGCAGCGGCAGCGCGTAGAAGAGGAACATCGTCCGGCTGGGGAACAGCTCCCAGGGCAGGAATGACGTCGCGAAACTGACCAGCACCAGCGCGGCACGCCAGTCCCGCCGGCACACCCACAGCCCGGCCATCACGACGAGGCAGGCGCTGCCCGCCCACCAGACGGCCGGGTTGCCGATCGCCAGGATCTCCTGCGAGCAGCCGCCCGCCGCGTGGCAGACGGCGCCGCCGACCTGGGACTTCTGGCCGTCCGACGTCCCCACATAGTCGTAGGGGACGGTCCGGCCGAGCACGAGCCAGCTGAACGGCGCCGACTTCGCCGGATGCGGTGCGTCCAGATGCTCATGAAACCGCAGAATCGCATGCTGATACGCCCACCACCCCCGCCACATCGCCACAAACCCATCCCCATACAGATGACGGTCATAACCACCATCCGTCACGAACCAACCCGTCCACGTCCCCAGAAACGTCGCCACCGGCAGCGGTACATAACAACCGAACCAAGCCGGCAGATCCCGCCGCAACGCCCCCAGCACCGGCGCCTTCGCACCCGCCGTCCGCCGCGCACCCACATCCCACGCGATCGCCAGCACCGCGAAACCAACCAACGTATAAAGCCCACTCCACTTCACACCCGCCGCCGCACCCAAAAAGAACCCCGCCAACACCCGCCACGGCCGAAACCCCACCCGCGGACCAAACCGAAGATCCCGCGCCAGCCCCACACCCACCGACCCCCGACCCCCCGCAGCCACCGACGCCGCCACCAGATCAGGACCCAACCCCAACCCCACCACCCGATCAGCCAACCGCGCCCGACCCTGATCCCGATCCAACACCAGACACGCCAGAGCCAACACGATCAACGTCATCAGGAAAATATCCAGAATCCCGATCCGACTCTGCACGAACTCCAACCCGTCAAACCCCAACACCACACCCGCGAAACAACCCAGCAACGTCGACCGAAACATCCGCCGCGCCACCCGAACAATCACCAGAACAGCCAACGTCCCACAGAACGCCGACGCGAACCGCCACCCAAGATACGGATCGCCATGCACCTTCCCAGTACAGCCGATATAACCAAAAAGCCGCTCCGACGCCGCCATGAACCACTTACCCAGCGGCGGGTGCACCACATACCCGGACCCGACACAGCCGTTCCCGCTCTTGTCACCCCACCCCTGGGTGTTGACCTCGTATCCCTTGGCCAACAGCCCCCAGGAGTCCCGGGTGTAATAGACCTCGTCGAAATAGATCTTCTTCGGTTCGGTGATCCGCCAGAACCGGAGAATGCCGGCGAGCAGGGTGATCCCGAGCGCGGACACCCAGCCGAGCACCCGGCCGGCCGGCATCGGCGGGCACAGCCGGTCCCGCAGCGGCGACGAGAGTTGGGGCCGATCCGGCGGGGTCTGTGGCGCGGTCCCACCCGGGCGGTCGTCCCCGAGGGTCAGGCGGGCTGTCGTCGTCACCGTCACGCAGACCAGCGTAGGGGCCTTCTGTTGCCAAACGCTCCTAAGGAGTAATAAGTAGCCACAGACCTGGCCAAGAACGGCCATCACGGGCGGATCCGCGCTGGCCGGCACCGCCCGCGCCGCCGCGGAGCGGGCCGGCTGTGAACAGCGTGCCGTCGACCCGGCAGGATCGATCCCGACCGCGGCGACGAGACCCACGGGAGGGCTTGGGCAGCGATCGGGGGCATGCCGGAACGGAGCGAACCGTGCCAGAGGCGGCGCTGGAACGACGAGACCCCTGGAACGAGGGCGAACTGGTTGACATCCTCCCTCGCCTGAACTGAAGGCGGGGGATTCCAACTGCTAAACGCCCAGCAGAAGGGAGGCGTCGAGTTGAGGTTCACGGTTCACAGGCTTCGGCAATCCGACGCCTCCCCGCGCAGTCACCCTGTGTCCCAGGGCGATGTTGCGTGCCGCGTTCACGTCAGCGTTGGCCTCACGCCCACAGGCGGCGCACCCGCAGAGCCTGCTGTTGAACGGTCTGCGAACCGGCCCGCAGCCAGCCGAACTCGGCCCGCGCCTCGGTCAACTGCCGGCAGCGTTCCCCATGGTTCGGCGCCTTACCCCGATAGGGCGACCACCAGGCCTGCTGTTCCACGGCAAGGTTCCACACAAAGCGCGCATGCCCACAATGCCCGTCCAATCCGACAAACCGCTCGGCCGCCGGGTAGAGACGAAAGCGGGACATGGCTCACATTCTACCGAAGGGATTCGCGCATGTGTTCCAGCGTGGGGCGCCGTTTCCTCTCCGGCCTGAAGGCCGAAGTATCCACGGCGAAATCCCGATGACCGGGGTGCTGATCGTGTGCGGGGCGCCGATCGGCGAGCCGCGGGACGCGAGCCCCCGGCTCGCCGAGGTGCTGGCCACCGCGGACGTCGTCGCCGCCGAGGACACCCGGCGGGTCCGCCGGCTCGCGCACACCCTGGGGGTGACCATCGCCGGGCGGGTGACGTCCTGCTACGACGCGGTTGAGGGCGCGCGGGCGGCGGCACTGACGGAGCACCTGCTGGCCGGACGGACCGTCGCGCTGATCACCGACGCCGGGATGCCGGCCGTCTCCGATCCCGGGTTCCGGGTGGTCGCCGCCGCGGCCGGGGCCGGGGTCCCGGTGACGGTCGTGCCCGGGCCGTCGGCGGTCACGGCCGCGCTCGCGGTCAGCGGCCTGCCCAGCGACCGTTTCACATTCGAGGGCTTCCTGCCGCGGCGCGGCGGCGAGCGACGGACCCGGCTGCGGGAGCTGTCGGCCGAGCGCCGCACGATGGTCTTCCTGGAGGCGCCACACCGACTGGCGGCGAGCCTCGGCGACCTGGCCGCCGCCTTCGGTACCGACCGGGCGGCGGTCGCGTGCCGCGAGCTGACCAAGACCTGGGAGGAGATCGTCCGCGGCGACCTGGGACGGCTCCTCGAGTGGGCCACCGACGGCCGCGAGATCCGCGGCGAGCTGACCCTCGTCGTCGCCGGCGCCCCCGCCGGCCCCCGCCGGCTGACCTTCGCGGACCTGGCTACGGACGCCCCGGTCGCGGCCTCCGGCACCGCTGTCGCGGCCACCGGCGCCGGCGGCGCGGGGCGCGACCTCGACAGTCCGCTCGGCGTGACGGAACCCGGGGCCCTCACCGGATCAGCGCCGCGGCTTCCGACGGCCGGCCCGCGGCCTGGAACCTCGGCCGCTGGGGAGGCCCGGGAGGACGACCAGGAAGAGGGCTTCGGGCCACCTGGCCCGCCGACCCCGGCAGACCTGGCCGCCGCGGTCGCCCGCCACGAGGCCGCCGGCCTCTCCCGCACGCAGGCCCGCCGCGCCGTCATGGAGCACTACGGCGTCAGCAGGGCTGCCGTCTACGAGGCGCTCCTGGCCACCCGCCCCGTCGACACCCGCTCCACTGCCCCCCGCCGCTCCCGCCCCGGCCCCGAGGGCTGACCCGCCGCCAGCCTCGCGCGAGCGATCAGGCGTTCCGCGGAACGCCTGATCGCGGCCTCAGCCCGGCGTCCGGCCCTGTCAGGCGGCCAGGCGGGCGGCGGCCAGGCGGCAGTAGGCGGCGATGTCGAGAGTCTCGCCGCGGGCGCCCGGGTCGACGCCGGCGGCGTGGGCCAGGCGGTCGACGGCGGCGGGCGAGCCGGCCCAGCCGGCGAGCGCGGACCGCAGCGTCTTGCGGCGCTGGGCGAAGGCGGCGTCGATCGCGGCGAAGACGTCCGCGCGCAGCTCGGCCGGCGCCGGCGCGGGCCGGCGGGTGAACGCGACCAGGCCCGAGTCGACGTTCGGCACTGGCCAGAACACCGATCTCGGCACGGGCCCGGCGGAGCGCGCGGCGGCGTACCAGGCGAGCTTGACGCTCGGAACGCCGTAGACCCGGCCGCCGGGCGGCGAGGTCAGCCGGTCCGCCACCTCGGCCTGCACCATCACCAGCCCGCGCTCCAGCGATGGGAGGCGGTCGAGCAGGCCGAGCAGCAACGGAACGGCGATGTTGTAGGGCAGGTTCGCGGCGAGCACCGTCGGTCCCTGCCCTGACTCCGCCAGCCCAGCCGGCGCGTCCGGCAGGTCCGCGGGGACGAGCCGCAGCGCGTCTTTGGTCAGGACGGTCAGCCGTCCGGCGGCGGCAGGATCCAGCCGGGCGGCGGCGGTGGCGGGCAGGGCCGCCGCCAGAGCCGGGTCGACCTCGACGGCGATCACCCGCCGCGCCGCGCCGAGCAGGCCGAGCGTGAGCGAGCCGAGCCCCGGCCCCACCTCCAGGACGACATCGTCCGGCCCTACCCCGGCCAGCCGGACCAGCCGCCGGACCGTGTTCGGGTCGACGAGGAAGTTCTGTCCGCGCTTCTTCGTCGGCCGCACGTCGAGCGCGCCGGCGATCGCCCTGATGTCGGCACCGGACAACAGCCCGTCGACCTTCCCCGGACCCACCACGTCTCCCGCGACCACCACGTCGACCGGACTACCAGGGCCCGAAGACCCGCTCGGCGGTCGCGGCGACCGTCGCGGCCAGCTCGTCGACCTCGTCGCCGCGGACGGCCGCGATCGCGCGCAGCGTCAACGGCACCAGGTACGGGCCGTTCGGCCGGCCGCGGAACGGCGTCGGCGTCAGGAACGGTGCGTCGGTCTCGACGAGCAGCAGCTCGCGCGGGGCGACGGCGGCGGCCTCGCGCAGCTGTTCGGCGTTCTTGAAGGTGACATTGCCGGCGAAGGACATCACGTAGCCCGCGTCGGCGCAGGCCTTCGCCATCTCGGCATCGCCGGAGAAGGCGTGGAAGACGACCGTCGCGGGAGCGCCCTCCTCGGCGAGGACACGCAGTGTGTCCGCGTGCGCCTCCCGGTCGTGGATCATCAGCGGACGGCCGGTCTCCTTGGCGATCGCGATATGCCGCCGGAAGCTGTCCTGCTGGGCCGCGTGCTGCTCGGGCGGGGTTCGGTAGTAGTCCAGCCCGGTCTCGCCGACGGCGCGCACCTTGGGCAGCCGGGCGAGCGCCGTCAGCTCGGCGAACGTCGCCTCGTCGACCCCGCGCGCGGCCTCGTTCGGGTGGATCGCGACCGCCGCGTAGACGTCCGGCAGCTCGGCGGCGACCTCGGCCTGCCACCGGCTGGTCGCGAGGTCCACGCCGACGGTGACCATCCTGCGGATGCCAACCGCCCGGGCCGCGGCGACCGCGTCGGCCGGGGTCGCCTCCATCAGGTCGAGGTGGCAGTGGCTGTCGATGATCTCGATGTCCAGCGGCTCGGGGGCCGGCGGAGGATCGCCCTTACGCCCGGTGTCCTTCGCCCGCGGCTGTCCGCCAGTCACAGTTTTCTCACCGCTTCTCCAAACGTCGCCGGCCGGCGAACGGCGCTCCGCGGCGTCCTCACACCTACCTATACGGGCCGGCAGCAGCCCGGGATACGCTCCGGCGAGACGCTGTTCGCGCGCCTGAGGAGATCCTATGGGTCGCGAGTGGCGGGTCCTCGCCTGGCCGGATCTGTGGGTCTGGCCGCCCTGCCAGCATCGGAAATGCCACTCCATGGGTCGCTTGCCACACGGATGTCGATGACTGCCCTGACCATCGCTCTTGTCACGCCGCTCACCGGTCCCGACGCCGCGCAGGGCCTGGCGAGCCTGCGGGGCCTGACGCTGTGGGCACGAGACGAGCATGTGCCGCTGCCGTGGACCGAGATCAGCGTCACGGCCTATGACGCGTATCCCGACCCCGCCGCCGCGATGCGAACCGCGACGGCCGCGAAGCCGGCGGCGATCCTCGGCCCGTTCGGCCGGCGCGCGGCGCTGGCCGCCTTCTCCGCAACCGACCGCGTGGTGTTCAACGTAGGCGCTCCGATCACCCGATTCATGCGACAGACCTATCCACAGGTCATCAACGTGGCCGCGCCGTCGTCGACCTGGCCACGCCAGGTGCTCGCCCTGGTCCGCTCCGCCGACCGGACGGCCCGCAAGGCGGCGGTGCTGCTGGCCGCGGGCGACTTCGCGGTCGAGACGACGGCGAGTATCAAGGCCGCCGGTAGGTCGCTCGGTTTCGACGTCACCACCAGCACCTTCGGCCCTGGGCAGGCCGCTCTCGCCGCCAGCCGGCTGCCGTCGGCCGACGTGCTGATCGTGCACGCCGATCCGGACGACGAGCTGACGGCGGCGGCCGCGCTGCTGCGCCGGCCGTGGCGGGCGGCGGCGTTCTCCACCGCGGTCAGCGCCCAGGTCGCGGCGAGCTTCGGCGACGCGAGCGACGGGCTGCTCGCTCCCGGCAGCTGGCTGCCGGACAGCAAGGCCGAGACGGCGACGGGACCGACGGCCTGGCAGTTCACCGGCGAGTTCCACGCGCTGCACGGCACTCCCCCGACGGCGGCCGCCGCCTGGACCTACGTCTGCGGGCTGATCCTCGGCGCCTGCATCCGGCAGTCCGGCAGCATCGACGACCAGGCGGTGCTCGCCGCCGCCCGCGGCATGGACACCACGACGCTGCTGGGCCGCTTCCGACTGGACGAGACGACCGGCCTCCAGGTGGGCCACCAGATCCCGATCGTGCAGTGGCAGTCCGGCGCCTCCTGGACGGTCTGGCCCCGGGAGGGGGCGCGGGCCCGGTTCGCGCACCCACGCTGGCAGGCTCGCACCGCCAACCCGGGCTTCACCCCCCGCACCTACCACTGATCCGCCGCCGACGCCGGCTGTGCCGCGTCCGGCGACCATGGCAGCGAACGGTTCTACTGGTGTCAGCGGGTGGCTGTGAGCGAGTGAGCGAGCGGAGCGGACCCGAGATGCTGTCAGCGAGCCGAGGCTCGCCGATGCTGGTCGGGAGGAGGTGCCGATGTCGGCTGGCCCCGCCGAGGCGCTGCCCGGGGCACCAGGCTCCCCGACCCCGCCGGCGGGCACCGAGCCCGTCGCGGGCGGTGGCGGGCCCGGCCAGGCCGGCCCCGGCTCGCCGGCGCGCGAGCTGCGTCGCCGCCGGCTGGTCCGCAGCGCCACCGGGCTGCTGATGGTCGCGTTCGTACTCGCGACGGCCAAGCTCTACGTCTTCCCGAAGCGGGACGCGCCGGTCCCCGCCGACGCGGTCGTCATGTTCGCCGGCAGCGCGGGCCGGCTCGAGCTGGCGCTCAGGCTGGCCCGGGACGGCTACGCCCCGGTGCTCGCCATCTCCCAGCCGACCCCGCGAGACCCCTGCCCGCCCGACACGATCCCCGGCGTCGAGGTCGTCTGCTTCCACCCGAAACCGTTGACCACCCAGGGCGAGGCGCGCTGGGTGGGCGCGACGGCCCGGGTCCGCGGCTGGCGGTCGATCATCGTGATCACCTCGACCCCGCAGGACACCCGGGCCCGGCTGCGGCTGAGCCGCTGCTACGGCGGCCAGGTCCACGTCATGGGCGTCGACCCGATGACCCGGGCCGCGTGGGTGTACATGGTCACCTACGAGTGGGCCGCGACCGCGAAGGCCCTGACGATCCAGCGCTCCTGCTGACCGAGCGCCAGGACTGTGGCGGGCTGACGGCTACAGGGAGTCGATGCCCACGGCGCGGCGGACGCCGGCCAGGACGGGGCGGGCACGCTCGCGGGCCTGGGCGGCGCCGTCGGCGAGGATGCCGTCGAGCTCGCTGCCCGGCGCCATCAGCTCCTCGTATCGCTCGCGCAGCGGCGTGAGCCGGGTGTTGATCGCCTCGTACAGGGCGTTCTTCAGCTCGCCCCAGCCCGTGCCACCCGCCTCAAGGCGACGTCGCATGTCGGCGACGTCCTCGGGCGCGGCGAAGTTCTCGTAGAGCTGGAAGGCGGCCGAGCTGTCCGGGTCCTTCGGCGCCTCGACCGGGGTGCTGTCGCTCCTGATCGACCGGACCAGCTTGCGCAGCCGGGCCTCCGGGGCGAACAGCGGGATGGTGTTGGCGTAGGACTTGCTCATCTTGCGGCCGTCCAGGCCCGGCAGCACCCGGCCCGTGTCACCGGGCGGCGTGACCGCCTCCGGGATCTTCAGGGTGAACACGTCGCCGTAGACATGGTTGAACGAGCCGGCGATGTCGGCCGCGTACTCGACATGCTGGACCTGGTCCTGCCCGACCGGCACCACGTCGGTGCTCATGATCAGAATGTCGACGGCCATGAGCACCGGGTAGCTGTAGAGACCCATGTTGATGCCGGCGTCCAGGTCGGTGACGCCCGCCTCGGCGTTCCGGTCCCGGGCAGCCTTGTACGCATGCGCCCGGTTCATCAGGCCCTTGCCCGTCATGCAGGCCAACACCCAGGTCAGCTCGAAGATCTCCGGCACGTCCGACTGCCGGTAGAAGATCGTCTGCTTGGGGTCGAGGCCGAGCGCGATCCAGGTGGCTCCCACCGAGCGGGTCCAGTTCGCCAGCGACGCCCGGTCCCGGACCGAGGTGAGCGCGTGGTAGTCGGCGATGAAGTAGATCGACTCGTAGGACGAGGTCATCTCCAGTGCCGGGCGGATCGCGCCGATGTAGTTGCCCAGATGCGGCTCACCCGTCGGCTTGATCCCGGTGAGCGAGACTTTTTGACCCTCGTGTGCCACGCGCCTCAGTCTACGGAGCCGGGTCCACCGCATTTCCCGGCGCGGCGGCGGGTCGCGCGGGGGGCATGAAGCGGCTGGCCAGGAAGCAGCCGACGAGGAAACGGACGTGGCGGGCGGCGTCGCGCAGCGCGTTCAGCTTCGAGCTGCCCGACCGGGGATGGTAGGTGATCGGCACCTCCTGGACCCGCAGCCCGCTCGCCGCCGCCGCGACGACCAGCTCGGAGGCCAGCTCCATCCCGCCGTGGCGGGGCGCCATCCGCTCGTAGGCCGAGCGGGAGAACGCCCGCAGGCCCGAATGCGCGTCGGTCGTGCGCAGCCCGAACAGCACGTTGAGCAGCCGGGTGAGCACCGGGTTGCCGATCCGCCGGTGCGTCCAGGGCATCGCGCCGGGCAGGATCTCACCCGCGAACCGGGAACCGAGCACGTAGTCGGCCCCGCCCGCGTTCAGCGGGGCGAGCAGCCGCGGAATCTCCCCGAAGTCGTAGGAGCGGTCCGAGTCGCCCATCACGAGGTAACGGCCCCGGGCGGCGGCGAAGCCGGCCAGGTAGGCGTTTCCGTAACCGCGCCTGGGCTCACGCACCACCCAGGCCCCGGCATCGGCCGCGATCCGGGGCGACCCGTCCGTCGAGCCGTTGTCGGCGACGATGACCTCGCCCGGCAGCCCGGCCGCGGCGAGGCCCGCGTAGGCCGCGCGGACGCACTGCCCGACGGAGTCCCGCTCGTTCAGGCACGGCATCACCACGGATACCAGGGGAAGGTCCGACGCGAGCCCTGGGCCGGGCCCCGGCTCGGGGCGGCTCGGTGCCCTGAGGGAAGCTGGGCGCGCGGCGGAGCCGTTGCGGGGAGCCCGGGGCACTCGCCGGGGGCCGAAACTGAGCTGGGTGGCCGGGCGTCCCTCCGGCCTCACGGTGTGCTCGGTCACGCACATTCGTCTACCCCGAGACCGCTTCGGAACGCATGGCGTCGCCATTGTTACTCTCCGACGTTCCCTCGAAGCTAGGTGACCCCTCTATTTCATTTGAGTAACAGAACAACTACCAAAAGCTAACAATGCATGCTTGGCGCCCGCCACAGCCGAGTGGCGCCAAGGGGGGTCGGCTGGCAGCCGACCCCGCCCGTCGGGGATCGTGGAACAGGTCACCATGTCCCGCGGCCGGTCCCGCCGCAGGGGCGGGCGCCCTTTCATCGCCCGCACCGGAGGCATTTCGGGGGGATCCAGGGCCTCGGCCGCCCCGACCTCGGGGACAGCGATCGAGAGGAAATCACCATGGCGGATGTATCGGTGCGTTTTGCGATGACCGACGACAGCGAGATCGTGCTGAACCTCTCGCTGACACAGGCAATCAGGCTGACCGAGGCGATCGCGTCGAAGGTGAGCCAGGCCATGACCGAGCAGCCGCGCGGAATGGGCGGCTCCATGACGGGCTCGATGCCTGCCGGCATGAACGGCACCGGCGCCTACCCGCCGGCCGTCCGCCCCGGGCCGTACGGCACCGGTTGAGTGGCGCCGCGAGCCCGAGGCGCCCGGCCGTGATTCGCCCCACCGCCCGGCTGGGGCGCACGCCGCAGAACCGCCGCCACGGCCGGCGCTGGCGCGGCCCGCCAGCGAGCCTGGCGCGCAGCCGACAGGGGACCACTGGGCCGCCGACGACGGAAGACACGGAAAACCGCTCGTCGGCCCGATAACCTAACCCCGAAGATCGCACGTGCACGCGGCCCGCCCGCCGTGCCTCAGTCAGGCGTACCCGGATGTCGCCGCACGCGGCACCCGGCGTAGCGTGTCGTCGCCGTGGCGGGCGGTACCACGGATCGAGCACGCAGGGACAGCCCGGGCCAGGCGCAGGCCCGGAGGCACGGGCCGGCCGCCGTCGGCCCGACGGGCGCGGAGGGCGGGGCGATGGCGGGACTGGACCGTTTCCGGGTGGTGGTGGAGGCGGGCCGCGGCCAGGAGACGGGCGTCGTGGTCCGGCTTCCGGGCGTCCTCATCGTCGCCAGGGCGGGCCGGCCGCGCACGGCCGACACCGCCCGCCGGCTGCTCGCCCTGTGCGCCGAGGTCGCGGCCGAGCCAGGCGACAGCGCGAGCACCGGCCGCCGGCTGGTCCGCCGGGTCGCGGGTCTGCTCGCCGCCGCCGACCCGGAGGACGTGCCGGACTTCGCGCTGCTGACCGCCGTGGGGGACCGGATCGCGGCGCTGGTGCACGGCGCGATGGACGTCGCCGCCGGCGGCGCCAGCCCGATCAACCTGTCCGGCGTCGACTCGGCGACCTGGGTGGACCGGCTGCTGCCGGACGGCATCACCCATGTGCACATCGCCCCGACGGCGCCGCTCGACGGCGCCGGCGTGCCGGACCCGGCCGCCGAGGTGACCGGAACCGGCCTCGGCTTCCCGCTCGACCTGCGGGTCGGCGCCGTCCCGGGTGTCGGCGCGAGCCTCCTGCCGTCCCGGGAGAAGCCGGTGACCTCGAAGGCGGCGGCCGACGAGCTGCTGTCCAACTACGCCACCCCGCGGGAGCCGGCGACCGCCGCCGAGCGGATCCCGCTGCCCGTCGACCGCATCCCGGAGCAGCAGTCCGTCGCGCCGCCCTCGCTCACGCCGCTGCTGACCAGGCAGGAGCAGGCCCATCGGGCACAGTCCGGCTCCGAGCCGACCCAGGCGGCCGACTTCGACGAGCTGGACGAGTTCGATGAGGACCCGCCGACCGCGATCGCCCATCCGGCCGTCGCCGAGAGCAACGCGCACGGCGAGCTCACCGAGGACGACGACAGCGAGGCGCTCACCCAGCTGCCCGGCCAGACGTTCACCGTCTCGGACCTGATCGACGACGATGACGCGCCGACGATGCTGCCGGACAGCGACCAGGCGCAGGTCGAGGGCGTGCTGTGCCCGAACGGGCACTTCAACCACCCGCAGGCCCCCTACTGCGCCGAATGCGGGGCGTCGCTGTCCGCCCACGAGAGCCAGCCGGTGTGGCGGCCCCGGCCGCCGATCGGCGTCCTGGTCTTCGACGACGGGCAGACCATCCCGGTCGACATCGACCTGGTGATCGGCCGCCAGCCCGACCGGGACGACGCGGTCCGCGCCGGCAAGGCCAAGCCGCTGGCCGTCGAGGACGGGGAGAGCGCCGTCTCCCGGGTCCACGCGGTGATCACATTGAACGGCTGGGACGCCGTCATCACCGACCGCGGCTCGGCGAACGGGACCTACATCGCGCCACCCGAGGCGACCGTGTGGACCCCGCTGGAGCCGAACCAGCCGGCGCCGCTGGTCTCGGGCACCCGGGTTCAGGTAGGCAAACGGACGTTCGTGTTCAACGGCCAGGTCAACGTCTGACCCGGGCCCTCGCTGCAAAGGAGCCGTCGTGCCAGATTCGACCATCGAGGTTGGCGGCCCGGCGGTACCACCCGACGCGGACGCCGCCGGGCCTGCGGCACCGGCGGGCGAGCGGCCGGCGGCCCGCCCGCGGCGCGCCTGGCGGCTGTGGACGCCGCTCGCGGTGATACTCGCGGCCGCGCTGGTCGCGGCTGGGTTCGGGCTGCGCGCGCTCACGGACGACGCGCCCGGCAATGGATCGGTGGACGCGGGCTTCCTGCGTGACATGTCCGAGCACCACGCCCAGGCGGTCCAGATGGGCATGCTCGAGTTCAGCCACGGGGCGGACAAGCAGTCGGTGGCGATGGGTCAGGACATCGCGCTGACCCAGCAGCGCGAGATCGGCGTCATGGGATCGTGGCTCGCCGACTGGGGGCTGCCGCAGTCGAACGCCGGCACTCCAATGGCCTGGATGGGCGGCACGACCGTCTCCGCCGGCGAGATGGCCGATATGCCGGGGATGTCGGGTGGCGGGCCGCTGGGCACCCCAGTCGGGACGGACGGGGTGCGGATGCCGGGGATGGCCGGCGACTCGGAGCTGGTGGGTCTCGCCGCGTCGCGCGGCCAGGCGTCGGACGTCCGGTTTCTCACGCTGATGATCCACCACCATCGCGGCGGCGTCCTGATGGCGCAGTACGCTGCGCACCACGCGAGCCAGGACAAGGTGCGCGCGCTGGCGAAGGTGATGGTGACCGTGCAGTCCAGCGAGATCCAGCAGATGGAGTTCGACCTGCAGCGCCTCGGCGCCCCGCCGGCCTAGCTCCGCGGACCCCACCGCCGGGCCCCCGGCAAACCGGCGGATCCGGGCGCACGGGGAGTTGCCAAAAGATCATCAGAGGTCCATTGGGTACGCTTCTGGACGTTTCGGCGGGTGACTCGGCCGGCGTTGTGACCTGGGTTGGACGCCCCGCACCCGCCGGAGCCGGGCCCTTCCGCCCGCTGACCGGATCGCGAAGCACCGCCGGGGGCCGCCCCGCGATGCCTCGGATTCCGGTGCCGCCGCTTGTGTGAGGTTCGCCGATGTCCGCACTGCCCAGTCCTGCTCCGGTGCCGTCCTCTCCAGCCGGCAACCCGTCCCGCCCCGGCTCGCCGATGGCGCCGCCCTGGCTGCGCGCCGCGCTCGCCGACGTGCGCGGGTCGCTGCCGACGCCGCGGGTGGCGGGTGTGGAGCTGCTCGCCGGGCTCGTGACGGCGCTGGCTCTGATCCCGGAGACGATCTCGTTCTCGGTGGTCGCCGGCGTCGCGCCCGCCGTCGGCCTGTTCACATCCTTCATCATCTCGGTGGTGATCGCCTTCACGGGCGGCCGGCCGGCGATGATCTCGGCGGCGGCCGGGTCGATGGCGCTCGTCGCCGCTCCGCTCGTCCATGCGCACGGGTTCCAGTACCTGCTGGCGACGACGATCGGGGTCGGAGCCCTGATGTTCGTGCTCGGGCTGGTCGGGGTAGCCCGGCTGATCCGGTTCGTGCCGCGCACCGTCATGATCGGATTTGTCAACGCGCTGGCGATCCTCATCTTCACCGCGCAGATGCCGCATGTGTTCGGTCATGGCTGGCGGGTGTACCCGCTGGTCGCGGGCGGGCTGTTCGTGCTGGTCACCCTGCCGCGGCTGACGAAGGCGATTCCGCCGCCGCTGGTCGCCGTCGCGCTGCTGACACTGGTGACGACCACCTTCCACCTGAAGGCTCCGGCGGTCGGCGACGAGGGCAGGCTGCCAACGGGTCTGCCCAAGCCCACGCTCCCGCACGTCCCGATGACCTGGGAGACGGTCCGGATCATCCTGCCGTACGTGCTGGCGCTCACGGCCGTCGGCCTGCTCGAGACGTTGCTGACCGCGCAGATCATCGACCGGATGACCAACTCCCGGCACAACCCGAACCGGGAGGCCTGGGGCCTGGGCATCGCGAACGTGGTCAGCGGCTTCTTCGGCGGCATGGGCGGCTGCGCGATGATCGGCCAGGCGATCCTGAACGTGTCCACCGGGGGGCGCCGCCGGCTGTCGACGTTCGCCGCGGGCGGCTTCCTGCTGCTGCTGGTGCTGCCGCTGCGCGGGGTCGTCCAGCACATCCCGATGTCGGCGCTGGCCGCGGTGATGATCGTCGTCGCGGTGATGACGTTCGACTGGGACAGCGTGCGGCCGGCGACGCTGCGCCGGGTGCCGATCAGCGAGACGGTGGTCATGGCGGCGACCGTCGCCATCGTGGTGCCCACCCACGACCTGGCGTACGGCGTCGTCGTCGGGGTGATCCTCTCGGCGCTGCTGTTTACCCGCAGGGCCGCGCACCTGGCGAACGTGACGAGCGTGCTCGACCCGGACGGCGGCGAGCGGATCTACGCGGTGCAGGGGCCGTTGTTCTTCGCGTCGACGAACGACCTGGTCACGGCCTTCGACTACACCCACGACCCGCCGCGGGTGCTGATCGACCTCTCGGACGCCGACGTGCTCGACTCGGCGGCGGCCACCGCACTCGACGACGTGCTGCACCGCTACGCGGAGCGTGGCCAGGTAGCCGAGCTGATCGGCGTCGACCTCAGCAGCGCGGCGATGCTGCGCTGCCTGCGCCCGGCCGGTTCCGCTTCTGGCACTGGTGCTGGCTCCAGCTCCCCGGCCCAGCCGGACTGATCGGGCGACAGTCCGCCGAGATCGATGCTTTTCGAGTGAAGCCGCTTGCGCGGCCCGCTTTATCGCTTATATTGTTCCTCGGCGGCGCGATCCACAATGGCGCGCGACTATCCGCAGGGAGGGTTCCAATGCACTCCTACCCGCAGCACTCCGACGATGACAATCTCGTGGTCTCGGTCGAAATCCTCGACGACGTACGGGACCGCTACGACGCCGAGCGCGCGGACCCGGACGGAAGCGACGGCTGAATCCAGTTCAGCCACAGCCGCACCGGCCGCCGACTAGTATTAACCTCCTCCGATCACAGGTCACGAGTGTTCGATCATCTTCTCGTCCGGGAAATCGAGGACGCGCTCGGCTGGCCCGATGCCTCGCCGTTGGGCCAGCAGTTCGCGCTCGGGCGACTGGCGGACCGATCTTTGGTTGATCGGTTGATGACGACGTCCAGACTTCTGGACGTCGTCACCCGCCGGTTTGTCGAGCCACCAAGACTACGCTTTTTTCAGGACAGCCGAGAGCTACATCCGGCCGAATATCTCCGAGTTCACGGAAACCGCCACCGACAGTCCATCCGCATGCTGGACCCGGCCGCGACAACGGAGCTGCTGGATCAGGGAGCGACGCTCGTCCTGGATGGGCTCGAGACGTTCGACCCAGTCGTCGAGGTGGCCACCCGCGCGTTGCGCTGGTGGTCCCGTGAGCTGGTTCAGACGAACGCGTATTTGACGACGCGGTCGGCCGGCGGCTTTCCGCTGCACTGGGACGACCACGACGTCGTCATTCTCCAGCTCGCGGGCGAGAAGAACTGGGACGTCCGCGGGGCGTCCCGGCCGGTGCCGATGTACCGCGATGCCGTGCCGAACCAGGATCCGAGCTCCCAGGCCGTCTGGCAGGGGATCCTGCGGCCCGGTGACGTCCTGCACATCCCCCGTGGGCACTGGCACCAGGCGACGCGGGCCGAGCCCGACGCCCCCGCGAGCCTGCACCTTACCTTCGGCTTCACCCGGCGCACCGGTGTCGACTGGCTGGCCTGGATCGCCGATCGGGCGCGCGAGCGGGAGATCTTCCGCCGTGACCTCACCCGCGTCCCGGCCGACCGGGAGGCCGAGCGCGCCCGGTTGGAGGAAGCCGCGATCGAGCTGGTGCGCACGCTGCGTCCGGAGGCCTTTCTCACCGCGCGGGAACGCTCCCGGCCGCCGGCCCGGCACGCGCCGGTGCTGCCGCTCGCGGGCACGCCCGACGTCGTCGTCTGCGTCACCGAGTTCGCCCCGGACGTCGAACGGGCGGACGGCCAGCTCGTGATCTACGGAGGCGGCAAGAAGATAACGGTCCGCGAGCGGGCCGAACCCGCGCTCGACCTGCTGCTGGGCGGCTGCCCGGTCGACCTGGCGGCAGCCGGCGCGCGGGTCGGGTTCGACGTCCGGCCGCTCGCGAAGGTCCTCGTCCAGGAAGGGATCTGTGTCACGCTGACCCCCGAACTCGCCATCGGCTACTCCGGCTTCCTCCCCGGCACGACACCTTGGAAGGGCGGTCGGCCGGAACCGGGCGCTGAGCGCCCTGCGCAGACCTCCCAGATCACGACCTCCCAGATGGACTTCGTCGATCCGGCAGGGACCCCGGCTCCGTTTGCGGCGGTCAGAGCAACCTGACAGGGCCTTACGAGGAAAGCGCTGTCTCTTCGACGAGGCTGACGCTCCAGCCGTACACGGGGCGGCTCAGCGGAGCCGTGCAGGTGTAGTGGATCGGGCTTTCGCCGCGCTGCTCGCGGGAGATCGCGAGCCGCCAGCGATGCCCGGTGTCCTCGACGAGCACCTCGGACAGGCCCGTCGTGGCGGCGGCGCCGACGACCGTCGTCGTGGGCGCGAGCATCGGGTCCCGGCGCTGGAACGTCTCCCGGTACCAGATCTCGGCCACAGACTCGACCGGCGTGGTTCCCAGCCGTCCCCGCAGGTGGCCGAGCGGGAGCAGTCCGCGCGTGACCAGCTCGTACAGCTGCTCGTCGGGGAGGTCGTCGAGCCGGCCGAGCAGGTAGCCGCCCGGCAGCAGGATGGCGGTCGCGGAGAACCGGTCCCCGCCTAGGTGGCTCACGCCGTACACGGGAGCCCCGGGAAGCAGGTCGGCGACCCGGCGCAGCAGCCCGCCGCCACGCCGGCCGCAGCAGGTGTCATGGCGCCCGTGCACACAGACTCCGAGGAACCGCTCCCCCGGCCCGGCGGGGGCCCAGCCGCCGAGCGGTGACGGACGGTGGATCCGCCGGCGGGTCGTGTCCCAGAAGAACGGTGTCTCTGTCGTCGGCTGGCCTGGGTATGGCCGGTAGTACAGCGTCCTGGCGCCGTCGAGCCGCGGGAACCGGCCCGGCTCGGCCGGCGGGATCTGCTGCGGCCAGGGACCCGGGGCCGGCAGGAAGCAGTACGCGCCGACCTGCGGGGCCGTTCCGCGGATGTCCTCGGCGGCCGTCCGCGACTGGACGCCGCAGCGTGTGGTGGAATCGGTGACGACGCCGGTTGACTCGGTCATCGCCCCGCTCCAGCCGGCGCGTGGCGGGTGCTTCGCACCGCGGTGGCGGCCGTGGCCTGGAACGTGGGAGCACACCGGGACCGCACGATAGCCGTCACGTCGACCTCCAGAATGGATTAGGTTCACCTAACCATACCTTCGCTTGTCGCGCCTCCAGGGGCGAACGATCCGGTCGTTATCAGGACGTAAGGTCTCCGACCGGCGCCGCCGCTCCCGAGCCGGCGCACCCGTCGACGGGATGACGTTGTGCCCCGTGGGTACCTGAGCCGACGCGAGCCGGAGGTGCCGGTGCCGGCCTCGGCCGCCCGACGAGCCGAGCACCCATGTCAGCTGGAGGTGGACATGACCACTCGGGATTCGGACTTCCGCGCGGCGACCGGTGAGGTGACGTCCCAGTCGCGCCGCGCGGGAACGACGAGCGGGCTTCCGGCTGACGCGGGCGGCGACAGGCCTCGGGCACGCCGGGCTCGCGGCCGCCGGCTCGCCCTGATGCTGCTGGTGGGCGGGCTGGCCCTGGTCGCGAGTCCCGTCATCGCCACAGCCGCCGCGCCGGCATCGACCGCCCCTCGCGCGGCGGCCGGGCCCGGCACGCTGGGCGCCGCCATGGGGATCGTCAAGGCGCACGGCTACACCCCGATCGATACCAGCGGATTCGACGCCGACCGAACCCTCAGCGTGATCATCGGCATGCTGAGCGGCTCGGCCGACGGCCATCCGCAGCAGGCGTTCTTCTTCAACTCCGGCCGCTACGTCGGCACCGACACCAGCGTGGCGAGCGCGTCCGTGGCCTGGGTGTGGTCGACCGACGACACGGTGGCCCTGCAGTACCAGCTCTACCGCGCGGACGACCCGATGTGCTGTCCGACCGCGGGAGCGGCCACGGTCCGTTTCCAGTGGGCGGCCGGCACGATCAGCGCCCTGGACCCGGTGCCGTCACCCGACTGGGAGACCCCCGCAAGCCGGCGCTGACTCGCCAGCGCCAGGCGCCGCGCCTGCGCCGCCGTCAGCCGCTCGACAGTCATCTCCCGCCCTGTCCCGGTCCGACCAAGCCCGCCGGGTTCGTCGCGGGCCCCTGCTCCGCGGGCGCCGACGCCTCCACGCCCGGCGCGTTCCCAGAAGACCGCGGCTCGTCAGCAGACCGCGGCTCACCCGCCGGCCGCGGGCCGGTCGCCACCGGCGCGGCCGGCGCGTCAGCCGGCGGGCTCGCCGAAATGGCCGGGAAGACCGCGCGCAGGGCGCCGACCGCCCCGGCCAGCTCGCCCAGGGCCGCCTCGACCGAGTCAGCCGGAGGCGGCGTGTCCTGGCCAGCGGCCGCACGCTGGCTGGGCAGGTCGCCCGCCGGCTCGGGGCGGCCGCCGATCGCGCGGCGGACGGAGCCGAGCTGGCGAGCGAGACCGCCGGCCCGACGACGGTTGGCGCCGCTGGCAAGCGCCGACGGCGCCGCGTCGGCGGCCGCCACCAGGGCGTCCACCGGCCTACGGCACCGCTGGACCGCGTCGGCCGCGTCGGCCAGGTGCGGTCCCGGCCGGCGCAGTGCCTTGTAGAGCAGGCGCCGCGCGGCCAGCGTCTCGGCGACGATGCCCAGCTCGTCGGCCGACCCGGCGAAGGCCTCCCGCCCCTGCGGCAGCTTCACGGTCTCGGCGCGGGCGACGGCGAGCAGCACATCGGTCAGCGCGGCGGACGCGCGGGCGATCCGCAACCGGGCCACGTCCCGGGTCCGCACCGGAAGCACCAGCCAGCTTGCGGCGACGGCCAGCACCGAACCGACCGCGATCGCCTCCAGCCGTTCCGCCAGCACGTGCCCGCTGGTCAGGCCGAAGTACCCGTAGAGCAGCGCGAGCATCGACGTGACCCCGGCGGCCCAGAACGCGTAGTGGACGTTGCGCAGGGCGACCGCGACGGCGAGCGCGATGAAGATCGCGACTACGGTCCACGTGCTGCGCGCCGGAACCGCGTCCACGGCCGCCGTCGCCACGACGGTCCCGAGCGCCCCGCCGGCCAGCCGCGAGACGCTCTTCACCGCGACGTCGCCGCGGCCCCGGTTGCCCGCGGCCACGATGTAGGCGGTGACCACCAGCCACGGCCAGTGGTCCGGGAATGCCCACCGCCCGACGGCGAAGGCCGCAGCCAGCCCGACCGCCATCTGCGCGGCCATCTTCGTGCTGGACGCCGGCTTCCACGTCAACCTCCACCGATCAACCGCGCCCCCGCCATCCGGCGCGGCCGGCGCGGCCGGCGCTGGCACGACCGTGCCTGCGTCGGCCGTCGCCTCGGCCCGCCGCTCATCGGCGGGCCCCAGCAGGCCTAGCCACGCGGCGACCCCATGCAGGGTGATGACCCAGAACGAGGCGATGACGGCCATCAGCGCCGACCACCACCGGGACGGCCCGCCGGGCGCCGCGGCGGCGGGCACGATGAGCAGCGCGATGAACGGCAGCGTGGCGAGCGTGCCGACCCGCGTCGCCGCCGGCCCGAACCGCCGAATCCAGATCGCACCGCTGACCCCCACGACGAACAGGGCGTCGCCGACGTTCGGGTGCCGCAGCATCAGCGTCCCGACCTCGTTGGCCACCACCGCCAGCGCGGGCAGGGTCAGGAGCCGCGCCGCCGCGGGCAGGCGTCGGCGGCCCGCTCGCTCGGCGCGCTCGGCCCGGCGGCGCTCCACCCGCGAGACCGTCACCGCGAGGACGACGGCCTGGATGACGAGCGCGACCCCGAGGTGCGCCGCGCGCTCCACCGCCAGCGCCGTGCCGTAGGTCGCCAGAACCGAGACCAGGACGACGGTCGTGGTCATGACGGTCGAACGCAGCGTGGCGGCCGCTGCGGCGATCCACCGCCGGGTGGCATCGAACGGGACCACGCCGTCAGCATCGCATCCGGCACCGACAAGTCGGGCTCGTCCGAGGAACGTCGAGGGGCGCGAAGCCGCCAGCGACGATGAACTCCCTGTTCCACGGGGCCGCACGCGGCGGGAAGTTAAGCCCGCTCCAGCATTCGTTGCCATCTCCGCGCTGCCAGAGCACCCCCTTGCCGGGTCGGTGCGCCGCAGGTGGGACAACAGCCGGAAGTGGCGGGCATAACCCGGTGGGTGGAGTGGGACGGGCGTCGCGTGCCGCGCCCTGACGGGGGCCGTGCCTGCGCCGGGGGACTTGGTCAGGTGTATCCGATGAATCCGGTCCAGGCGGCTCGGCGGTCGGCGTGCGGGTCGTCGATGAGGGCTGTCGTC
>Ga0068859_100001992_pt1 | contig 20842 bp, 15 predicted proteins | sample KBSSwiS22_FD_66585 | JGI IMG/M metagenome (GOLD analysis project Ga0068859, IMG submission 66585) | Switchgrass rhizosphere microbial communities from Kellogg Biological Station, Michigan, USA - KBS Switchgrass S2-2 | ecosystem: Host-associated > Plants > Roots > Rhizosphere > Soil ...
CCTTGTCGACCCAACCGGGCTGGTCGCGCAGCGCCGGGTTCTTCCGCTCGTTCTCGCTCTGGTCGAGGAAGAGGCGTCCGACGTAGCGGCCGGAGAGCTCGAGCCGGACGGGGCCGAAGCTCCGCGCCACCGAAACGCGCGCGAGGCGGTCAGGGAAGAGCGCGATGCGGTTTCCCGAGTAGTCGATCGCGAGGGTGCCCCCCGCGGCGAGCGGGGAGTACACGACGTAGTCCTTGAGCGCGTCGTCGCTGAACGACACCGAGCCTGCGAGGTCCACCTCGCCGGGAAGCCGGCCGCTCGCCTCGAGCTCGATCCCCTGATGGACGGAGCGCGCGGCGTTCGTCGTCTTCGGCACGCCGTCCTGGTCGAGGCCCCCGGCGAAGACGAACTCGTCCTTGAAGTCCATCCGGTAGAGCGTGATCTTCCCGCGCGTCGTGCCTCTCCGGTAGCCGGCGCCGAGCTCGTACGAGGTCAGGCGCTCCGGCTTCGCGAAGGGATCGGAGTAGCGGTTCTTCGTTGGGTCGAAGCGCGCGAAGCGGGTCGCGGGGTCCACGGACGGGTCCTCGGGATCGAAGACGTTTCCGAACGTCGGCTCGCTTCGGGTCTGAACCGCCTGGCCGTAGACGTTCCACACGTCGCTCACGTTCCAGTTGACGCCGACGCGCGGCGTGAGGAAGTCGTACGAGCCGTCCCACGAGAGGCCGTTCACCTTGTCCTTGCGCATCGCGAATCGGTGGGACGTGCCCTGGAGCTCGAGGTGCACCGTGAGCCGCTCGGTCGCCCGCAGCGCCTCACGAACGTAGAGGTTGATCGTGTCCTTCTCGTTCGTGTAGTCGTAGAGGACGGGAGTCCCGGTCACGGGCGTGGCGCTGTCGGTGATCTTCCCGTCGTGGCGCCCGCGGTGGAAGAGGAGCTCGGCGCCGCCCGACAGCTCTCCCCGCGCGTGCTGCCACGACACCTGGGGGATCCAGCCGACCTGCCGGTTGCCGAGGGAGCGCTTCAGCCACGCTTGGTCGGCGTCGCTGAATTGCCGGAAGTATCCGTCGCCGAGGATCGCGTAGACGGTGTTCTCGAGGAACAGGCCCGGCGCGATCCGTCGCGCGTTCTTCACCTGGAGCTGCGGCTGGAAAAAGGTGTCCGTCTCCCCTGGGCGGAGGAGGTTCGTGCGGCGCAGCTTGTCGTCGGAGAGGTATTCGAACGGCACGCCGAGGTAGGCAAGCTGCGTGTCCTCGGGGCCGCCGAAGAGCTGGATGCGCCAGACCGAGTTGGGGTCGAAGCGCTCGAAGGCGACGTGCGCGAAGGTCTGCCGCGACCAGGACGGATCGCGATAGCCGTCGCTCTCCACGTGGGCCGCCCGCACCGCCCAGGCCCACGGCGACTTGCCGACGGCCCCGCCGTAACGGAACGAGACGCGGGACGTCCCGAAGGAGCCGAAGCCGGCCTCGACCTCCCCGCCGGCGGTCGTCGAGAGGGGGGCCGTCTCCAGATTGACGACGCCGCCGATCGCGGGGGAGCCGTACAGCGACGTTCCCGGTCCCCGCTGAACCTGGATCAGGCCGAGGCCCGCGGCGAAATCCCCCAGATCGATCGTGTAGAGCTGGTGCGACTCCGGCGTGTTGAGGGGGACCCCATCGACGTTCACCGCGATGCGCGCTTGGTCGAACCCGCGGATCCGCAGGTAGCTGTAACCGTAACCGTTCCCGGCGTCGCTGTAGGAGTAGGCGCCGATCGTGTCGCCGACGAGCGTCGAAAGATCCTGGCCGTCGTGGCGCCAACGGATGGCATCCTGGTCGAGCTCCGAGAAGGTCGCGGAGTCCTCGCGGTCCTTCGCGACCGTCGCCGACACCTCGACCCGCTCCTCGACGTCGGTCGGGACCGGCTCGGCGGGCGGTTCCCCGTCGTCGGCCACGACGGCCGGGGCCAGGAGGAGGGCGAGCAGGAAGGCCAGCGGAACACGAGCCATCGTCGCTCCGAAGAACCGGGCGCCCGCTTTTGGGAGGGAGGACGGATGAGGGAAGGAGAGTCTTCGATCATCGTCCCGTTTCCCTACGCTGGTACGACCCAGTTCAGGTTCGAGGGTTTGTTCTCAGCCCGGCTCTCGCTGGGCACCCCTAACGGAACGAACGCACCGTACGTCACGCCTACCGAGCCGTCAAGGCGGGTGTTATATTTCCGACCCCTTCGGCGGCGTAGCCAAGTGGTAAGGCAACGGTCTGCAAAACCGTCATTCACCGGTTCAAATCCGGTCGCCGCCTCCAACTGCCTCCGTAGGGCACGCTGATGTTCGATCGCAAGTCGAAGCTGCAGACGCCGAGCTTGCTCGACCGCATCGTCAAGGCGGGGGCCCGCCGCGTCGCCATCCTGGGGCTGCATCCGCACGCCGGGGGGCGCACGGTGCTGCAGTCCCTCGTGGACGACGTCCACAAAAAGGGTGAGTCGCTGGCGGTGACGTCCGCGCCGAGGCTCCCCCTCGAGCAGGAAGAGGGGGCGGACCGGCAGCCGGTCACCCGCGTGCGGCTCCCGGAGGGGGCGTGGATCGCATCGTCCGCTCCACAGTCGGGGGAGGAGGGGAATGCGGTTCTCGAGCCGGTCGAGCCGACGGACCACTCCTCGATTCTCGGCCAGGTCACGATCCAGCGCGTGACCGCGGCGGGGGAGGTGGACCTTCACGGCCCGGGGGAGGCCCCCTCGATGGACGCGGTCCTCGCGCGTCTCGGCGAGCTGTCGCGCGGGATGGTGCTCGTGGACGGCGGATGGGAACGCCGGGCGTTCGCCTCCCCCGGCGTGACGGACGGGGTCGTCCTCGTGCTCGCGGCCGGTTACTCGGCGACCCCCGAGCGCTCCGCCGCCGCGGCGCGGTACCTCGTCGAGACCCTTTCGGCCCCGCCCTGCGATGAGAGCGCACGACACGCGTGGGGAGAGACCGCCTCGAAGGGGGCGACGGTCCTCCTCGACGCGCGGGGCCAGATGACGGGGCTCATGCCGCCGGGACTCTCCGATCCGACCCCCGCCCTCCGCACTCCCGAAGGCGTGCCGGTCTCGACCGTCGTCCTTCCGCACGGGCTGAACGACGAGTTCATGATCCCGCTCGTGCGCTCCCAGCTCCGCTGCACGCTCGTCGTGCGGGACGCGACGCGAATCAACGTGTCGCCGGTGTACTACAAGGCGTGGCTCAAGGGTCGTGGGCGAATCCAGGTCGTCCGGCCCCTGAGGCTTCTGGCGGTGGCGACCAACCCCTGGAACCCGGCCGGGCCGGACGCGGACCCCGTGGAGTTCCGCGCGGCGGTGGCCACGGCCCTCCCGGATCTCCCCGTCCACGACGTCGTCCTCGAGGGAGATCCCGTCGAGCGGAAGCCCGCCTGGAAGTTCTGGGACTGATCCTCGGCTTGCTGAAATTACATTTTATTTAAGTATGTGCGTAATGTCTGAATCGTAGATTTGTAACCTAGAAACTGGCCCGTTCACGCTGCCCGGGTATCCCCCTCCCGCCAAATCAGGCTTTTTCCCGATCCGAGATCCGTGATCGACCCTGCCGCCCGGTGGCACGGTCCTGGCTTGACGCAGCCGCGGAGACCTCGAACACATGCGCCATCTCGCTCGCCTCGCCGTCGCCTTCGCCACCTCGCTCCTGGCCGTCGCCGCGTCGCAGACGCTCGCGGGGACCGCCTCGATCGCCTGGGATCCGGTGACCGACTCGGATCTCGCGGGATACCGCGTGTACTACGGGACCAGTCCGGGGACGTACACGCAGTCCGTGGACGTGGGGAACGTCACCGCCGCGACGATCAGCGGGCTGACGGATTGCACGACCTACTACTTCGGCGTGAAGGCGTACGACGCGGCGGCGAACGAGAGCGCCAACTACTCGAACGAGATCTCCGGCTGGCCGCGGCCGGTCGTCACGCTCGCGGGACCGACCGCCGCCGAGCAGGGCCGCGCGCTCGCGATCACGATCACGGGATCCAACTTCCAGCCGGGCGCGACGGTGCTCTTCTCCGCGACCGGCATCACGGTCAACTCGGTCACGGTCAACAGCTGCACGCAGATCACCGCCAACATCACGGTCGGGAACACGGCGACCGTCGGCGCGAGCAACGTCGAGGTCGATAACCCGGACCTGGTCTTCGGGACGGGGACGGGCCTCTTCACCGTCCAGCTCGGCGTGGCGCCGACGGTGGCGAGCACCAGCCCGGCCAACGGCGCGAACGGGGTTTCGATCGCCGTCGATCCGACCGTGACGTTCAGCGAGCCGATGCTCGCATCCACGATCACGGCGACGAACGTGAAGCTGATCAACGCGTCGGGCACCGCGATCACCCAGGCAGGCGGCTCACCGACGCTGTCCGCCGACGGTCTCACCGCCACCATCAACCTCGCGTCCAACCTGACGGCCGGCGCCACGTACCGCATCCAGGTCGTGGGCGGGACCTCCGGCGTGAAGGACCTCGCCAACAGGGCGCTGGCCACGACGTTCACGCAGGCCACGGGATTCAATACGGCCGCGGACACCACGGGTCCCGCGATCTCCGCCATCGCAGAGACCGGCGTCGGCGCGACGGTCGCGACCATCGGCTGGACGACGGACGAAGCGGCGGACTCCCAGGTCTTCTTCCGGAAGCAGGGGACGACCGCGTACCAGCAGACCTCCCTCGACGCGACGCTCGTGACGACTCACAGCGTGGCGCTCACGGGTCTTTCGCCCTCGACGACCTACGACTACTACATCGAGAGCTCGGATTCCGCAGGGAACACGACCCAGTCCTCCGTCGGCACGTTCGCGACCTCGGCGAACACGTTCACCTACCTGCGCATGGAGGCGGAGGCGGGCACGCTCGTGGCGCCGGTCCGCTCGGTCAGCGGGACGGGCGTCTTCGGCAACACCTACATCGACGTTCCGTCCGGGACGCCGACCGGCAGCGCCACCGCACCCGCCGGCACGGCGACGCTCGGCGTCAACATCCCGGCCTCCGGGACCTGGTACCTGTGGGTCCGCATGTACGCGCCCGACGCGAACAGCGACTCGTGGTACGAATCGGTCAACGGCGCCGCGCGCCAGACGGTCGTCGCCTCGCCGCTCGGCGTTTGGACGTGGAAGGCGGGCCGGTCCTACACCCTCTCCACGGGCCTGGCGTCGATCGAGCTGGGCGGACGCGACGCGACCGGACGCATCGACCGCGTGCTCATCACCAACGATCCGACGTTCGTCCCGAGCGAGCAGCCGGTCGGCGACCAGACGCCGCCCAACCCGGTGACCGCGTTTACAGGCGTCGGCGGGACGAACCAGGTCTCCCTGTCCTGGACGAACCCGGCGAGCAGCGACTTCACGCAGACGATCATCCGCGTCCGCACGGACGGGAAGTTCCCGACGAGCCCGCTGGACGGGACGGCCGTGTCGGTCGAGCCGAACACGCCGGGGAGCTCCGACACCTTCGTCCACACCGGCCTGACCTCGGGCGCGACCTACTCCTACAGCGCGTTCTCGGTGGACTCGTCCGGGAACGTCGGCCTCAGGGCGACCGTGCAGGTGGTGGCGACGGACACGTCGCGGCCGGCGGCGGTCAACAACCTGCGGCGGACCGACAAGCACTGATCCGGCCGGGCCCCCTGGGAGATCTCAGGGGGCCCACAGCCGCGCTTCGTCCACCGATCCGTCCACGGCCCTCATCGCCGGCAGGTACGCCGACAGCGCGTAGTCCCGGACCATCCGTGCGGACGAGAAGCGGGGGGCCAGCCGGGCGATCGAGCGCTTCATCCAGGCGACCCACTCCGCCGCGTACCCCCCCTCGCCCCGCGCGTAGTACATCGGGACGACCTCGTCGGCGAGAAGACGGTAGATCGATTCCACGTCGTCGCGGTCCTGAGCCTCCGCGTCGGCGTAATCGTGGGGCGCCCCGATCGCCCAGCCGAGCGACGGCTCGTACCCCTCCGCCCACCACCCGTCCAGCACGCTCAGGTGGAGCGCCCCGTTCATCGCGGCCTTCATCCCCGACGTCCCGCTCGCCTCGAGCGGCCGCCGCGGCGTGTTGACCCAGACGTCCACGCCCTGCACGAGGTACCGCGCGACGCGCATGTCGTAGTTCTCGAGGAAGACGACCCGGCCCCACAGCTCGGGGCTCATCGCCGCCTCGAAGATCCGGCGCAGCATCGCCTGGCCGGGAAGGTCGGCGGGATGCGCCTTGCCGGCGAACAGGATCTGGACCGGACGGTCGGCGGCGGCGAGGATCGAGGTCAGGCGCGACAGATCGCGGAACAGGAGGTCGGCGCGCTTGTAGGTCGCGAACCGCCGGGCGAAGCCCAGGGTGAGGGTCCCGGGGTCGAGCAGGCTCGACACGCGCCTCAAGCTCTCGGGCGAGCGGCCGTGGCGGGCGAGCTGCTCGCGCACGCGCTCGCGGACGAAGGCGACGAGGCGGTTCTTCTGCGCGAGGTGCGCCGCCCAGATCTCGTCGTCCGGGACCGCGGCGACGGCGTCCTGGAAGCCGGCGTCGAGGATGTCGTCCTCGAAGTCGCGCCCCAGCCGCCGCCTCAGGAGCTCGCCCATCTCGGGGCCGACCCAGGTCGGCACGTGCACGCCGTTGGTGATCGAGCCGATCGGCTCGATCCCCCCGCCCAGGTGCTGCCACATCCGCTGCGCGACCTGACCGTGGAGCTTGCTCACGCCGTTGGTCCGCGCCGAGGTCCGGAGCGCGAGCACCGTCATGTTGAACGGCCCCTCGCCGGGCTTGTCACGCCCGAGGTCGAGCCAGGGGGCCGGTGAGGCGCCCCCCTTCGCCCAGGCCTCGAGGTAGCCGCGGACGAGGTCGGCGTCGAACGTCTCGTTCCCGGCCGGGACGGGCGTGTGCGTCGTGAAGACCCCGTTCCGGCGCGTCGCGGCGAGCGCCGCGTCGAGCCCGGAGCCGCCGGCCATGGCGGTGCGGAGGCGCTCGAGCGCCACGAGGGCCGAATGTCCCTCGTTGAGATGCCACGCGGACGGCTCGATCCCGAGCGCCGCTAGGGCGCGGAAGCCTCCGACACCGAGGATCATCTCCTGGCAGAGGCGCATCTCGCGGCCGTGGACGTAGAGGATCGAGGTGATCGGCCGGTCGGCAGGATCGTTCTCCCTCACGTCCGAGTCGAGAAGGAGGACCGGCACGCGCCCCACGGTCGCCTTCCAGACTTGGACCTCGACCGTGCGTCCGGGGAGATCGACGGGGACGCGCAGGGGCTTCCCGCCCGGGCCGGCGACCGGCAGCAGCGGCAGCTTCCGCACGTCGTAGTCCGGATAGAAGTGCTGCTGGTCTCCGTCGGCGTCGATCGTTTGCCGGAAGTAGCCGCGGCGGTACATGAGGCCCACGCCGACGAACGGGATCCCCAGGTCGCTCGCCGACTTGCAGTGGTCGCCGGACAGGATGCCCAGGCCTCCCGAGTAGATGCCGAGCGACTCGTGCCACCCGAACTCGGTGGAGAGGTACGCGACCGGCCCCGCGGAGAAGCCGGGGTGCGCCCGGTGGAACCACGACGCGTCGAGCCCGGTGCGGTAACGGTCGAACGCCCCGATGACCGCGTGGTATCCGCTCATGAAGCTCTCGCTCTGGAGCAGCGGGTCCCAGAGATGCCCCTCGGTCCCGAGGAGCAGCTCGACGGGGTTGCGGCTTCGGATCCAGCGCGCGGGATCGATGGCCGAGAAGAGCAGATGAGCGGGCGCCGACCAGGTCCACCAGAGGTTGTAGGCGAGGTCGTAGAGCCGTGCGACCTCGCGGGGGATCTCGATCTCGGCGCCGGGAAGTGTGGGGATCTCCTTCGGAGGCATGAAGCCCACTATAGCCTGCTAATCTGACCCCGTGAGCCACCTCCGCCTCGACCGCCCGCTGGTCTTCTTCGACCTCGAGACGACCGGAATCGACCCTGCGCGCGACAAGATCGTGGAGATCGCCGCGGTGCGCGTGGACCCGGACGGCTCGAGGCGCGCGGTGGCCCATCGCGTCCACCCGGGGCGCCCGATCCCGAAGGAGGCGACGGCGATCCACGGCATCGGCGACGCCGACGTCAGGGACGCGCCGCCGTTCCACGCGATCGCGCGCGAGCTGCTCGACCTCTTCGGCGACGCCGACCTCGCCGGGTTCAACGTGCGCCGCTTCGACGTGCCGCTGCTCGAGCGGGAGTTCAAGGAGGCGTCGCTCGACCTCGCGGTGCGCAGCCGCCGGATCATCGACGTCATGACGATCTTCCACCGCAAGGAGCCGCGGGACCTGACCGCGGCCGTGCGCTTCTTCCTCGATCGCGAGCACGGCGGCGCGCACGGCGCCTCGGCCGACATCGAGGCGACCCTCGAGGTGCTGGAGGCGCAGCTCGCCCGTTACGACGACCTCCCGCGCGACGTGGACGCCCTGCACCGCTGGCTCAACCCCCAGCCCCCCGACGCCGTCGACCAGCAGGGGAAGTTCGTGGTGCGCGAGGGGGAGATCGTCTTCGCCTTCGGGAAGCTCAGGGGGCGGCCGCTCAAGGAGGTCGCCCGGCTCGAGAGGGATTACCTCGAGTGGATCCTGAGGCAGGACTTCCCCGACGACGCCCGGGCGCTCGTGGAGCGCGCGCTCCGGGGGGAGCCGTGATCAGCACGACCGACTTCAAGCGCGGCGTCCGTATCCTCGTGGACGCGGAGCCCTACACGCTCGAGGACTACAGCGTCCAGAGCCCGTCCGCGCGCGGGGCGGCCACCCTCGTCCGCTGCAAGCTGCGGCACGTCGTCACAGGCGCCCTGCTCGACAAGACCTTCAAGTCCGGGGAGAAGTTCGAGGAGCCCGACGTGGGCTTCCGCCAGGTCCAGTTCCTCTACGACGACGGCGAGGCCTGCCACTTCATGGACCTCGGGAGCTACGACCAGTTCGAGCTGGCCTCGGAGAGGATCTCCGACATCGTTCCCTGGCTTTCCGAGGGGTTGACCCTGAACGCGGTCTACTGGAACGGCTCGGTCGCCGGGATCGCGCTCCCGCAGTACGTCGAGGCCGAGATCGACATGGTCGGGGGTGGCGCGAGGGGCGACACCGCCAGTGGCCGGAACCTCAAGGAAGCGGTCCTCAAGAACGGGATCACGATCCGGGTGCCGCTGTTCGTCGAGGCCGGGGAGCGCGTCGTCGTCGATCCCAAGAGCCTCGAGTTCATCCGCCGGGCGCCGAAGTAGCCAAGTAGGCCAGGATCCGCTCGGCGCGAGCGAGCGCCTCCGCGACCCGGCCCCCTCGCGCGGAGAGTCCGGCGAGCCGCGCCCTCTGCCGCGACCACGCCGACGCCAGCTCCGGCGGCCGATCGCGCAGGAGGAAGGGTCCCGCCTCCAGCACGTCCTCCCGCGTCAGGCCCGGAAACGCGGGCAGCTCGGGCGCCGGCGCCGGCGAGGCCACGAGGATCGGGTAGGAGCGTCCGCCGTCCTCGACGAGCCGCTCGGCGACGAGCGCGAGCCCCGAGGAGGGGAGGCACGACCTCACCAGCGCGGCTTCGGTCTGGGGCTGGAGGATCCATCGCTGGATCGAAAGCCCCTCGGGACGCGAAGAGATGATCCGGGCGATCGAAGCCCCTCCCAACCCGGCGACGATCACGGTCTCGACCCTATCTTCGGGGCGGAGCGGGCCGAGCCCGTCGCCGCACCTGAGGTCGAGGCCGGCCCGGCGGGCCGTGGAGGCGTCGAGCTCGCTCGGGCTGATGTCGATGACCACGACGCGTCGGCATCGGCCCGTTCGCGCGAGCTCCGCGGCGAGCCTCCCGTGCCCGGCCCCCACGTCCGCGGCGGCGGATCCCTCGGGGACGAGGGCGGCGAGGGCGGCCAGGCGCGGCGAAAGAGAGATCGTCATCGTGCGGTGGCTCCGTCGATGGTCCTATAATCCGCGAAATGAACGTGTCGTTCACCGATCGCTTCACCACGGACGATGCCGTCAACATCTACGGCCTCGACGCCTGGGGGAACGGCTACATCGCGGTCAGCGAGGATGGGCACCTCCTCGTCGCGCCCGGCCGCGATCCCGCGAAGGCGATCGACGTCTACCGCGTCGTCGAGGATCTCGCGCGGCGCGGGGTCAAGACCCCGCTCCTCCTGCGCTTCCCGCAGCTCCTCGAAGGACAGGTCAACGAGCTCTCGCAGAGCTTCGCGTCGGCGATCCGCGAGTACAACTACGGCGAGCGTTACCAGCCGGTCTTCCCGATCAAGGTCAACCAGCAGCGCTCGGTGGTCGAGGGGCTCGTCAAGTCGGGATGGACCTCGCACCTGGGCGTCGAGGTCGGCAGCCGGCCCGAGCTCCTGGGCGCGATCGCCCTGGATCTTGCGCCCGACGCGCTCATCGTGTGCAACGGCTTCAAGGATCACGAGTACCTCTCGATGGCCTCCACGGCCTGCCGTCTCGGGAAGCAGGTCGTCGTCGTCGTGGAGAAGCCCTTCGAGGTGGACGCGATCGTCGCGATGGCGACACGCGAGCCCGTGCTCTTCAAGATCGGCTTCCGCATCCGGCTCCAGGCCCGCGGGTCGGGGATGTGGGAGAAGTCCGGCGGATTCGCGTCGAAGTTCGGGCTGACGACGCTGCAGCTCCTGCGCGCGCTCGAGAAGCTGACGGCGTCGGGGCTGAGGCCGCAGCTGGCCCTCCTGCACTTCCACATCGGAAGCCAGATCACCGAGATCCGCAAGATCAAGAACGCCGTGCGGGAAGCGGCGCGCATCTACGCGAAGGTCCGGAAGCTCGGCGCGGACATCCAGTACCTGGACGTCGGCGGGGGCCTGGGGATCGACTACGACGGCTCGAAGACCTCCTCGGACGCCTCGGTGAACTACTCGGTCCAGGAGTACGCGAACGACGTGGTGTTCGGGATCCAGGAGGTCTGCGAGGAGGAGCACGTCCCGCACCCGCGGATCATCAGCGAGTCGGGGCGCATGCTCGTCGGCTACCACGCGATGCTGGTCACCGACGTGCGGGCCGCGGTCTCCGGGATCGAGCCCGATCCGCCTCCGCTGACGGGCCGCGAGCCGCAGGTCGTCCAGGACCTGGCGGAGGTCGCGCGCAAGGTGTCGGTCAAGAACTACCGCGAGTTCTATCACGACGCGATCGAGTACCGGGACCAGATGTACTCGCTGTTCAACCTCGGCATGCTCGGGCTCGAGGACCGCGGGAAGGGGGAGGTCCTCTTCCGGGAGATCGCCACGAAGGCGGTGCGCTTCTCGAAGACCGCGAAGTTCGTCGCCGACGAGTTCCAGGAGCTGGAGACCAAGCTCCACGACAAGTACATCGTCAACTTCTCCGTCTTCCAGTCGATCCCCGATCACTGGGCGCTCGACCAGCTCTTCCCGATCCTCCCGATCCACCGGCTGAACGAGACGCCGACGCGCAAGGCGACGCTCGGCGACATCACCTGCGATTCGGACGGGGACGTCGAGAAGTTCGTGGACCTGAAGGACATCAAGGACGCGCTCGAGGTCCACGAGCTGCGCGAAGGGGAGCCGTACTACCTCGCGTTCGCGCTCGTGGGGGCGTACCAGGACACGATGGGCGACATGCACAACCTCTTCGGACGCGTCCACGAGGCCCAGGTCATCCTGGGACCGAAGGGGGTCCCCGTGATCTCCGACGTGAGGAAGGGGGAGCCGTCGGGCGAGACGCTCGCCTGCTTCGGCTACGTCCCCGAGGAGCTCGTGGAGTCGGTCCGCGCGCAGCTCGCGGAGCGGACCCGCCGCGGCGACCTCGGCGAGGGCGAGGCCGAAACGATCCTCGACGCCTACCGGTCCCGCCTGGCGCAGTACACCTACCTCGATTGACCCGCACGCTCCCCCGGCACCTGGGGCTTCCGGCCGCGACGGCGATCTACGCGGGCATCATCCTCGGGTCGGGGATCTTCGTGGCCCCCGCGCTGGTGTCCGCCACCGGCGCCGGCCCCGGGAGGGCGACGCTCCTCTGGCTCTTCGGTGCGCTGGTCGCGGTCTGCGGGGCCTCCTGCTACGCGGAGTGCGCCGCGCGTCTCCCCGAAAGCGGCGGCTTCTTCGTGTTCCACCGCGAGGCCTACGGCCCGGGGATCGCGTTCGTCGGCGGGTGGGCGGCGCTCTTCGTCACCTACCCGGCGTCGATCGCCGCCATGGCGCTCATCTTCGCGAGCTACCTGAGCGAGGTGACCGGGACCGCCTTCGACGAGCGCGCGATCGCCGCGGGCGCCGTCCTCCTCGCCGCCGCGGTCAACGCCGCGGGACTACGCACGGGGCCTCGCGCGCAGATCGTTCTGACCACGGCGAAGATCGGCGCGCTTCTGATCCTCGCGGCGGCCGCGCTTTCGGTCTCGGGCCGTCCCGCGTCGCCCGCACCCGCCGCAGCGCCGCCGGCCGGGGCGTGGCTTTCGGCGCTCGTGCTCATGCTCTGGGCGTACGAGGGCTGGTCGGACGTCACGCTCGTCGCGGGGGAGGTCCGCGATCCCGGCCGCAACCTGGGGCGCGCGGTGCTCTTCGGGACCGCGGTCCTCTTCGTCACCTACGCGCTCGTGCAGCTCGCCGTCGATCGCGCCCTCCCGGGGGCCGCCGCCTCGACGCGTCCCGTCGCGGACGCCGCCGCCGCGGCGTTCGGGCGCGGCGGGTCGCGCCTCGTCGCCGCGCTGGTCGTCTTGAGCACCTTCGGCGCGATCCAGGGGGTGATCCTCACCGTGTCGCGCCTGGGGTTCGCGATGGCCCGCGAGGGGGCTTTCATGCCGTGGTTCGGCGCGCTCCACCCGACGCTCGGCACGCCCGTCCGCGCGACCGGGGCGATGACCGCGGCCTCGCTCGTCTACCTCGCGTCGTCGTCGTTCCGGGACATCGTGACGTACTTCACCTTCGCGGTCTGGATCTTCTACGGGCTGACCGCGGTCGCGGTCGTCCTCCTGCGCCGGCGCGGGGTCGGCGACCCGCCGGGCTGGCGCGCCCCCTTCGGGATCGTGCCGTCGATCGTCGTGCTCGCGACCGGAGTCTTCGTCTCGGGGCAGCTCGTGCTGCAACGGCCGAAGGACGCCCTCGTGGGCACCCTCGTGCTCGCGGCGTCGCTGCCGGTCTATGCGCTGGTCAAGCGGCGCGCGATCAGCGCGACGGAAGGCGCTGCGCGATCACGATGAACTCGGAGAGGTTCTCGAGGGTGAGCATCCCAACGAGCTTTCCGCCGTCGACGACGAGCAGCGGACGGGCGGGGTCGGCCTGCACGTGCGGGAGGACCGCATCGAGCGGCGTGTCCGGCGCCACGACGACCGGGTCGCGCTGCATGACGTCGAGCACGGGGGCGGCACTGCCTTCGCGCGCGAGCGCCTCGAGGAGGCGCACGCGGGGAAGGATGCCGGCGACCCGATCCCACGCGTCGAGGACCGGGAAGTCGTGCTGGTGGGTGGCGAGGAGCAGCTCCGCCGCGCGCCCGAGCGAGTCCTGCGGCCGGAGCACCTCGAAGCGGCTGATCATCGCGTCCTTCACCACGCGACCCGCGACCGCGGATCGTCCCCGCTGATACGCCGCCTCCTGGGTGGCGCCGAGGAACACGAACACGCCGATGAAGACGAGGAGGAGCTGCGCGGTCCAGAGTCCCATCACGACGAACAGGATGGCGAAGGACTGACCGACGATCGCCGCGATCCGCGTCGCGCGGTCCTGTCCCAGCGAGATCGAGAGGAGTCCGCGCAGGACGCGCCCACCGTCCATCGGAAACGCGGGGATCATGTTGAACAGGACGAGCATGACGTTCGCCCAGAGCAGCTTCGGGACGAGCCCCGCGCCCTCCCACGGAAAGGCGATCGACAGGCCGAGCGGGAACCCCTCGGTCGCGAGCACGACCGCCAGCAGCGTCGCGAGGACGACGTTGACGAGCGGTCCGGCGAGCGCGATCAGCAGCTCCGCCACCCCTCCGGGGATCCGCTCGAGGCGCGCGACGCCGCCGATCGGGTAGAGCACGATCTCGCGCGTCTTCACGCCGAAGCGCTTCGCCATCGCCGCGTGCCCGAGCTCGTGCAGCACGACGCAGGCGAACACGCCGAGGACGAAGGCCAGCTCCGCGCGCACGTCGCGACTCTGCGCCGCCGCCATCGTGCCGAACCAGACGAGGAGCGCCAGGAACGTCACGTGGACCCGGATCGGGATCCCGAGCAGCGTCGCGATCTGGAACGACCACCGCGAGCCGGAGGTGCTCGCGGACGGATCGGCGGATCGCGCGGAGATTTCGCTCATCGAGGGGATCATAGGGGCGCGTGCCCGAATACGCTATCGTGCGCGCGTGAAGCTCATCCCCGCGGCGGAGACGCTGTTCCGGCGCCAGGATTACGGCGCCCGGCCGCCGATCGAGGGTGTTTCCGTCCACGAGCTGAGCCGCTTTCGCGACGACGGCGGGTCGATGACCGAGCTGTCGCGCTTCACCTCGGGCCGTCCCGACGCGCTTTCCGGCTTCGAGCTCGCGCAGCTCAACTACAGCGTCGTCGAGCCGGGAGTCCTCAAGGCGTTTCACGTCCACAGGCGCCAGACCGACGTGTGGTTCGTCCCGCCCGAGGACCGCGTGCTCCTCGTCCTCGTCGACGTGCGCGAGGGGTCGCCCACCCAGCGCCACGTGCTGAGGATGATGCTGGGGGACGGCGCTTCGATCCTCGTGCGGATCCCGCCCGGCGTGGCGCACGGCTGCAAGAACGTCGGGACGGCGCCGGCGCGGATCGTCTACATGACCGACGTGCGCTTCACGCCCGACGCGGCGACGGACGAGGGCCGCTTGCCTTGGGACCTCGTCGGCGTCGAGGTCTGGGAGCCGGCGAAGGACTGACGCTAGCGCTGCCGGATCGGCTCGAAATCGACGTTCGCGCTCTCCCACAGCGTCCGCGCCAGCTCCTTGCGGTCGGCCGAGCGCACGGGCGTATTCGCGAACTTGATGCGCGCATCGATCTTGGGAAGCGCCGCGAGGCGCAGGAAGTGCCCCGGGAAGCTCGTGCCGTCGTGCCAGCAGACGGTGTCGGACGGCGCTGCGGCCGAGCCCGGCGTCTCGTAGTTGATCGTGGCGGCGTAGCAGGGGACGCCGGCCTGCGCGGCGGGCTCGAGCAGCGAGGGGAGGAACGGCAGGATCGTCGCCCCCGCCGAGCTCCGTCCTTCGGGGAAGATCGTCAGCGGCGTTCCGATCGTCAGCGTCCTCGCCATCTCCCGCCCCGCGCGGACCACGTCCTTCGGCCGCTCCCGATCCACGAAGATCGTGCCCGCGCCGCGGGCGACCCACCCGAACAGAGGCCAGGTCGCGATCTCGCGCTTGGCGACGAACAGGCTCGGATAGATCGATCCGAGGACGAGGATGTCGAGGTAGGAGACGTGGTTCGACGCCACGAGGAAGGCAGGGCCCGCCGGGACGGTCCCCTCGATCGTCCGCTCCACGCCGAGGATCGCGCACAGGGTCCGGCCCCACCGGCCGGAGAGCCTCGCCTGGAGGCGCGCGACCCCGGCCTCGTCCCGCCCGATGAGCCGGGCCAGCGGCGTCAGCGCGGCGAAGAAGAACGTGACGGCGGCGCAGACGGGGACGCGCCAGAGCATGCGGAGGGCGGTCACGGGTGTATTCTAGCGAGCCTTCCGAGGGGAAAAGCGTTGGCGATGGAGCTTTCGATCGTCGAGCCGGGCGGCGGCATGCGCAAGATGCCGCTCGAGCGCGACCGCCTCCGGTTGGGGCGGTCCTCCGACAACGACCTGGCGTTCCCCTCGGACATGAGCCTCTCGCGTCACCACCTCGAGCTGACGCGCGAGGACGACGCCTGGTTCGTCCAGGATCTCGGCGCGAAGAACCGCACGACCGTCAACGGACGCCGCGTCGAAGGCAAGACCCGCCTGCGCGGCGGCGACCGGATCGGGGCGGGGCAGATCGTCCTGGTCTTCGGAAGCCCCGACGGCTCGCGCGGGCCGGTGGAGTTCGTTCCGGCGGAGGACACGCCGCTGCGCGCGACGGTCATGACGAGCCTCCGCGGGGTCCTCTCCCGCGAAAACACGCTCCCGGGCACGGCGGCGAAGACGCCGGTCAAGTTCGAAGAGCGCCGGGGGCTCCCTCTGGAGCACCCCGGGGTGGCGGCTCTCGTGCGGGCCGGCCGCGAGCTCGCGGGGCACCGGCCGCTCAACGAGCTGTTCGAGCTGATCCTGGATCTTTCCATCAGCGCCGTCGGGGCCGAGCGCGGCGTGCTCATGACGCTCGAGGGGGAAGAGCTCGTCGCGCGCGCGGTGCGCGGCCAGGGCTTCCGCATCAGCTCCACGGTGCGCGACCGCGTGCTGGCGGAGCGCGCGTCGCTCCTCGTGCAGGACACGCAGGCCGACGAGGCGTTCAAGGCGCGCGACTCGATCGTGGGGCAGCACATCCAGAGCGTCATGGCGGTCCCGCTCCAGACGAGCGACCGGGTCATCGGGCTCATCAACGTCGACTCGCGCGCCTTCGCGCGGCCGTTCACCCCCGGGGACCTCGACCTCCTGACCGTCCTCGCCAACGTCGCGGCGATCCGCATCGAGCAGCAGCGTTTGGCGCTCGTCGAGCAGCAGAAGCTGATCATCTCCCGCGACCTGGAGCAGGCGGCTGAGATCCAGCGCCGGCTCCTGCCGGTGAGCCCGCCGTCGATCGAGGGGTTCGACGTCGCGGGGTACAACCTCCCGTGCCGCACGGTCGGCGGGGACTACTTCGATTTCTTCACCTACGACGACGGTCGCATGAGCTTCGTCCTGGGGGACGTCGCGGGGAAGGGGATGCCGGCGGCGCTCCTGATGACGGCGCTGAAGGGGGGCGTGCAGGTGCTGCTCGCCGAGGCCCCGGAAGACGTTCCCAAGCTGATGGGGCGCCTCGACCGGGTCGTCGCGGCGAACTTCCCGCGGAACCGGTTCGTCACGCTTTTCTTCGGCCTGCTCGACCCCAAATCGGGTCAGATGACGTACTGCAACGCCGGCCACAACCCGCCGTTCCTGGTGCGGGCCAACGGCACGATCGAGCGCCTCGCGAGCTGCGGCACGATCCTGGGGATCTTCCCCGACATGGGGTACGACGCCCGCGTCTCGCGCTTCGGAGCCGGCGACGTCCTCACGCTGTTCTCCGACGGCGTCACCGAGGAGACGAATCCCGAGGGCGAGGAGTTCGGGGAGGACCGGCTCCGCCGGCTGCTCGAGAGCGAGTCGAAGGCGGACTCCGGCACCATCGTCGCGGAGATCAACCGCGCCGTGCAGGCGTGGGCGGCGGGCGCCCCCGCTGCGGACGACATCACCGTCGTCGTCGTGCGCCGCACCGCGTGACGTTCGCGCCCGCCCGGTGGGCGCGCGGGCCCCACCTCCAGACGATCGTTCCCACGTTCTATCCGGTCTGGGGTCCGGAGCCCGCCTCGGAGATCCTCGACGTCCCGGTCGCCCCGGAAACGTCCGTGCGCACGCTCGTCAGCCGCGGGAAGGGAGGCGGTCGGGGAACGATCGTCCTCGTCCACGGGCTCAGCGGATCCGCGAACGGGGTCTACATGATCCGGACGGCGCGCGCGGCGCTGGCGCGCGGCTGGTCGGTGGTCCGCATGAACCTCCGGAACTGCGGGGGAACCGAGCGGCTCTCGAGGACCCTCTACAACGCCGGGCAGAGCGACGACCTCGGGTGCGTGCTGGGAGCGATCGCTTCGGCCGGCCTTCCCCGGCCTTACGCGGTCATCGGGTTCTCTCTGGGCGGGAACCTGACGCTCCGGTACGCCGGGCTCACGGGGGAGGACTCGGCCGCCGATGCCGTCGTCGGCGTGAACCCCCCGGTGGATCTCGCCCGCTGCATCGAGGCCCTCGAGCGCCCGGCGAATCGCCCGTACCACTTGTACTTCCGCGCGAAGCTGATCGCGCACGTCCGGGCCATCCGGAAGATCCGCGACGTGGCGGGGCCCGAGGCGAGCTGGCGGACGATCGGGAGCGTCCGCGCCTTCGACGACGCCTTCACCGCGCCCGACGCGGGCCTCCCCGATGCGGCCGCCTACTATCGCCACGCGAGCTCGGGTCCCGTGCTCGAGGGGATCCGGCGCCCCGCGCTGATCCTGTCGGCGGTGGACGACCCGTTCGTGCCGGTCGGGATGTTCACCGGCTGCGCCGGGTCGGGGTCCCTCGCCTTTCTCCACCCGGAAACCGGCGGACATTGCGGTTATTGGGCCTCTTCTTCCCCTCGCTACTGGGCGGCGGAGGCGGCGCTGGCGTTTCTGGACTCTCCGGAAAATCGACCCTAAGTTTCAGGCGTGGCGAACATCCTTCTCGTGGGTGAGGACCGCACCCGCACCGCCGGCTTCAAGTCCCTCCTGGCGATGGACGGGCACCACGTGTTCCCGGTCCGCGATTCGGAGAGATGGCGGGAGGCCGAGCGGGAGACGGCTCCCGAGGTCATCGTGCTCGCCGCCGCGGATCCCGCCGGCTACCTCGCCCCCACACGCGCCGCGGCGCACGGGTTTCCCGCACCGGTCCTGCTCGTCCAGCACGCGTCCGACGAGACGGAAGCGCCCCACATCGACGAGCGGATCGTGGACCGGATCGCGAGCCCCTTCGCGGCGGAGGATCTCTTGGGCCGCGTGGACGCGCTCGTTCGCGTGCGGCGCGTCGTCCTGCGCCACGAGGGAGCGTCCCTCGACGTCGGGGGGACGATGTCCCGGATGGCCACGCGCCTCCGCTCGGTGCTCTCCACCCGCGTGCCGCGCTACGCGAAGCCGCCGGCGCCGTACCTCGAGGTAGCCGCCCGGGTCGCGGACTGGTCGGACCGTCGCGACGGCTTCGAGCCCGGCCACGCCGAGCGCGTCACCGCGTTCTCCGCGATGATCGCCGACGAGCTCGATCTCACCGACGCCGACGCGTCGTCGCTCCTGCGCGCGGCGATGCTCCACGACATCGGCAAGGTCGCGCTTCCCGTGGAGATCCTGCGCCGCCAGGGTCCCCTCGAGGATTCCCAGATCCGGCTCTTGCGCTCGCACGCGGAGCGGGGGGCCTCGATCCTGCGCGCGCTCGACCGCGACGAGGCGGTCGCCGAGTCGGTCCTCTACCACCACGAGCACGTGGACGGGAACGGGTACTTCGGCCGGCGCGGCGAGGAGATCCCGCTCCACGCACGGATCCTCGCGGTCGCCGAGGGGTACGACGCGATGACGACGTCCCTGACGCGGAAGCCCCTGTCGGGCGAAGCCGCGATCGGGCTCATGCAGGATCGCCGCGGCGGGCAGTGGGACAGGACGTGCGTGGACGCGCTCACGCGCTCCCTCCGTCCCCGGCCGCGCACGGTGCCGCTCGGCGTCTAGCCGGTGGGCCGCGAGGCCTCGAGCCCCAGGTACGCGATCTTCTCGATCAGGTCCTCGTAGGGGAGGCCGACCTTCGCGGCGGCTTCCGCGAGGTCCTCGCCGCGCGCGATCTCGGGGTTGGGGTTCGCCTCGACGACGACGAGCTTCCCCTCCTCGGTGAGCCGCAGGTCGATGCGGCCGAACCCGCGCATCTGGAGCGCGCGGAACACGCGCTTCGCCACGGTCGCGATCGAGCGGGTCATCGCCTCGGACAGGTCGTCCGGGAAGGTGGAGAAGATCCCCCACCGCTCGCGGTATCCCTCGTCCCACTTCGCCTTGAAGCTCGCGAACTTGGGCTCCCCCTCGGGGACCTTGGAGAACTTCAGCTCGCGCGGGGGCAGGACCCTGAGCCGGTCGTTTCCGAGAACGCCGACGTAGATCTCGCGTCCCGTGACGTAGCGCTCGACGATGACGTCCTGCTTGAGGCGGTCGTGGAGGAAGCTCGCCCGGGCGAGCGCCTGCTCCTCGGTCTCGGCGAAGGAGTCGCGCGAGATCCCGACCGATCCCTCCTCCGCCAGCGGCTTCACCATGACGGGGAAGATCGACTTGGACAGGCGCTTTTGCGGCTGGGAGCGGCGGCTCACGACGAAGGGAGGCACGGCGACGCGGTGGTGCTTCAGGATCTCCTTCGAGAGCGCCTTGTCCTGGCAGAGCATGAGCGCGCGATGGCCGCACCCCGTGTAGGGGACGCGGCAGAGCTCGAGGACGCCGGCGACGTGGCTCTCGTAGTAACGCGTGCCGTGGAAGGTCTGCACGAAGTTCCAGACGAGGTCGGGCTGGATGCGCTCGACGAGGTCGATGACGTCGCGGGCGTTCTTGTAGATGGCGCCCAAGTGCACCTCGTGCCCGCGGGCCTTCAGCGCGGTGCAGACGTGCCCCTCCGTGCGCCAATCGGCCTCCTCGCGCATCCGGCGCTCGTACTCCTCGTCCGGCGACGGCTGCTCGAGCACCTCGAACAGGACGAGGATCCGGAGACGCTCCTTGTTCCCCTTCTTCTTCCCGTTCATGGCCCGGTCACCCGGTAACTGTGCGTCCTCAGGCGGTTCGCGATGAGCGTGGCCGCGAAGGTGGACAGCTTGACGAGCGTCCTCTCGGCGGGCTCGCGCAGGACGAGGTTGTGCGTCTCGCACAGCTGGGCGAGACCCGCGACGACGCGGCCGACCTGGTTCCTCGGCTCGCCCGTCCACGACGCGATCGACTCCGCCAGCGACCGCTGATGCGTCCGGATGAAGTCCGAGGCGTGGTCCGCCGGATCGGCGGCGCGTGAGACCCGGAAGACCCGCTTCAGCGCGCGCTCGGTACCGGCCGGGTCGCTCAGCGGGAAGAGTCGGAGCTTCCGTGCATAGTAGGAGCGGAGCGTGGACTGGAGCGTGTGCGCCTCGGGGCCGACGACCGGCCGCCGCCGCGGCACCGGCCGCCGCTTCACCTCGCGCATGAGCCGCTCGACGTAGCGGAGCTTCCTCACGGCGCGCCAGCCCTTGTAGCGCTTGCGCCAGTCCGTCGCCGGGTTGAGCCACACCGCGAAGGTCTCGGCGAAGTCCTCGACGGGATGCGCCTGCGCGTAGTGGTCGGGGACGTT
>Ga0068859_100001993_pt1 | contig 20842 bp, 10 predicted proteins | sample KBSSwiS22_FD_66585 | JGI IMG/M metagenome (GOLD analysis project Ga0068859, IMG submission 66585) | Switchgrass rhizosphere microbial communities from Kellogg Biological Station, Michigan, USA - KBS Switchgrass S2-2 | ecosystem: Host-associated > Plants > Roots > Rhizosphere > Soil ...
TGCACTCGAACCTGCGCATCTTGCCTGTGCCGACGGTTGAGTTGTTACAACAGGTGCTGAGGTGGTGGCAGAGACGGTGACAACCAGGTTCTGAGTATTGGTGCATCCGTTTGCCGTTAATGTGTACACATACGTGACATTTACCGCCGATGCAGTTGTATTGATCAATGCCTCGCTGACATTGCCGGTTCCGCTGGCAGCGGCATTACTGATACCCGTTACAGCGGCGCGGGTCCACGCAAATGTAGTTCCTGTTGTACTGCTGGTTGCGGTGTAGTTAAACGTGGTTCCGGTGGTGGCATTTGCAGTGAGGCTACTTGATAAAACAGGAATTGTTCGCGGAGCAGCAATGCCGCTACCTGCGGTGCTGGTGCAACCAGTTACAGTCTGCGTCACTGTGTAGGTTCCTGCTGTTGTTACCGTGATGGAATTGGTTGTTGCCCCGGTATTCCATGAGAATGTTGCTCCGGTACTTCCCGTTGCGGACAATAGCGCGTTTCCGCAATTGTTAGTTACCGAAACCGAAGGTGCGGATGGTATAGAGTTCACAGTTAATGTTGCTGCATTTGAATTTACGCTTCCCCCAATGTTCGTCCATACAGCACGATATTGTTTGTTATTGTCTGCTGCATTAGTGGCAAATGTTAAAGTACTGGTGGTAGCTCCCGTTATATTAGACCATGTACCGCTGGTATTAACCTGCCATTGCACGGCGGGTGCAGGGCTGCCGCTTGCCGCAGAACTGAAACTTGCATTAGATCCCGCACACCTGCTTTGTGAAGCCGGCTGTGTTGTTACCGCCGGTGAGACGAAGTTTGCGTTAACCGTAACAACTACATTCTGTGTATTGATACATCCGCTAGCGGTCAATGTATAGACATAAGTGACACTAACAGGTGATGCAGTTGTATTTACTAAGATTTCATTGATGTTACCGGTTCCATTGCCTGCAGCATTGCTGATACCCGTTACAGCGGCGCGGGTCCACGCAAATGTGGTTCCTGTTGTACTGCTTGTGGCAGTATAAGTAAATGCGGTACCACTTGTTGCCGTTCCGGTTAAGCTGCTTGATAGTACCGGGGTTGGTTTTGGTGCAGCCAACCCGTTACCGGAAGGACTAGTACAACCGTTCAACGTTTGCGTTACCGTATAAGTTCCCGCAGCAGTGACGTTAATGGAACTTGTTGTTGCCCCTGTATTCCATGCGAATGTCGCGCCGTTAGCTCCTGTCGCGGCTAAAAGCGAATTGCTGCAATTATTGGTTACTGAAACCGAGGGCGCTGAAGGAATGGAATTAACAGTTAACGTAGCCCCGCTGGAAATTACCGTACCCGCAACGTTTGTCCACACTGCATGGTATTGTTTGTTATTGTCTGCAGTTGTTGTTGTAAATGATAAAGTGCTGTTGGTTGCGCCGGTTATATTATTCCATGACGTTCCGTTCGTACTCTCCTGCCATTGAATCGTTGGTGCAGGGCTACCACTGGCAACGGAACTAAAGCTCGCGTTCGCACCCGCGCACCTTGCTTGTGAAGCCGGTTGTGTTGTTACGAGCGGAGAAACAATGCTTCCATCCACACCTACAGACACTACAACATTCTGAGAATTGGTACATCCGTTGGCCGTTAACGAATATACATAAGTGACATTCACAGGCGATCCGGAAATATTTACGAGTGTCTCACTGATATTTCCATTTCCACTGCCGGCAGCGTTACTGATTCCCGCTACAGCTGCACGGCTCCACGTAAATGTGGTACCTGTTACTGTGCTTGCAGGTGTATAATTAAATGTTGCACTGCTTGTGGCAGTTCCTGTTAAACTGCTTGAAAGCACCGGTATCGGTTTAGGCGCAGCTACACCACTGCCGGAAGGACTGGTGCAACCATTTACTGTTTGAGTTACCGTGAAAGTTCCCGCTGTATTTACGGTGATCGAACTCGTGGTTGCAGTAGTACTCCATAAGAATGATGCCCCGGTAGTTCCTGATGCGGTCAAAAGAGAGCTGGCGCAATTATCGGTTACTGAAACCGATGGTGCGGAAGGAATTGAGTTTACAGCTAATGTTGCCGCGTTTGAATTTACGCTGCCGGCCATGTTTGTCCATACTGCGCGGTATTGCTTGTTATTGTCTGCTGTTGTGGTTGTAAATGATAACGTGCTTCCGGTGGCTCCGGTTATGTTATTCCATGACCCACCATTATTTTCCTGCCATTGCACGATTGGTGCAGGACTACCACTTGCGCCAGAATTAAAGGTGATATTTTCACCTGAACATTTTGTTTGTGAAGTCGGTTGGGTTGTTATTGAAGGTGCCACGATACTTCCGTCTACACCTACAGTGACGATAACATTTTGTGTATTGATACATCCGTTCGCTGTTAACGTAAATACATATGTGACAGTCACGGGCAATGCCGTCGTGTTTACCAACGTCTCATTAATACTTCCGTTTCCATTATCTGCAGCGTTACTGATGCCGCTTACCGCAGCGCGGCTCCAGGCAAATGTGGTCCCTACCGTACTGCTCCCTGGTGTATAATTAAATGCCGAATTGCTGGTAGCAGAAGCGGTCAAACCAGTTGATAAAGTAGGCATGGGTTTTGGCGCGGCTACGCCACTGCCGGAAGGACTGGTGCAATTATTTACAGTTTGTGTTACTGTATAAGTGTTGTTTGTGGTTACCGTTATTGCTCCTGTTGTCTCACCCGTACTCCATGAGAACGTTGCCCCGGGATCTCCCGTTGCAGTCAATACCGAACTACCGCAATTGTTTTCCACTGATACGCCAGGCGCTGACGGAATCGATTTTGGTGTTGCGGTTCCGCTACCTGAAGGGCTCGTACAACCATTTAGTGTTTGAATAACAGTGTAAGTACCGCCCTGTACTGTAATTGCATTCGTTGTTTCTCCAGTGTTCCATGAATATGTCGCACCGGAAGCTCCGTTTGCTGTCAGCAACGAACTGCCACAATTGTTGGCAACCGAAACCGAGGGCGCCGAAGGAATGGCGTTAACCGACAATGTTGCTGTGTTAGAGCTTACATTGCCGGCCATGTTTGTCCATAAAGCCCGGTATTGTTTGTTATTATCTGCAGTTGTAGTTGTAAATGATAAAGTGCTGCTGGTCGCTCCAGCTATGTTATTCCAGGACGTACCATTTGTATTTTCCTGCCATTGCACCGTTGGTGCAGGGCTGCCATCGGCACCAGAGCTAAACGTTACATCTTCACCTGCGCATTTTGTTTGTGTAGAAGGATGCGTTGTAATTGCCGGAGCAATAATGCTTCCATCAACACCAACGGTGACCACTACATTCTGTGCATTCGTACATCCGTTGGCAGTTAATGTATATACATAGGTGACATTTACCGGAGATCCGGTTGTATTCACGAGAGTTTCATTAATGCTTCCATTTCCGTTGTCTGCAGCATTGCTGACCCCGCTTACAGCCGCACGGCTCCATGAAAACGCAGTTCCACCGGTACTGCTCGCAGGCGTATAATTGAATGAAGCACCGCTGGTAGCCGCAGCGGTCAAACTACTTGATAGTGTGGGTATCGGCTTCGGGGCAGCAGTTATATTCGCAAATGGGCTGATGCAATTATTTACAGTCTGGGTTACCGTGTAGGTTCCGCCGGATGTTACAGTAATAGCACCCGTTGTTGCCCCGGTATTCCATGAGAATGCTGCTCCTGGAACGCCTGCTGCGGTCAATAAGGAGCTACCACAATTATTATCCACTGATATGTCCGGGGCTGCCGGAATCGGTTTGGGTGCTGCGGTTCCATTACCTTCAGGACCAGTACAACCATTGACTGTTTGGGTCACAGTGTAAATTCCTCCTGTTGTTACAGTGATGGAATTTGTTGCGGCTCCGGTATTCCATGAGAACGACGCTTCCGCTGCTCCTGTCGCTGTCAAAACTGAGCTGGCGCAATTATCTGTTACGGAAACTGAAGGCGTCAAAGGAATGGAGTTGACTGTTAGTATTGCAACATTGGAAATTACACTACCCGCAATGTTTGTCCATACAGCACGGTATTGATTATTGTTGTCTGCTGTAGCACTCGTAAATGATAAAGTGGCGTTAATGGCTCCATTTATATCATGCCATGAATTGCCATTCGTACTTTCCTGCCATTGCACAGTCGGTGCCGGGCTACCGCCGGCACCAGAATTAAAGGTTATATTGTCACCTGCACATTTTGTTTGCGAAGCTGGCTGAGTTGTTACAAGCGGTGAAACGATGCTTCCATCAACTCCTACAGTGACCACTAAATTCTGCGTATTGGTACATCCGCCGGCGGTTAACGTATATACGTAAGTGACAATTACAGGCGATGCAGTTGTATTCACCAATGTCTCATTAATACTTCCATTTCCGTTAGCTGCGAGGTTACTGATACCTGCAACAGCTGCACGGCTCCATGAAAACGTAGTTGCGCCGGTACCACTTGCCGGTGTATAATTAAATAGGGCAGCGCTTGTGGCAGCAGCTGTCAGGCTACTTGATAATGTGGGTACCGGTTTCGGTGCAGCGTTTGCACTTCCAATCGGGCTGGTACAGTTATTTATAGTTTGGGTTACTGTATAGGTGCTGTTTGATGCTACCGTAATCGACTGTGTTGTTTGCCCGGTACTCCATGAGTATGCCGCGCCGGCAGATCCTGTTGCGGTCAATAGCGAGTTTCCGCAATTGTCAGTGACTGATACGCCGGGCGCGGATGGAATAGACTTTGGTACTGCGGTTGCATTGGCCGAAGGACTGGTGCAACCATTTGCTGTCTGCGTCACCGTGTATGTTCCATTCTGTACCGTTATGGAATTGGTTGTTTCGCCCGTGCTCCATGAGAATGTTGCACCGGAAACTCCCGCTGCTGATAGTAATGAGCTACCGCAATTGTTAACCACAGCTATCCCCGGTGCCGTAGGAATTGCTTTGGGTGCCGCAGTGGCGCTCCCGAAAGCGCTCGTCACACCACCCACAGTTTGAGCAACAGTATAAAGACCCGAAGCAGTTACTGTTATGCTAGGTGTATTTTCCCCGGTACTCCAAAGCAAGGTGCCGGTATATCCCGAAGCAGTCAATACGCTGGATCCACAGTTATTAGCGACAGCAATATTTGGAGGAGGAACCAGCGACTGGATCGTTATCTGCTGCTTAATCGGATAGCTTCCATCCGTGTTTCTTCCTGTAATAGCCAAAGGCAATGGATCCCTGTACCCATTAGGATCTTTAATAATTATGTTGAGATTAAAAGTTCCGGCTGGAAGCGACGTAAAATTGTCGGTAACAACTGTGGCAGTACTGGAAGGTAAAAACCGTTTCGGTTTAAATTGAGATTGTCCACTCCAAACTGTTTGATTGTTGCTATTTTTCAATTCAAATTCCACATTCCAGTTTTCATACGTGGGAGCTTGCCCGATATTTTTCCAATTTAAAGCGACCGTAAGATTGTTTCCGTTTAAGGTTAAGCTTCCACCTTCAAGAATCAACCTGTAACCACATAATTTTGACGCGCCTCTCACCCTGGTTTTTATCGTTGTAGTAGGAGTGACTCCATAGTTACCATTACCAAAAGATGCGGCATGATATAATGCCACCTGTCTTTCCAGGTCAGCAAAGCCATTGGGATTCCATCCCGGCGGTTCTCCTGTAATTGGAGCTGACTTCCACCTTACCATGATGGAATCTTTAAACACGAGCCCGCCGAAAGTGCGCGTATTATTGTCAAGGTATGAGGAGATATAACTATCTGTTGCACCCCACTGGTCGCGCCGCCAACCAATGAGACCCCAGTTATTTCTTTGCGTTAAAACGTAATAGGCAATTTCCGGCGGATTCATGGTATTCTGAAGCCAATTGGCATCAAAGGCCGCTATCATTGCCACGAGTGGAAAATCAGGGAACCCCTGCGTATGGGCATCGACAATTTTCTTGAGCGATGCAACAGTAGGAAACGTGCCGGCGGGATAGTCGGAAACAAGATTATTGGGTGTGTAACCACTGTGCCATTCACCCCATGCGCCATAACCCCTGATATCGATACAACTGATTACGTTTTGATAAGGCACGCCGTTAAACGACGTAGACTTAATATGAGCGTCGATGGCCTGGTGCAGGGCAAGCAGGCGATTCTGGTAATTTGTCGAATTGTAGTTAGGGGTCCATACCGTTCCGGTTCGCCAGTCCTTTACCGTTTCTGATTGCATCAGTGCATGCAAATAAAGTGGGTAGGACGCGAGACCACCATCAAAGGAAACCAGGCCGTCTTGAACTGTTCCACCCGGATACAACTGCATGATCCCAAACGACATTTTTTGCTTTCTTACTATCGCGTAATTTACCAGGCTATCAAAATAGTTCCAGGTATACGAACCTAACGTTGGCCCTTCAATTCTTGTCCAGACAAATCGAAAATAAATATCCAGTCTTGGGGTATTAGTACCTTCAATTGGAACATTGACGTCATTGCGGTCGTGCCATTGTTCCACACCTCTCCCAGGCGCATTGAGATCAGGGTCCGCAACAGGTATACTTGTAAATGAAAGGGAAGTCGTTTGAGAGAATACCTGAAATACAAAAAGTGTATTCACCAGGAATAAAAGATTTACACCTTTTGCAGGTATTTTCAAAAGCATAAAACAGTTTTGTAACCAGGTCAGAAAATGTCGCTTCGCGTAAGCACACAAATTCTGCGCGGTGGATAATTGAAAACCGGTTTGTTCAACAGATTGAAAATCCAGAACAAGGGCTCTGAGAAGGGTTATTCAGCGGATTGTTCTTGAACCAGTGATGTCTTGTTTGGGTATTGCTCCTGGTGAAGCGGCAGGATTTATAGGGAGGGGAAAACAGAACTAAAATTTAAAATAAGCCTTTTTTTTGAAATATAGAGGTTTGGAGAAACCCTTTTTTCTTTTTTGACCCTTTAGGCTCTGTGCTTTCCGCCAAAGAGAGGTCCGACCGCAGGTGTTTACTTAAAACACGAGATAGTCTGTGTATAGATGACGAATAAGGTTCAGAAAATTCAGGGGTTTTGTTTCTCTAAAAGGTCTTATGGTGTCGCCGCCTCACCTTCCTTCGAAGTATGCTGATCATATCAAATATCAAAAATGGCTCATATTTCAACTGGCACTCGTCGGACGTGGTTACAGTCATTGCCGAAAGCTGAACTATTACAAAAGCCCAGCCTATTTACTGGCTGAGCTTGATCATTAAATATCGATCTAAAGAATTATTCTGCTTTCACAAATCTTCTCATAATAGTCAATTCACCTTTATTAATTCTAAGCAGATACATTCCCGACTTTACATCATTCACAGAAATCTTAACCTGGTTGTATCCTTTGGTAATTTTAATCGCAACTTGTTTTGTTAGTTGCCCGGAAGTATTAAACAGTTGTACATTGACCGGTCCTTCAATAGTGCTGTTGAAACCGACGTACACAAATTCTGACGCAGGATTAGGATAGAGCAAGTGATTATTTTCGTCGCCTGGTATTTCATTAACCGGATCAGAGACGCGGGACGCTGTTACGCCGCCGCTGAATGCATTTGCCAGTAAATTATAGCATTGCGAAGCATTATAAGCGCCATTCTTTCCTAGTACTTTAATAAAGTAGGTAGCTTTCCTTGCATTTGAATTATAGATTACTACTTCATTTGAAGTGCCGGTAGTAACAGATGAACGTAATAATTGTAAATTCTTATTATAAACATATAAGTCATAATCGGCAAGTAAATTACTAAGCCTGACGTCTAAATTAGTATTAGAATTATTAGATGTGGTTACTTTGAACCAATCAATATCAGTGGTTGAAGAAATGCCTGCAGAAGTTGTATTTCCCAAACTGATTGCCTTTGCCTGAGTTGAAGTATTATTGGTTTCGTAAACATCGTTGCAATATGTAGCCAATGTTGTGAAAGATGACTGTACATAATCCCAGGCGCCTGAAGGACAAACGCCAATGACTCGCCATTTATACAAATATGAAGGGAATAGGTTGGTAAATTGATAGGAAAGAGAGGTTATCCCGGCAGCTATTAAATACCAGGATGATGATGCTTCATACTCAAGAACATAATAAATCGCGTTCGCGGCGGGGGCCCAGCTAAGTGTCGCACTGTTAGAGGTAATATTGGTCGCTGTCAATCCTGAGGGCAGTCCACAGTCATTAAGCGTGGTAAATTGTATTATCCTGTATGATGATAATCCTGAACCGCAATTAGCTCCCACCCTCAAACTATACGTTGTCCCGGGGTTCAGGCCGGTAAGGTTTGCCGATAAAGAAGTAGTCGTCGCAGCATTTATCCATGTGTTGCCACCGTTAGCTTTATACTCAACGTTATAACCTTCAGCACCTGGAACTGCGGACCAGCTGACTGTTGCAGTATTCGTAGTAATATTAGTAGAATTGAGTCCAAAGGGTGTTCTGCAATCGGTGCCCACATTGCCTAGAGTTAATGAACCCCAGTCATTTAAATTATTATATCCGCTCCAGGTAACTGAGCCGTTTGTGATAGTTCCCGTGGCCGTTCCGCCATGACTCCAGTTATTATACTCTCCGACATAAACCAATACGACGTCGGCGACATTGGAGATATACGATGAAGAGCCGCAACGTGTGGCAGACTTCCAGCCTACTGTTACATCAATAGAGGGGTTAACAGGGTTATAAATATCCCGTATAAGGCTCCAGGATTCACAATTACTACTACTGAATAGCTCCGGATCTGTTATCGTCCGGGGGGTCAAATCAGTATTTCTATGATATGCTGCATAAAATTTTTCTGGTTGAACAATTCCGGATATTGTAAGAGGTGCATAAAACCCTCCTGAGCCGACGGGGAAAGTAAATGGCTCAACCCCAAATTTGCTTGCAGTTCCATCAATATAAGAAACATCAGAAGCACCTGAAACAGTTGCACCATCGTAAAAACCTATATCGAATTCACCTATCACATCCATACCATTAGTGAAACTTTTCAGCCCAGGTTTGAAATAGCCATTAATAAAAGTTGCAATACCGGCAATGGCAATATTTGTATTCACGTGCACACCGGTTCCATTTAAAGTTATATCCTGAAAAGAAATTCCATTTCCTTCAGGGCAGCTTATCATACCGTATTGGCCATTGGAATTAAATATAACACCAAGTTTATCATCATTATTAATTGTTTGAAAAACTGCAAGGTCAAGATAACAATGACAATAATAATCCCAGACTTTGGGTGTTCCAAATTCGAAATTTCGTCCTATAGCAAGCTGATGGGTCTTTGCACCATTCTGATTGTTAATCCTCAGCTCACCCAGGATAACAACGTCTCCCAGTACGTTAAAAGAAACAGCAGTTTCAGAATTAAAAACTAAGTTGCCTTTTGCTATAATCAACGCTTGCGATTCGTCCTGTTCTAAATAGATATCAATTAAAAGAGACGCAACCGGATTGGGTATGCTTGCCGTTATCTCTATTTCAGTTTCGACCATTATAGTAACTGCTCCGGTCCCGGGACGTTGGCCCGGATAGTTAGTGGTACTAACCCAACTGCTTCCATTATATGTTTCCCACTTTGTCGCGTCGTTCCAATTTCCATTACCAATTGATCTGTAATCTCCCGCTGATTGTGCTGATGCAGAAACGGTAATCAATATTGGCGCGATCAAAATAATTATAATCTTCTTCATCGTTAACGTTTACTTGAATTACAATGAGACCAGTGACCGTCGCGTTCATAGGCCTTAACCGAATTACGTTGTGATGTGGTTCGCTTTTTGACCGGGAGTTGTCCCTTCAGCGAAGGCTTTCATTATAACGCCACATTTAACCGGATAGTCCAGTTTATGCTTGTTCCGGTTCTTATATTGAATGGAATCCATTCCCCATCTGATGTACTATGAAGCCAATCGCCGTTAGGAAGAGCAGGCCCCGGGTCGCAGCCAACTGTCTTGCTGGCACCTGACAGTTTAAACTCAATGCTTAACCACATATCTTCATTTTTTAATGTAACAGCCTGCGTTAATATATGTGCATTCCATCTATGACTCTTTGCGCTTTCGGTAATATCTGCGGAATATAACAGATCGCCGGGAGCGGTACCAGTGCTGTCATTCGAGGGCCCATAAAGTTTTAGTTTAATCGAATCGGGTTTTTCAATAATGAAAAAGTGAATCTCTTTAATTGTTTTACCCACCAGGTTTCCAATTTTTGTAGGGGTAAATCGGGCTGCAGCTTCATACAGGCCCGGATCAAGTGTTGGAGCATCTGCCTGGTTTTGTCCATAGTATAATAATTCACAATTGGTGCAGGTCGACAAGGGCGGCGTAATGATCGGGGGAGTAGTAGTAGTATTATTATTGTCTTTACCACAATTCAAACCGGAAAAAAATAAAAGAACAAAGCAAAACTTACCTGCAATTACAAAACAATTATTGGGCTTCATAAAATTCTCCTTTTAATTTTTGGTTATCGAAAAAGATTTACAACATAAAGAATTTGGTTCTTCACACCAGGATTGGAATAGACGATTATAATAGAGTTGTTTTTGTCACATACATATTTATCACATTGGACAATATGGAAGATGAGTGAATCATTATTTGAATGTCCATCATTGCACATAACGCTCAAAGCCGTAATTAACGAATGATGGTTTTGGGTTAAGGAACGATAAAGGAAAAAAAAGGAAGAACGTGAAAGTTTCTATGAACCGGAGTAAATATGCAGGACATCCGTCAAGCTCCGGGCTTTTCTAAAAGTCGAAGTATCACCAACCATACAACAAATGAACATCTTAAGATGAACTAATAAATGATGATTTCTTTCACATCACCTGAGCTGACCTATAATTCGGTTACTGGTGGAAGAAAACATCAGCAACGGCGTAAAAAGAAAAATTAAAAAGAAGTGAGTTGCAGACAGGATAAACAATTGATCTATGTTATTATTTTCTCCATGATAAAGCATTTACGTTTTGCCCAATTAGCTTTCCCATGGCCAGTCCTTCTACATTATCTTGTCGGGTATGGATACCTCCCTGCAAGCGGCTGTACCCGCATTCCTCGGCAGACTGCCAAAAAGAACCGTAGGTACGCGGCTTGAAATCAATATTCCGGACAGGGTCCTTCACCCTGAATTCATTTGTGTTGTCTGTAAAACTGAAATTATCTCCAAAGATCGCTGTAAGAACGGTTGCCATAGCTGCTGACTGGGTGGAATGTCCAGAGGAAAATGCAGGAAATGGCGGTTCCGGCCAAAACTGAACATAACTGGTATCAATAAACGTATCAATGTAAGGAAATGGACGTTGTGAATGATAGGTGTATTTACATCGCCAGCAATCAATAAAGGCGTCTGCAACCGCCAGCCCGGTTCTGGCATAGGCCTCGGCCGCAGTAAATAGATCCGTATTCATTTTCTTCAGAGAAATGGAGGCGAGATTGTATGAATGCCCGGGCGGAGCATAACTTTGTTTTGGATCATCACTCCACCACAATGCAATTTCTTTTTGTTCCGCGGTAAGATTCTTGTTGATATTGTAAACTTCCAGGAATTCCTTGTAATAATCCGATGCCGGGTCGGTTGAATAAGGAATATTGGGTGGGATTGGCACAGTTGCATTTGCCGGGACAAAGTTTCGGTTCACTCCCCAATAGGGATGCATGGGATATGGTAAAGAAGACTGACTGCCGGGAGGTGGCGGGATCCAGTAACCAGCACCGGCAGGATATTGATAATTACTGTCGAGAATATATTTTTGACCATTTTTTCCTCCATCTGTTTCAGACCAGGTAAAAATGGCATCAGCAATATGCTTCCCGAACTGGACAGAACGGCTGATCATTTGCTGATCATTTGTTTTTTTAGTTTCCTGGTCAAGGATCAACGCTTCCAGTGAATCTATTTCATCTGAAGTATTAGATGGATAAAATCTCTTAATGATGGAAGCCTGCCCTGCATTTAATGCCACTACCCAGTTATACTGTTTGGAAGATTCCGGAACCGGCAAGGCGGGCAGTTGGTTTAGTTGGCCTGCTACACTTTGGTGAACCAAACTCCCGTATACTACGCTTTCAAACATGGTGAGGCCTATATAACCCAAAGATCTTGACGTATACGTAGGAGAATTAGGTGGAGATAACATAACTGTACGCAAAGTCATATCCGCCCACTGTATGGCTACTTTAGGTGTAAGGATTGCATCGTTTGGCGTGTTTATGTGTACATCATTCTTGGAACAACCGCTAAATATGACAAACCCCGCAATCAGTATTATCGCTGTTTTCATGTGCTAATTATCAAATGAAATGACTATAGAAAAGAAGAAAGTTGTAATATTTTTTTTCAGCTTTGACTATTAATTCAAATATTCAATTATTAATAGTCCGGCTCAAAGCCGCAATTAACGAATGATGGTTTTGGGTTAAGGAACAGCAAACGATAGATGGAAAAAAGGAAGAAGATGAAAGCTTTCTAAGAACCGGAGTAATTATGCAGGAAACCTTTTTCTTGTTGTTTAGATACGTTAAGCGTTACTCCATTTGGCGTGATCAATTGCTCATCCATCGCCACGGATATATTCAATGGATGCAAATTAAATTCACAAAGGAGGTGAGTCAAAGTTATGATCGGAAATCTCTATATTAACTTTTACCAATTATAGCTGTGACTGCTTTTGATCGTGCATACAAGACAACTCGCATGTGCTTATATTCAAATACATTTTTTATTAAGCGTTGCTTATTGGGCCAAGAAATAAATAAACCAGGAATGATGATTCCTGGTTTATATTATTGACATAAAATCTGTTTGGAATTTAAAAACTCTACAGTTGTAGTACCGTTGGCATTGATGGTGTAGTGAAAGTGAAATTTGTTGATGGCGTTATTCCCGGGCCCTTGACCAATGAAGTTCAATGTGGAGGTAATGGTGCCTTCCTGTGGTGCAAAGTCGCCGCTAACATTGAAAACCTCCGTAGTTGCTCCTACTTCATGATACTTAATGCCACTAGTTAAGCCTATTCCGCTAATGCTATGGTCGTTGGCTATGAACACGGAGTGGAAACCACCTTTGGCATCAATTACCGTATGGATATTCAAATGGAAAGCCCCAGTGAAGTGTAATTCCTCCCCAGCGCATTGAGAGAATGCTGTGAATTCAACTGGCAAGTGGAAATTTTCGCGGAAAACGTCAGCTTTCTGTGCTGTCTGCACAATTTTTTCGAATCCTTGTTCTGTTGTCGAAACTTCAGTGACTAGTGTTTCCTTTTCACAACCTAAAACGAGAAGCCCACAAATTGTTATGAGCATTCTCCAATAAGAAAGACTTTTCATTGTTCATTCTCCTTTTATATATTTTAATGAAAATAAAGTTTTCTGGATGTTTGTCAACACAATGAAATTTGCCTTAATTATGATAATTTGTGACGTCACACCCGTTTGCATACAAAATAGATTGTAGTGGGTTTGATTTTAACCAGAAATTAATGAAAGACGGGGTTGGGTTAACGAACGGCAAAAGAAAAACGGAAATAGCAAGAAAGTGAAAGCCTTCTATGAACCGGAGTAAATACGCAGGAAATCTTCTTTACGTTGTTTTGACACACTAAGGGTTACTCCATTGGACATGATCAATTGCCCCATCTCCACGGATACATTTTTGAATTTCCTGATGGTGTTAAGGCTGAGAATATTCTACGGTAACTTCAACCAGGTCATAAAAAAGCTCAACACTGCCTTTACCAATTGGGACATAGTTATCAATTCTCACTCCAAAATATTGATGATTAACAATGGCTGGAGTCCACTCGTAAGCCTCATCGTGATTAAATCCGCCGTTATTTCCAATTCCACTTTGGGAAAAGAAGTATTCTGTTTCAGTGCCCGGATAAATCTTTCCTGTATATGTATCCCTGTATGTCCAAAATATCCCATACCTGCAAGGCCCATCCCCACATTGATACCTTTGCATCACAGAAAGAATATGATCCCCGACTGATGGCGTGCCTTTTTTAAATCGTTTCACTCTTACTGCAATATTCACAATGGTAGCATCATCCGGAATAGTAAACCCGAAACCCTGTAAAGCCAGACTTGAAATCGAATTAGACATAAAAGACTTTGTAGAATCGCTTATAGCGAATAATTTACTTGAACGAGTATAGATATTATCATCTGCTGCCACATCTTTGGGGTTGGCCCTGGGGTAATTTTGGTTCCCGAAAACTGCTTGGAAATTATTAAGGTTATTTAGAAAGGTTGCTTTCCTTGTTTGAGATGAAAGGCCTGGTCTGGCTAAGTTGTCGCCTCCTGGCGTTGAAATTGACTCAGGAGTAAGAGACAGTGATGGATTTGTTGAAAGATTATCCTTTTTGCAATTCAAGCAGAAAGTGATAACAAGCAAATATCCGATCACGCGTGTGCGCGATAAAAGTGAGAAGAATTTCATATCGTTTATTATTATTGCCTGATTAATCGCAGATAAATTCTTGACATATTGGTTTAAGTTCATAATTTCAATCAATGAGGGCTCTGTTCAAAGCCGGAATTAACGAATGATGGCTTTGGGTTAACAAATGGCAGAAAAAAAGAGGAAAGTGCCAGTTTTCTGAGCGGCTGCCTAATAGCTTATCCAGGCAGCATTAATTCACTAAAGTGATTTCTTTCTCCATTGTTAGAAGGCTTCTAAGTCATTTAACTTATGAATACGGCATATCTCCCAAAACGATTTCTAACATTCCAATTCAACTGCTGATGTCAACTTTTAATAAATTATTGCGCCAGCTGCTATTAATACTTGTTTTTAGTTTTTCATTTTACGCATTTGCACAACAAAGAATTTCAGGTACCGTAATTAACAGTTCCAATAAATTACCTCTTCCCGGAGCAACTGTACAGGTAAAAGGCACCCACCGTACCGTACAAACCGGCATAGATGGAAAGTTTACCATTGACGCTTCTGTGGGGGAAACACTGGTAATTACCAGCGTTGGATTTGAAAATTATGAAGTAAAAGTTGGTTCCGTCAGCCAGGTCAATGCAGAGATGGTATCACTGGAACCCACTTTAGGTGAGGTTGTTGTTGTAGGTTATGGCACCGAACAGAAAGTAAATCTAACCGGGGCTGTTTCCGTATTAAAAGGCGAAGAGCTGGTAAACCGTCCTACAGCCACAATTTCCCAGGCAATGCAGGGAAAGATTCCTGGTGTAAGTTTCACCACAGGCCCTTATGGTTTTGAACCTGGTGCTGCATTAAGCATCCAGATCCGCGGACAGGGCACACCTTTCATTGTTGTAGATGGAGTTCCGACTATTTCATTAAATGGCATCAATCCTAATGATGTAGAATCAATGTCAATCCTCAAAGATGCTGCAACGGCAGCTATTTACGGAGCAAGAGCCCCATATGGAGTAGTGTTGATCACTACAAAATCAGGAGCAGCCAACGGCAAACTAACGATTGAGTACTCCGGCAATTATTCGGTTATACAACCAATAAGAATGCCACATCTCAGTGATTCATATACTGCAGCTTTGGCTTATAATGAGGCGGCGGAAAATTCGGGAGCAAGTCCCGCATATACAAATGCAACGATTGATCGCATTCTGGCATACCAGGCAGATCCCAGCCTGGCTGAAACAGTACCGTCTCTTTCGAACCCGGTTTTGTGGGCCAACAACCTGGAGAGCAATGCAAATTATGACTGGTTTAATGTTTATTATGGAGATGGCCGCCGGCACCAGCATAATATTTCCTTAAGCGGGGGAAATAAAGGCGTTACCTTTTTCCTGTCAGGTGGTTTTGTCGGTGATGGTGGTATATTGCAAATAGGAAAGGACAATTACAGGCGGTACAATGCCAATGCAAAACTTGATGCTTCATTGACCAAATGGATGAAGCTTGTTGTTAATACCCGTTATTATAATACCAGCCGTAATACACCTACTTTAGATAACCAGGCTAATTATGAGGGGTTGTTCGCCCAGGTTGCCCGAACACCTGCTTCCCAGTATTTAAAATCGCCTAATGGTGTTGTTTCTATACAATCAAAGATTCCTTTTATAAGAGATGCGGGAAATGATAATACAATCATTAATGATATTGTTCAAAGATTTGCAACTGAAATCACCCCATTAAACGGGTGGACGATTAATGCCGATTTTACAATTCAGCTTACACATAAACAGTTTACTTCTAACAATTTTACAATTTACGAAGACAATGTAGCAGGTGGTCCGGTGCTCCAGGGGAGTAGTTCACCTTCTTTTGTGGCCAAATCGCAGGATCTGAATACGTACAGGACATTGAATGTTTATTCCACTTATAAATTCGATGCAGGCGCCAAACACCATTTTTCCATGATGGCTGGTTACCAGCATGAACATGCTGAATTCTCTCAACTATCAGCAAGCAGGAATACTTTAATTACCCAAAGTGTTCCTTCTATTGCCACTGCAACAGGAACTACAAATGCGAATGACGATGTTAATAATTATGCGACCGAAGGTATTTTTTCCAGATTCTATTATAATTATGATAACAGGTATCTTTTAGAATTGAATGGCCGTTACGATGGCACCTATAAGTTTGCGGAAGGCAAGCGCTGGGGTTTTTTTCCTTCAATTTCTGCAGGGTGGAATGCTTCCAATGAAAACTTCTGGAATAACATAAAGCCATATGTAAATGTTTTTAAGATCAGGGGTTCCTGGGGATCATTGGGTAACCAGCTAAATGCAGCTCCCTACCAGGACCTCGCATTGTTAGGAACATCCTCCAACCTGCAATGGATCATTAATGGCTTAAGACCGAGTTTTACCACGGCCCCCAACCTGGTAAATCCTGATGTAACATGGGAAACATCCAATACAATAAACCTTGGTTTTGATCTTGCATTCTTAAGAAACAGGTTAAACATCACAACAGATATTTATGAACGCAAGACTTTTGAGCAGTTAGGACCAGCACAGGCAGTGCCCGCTGTAATTGGTGTTGTTAACTTGCCGCAATCAAATAATATGGAAACCAAAACAAAAGGCTGGGAGTTTTCGTTTACCTGGAATGATAATGTCGGAAAAGATTTTAAGTATTCGGTTACAGGGATATTATTTGACTATACAACTACCATTACAAAGTACAATAATCCAACAGGTATATTAACCACTTCTTATGCAGGTCAGAAACAGGGAGAAATCTGGGGTTTCGTAAGCAATGGATTGATTGCCACCCAGGCTGAAGCCGATGATATCAATACAGGTTTTATTCAACAGGGAATCTCAGGGCATTTATGGAAAACTGGTGATGTCAGGTATACGGATCTTAATAAAGACGGGCTCATTACAATCGGGGCTAATACAGTGAGTGATCCCGGCGACCAAAAAGTAATCGGCAACACTACACCCAGATATCAATATGGTTTAACACTGCGGGCTGAATGGAAGGGTTTAGATTTCTCCATGTTCTGGCAGGGAGCCGCCAAAAGAGACCTGATTTTAAGTGGTAATATGTTCTGGGGATTCATCTCAGGGAATCAGAGTTCCATTTTCCCGGGCCACCTTGACTATTACAGGGATGTTGATGCAGATAAATACAAAGGTCTTGGCAAGAATACAGAATCTTATTTTCCAAGACCCTACCTGGATTTAAGCATGAATGCAAAAAATCAGGTCACACAAACAAGGTATTTGCTAAACGCCGCCTATGCAAGACTCAAGAATATGCAATTGGGATATCATATGCCTGGTTTGATTCTAAGAAAAACAAAACTCCAGAATATATATTTATACGTGTCGGGCGAAAATCTTGCTACCATAACTGATATGCCAGACCATTTTGATCCGGAAACTGCAAATGTGGGGGTGGCCGGAAATGGTAAATCTTATTTTTCACAGTCGGCAATAACATTTGGAATTAACCTGAGATTTTAAACACAAAGACAAGCTCAGTATGAAAAAATATATATACATGGTAGTTCTGGTGAGCTTAGTTGCCTGCTCGAAGAACCTTGATCAACCTCCACAGGACCAGATATCCAATTCACAATATTGGAAAACGGCGCAGGATCTTGAAACTTATATGTACCAGTTTTACAGAGTGTTTCCACATTTCAAAAACTTAGTGAATATTGTTCCAAACTTTTTTATAGGAAACATTGGCAGTGACGCCGTTTATGGCTCAGATCACCAGGTAATGACTGCCCCGGCGACTCAGTTGAATGGTACCGGGACAGCAACCACTTCTGGCGGTAACTGGAACTGGGTGAATATCCGTTCAGTAAATATCTTTTTTGAAAACTATCAAAAAGTAAATGACGTCCCTGGCAACATCAATCATTTTGTCGGCGAAGCACATTTCTTCAAGGCCTGGCTTTACTTTGAAAAAGTGAGATTATTTGGTGATGTGCCCTGGTACACCAATTCCATGCAGATTGATGATCCGGCGTTATACAATCCCAGAACCAAAAGAACAGAAGTTGTAGATTCTATATTATGGCACTTAGACAGGGCAGTTGAAAAATTAAAATTAAGAAAAGATGCTGCCGGTACTAATAACCGTTTAAATAAGGAAGTGGCTTTAATTTTTAAATCACGGGTAGCGTTATTTGAAGGCAGCTGGCAAAAGTATCATGCCGGAACTCCTTTCGGAACAGCAGGGGCAGATCCAAATAAATATTTCCAGTCGGCAGTTGACGCAGTAACAGAATTGCAAACACCGGGTAAATACACCGTGGGAATCACTAATAACGGGAAACCGGCTTCTGATTATAATTCGCTTTTCAGTTCCAGGGACCTAAGCGCAAGTACTGAAATTGCATTATGGTGCAAATTTGATAAGTCTCAATCGACTTGGTCTCATAATTTTCAGCAATTTATTACGAGACAAACTAACGATGTAAATGTAACCTACCAGCTGATACAAAATTATTTAGGCACAACAGGTTTGCCTTATGATTATGGCTCGGTCGCGTTGACTGTTAAGGGCTCTGCCTTCTTAACAAAAATCGGAACTGACTGCGATCCAAGACTCAGGCAGGTAATCTGGATACCGGGACAAACCATGTGGGATAATTCAGCCGGTACCGTGCTATTCACAAAACCCTTCTTAGATAAAACAGGCAACGCCAAAAACAATACAGGTTTTCAACTTAATAAAGGCGTAGATCCAAAAGATCCAACTGCGGGGGGTGCACTGGGGTTTGCTACTGCATGTGAAACAGGCGCCGTAATTTTTCGATATGCAGAAGCATTGCTGAATTATGCCGAAGCAAAATTGGAACTGGGCCAGGCGCCTGATTACGACAAAAGCTTAAACCTGTTGCGCAGCAGGGCAGGGATGCCCGACTTTAGTGTAATCGCTGATGTAAACAGGCTTAATTATGCAGACTGGGGATACGCAATATCGGATGAACTCAATGAAGTGCGAAGAGAAAGAGCTGTTGAGCTGGCTTGCGAAGGATTCCGTTATGATGACTGGCGCCGCTGGAGAGCACATAATTTATTTTTACAAAAACGACCTTTGGGATTTCCTTACCTGGCTTCGGAGTATCCCGCAAGTTTAGTAGTTCCAACAAATGCTGATGGTTTTGTTGATCCTTTTATGGGGATAATACCAGGAGGATATAATTTCATTGTTGGCAGAGATTACCTGGAAAGTATTCCAATAAATGAAATAACACTGAATCCAAACCTGGCACAGAATCCAGGTTGGTAAGAAGCAAGCATTCATTGAGTAATCATTAGGAAGCGTATAAAAGGTGGCGGTTATGCTTTTCACATAAGTAATTTCCTTAGTCAACATTAAACATCTTTCAAGTGCCGGAATAAATATTAAGGAAATCCTCTTTACGTTGTTTTGATACAGAGAGCGCTGCGCCGTTAGACATGATCAACTGCCCCCCTTCTCCACGAATATATTTTTGAATTTCCCTTAAATTGATCAGGTAAGATTTATGGATGCGGAAAAAGTCATACCCACTCAACAAATTTTCATACTCTTTTAAATGTTTGGAGGTTACAATTTTGCCTGTTTGCTTCAAAATAAAATGTGTGTAAGGTCCGTTGCTTTCACAATAAATAATATCACTAACATTTACAAACAATAGACCTTCAAGCGTCGATAAGGCGATCTTGTGATTAATTTGGGAGCCACTTTTTAAATTGTTTACCAGCACTTCGAGGTTTCTATTAAGGTATGCACGATTCAATCTTTTTTCGGCCTTTGCAACGGCGATCTGCAGCTCTTTCAAATCAATCGGTTTGAGCAGGTAATCAATCGCACAAAATTTAATTGCTTTGAGCGCATAGTGATCAAAGGCTGTGGTAAAGACCAATTCAAAATTTATTTCCGGCAGTCTTTCCAGTATCTCAAATGAAGTTTCTGATTGTAATTCAATATCAAGAAAAACAAGTTCCGGTCTTTGTTCCGCTATTGCCGTTAAACCTGTTTTAACTGAGTCGGCATCGCCTACTACATTTAACTGCGGGCATTGCTCATGCAACATTGCTTTTAACATCTTGCGGCTATGTTCTTCATCTTCTATTACCAAGGTGCGAATCATAAGTGCTCATTTTATTAATGATCAGATTCTCCTTTGTCTATTCTTCTTCTTTGACCGGAATAGAAATGGTGACCCTTGTTCCTGCAGGTTGCGGAATTTCTCCGGAATGCTGTTTTATTTCAAACAGATCTTCAGTTATCACTTCCATCTTATAATCCAGCAATTCAAATAACCCTGATATACGTTCCTCCGTTACTGTTATTCCAAGCGATTTATGTCGCGAAACCTTTCCCTGCTCGATCTCCTGTGCCTTTGCCCGACCAATGCCATTATCTTCAATTTTGCAGA
>Ga0068859_100001994_pt1 | contig 20841 bp, 17 predicted proteins | sample KBSSwiS22_FD_66585 | JGI IMG/M metagenome (GOLD analysis project Ga0068859, IMG submission 66585) | Switchgrass rhizosphere microbial communities from Kellogg Biological Station, Michigan, USA - KBS Switchgrass S2-2 | ecosystem: Host-associated > Plants > Roots > Rhizosphere > Soil ...
TCAGCATGGCATCGGTGCAGAATCATGTCCCTGTCCTGATTTCCGTCAAAGGCGCAGACCTCGCGCACTACCCGTTTTACGGGAATCTCGACCTGGATCCGCCTCGAACTCAACTCACTGGCGATACCGTTGCTGTTTCCGACGATCTGCTGTTGCGCCTGGGAATCAAACTCGGCGAGTCCATCAGGGTTGGTCAAAAAGAATTTCGCGTCGCCGCGCGCGTGGTCGCCGAGCCGGACAGGATGACAACCGGCTTCACACTGGGACCGCGAGTCCTCTTCACGCGGGAAGGGCTCGCGAACACCGGCATCATTTCCGATATCAGCCGCGTGACGGAACGTGTCCTGCTGAAGCTTCCCGACAGCCACGATCTTGCGGCGCTGCGAAAGCGGCTCGAGTCCACGTACGGCAAGCGCGCCGGGATCACCGACTACACCGAGACGAACCCCGCATTGACGCGGGCGCTGGATCGCGCGACACGTTTTCTGAGCATGGTGAGCCTGATTGCGCTGATTGTCGGAGGACTCGGCGTCGGGGCCACGATGCAAAGCCATCTGCGTCAAAAGATGACCAACATTGCATTCATGAAATGCATTGGCGGGCGCTCCGAGCACATCCTTTATATCTACCTGGCACAGGCCATGTGGCTGGGAATCCTTGGAAGCGTCCTCGGCGCGGTGCTGGGCGCTTTTGCGCAGGCGATATTTGCGCGGCTGGTCGCGAACTACTTTGATGTAAACGTCACTCTGATCTGGCCGGTGGCGGCGATGCTCCAGGGTATCGTCGCCGGCTTGACCACCGCGGCACTGTTTTCACTTCCGCCCCTGCTCGCAATTCGAAGCATCCGTCCCGCATCGCTGTTGCAAAAGGCGTTCGCCGGGGAATCCCGAACAGCACGGGATCGCGCCAGTCTGATCGCGGCGGGTGTAACCATTCTGGGCTTGTGGGGCATCGCGGTTTGGGTGAGCGGCTCTGTGCGTTACGCGAGCGTCTTCGCGGGAAGCCTGATCGGCGGAATCTGCATTCTCGGCATCGTTGGTACTGGTCTGCTGAAGGTGTTGCGTCGTGCGTCCAATCTTGCGGTCATCCGGCATTCGCGGGCATTGCGCCACGGCATCGGAAATCTCTATCGTCCGGGCGCGCATTCGGTCGCGATCCTGACCAGCCTCGCAATCGGCGTGATGTTTGTGATGAGCGTGTATTTCATCCAGCATTCTTTGCTTGATGAGATTCGCATTGCAGCGCCGCCGGATTCGCCAAACGTCTTCCTTATCAATATTACGGAGCGAGAAAGAGACGGCGTGTCGAAGATCCTCGAGAGCGATCCGGCGATTGTTCGCAATCAGCCGCTTTCGCCGGCGGTTTCCGCAACGCTGGCATCGGTCGATGGAACACCAGTTGATCAACTCTCAAAGGGCGTCGCAACACGTCGGTTCACGAATACCGTGTTCGTTCTCACCTGGAGTCAGGATCTCCCGGAGGCGACAAAAGTTCTCGAAGGAAAATGGTGGGAAGGAAAACCCTCGGAGCCGCTGGTGTCGGTGAATGAAGTGGCATCGGAGAATCTGGGAATTCACGTGGACAGCATTCTGGTCTGGAACGCGCCTTCAGGTCCGATCAAAGCGCGCGTGGCCAATATCCGAAGAACGGATAGCGCACGGACCGGCGTCAACAGCCAGTTCATTCTGTCTCCCGGTGCGCTGGATGGTTTCGCAACGGCCTACTTTGGCGCGGTGCGTGTGAAGGCAGGCGGAGTCGGGCCGCTGCAGAAACGCATCTTCGACGCCTATCCTACGGTGACGGTCGTGAATGCATCGGACATTCTCGATGTCGTTCAGGGAGTGATGGACAAAACCAGCCAGGCGATCAGCTTTGTCGCAGGTTTCGCAATTGCCGGCGGGTTGATCGTGCTTGCTTCCAGTGTCGCGGGAACGCGGTCGCGGCGTATGCGTGAAGTGGCGATATTCCGAACGGTGGGCGCCACAAAGTCGGCGCTGGTACGAATCTTTACGGTGGAGTTCGTCGCGATCGGTTTCGTAGCGGGATTCCTGGGGTCGGTGTTAGCGACGGTGCTGTCGTCAATTCTCGTGGCGCGGTTGCTCGAGGCGGATTATCACTTCCGATGGCTGCCGGCGCTGGTGGCCACGGGAATCACTGCCGCGCTGACGGCCCTTGCCGGTTGGGTTGCGAGCTACGGCGTGCTACGGAAGAAGCCCCTGGAGATTTTGAGGGAGGTGGAGTAGCGGCGCCGGCGAGCTAGTAAATCCCTCATCCGGCCCTTCGGGCCACCTTCTCCCGGTGGGAGAAGGACAATCCGCTGGTCATTCCTTCTCCCACCGGGAGAAGGTGGCCCGAAGGGCCGGATGAGGGATTTCGTCTGCCGAGAACGCCTACGGTAGCTTCGGCTTCTCAAACTTCGCCGGTGCCGGCGAAATCGCTTTCAGGAACGAAATCAACGCCTTCTTCTCTGGAGCCGTAATCGTCCGAGCCTTCAGCTTCTCGTCCTTGTGCGGATTGTCTACTCCGCCCTTCAGAAGTGTATCGACCGCCTCCTCGAGCGTCTTCACGCTGCCGTCATGGAAATACGGCGCGCTGTCGGTGACGCTTCGCAAACTGGGTGTCTTGAACGCGCCCATCATCGCATCAGCGCCAGGATCACTTTTATCGGCGAGAATCTTGCCGCGTCCGTTGTCGGGCATGGGCTTGGTCGAACCGATACCGATGTTGTGGAAGCTCTTGTCGCTATACAGCGGTGGTGTGTGGCACAGCGTGCACTGGGCCTTGTTCGCGCCGCGAAAGACTTCAAAGCCGGCGCGAACTTCGTTGGACACAGCCGTCTTGTCACCTTTCTCAAACTTGTCCCACGCTGAATCTTCCGACCGGATCGTCCGCACGAACGTTGCAAGCGCCTGAACGATGTTCTCTGGAGTTGCCGGGCCACCCATGGCGCTTTGGAACGCCGTCTTATACCCCTCAATTCCGTTCAGTGTCATCGCGACAGCAGCGCCATCTCCACCCATCTGTCTTTCCCATGCCGCCTTGATCTGGTCTTCGAGCGTGGCTGCGCGGCCATCCCAGTACCAGGACTCGTAAAAGCCGACGTTATAGAGCGTGGGGGTGTTTCTGGTGTTGGGCATGCCATCGAACTTCGTTGAGACCGCCTTCCCGTCAGCCCATCCCTTTTCGGGCAGGTGGCAGGTTTCGCACGACATCCTGGCATCCTTGCCGAGACGCTTGTCAAAGAACAACATTTTGCCCAATTCAATCTTCTCCGGCGTAATGGGATTGTCGGGCGGCACTTTCATGTCTTCAATTCCCGTCGGGACATTCAATACGGTAGGCGCTGGAGGCGGCGCCGGGGCCTCCTCCTTCTTTGCAGGTTCTGTACCGCCGCAGGAAGTAACAGCAAGCAGCGATGCGAACGCAAGTATGCGTGCCAGTTTCATGGAGTTCCTCCAAAGAGTGTCGGGACCAGATGCTCGTTTTGCCCCCATCGTTGTACTGCATAGATCCGTAATTTGGCCAGTATCCTTGCACATGCCGTCCTTATAGAATGGTTCGCGTGCTAGTCCGATCTATTGTCGCGGTTGTCTTATGCTACACCCTCGGTTTGGCTCTCCTGTTTGCTGTTCCCGCTGAACGTGCTCCCGAGATTCGCTCGTCAGACACATGGATCAACTCTGACGGACCGTTGACGCTCAAGTCCCTTAAGGGAAAGGTCGTCCTGATCGATTTCTGGGCATTCGATTGCGATCCCTGCAAGGAAACGGTCCCGCACATCGAGGCGCTTTACGAAAAATACCGCAAGGAAGGTCTCACTGTGATCGGCGTGCATACCCCTCGGGCAGACTACGAGAAAGACGTCGCGAAGCTGCGCGAAGCCGTGACGCGAATGGGGATGCGCTATCCGGTTGTGGTCGATAACAAGCAGAAGATGTTTGCGGACTACCGGTGTGACCTTTGGCCTACGCAATTTGTGATCGACAGGCAGGGTTTTATCCGCTTCAGTCACGGCGGCGTCGGACGGTACGACCAGATCGAGCAGGCCGTTCAGGCCGCTCTCAACGCGAAGTAAGTGCTCCCCTTTCTGAACAAAAATTAAGGAAGTCTTCAGAATCCTGTCAAAAAATCGGTCACTATACTCAGCTGTTTCATCCGCTCCCGACTGAGGAGACTATCGAAAAGGAAAATTCCATGCATAAAGTTTGCAGATTGAATCTGAGGTTACTGATGTTGTGCCTGCTTGCGGCAGGGGTCTTCGCGGCATCAGCACCTTTCGCGGCAGCGCAGACCCAGACGGAGTCGGCGAATGATTTGAACGCCCGCATTCGAGACCTGGAGAAGCAACTCTCTGAATTGACGGCAAAACAGAATGCGCCGGCGCAGGTTGCCACTGCACCTCAGCAGGGCCAGCGCGGAGCACAGGCTCCTGCAGCGCCGGCCGCACAGGGCCAGCGAGGCGCACAGGCTCCGGCCCCGGCACAGGCGCCGGCAATGAATATGTCTACCGGACCTGCAGGCGGGAATGCGCAGAATCCGGAAGGCCTTCCGCCGGACAGTACCGATCCGCAGGCCTTACTGGATCGAATCAAGTCGCTCGAACAGCGCATTCGGGATCTGGAATCCACGACGGTGTATTCCGAACCTGAGACACGCACCAAGAAGAAGGAAGTCTACGTCGATGCGAACGGTGTTGAAACCGACGCTCCCGCTCCGGGCGCGAAGAAGGTCGTGACCTACGAACGGGAACGCGTTTATCGCCGGCAGACGATCAATGAAAAGATTGAGGAAGCTCTGGCTGATGCCGAAGAACACAACGTGAAAGTTGGTGTGAACGCGGGCTTCGCGGCACAGTTTAGCCATCGCACGATGGGCGAACCGATTGTTCCGAATCACCATGCTTACGCGCTGGCCTCGGCGGATCTCTTCTTCACGGCAGGTATTGCGCAGCACACGGTGTTCTTCGCCGACGTCGTCGGCCTCAGCGGTCCGCCGCCGGACCTGGAACTCGGAACGCTGACGCTGGTCAACGGCTATTCGGCCCGACTGGTCAACCAGAACGAGCTGAATCTTCGTGAAGCATGGGTTAGAACAGAACTCTTCAGCAACAGGCTGGGGGTTTCTGTCGGACGCCTCGATTTGACGAACTATTTTGATCACAACATCGCGGCGAACGATGAGACGAGCCAGTTCATCAGCGACGCCCTCGTCAACAACCCGACCCTGGGACTGGCGATCAACGGAGTGGGCTCTGCTCTTGTCTACGATCCCAAGGGCGGATTTACCTTTAAGGTGGGCTTCCAGCAGAGCAATACCGATGCAACGAGCCTGAACGAGTCGATCTTCACTCTCGGTGAAATCGGATATCTCACCCGGCTGCCCGGAATGGGCGAGGGCAACTATCGTTTCTGGTACCGGACGGACAACGCCGGCGGTGCGGGATACAGCATTGCGTACGGCACCAGCATCGATCAAAAGCTTGGTGCTCGGCTCACCCTTTTTGGACGTTACGGCGCGGCAGACTCGGAGCGTGACCACTACAGGGACCACTTCTACAGCGGCGGCTTCCAGGCTGCCCAGGGATTGGCTTTTTTCCCCGGCGATAGATGGGGAGTAGGCTATTCTCAATTTGATACGCAGACGTTGGGGAAGGAACGATTGGTCGAGGGTTACTACAATTTCAGCCTGACCGAAAAGCTGGCGTTGTCATTCCACGTTCAACATTTTTGGGAATTGCGGGAAGGCGCTCCGACGCAGGGCTATCTTGTTCCTGGCGTCCGCCTGCAGGCCAGTTTCTAACGGAATCTTAGGAGGCACAAATTTATGTCCGGAATAAAACGTTCTTTGATTGGAGCCGGAGTCACCGCAGCGGCGGTCGGGTTGTCGGTGGGGCTTCTAGGATTGGTACCCGAATCCAGCGTCAGCGCGGCGGATGTCAAGGTCTCGGATCCGACTTCGATCGTCATGATCGTGAATCGCGATTCCAACGACCTTTCCTATATGGATATCAAGACCCAGAAAATTATCGGGCGCACGTTTCTGGGTAACAACGTGAACCCTCACATGGTCATGATGTCGCCCGATGGAAAGTACATCGTCACGGGCGGAACGCGCGCCAACAAGGCTTACATTGTTGATGCCAAAACGCTCGAACTCGTTAAGGTCATCCCTGTCGATATCGCGCCGGAACATCTGGGCTTTTCGCCGGATAGTCGCTGGTATTACCAGGGCAACCCTGAAGGAGATTCTTTCTCGGTCATCGACATGCAGTCCCTGACCAAGATCAAGACGATCCCCGGTTTCGTTGAGCCGCTCAATATCACCTTCACTCCGGATGGCACCAAGGCGTATGTCGGAAACTACGGCGCCCATTGGGTTGGTGTGATCGATGTTCGCAGGCATGAACTCGCCAAGAAGATCCAGATCGCGGCTCCTCCGAGCGTTTCGAAACTGGATCCTGAGCGCTATTACAAGGAAGTCCATGGAATCAATATCGCGACACCCACACCCGATGGCCGTTATCTCTATGCCGCGGACGGCGATATGGGAATGGTCGGCGTGATCGATACGCGAGAGGACAAGGTGATCAAGATCATCCAGGTCGGTAAGGATCCCTGGCGCGTTTACATGGGCCATGACGGCAAGTACGCCATTGTGCCGAACAACGGCGACGAAACCATCTCGATCATCGACATCAAGGCTAACAAGGTAGCTGCGACGCTGGAGGCCGGCCCCGATATGACCGGCGTCAACTTCGCGGCCGGCAAGGCGTTCGTCATCAGTTCATCGAGCGGATTTGTCTATGTGTACAATATGGGTTCGCTGAGACCTGCCGGCCGTATCAAGCTGGGAAACAACATCAATTTGGAAACGGCAACGACGGATACGGCGGATCAGAAGATCTATCTCGCGGAATCGACGACGAATGAAGTCGTCATTATCGACGCCAGGACAGAGGCTGTTGAGCGCGTAGGCAGCGTTGGTTTGTTCCCCTGGGGAACGCACATCATGGACAGCAAGGACAACTACTGCCATTGATTGTGAGGTTGTTGTTCGTGCCTGCACGCCGGCGGTTGTCGGCGTGCAGGGTACTTTCAATTGTGGTAGTTGGGCATCGTCAATTCGCTTACGTCTCCTTCCTTCTTCTTTTCGCTCTTCCTCTTTCTGGCCAGGGCATTCGTGAACGCATTCGCGCCGCGACACCTGGAACGAAAGTCTCAGACACTCAGGCCGCAGACCTCACCCTCACGCTCGGAACGGCTTCCATGCGATCCATTCAGCAGGTTATTCGCACGGGTGGAACGATCGACAAATCCCACAAAGTCATTACAGCAACCATCTCGACACCCGAGGGCAGTTTTGTCCAGGTCGGGCAGCGAGTCAGGAGTTTTCCTCCGGAATCGAAGTCGTCGATGTATCAGGCGCGCGTCACTGGCGTCTCATCCAGCAACGGCAAGACGACCGTTGAGGCCACGTTGTCGGGACAGGGCATCGAAGGCAGAGTCAACTATGTCGTGGAGATCGTCGTGGAGCGCGGCGTGTTCCTCTGCATCCCGAGTGAGGCCATCATCGAGGAGGGCGATCGTCGTATCGTCTACGTGCCTGAGAAGGACGGGACGTACGCGCCTCGAAAAATCGAAACAGGATTCCAGGGCGAACTCTACACCCAGGTCCTTGGTGGCCTGGGGGATGGAGACCAGGTGGTGACGTTCGGGAGCTTCTTTATAGACGCCGAGCACAAATTGAAGCACGCGAATCCGGATCCTGGACAGTAGCGCATGCTCGGCAACGCTATCCGCTTCATCATCAGATTCAGGGTCGTCGCGCTTCTACTTGTGCTGGCCCTTTCGGTCCTCAGTTTCTACGCGATCTTCAGAGCTCCCCTCGATGCCATCCCGGATATCTCAGACCCCCAAGTTGTTGTCTATGTGAAATGGCCGCGCAGCGCTCAGCTGATTGAATCGCAGGTCACCGAACCGTTGATACGCGCTCTTGTCGGATCGCCGCATATTCAGTCCATTCGCGGCACATCGCACATGGGCTATTCCTTTATTTATGTGATTCTCGACAGCGCGGCACAACGTGACAAAGTGCAGCAGCTCGTGCTGGATCGAATCAGCACGATTCGTCCTCAGTTGCCGCCGGACGCGACTGTCAGTCTGGGACCCAATGCGAGCAGCATGGGGTGGATCTATCAGTACGCTTTAGTGGACCGCGAAAAGACACATGACCTTAGGGAGTTGCGTCTTCTGAATGAAAGCCAGATCAAGCCTGCCTTGCAGACGGTTCAGGGCGTTGCCGAACTCGCCTCAGTTGGGGGTCTTGAAGAACAGTACCAGGTAAAGGTTTTCCCGCCACTGCTGGCAAATCTCGGTATCTCGCTGCGTCAGATTATCGAGTCGCTTCAGACCGTGTTTCAGGAGACGGGCGGCCGCACGATTGAAGTGACCAATCGCGAATATCAGCTCCGGGGGGTCATCAATAACGACGATATCGACAAGCTCGAATACCTCGTGGTTGGCCGCAACAAGGAACAAAAGCCGATCCTTCTCAAAGATGTCGGATACATCCAGGTGGGTTACGATCTGCGGCGCAGTACTGTCGATCTCGATGGCGCCGGCGAAGTCGTGGGCGGCGTCGCGATCATGGAGCAGGATCAGAACGTCCTTGCTGTCACGCGATCGCTGGATCTGAAGCTCGCGGAGATCCGCTCGTCGTTGCCGCCAGGTGTCGATATCGTGGCGACGTATGATCGCGCGGCATGGATCTGGACAACGTTGAAGGAGTTCTTTGGCACGCTCATCACCGAGCTCGTTGTTCTTATTCTCGTGATGGCATTGTTTCTCGGAAATCTGAGAACTGCAGCCGCTCCGATTTCCATCCTTCTGTTGAGCGTTCTCTTCACGGCTTTGCCTCTGTTCGCGTTCGGCCAGACGATCAATCTCTTCTCCCTCGCAGGCCTGTGTATCGCGATCGGTGAAATCGCGGACGCCACCATTGTTCACGTCGAGAATTGTGCTGCAGAACTCGCGGCCCGAAAGAATCTGACCCGGGAGCAACGCCGGGAGATTGTCATCTATTCGATTACCCACGTGGCGAAGCCCCTGACGTTTGCATTGCTGATCATTCTCGCCTCGTTTCTGCCGGTGTTCTTCCTTGAAGACCGGGAAGCGCGCCTCTTTGATCCTCTCGCTTACAGTAAAACGTTCGCGATGGCTTTCTCGACATTGTTGACACTCTTTCTGTTGCCAATCGTGACGACCTGGATCTTTGAGCGGGAGGAGGCTCCGCGACCGTTACGTTTTCGCAGGCCTCTTGCTGTGGTGGGAATAGCCGCGTTGCTGGCGGGGGCGTGGCGATATCGGGATACAGCTCGAGAATTCCTGCCGGAGATCATTGAACTCGGAATCGTTCTGATTCCTGTGATCATCCTGTGGATCGTGCGAAAGCGGGCGGGCGCTCCGGTCGAATATCAGGATACCTGGTTGGTTCGAACCTATCGGTCGGCTTTGTCCTTCGTGATTCGCCATCGTTATGCCTTCACGGTTGCAGGCCTGCTGACTCTGATTCCCGGTGCATGGTTGCTGGCTACCTTCCAGAGAGACTTTCTTCCGGAAACCGACGAAGGGTCCATCCTGTATATGCCCACGACCCTACCCGGCCTTCCGACACGCGAAGCAGGCTGGGTGATTCAGCAAATGGACAAGAAGCTGAAGGCCATTCCTGAGGTTGACCGAGTTTTTGGCAAGCTCGGCAGGGCGGATACCTCGACGGATCCGGCTCCGGTCAGCATGGTCGAGACCACGATCCTGCTGAAGCCGAAATCGGAATGGCGGCCGGGAATGACGAAAGGAAAGCTCGTAGCCGAGATGGACAATGCGATGAACATTATCGGTTACGTCAACAGCTGGGTGCAGCCCATTCGCGCTCGCGTGATGATGCAGAGCACAGGCATTCAGACGCCCGCAGGGGTCAAGGTCAAAGGCCCGGATATCGCTGTCATTGAGGATCTTTCGCGGCAGATCGAAAAGCTGCTTCGCGAGGTTGAGGGAACCAAGTCTGTGATCGCCGAACGCATCTCCGAAGGTTATTACATCGACGTTCAGAACGACCTCCAACGAATGGCGGAGAATGGGGTCACGGTTAACGAAGCCATGGACACGGTCCGCTATGCGATTGGCGGCGACAATATCCTGAATATCAAGCGGGCTAACGGCGCAACCGTTCCGCTCAGCGTTCAGTACTCGGGGGAATACATCGACACTGTCGAAAAGGTGAAGACCGTGCCGGTTGCGACAGGAGACGGCCGTTCGATTCCCATCGGGAATATCGCCGATGTTGCTATCAGGAAGCTGCCGGAAATGATTCGCAACGACAACGGACAGCTTGCCGGATATATCTATGTCGATCTTGGGAATGTCACCGCTTCCGACTATGTAGAAAAGGCACAGGCCTATATCGCGCAAAACCTGACCATGCCGACGGGGTATTCCATGGAATGGACCGGGTTGTATCAATACACGGAAGCAGCACACCGCCGACTGCGCATCATTGTGCCTCTTACACTCGCGATCATCTTCGTGCTGCTGATCATCGCATTCCGCTCCGTTGGGGAGAGTTTGCTGATCATGCTGTCTGTGCCGTTCGCGATGGTAGGCGGCGTGTTCCTGCAATGGATTCTGGGGTATTCGATGACGACTGCCGTGATGGTGGGCTACATCTCGCTGTTTGCGATCGCGGTGCAGACCGGCATCATCATGGTGATCTTCATTCGCGAAGCCCTCGAACACAGGGCATCCGGCGAGTCCTACGTTGACGCCGTCATTCGCGGGTCCACGTTACGGCTTCGGCCGAAGTTAATGACGGTCGCCGCAGTCATTTTTTCTCTTGTTCCCATCGCGATTTCGACGCGCTCCGGTATGGATATCCTGAAGCCGATTGCCGCGCCGAGCATTGGCGGGATGGTGACGTCCATGCTTCACGTGCTCTTCATGACCCCGTGCCTGTTTGTGATTGGGGAAGACCTCCGAAAGTCTGCATTTGTGGAGAGGATGAGAAAGAAGCTTTGGAATTAGGGGCCGATTTGAAATTGGAGAGTCCTGCATTGGAGATTCGAGGTTGGAAAGCTTAGATTGGACTTTGATCCACAGGCTGCAGTCCAATTTGAGCTTTCCAACCTCGAATCTCCAATGCAGGACTCTCCAATTTCAAATTCTCTGCTAGCGGGATTTCACTCGGCATTCAGATTAATTCGCACGGACTGTCCATCCGCAAACTTCACGTTGAACTTCCAGAGGCCTGCCATGGAAAGGTTCGTCTTCACGTGATAGCGACCCACGGCGTCGCCCGGCGTTGTCTCCGCTTTTCCCATCATCGGCGCCATTCCCGACATGTCCATCACGGGCGCCACCTCAACGGATCCGACGTGCACGGGCTGATTGTCGGCGGTTTTCCGAAACTCCAGCACGAAGTCGCCGGCTCCATTTTTGATGGAGCCTGTTTCACTCAGCACGGTGACGGTGTAATCCCCGGCCTGTTGCGTTTGAATAGTCTTCAGTTCGCCCTTGTTTCCGCATGCAACAAGCAATACGACCGCGCTGAGTGAAATCCAGAACCTCTTCAACATTCGCTGTTCCTCCACTTTCGATGTCACCCACGATTCTACTGTTCCGGGTTGGCACAGGCCAAAAAACTGGTAAATCACCCGATTTCCGAGGCATCCGGTCCTCGCATAGACTCGGTCCGGCAGAACGACTCATGCCTGGAGGGCTTCTATGAAACGTCTCAGCACGTACTTTGTGACCTCGATTGCAGCCGGCGTGCTTATCGTGGCGCCGATTTATCTCTCGCTTCTGATTCTGTTCAGAGCAATGCAGGCTGTGACGGGTCTCGTGAAGCCATTCGCAAAACTGCTCCCGGAATGGCTTCCCGCCGACCAGTTGCTTTCACTTCTTCTTGTACTGCTTATCTGCCTGGTGATCGGTGTTGCTGTGCGAACTCCAGCGGGCCGGGCGACCCGTGAACGAATCGAGAAATCATTCTTTGAAAGGATTCCTGGCTACGCACTCTTTCGAAGCCTGACTCAACAGCTTGCGGGCAGCAGTCAGGAGAACGTGTGGAAGCCTTGCCTTGCTGAGATCGAAGAAGCGCTGGTGCCGGCGTTCATTATCGAAGTGTTTGAGGATGGGCGTTACACGGTCTTTGTACCATCGGCACCCACACCGGTCTCCGGATCTGTTTACATACTGACTCCGGAGCGCGTGCATCCCATTGACGTTCCGTTTACACGTGCCATTCGAACACTCTCCCGCTGGGGTTCCGGTTCAAAGGAACTTGTCGCAGCGATGAAGGATCAGAAGATTGCCTGAGACTTCGGCACCCATTCAAAAAATTCGAAAATTCTGGGGTGACCCGGACATCGAACGGTGGTATACAGAGGGCATTCCTTCGTCGGCCGGCTTTCATATCAGATCGCCGGTGAAAACGGCGAAGTTGAAGATCAGCTGTCCTCAAAAAACCGAGTCCAAATGCGGACGCGAACGAGGACGTTACCTCAACGTGGGCAGCGGTCGGAAGGAGGCCTTGGCATGCCACCTGAAGAGAGTAGGACAGGGAGGATCTAACCCCTCCTCCCTGTCCTAAAGTTTCCCCGCTACCTGTGTTCCTCTTTCTTTCCTGGCCAGAAAAGTTGCCACACCCACAATCAGTCCTGTAACCGATCCGATAATCATTAAGCCCAGAAACAATTCACTCAGTCCTGTCATACGTCTCTCCTCTGCGTAAGCGCAACCATGGGCTTTGCATGCGAAGTGCCGAGAGAAGATGCGTTGAAGATGCGAGGTTTATCGGAACTGCGAAGGGACGAATCGGCTGAAGAGGCCGTCTACCGGCCTCTCGCTGTGACATTGTGTCGAATCAATCGCGGGAAAGTACGAAGTAGCAGACCACGGTACTCAGCAGGATAAGAAGACCCAATCCCGCGAAGAATGCAAGCGAAGGCTGCCAGAGCAGCGCCTTGAGTCCCGACGGGCCGATCCAATACAAAAGGGCGCCCATCGCGGCGAGCATGCAGGCCAGCGCCGCCCACTCGACGATCCTCATAGGACGAGTGGCTCTCTGGACAGCATCCCGGCGTGCCCGCATTTCCGCGCGCCACCACACAAGGCCCGCCGAAGGAACGTGTGCGGAGAGAAGACCACTGGATCGATCCTGGCTGAGCGCAAGGCTTACCTCCACCACATCCATGCAGACCGGGCACGACGTGGCGTGCGATTGAAGCTCTTCGTCGGCGCCGGCAGGCCATCGGCCACACGTTACTGCTTCAACGATTTCGATTTCACGATCGCATTCCATCGCGCTCATGACAGTGTCCTTTCGCCTCGAAGAAGATTAGCGAGCTTTCGCCGCGCACGGAAGAGCAGAAGTTTCACGCTGGTGGTTTTCAATCCAAGAGCCATCGCGATTTCCTGGTGGCTGGCTCCCTCGGCATAGGCAAGCCAGAGAGCGTCGCGCTGCCGGGGCTTGAGCAGGGCCATCGCGCGATTGAGGTCCGCGCGCCGCTCCGAATTCTCGATATCGCACGCTTCAGTCGCGGGGTGCCCGGGTTCCCGCTCATCGGGAATCGTTGTCTGGGGCACATGCGACCGGTGATTGTCGTGTGCGAGATTTGCTGCGATACGGTAGAGATAGTTCTTTCGATGGGCTTCGCTCTCGAAGACGTTGGGCATTTTCAGGAAGCGATAGTAGGTCTCCTGCAGGAGGTCGTCGGCCAGTTGAGCATTCCCGGTGCGGCGCCACAGAAAGACCCACAGCGGTCGTGCGGTCCGCTCATACATTCCGGAGAAGGTGTCCTGATCCATCTGAAGACTCTCGTCGGTCTCAAGGGCCCTTGCCTGCAGCCGGTCGAGTTCGGAATAGGTAAGTTCACGCATAGGCTTGTGTTAGGTGGACGTCGGAGGTTCGATGTTGGATGGCGGCCGGCGAACTGGTTCCTCCAGCAGTCCGAGTTTTGCCGAGATCATATACGAGGCGGCCGCGCCGAGAATAAAACTAATGCCGAGGCCGATGCCGACAACGCTGAGAAGATTCATGGCGGCCAGTTCCCCCGGCTGCAAACCCTCCATTCGGACAAACTGAATGGAGATTCCACCGAGCAGCAGTAAAAGTCCCACCTGCACGGACCAGAGGATTCGCCCTGTGGGAACATTCATGCGCGCTGGAGCAACTTCGACGGGCATTGCGGAGGATTCGAAGAAGCGCTTGCCTGCCGGCGTCTGGAGATAGGCCAGCATGTCTTCATTGGTCGTCATCCGATCCAGGAGTTTGGAGTGCGCTTCAGCTTGAGCCCGCCAGACCCGTAGCCACCGCCGGTGATCCGAAACGGTCCGAACAATCCACATCAGAACAGCCACGACCGCAAAAAATATGGACAGCGGGACGAGCGTGTCGAGGACGTCCTCCAGGGGCGAATCGTGTCTTCGATAAGACTCGTTGAGCCTCTCCTGGAGTTGCGCTATCTCCGTGGAGTTGTTGCCCACGAAGAAATCCGGATCCCGGAGAACCTCAGGGTGCTGCTGGAGGAACGTGCGCAGTTCGGGATAGGGGGAAAGATAGCTCTCGTTACTCAGGAGGGAATGATCCATCCGCAGGACTTCCCCAAGGCGCGGGGGATACTTTTGAAGAAGTAAGTAAAGTTCCGCCTTAGTCCGGTTGACGCCCTGCTTGCCCTCCGGCCCTCCATCAATTTCGATGATCTGCTGGCCGAAGGCCTCTGCGCCGACCAAAAGTGCTGTGAAGAGAATAAGAAACAAGGATCGCCGGATCTTCAGCTGCATGTCGTTTCCCTCGAACACTTACTACGGGCAGCGGGACGGAAGGTTATCAGCAGGCAGGAGCTAAACTCCTTTCCGACAGTGCTACCATCTCCGGGCCGGCTTGGACGACACGCGTTGCAAGCAAGAATCTTGAAAATGGAAAGTCCTGCATTGGAGATTCGAGATTGGAGATCGCAGATTGGACTCCATTTTTGCAGCGTGCAGTCCAATGTGAGCTTTCCAATCTCGAATCTCCAATACAGGACTTTCCAATTCAAGTTCTCTCGATCAGTCGCGGAGGGGTGTGAGTGACCATCGAACGAAGTAAAAGGCCAACCACCGTTTTCACCGACGGGGCAGCAAAAGGGAACCCTGGCCCCGGGGGCTGGGCGGCGATTGTCGTGGCTGCTGGCCGTGTTCGAGAACTTGGCGGTGGGTCGCGCCACACCACCAATAACCGGATGGAACTGACCGGACCGATTGAAGCGCTCTCCCACCTCAAGGAGACCCCCGGACGTGTCGCCGTCCATACGGACTCCACCTACGTCATTCGGGGAATTCGCGAGTGGATTCCGAGCTGGCAACGTCGCGGCTGGAGAACCATGGAGGGCAAGGATGTCCTCAATCGCGAGCTGTGGGAGCGCTTGTGGACCCTCACACAGAATCATGAGGGCGGTGTGGAATGGCATTACGTCCGGGGGCATGTCGGTATTCCGGGGAATGAACGGGTGGATGAGATCGCGAACGCGTATGCCCTGCAGGAGGACCCCGGCCTTTACGAAGGACCGCTTGCCGATTATCCCGTTCGGATATTCGATATCCCCGAGGACACGAATCTTCCTGCCCCAGGCAGCGGGTCGGGAAAGAACGCAAAGGCGTATTCGTACCTGAGTGTCGTAGCTGGCGTCGCGATGAGGCACGCGACATGGCCGGAATGCGAGCAGCGCGTGAAGGGAGTTTCCGGAGCGCGCTTCAAGAAATCGACGAGCGCGGCCGACGAGGCAGAAATCCTCAAAGCGTGGGGTGTGAGCTTAAAACGAGAATAGAACAAGAAAAAATTTCGAAATCGGAGATCCGACAACTCAAATCCGAAATTGCAAAAGCTCAAATTGGACCGGCATCCGCAGGATCAGGTCGTCCATTCTAAGATTTTGCAATTTCGGATTTGAGTTGTCGGATCTCCGATTTCGAAATTCTCCATCCTTCTGTCCGCAGGGCTACTTCTTCACATCCTCCAACTCGACCGTCGTGTGCTCGCCCTTCGGAACAATGGGGAACAACTCCCCTTGCGAGTAGAAGCCCGCGGATACCAGCTGGATCGTGACGGGTGTCGTGCCTGCGTTTTCCCAATACCATCCGTGAATCCCGCTGAACGGCGCGGTGAAGCTGCCGCTTCCGCCTCGGGCACCCTCTTTGTCGTCCTTGAGGTAGCTCTGATATGTGCCATTGGGGCCGGCGTTAGGCTCGCCGTGGAATTCGTACTTCACCTTGCCGGTGCTTTCCCATGTGTAGACAAGATTCGATCCCTTTCGGATCTGGTACTTGAACTCGATCTGCGCACCCGCAGGAAGTTCGAATTTTCTGTTGTGAACCTTGTACGTTCGCGTCTCATCCCGATTCCAGTCCGTCAATACCGGCGGCGTGGAGAGTTGCCTGTTACCGATGGGCGTCGGCTTCGCTTCTGCCAGTCCTTTCAGATCCAGCGGTGCTGCAGCCCCGCCCGTTTCTGCGGCTAGTTGTGTTAGCCCAAGCACCTTGCCGATACCCAGGGGATCGATTCCGTATTCTGCCGGCAGCACCGCCACCACCAAAACCACGGCAGCCAGAATCAATGCAAAAACCGTGGCGCGGATGAGTTTTCCGACTGAGGGTCCCGTCTGTTCTTTCATGATCGTGTCACCAGATAGCCGGCAACCTGGTAACCCACCAGGATGAATCCACCGGCCATAAGAAGAGTGTTGGTTGCGAACGCGTGCCGGATGTATCCGGGGCGCATCCGCCAGTAACTGAGCGCGATCAGCACCGCGGTCAGCGCGCAGGCCTGTCCGATCTCAACTCCCACGTTGAAACTGATGATGTTCGCGACAAGGCCCTGCTGGGTGAGTGCGAGCTCCTGAAGCTTTGTGGCAAGGCCGAATCCGTGGAAGAGGCCGAAGACCAGGACCGCCAGCTTCGTATTGGGCTGGAACCCGAGAAGTCGCTTGAAGCCATCCATATTGTCAAAGGCCTTGTACGCGACGGAAAGGCCGATGATGGCATCGATGATGTACGGGTTTGCGTGGAGTCCGCCGAGCACGCCGGCAAGCAGAGTGACGCTATGTCCGATGGTGAACAGCGTCACGTACGCAACGACATCCCGAAGCCTGTAGAGGAAAAAGATGACCCCCACCAGAAACATCAGGTGATCGTAGCCCGTCACCATATGCTTGGCCCCCAGGTACATGAACGGGCCAATTGCCGCCCCTTTGTTGGATTCAACGAATTTCGCATCGTCATCCGAGACGCCGTGCGCATAAGATGCAGCCGGCAGAAGCACCAGCGCCCACACGACCACAACCATCCAGGTCAAAGCTTTCAGTTTTTTGAGCATGACCGCACATTCTACCGACAGAAGGCTGTGCTGCGGCATGAAGTTTTTGTCAGATTGTCTCGCTTTGCTTGACCTCAAATGGCCAGCGGGACTAACGTGGTGACGCTCTTGGCAAATCCCCAGAATCCTGGAGACCTCATGAAACGGATCATTATTTTCAGTGCGGTACTTGGCCTGTTGGCGGCGGCAGTACCTGTTCTTGCGCACCATTCCTTTTCGGCGGAATACGATGGCAGCAAACCGGTTACTCTGACCGGCGTTTTGAAAGCCGTTGACTGGCGCAATCCTCATATCTATTACCTTCTCGACGTCAAGGACACGAATGGCAAAGTCGTCACCTGGACCCTGGAAGGCTATCCGCCCAACATGCTGGTGCGTCGTCCTGAAGGGTGGACGCGCGAAAAGGTGATGGCAAAGGTCGGCAGCGAAGCGACCGTCACCGGCTGGCTCGCGAGAGCCGGCGGTAATGCCGCACATTCCCGTCAGTTCACGTTCGCCGATGGCTCGAAGATGGAATCGGGACCCGGCGCCGGCAACGGCGGTCCGCCGGCCAATTGATCGGCAATCCTTCCCGGAGGCGACGTCCGTGAGATATCGAATACCTTGTCTTGTCACCGTTGTTGGTGTGTATGTGGGCGCCTTCTTGCTCCTGTCCTCTCTCTCCATCGCGCAGCAGCGAGGAGATGCGCCCGCGCCAGCTGCAGCCGGTCAACGCGGCGCGCGCGGCGGAGCCGCGGCCGGCCGCGGAGCTCCAACAGGTCCGCCTCCCCGCGACAGCCAGGGCCGAGCGGATCTCTCCGGTATGTGGATGAGCGGGGGATTTGGCGGCCAGCGAAGTGATCCTGTTCCCTACACGCCGGAAGCGCAGCAAAAAGTGCGAGAGTTCCAGTCGCGCCAGAACATCGATGACCCCATGGGGCTTTGCCTTTTGGTCGGAATTCCGCGCATCTACTCCATGCCGATGCCTTTCCGGATTATCCAGATGCCGAACGAAGTGATCTTCCTGCACGAGGCATTTCGCGGAATTCGCATCGTCCCGACCGATGGACGACCTCATCCCGCAGACATGGAACCCGCATACCTTGGCGATTCCGTGGGCCACTGGGAAGGTGACACGCTGGTGATTGATGTCCGCAGCTTTAACGATCGGACGTGGCTGGGATACGGCGCCACGCACCATACCGACCAGCTCCAAATCACCGAGCGCCTCACGCGTACAGGCCCGGAAACAATTTCTTATGAGGCCGTGATTACCGATCCCGGCGTGTTCACGAAGCCGTGGACCGTACGATCCGGTTTCGCGCTGCGGCCGAACGAACGCATCCGCGAGTACGAGTGCGGCGAGAACAATCAGGAGGTCGTGAAGTTCCAGGAACTTCTAAAGAAGCCCGAGTTGTTCATCGATCCGTCGCGGCTCCAACCCCGGCAGTAGGGGGCCAATTATCATCGGACAGCAGTCAACGGACAGCCGACCATTTGGTGCCCTCTCTCCCCAGTTGGCAAATGTCCGTTAAGTGTTCCGATGATAATTGAACTTGGCCCCCTATTCCCCTCCAAGTTTCTGATACTCTGTCGCGCATTCCAGGCTCGAGGTGGCGGTTATGGACGTGACGCGGCCGATGAATGGCGCGGAGTTTATCGAATCTCTTCGTGACGGACGGGAAGTTTACATCTATGGCGAGCGTGTCAAGGATGTCACCACGCATCCCGCGTTTCGCAATACTTCGCGCATGGTGGCGCGCCTCTACGACGCGCTTCACGATCCAAAGCACAAAGACAAGTTGCTGCTTCCGACCGACACCGGCAACGGCGGGTTCACGCATGCCTTTTTCAAGGCGCCGAAGACTACCGCTGAGCTGATTGCAGGTCGCGACGCTATTGCCGAGTGGGCGCGCATCGTCTATGGCTGGATAGGACGTTCGCCTGACTACAAGGCCTCGTTTCTTGCAACGCTCGGCGCCAACGCGGAGTTCTATGATCCTTATCAGGAGAATGCGCGGCGCTGGTACAAGTACAGCCAGGAACGGGTTCCGTTCGTCAACCACGCCATCATTCATCCACCGGTCGATCGCGACAAGCCGCCCAACGAAGTCGCCGATGTCTGTGTTCACGTCGAGCGCGAAACCGACCAGGGCCTCATCATCTCGGGCGCAAAAGTTGTTGCCACGGGTTCGGTTCTCACCAACTACACGTTCGTCGCGCATCACGGATTGATCCCGGTCCAGGACAAGAAATTCGCGATTGTTTTCATCGTGCCTTCGAACGCAAAGGGAGTGAAGTTCCTTTGCCGGGCTTCGTACGAAATGATGTCCACGGTCATGGGGAGCCCTTACGACTATCCGCTGTCCAGCCGGCTCGATGAGAACGACGCGGTCTTCATCATGGACAAGGTGCTTGTGCCCTGGGAGAACGTTTTCGTTTATGGCGACATGGATCGCGCCAATAACTTTTTCCCGCGCACGGGATTTCTCCCCCGATTCGTCGTTCATGGATGCACACGCCTGGCCGTCAAGCTGGATTTCATTGCGGGCCTGCTGCTGAAGGCGGTGGATGCCTCCGGTACGAAGGATTTTCGAGGCGTGCAGGCCAACGTCGGCGAGGTTCTCGCGTGGCGAAATCTGTTTTGGGGATTGTCTGATGCGATGGTGCGCGATCCACGTCCGTGGATCGGTGACTACATTCTGCCCAATATGGATCCCGGCAGCGCGTATCACGTCATTGCGACGATCGCGTACTCAAAGGTGAAATACATCATTGAGCAGACGGTCGCATCGGGCCTTATCTACTTGAACTCGCATGCACGCGACTTCGCGAACCAGGACATCCGACCCTATCTCGACAGGTATCTGCGTGGATCAAACGGTTACAACGCCGAGGAGCGCGTCAAGCTCGGAAAGCTGCTGTGGGACGCGCTGGGAAGCGAGTTCGGCGGCCGTCACGAACTGTACGAGATCAACTATGCGGGCTCGACAGAAGAAATCCGTCGCTACGTTCTCTTCGGCGCTCAGGCATCCGGGGCCGCGGATCGTTTCAAGGGATTCGCCGAGCAGTGCATGTCCGAGTACGATCTTAACGGCTGGAAAGCCCCGGACCTCACCGATCCGGGCGCATTGAGTTACCACGCGCAAAAACGAAATTAAGGGGCTACTCGACTCCGGCCTGTTGAAGCAGTTGCCATCTCGGACCGTCGGCATTCTGCCTGCCGAGAGACATCCGCAAGTCGATTTGCGTCGCGTTGCCTTCCTTAACCTCGACTTTGGACATGGTGGCCGTCGAGAATCCGCGAAGTTCCGCCTTGAGATCGTAGATCGCCGGAGGAACGTCGAGCTGATACTGTCCTGTGTCCTTGGTTAAAGCCACAAAGACGGCTTTGCTGTCCGTCGTATTCGTAAGAGTAACGGTTACTCCTGGTAAAGGGGCCCTCGAGGCATCCGTTAT
>Ga0068859_100001995_pt1 | contig 20839 bp, 13 predicted proteins | sample KBSSwiS22_FD_66585 | JGI IMG/M metagenome (GOLD analysis project Ga0068859, IMG submission 66585) | Switchgrass rhizosphere microbial communities from Kellogg Biological Station, Michigan, USA - KBS Switchgrass S2-2 | ecosystem: Host-associated > Plants > Roots > Rhizosphere > Soil ...
TAGATGTGTGGAGCGACGAGACTTCTGTCAGATCCGATTTTCTTTTCGTCGATCCAAACTGTCGTTTCCCAATGTGGCCGTTCGAGTGTCAGCAGAATGCGACGTCCAAACATGTTGCGTGGGATCTCGATGTCGCGCTGATACCATGCGGCGCCCAGGTAGTGACGTTGCGGCTGCGACAGAAACGGCACTTTGACTTTGCCGCGTTCCGTGTAAGCTTTGTAGTCTTCGCGAAGATACCAGTAGCGATCGTAGAGTGAGAGCACCCATGGCGTTTCGGTGGTTATGTCGTTGGCGAAGTAGTATTGCGACTGGAGGATTCCGGGCAGTTTAATGAACGTGCGCAGCTGCCGGGTGAACCATTGCTGCTGCACGCCGGCATCGAGAGGATCCACCTCAAAACGCCAATAGCCGTCGAGTGAGATCGGATAAGCCGCTTGTGCCGATTGAGAGGTAAAGATAGAGACGATCACACAAAACAGAATGAGCTGTAGCTTGGATCGGATCATCGGCAGTTATAATTGGCGTCAGATCGTGTTGAATGATAACTGCGTTGAGCTTTGCCTCAAAAGTAAGAGCGTTGCACTTGGACACGGTCAGTACCGTCCGCGGTAGCGGATGGGTCGATGATGAGCATGTGTATTGCTAATGATTTTGATTCCGTAGCCTTAACCCATCCGCTACCGCGGACGGTACTGACCGTGTCCAACAGAGAATTAGGACTTTTGAGGCAAAAGCCACTGCGTTGTCAACTTTTTTGAACAAGTTGATGCACGCCACATCAAAGCCATCAGTTCCAATTTCATATGAACAGTGGCGCGATCAGTAATCGAACCTGGACACCAGTCAGTACCAGTCTGCAGTCGCGGGTGGGGTGATACTTACGCATTCAAAATCATGGCGATATCGCATGCTAATGATCGACCCACCCGCTACCGCGGCGTGGTACTGACTGTGTCCAACAGAGATTAAGACTGAGATGATAGAAATCCGTTTGGCGTCGGAGAATGATGCCGTGACTCTGGCGAGACTTCGCTACGAGTTGCGTTCGTCATCGCACGAGGTGGTCGAGAACGAAGAGGAGTTTCTTGAGCGCTGTGCGGCCTGGATGAATGAGCGACTGCAGGGGCGAAGTTATTGGCAGTGCTGGATCGCCGAGCGACAGAGCATGGCGGTGGGTGCTGTTTGGGCGCAACTCGTCGAGAAGATTCCCAACCCGATAACTGAACCGGAGCACTACGTCTACCTGACGAATTTCTACGTTCGCGAAGAGTATCGCGATCAGGGCCTTGGCTCGAGGTTGTTAGCAGCAGTGCTGGAATGGGCTAAGAGCCAGAACGCGGAAATGATCATTCTCTGGCCAACAGAGCGAAGCAAACCGTTCTACCTGCGACACGGATTTTCGTTTGCCGGCGATTCGATGCGGTTGAGGATCAAGTGATCAGGTAAGCACGTTTGCGAGATTAAGTTCCAGGGTTATGCTTTGCCCAGCAGCATGATGTACTGACCGTCGTCGCCGTCGATGAAGCGTTTTACTTCCCAACCGGTGTTCTTCAGGATTTTTCGAAGTTCGTCTTTGGAAACGAGTAGGTAATCAAACCAGCTACCAATAACGGCTTTATAGCGGACTCGTATTCGCAATTGGCCGGGCATCCGGCCTCGCTTTTTATTGAGTTTGTGATAAGCCAGATGTGAAGGGTCTCTGGTGGTGTACGGATCTCTCGTCATCGCGATAATCAAAGCATCAGGTGAGGTTACTCGATGGATTTTTTTCAAAAGGGTTTGGGCCAGGCGATATGAGCCAAACAATCCGAAATTATTTCCCATCATGATCACCGTATCGAAGGAATCAGGCTTGAGTTGTCCGACTTCCTCGATCCCCATTACTTTCGTCTTCTTTAATCCACGCAGCCGGCAAATTTTTATTGCCAGAGGGGAATTATCGATTCCGGTAGCGTCAAAACCTTTCTCTTGCAGGTAAAGCGAATGCCGGCCGGCTCCGCACCCTATATCCAGGACTCTTCCTCTGACAGATTTCATGGCCTCTTTTTCTATTTTTTGCCAATCTTTGTATTCGGAGAAATAGAGTTTTCCGCCGTACTGGCCTGCCGAGATTAATCCATCGTCTCTTTCTACAATCTCGTTGTGGGGTTCACCGGTTTTGAAGTAACCCCAAAGCTGCTCACCGTAGGCATCTACAAACTGCTTCTTGCTTTTTATCAATGTCATGGTCATCGGCTCAACTCTACTTCCGCGGCGATGTGTCCGAAACTGGCCCACTGGTTCCCGAGAATAACCTGGCGAAAGATTTTCACCGCTTCATCACGTTTGTCGTTATAAAGAAACCAGTTACCCAGTCCATAACCGATTGTTGCTTTACTGAGTGCACCGGCCTCGCCGCCAAGCTCTTTCAACAACTCTTCGGCAGTTGTCTTGCCCTGGTACAGGCGAATGAGTTTGAGGTAGTCCGCATTCTCGATCACTTCCAGATCCGGTTTGATTGCAGCGACGATCGCAGTCGCTTCTTTTTCGTGGCCCAGCCGGCGTAACGTCATGTATTGCCAGTGTGTGGTTGCCACCAGCATGTCCGGATTTGTAGAGACTTTCGTCGCCTCGCGATACGCCTTGAGTGCAGCTTTGAAATCTCCTTTTAAATAGTGAGCAAGACCGAGGTGGTACCAGATGTTTGACTGCAAGGTGCTCGTCGGAATGTTTCGCGCATTAGGCAGCCCATCGGGTTCCGCCTGGTCGGCTTTACCTTTGCTGAGTTTGGCCGCGTGATTCAGATCTGAGATCGCTAGGTCGAAACAACGCAGCGTTATGAATCGATGACCACGATGCCGGAACAACCGCGCATCGTCCGGAAACTTTTCAATCGCTTCGGTAAAAATCCGGATCGACTCTTTGTAGCGGCCGAGGTAAGCCGTTCGTCTTCCGAGCCAGATCAGATTATCAGCGCTCGCCTCCGTTTCGACGTTTTTGCGCGCCTCGGCAAGTTTGGTTTCAAAGTCGCGCCTTGTTCCGCGCGTGAGTGGCGGAGCGATCTCCTGGGCGCGCTGCAGACACGTTTGCCCGAGTGCTGACGAGCAACATAAGAGCAGGAATGTCAGACAAAGAATAGGTAGGTTCACGACATGAGCCTGAAAGTGGTTTCTGAGTACAACTTTGTCAGGTACTATAGCAACCGGTTCAAGTTGTTTCTATAAGCGATGCCGGTCTCGCAAAACGGCAGTTTACTCAACACTTCTTTTTCAGGCCTGGACGATTCGATGCCCCCAGATTCTCCTCAAACTCCCAAAATCTCTACAACAACGAATGCTCCCGATCCGTCACGATCCGAGTTGACGACCCGCTACTTTCAGAACTTCATGGTTTCTGAGGAGGTTGCCAAAGTGCTCGAGCGAGCGCGCGTTCTCGCTACGTTTAAAGAAAATCCGGTAGTCTCAACTTCCTGTCTGTTATTCGGGTTTGCCGAAATCGGACGCACTTCCTCTAAATCTCACCGAACACCACAGTTTCTTTGGGAACAGCTATCAAAGACAAGTGGAGAATACTACTGGGCATTAGAGGAGAACTTTCCGGGCGCGGTAAAACTACCTAAGACTGCCGCACCGGTCGAACAGAAAATAAGTGAAAATGTAGCAAGAGTGCTCGAGTTGGCTACGACGATCTCACTCCGGACACATGAGCCAAAGCCACAAACGTCTGACGACGCACAAGCTGCCTCGCCAGACGTCGGCCGTATCAGTGCTCGGCATCTGTTAGCAGCCTTACTTATGCTGAAGCGGCCAGCCCGGACTGCCTCGCAAGCCATTCTGTCAGCGATGATCAAGTCTGAGACGCTTCGCCTCCGTTTTCTGGAGTTTATTATTGAATCACTTCCTGACGACAAACATGACGAATGGCAGAGGATTCTTCAGGTTACACCGGAAACGAAGCATGCATCGGAATCTCCCGCGCAAGTGCAGCAGGTGAACATTGAAACAGTTGAGCCTGAACCTGCCTCACCGGACACAACTCCGCTTTCCAATGAGTTGCCCGAGCATGACGGAACAACGCACACAACCGAAACCGAAGTAGGTATCAACCCTGTCCTTGCCGGCTTCGCGACTGACTACTGGGCCGGCAAAGATCTACTTAACATCGAAGATGACGTTAATGCACTTGCTTCACTCGTATCAGCCTGGAGTGTGCAGCCGCCCCTGGCGATCGGTTTGTTCGGCGACTGGGGATCCGGCAAGAGTCATTTCATGCGGCTGATGCAGAAAAGAGTGGAAAAGCTGTCGCGCAGGGCCCGCAATTCGAAGGACAAAAAACAAAACGAGATTGGCTATTACAAAAATATCGTCCAGATCGAGTTCAACGCGTGGCATTACATTGAAGGAAATCTCTGGGCCAGCCTGGTCGATCACATCTTCGCGAATCTTAGAGTGAGTGAGAAAGAGGATCGTAGCATCCTTGACGCGCGTCGCGATGAGCTGATGAGCAAACTTGATTTGAAGAAAGAGATCGAATCAAAACTGAAGTCAAAGATCGAAGAGAAACAAACTCAGCTCAAGATCAAGCAAAAGGAAGCGACTAATCTGGAGAAGGATGCGGCGGAGCAAAAGGACGACCTCTCGACGCAACTTGCCGGTTTTCGCAGTGAAGCCGAAAAACAACTCAACGAGCTGGAAGTACCGTTGCAAGTTAGCGAGGAAGACAAGGAGCTACTGAAACGCCTCGGAATTGAAACTGATAATTGGAAAACAGCGGCTGACTTTCGCAGACACTATGACGAAGTGAATGGCTTCTCGAACAGGATCGCGGCTCAGTGGAAACTCTTCATCACTGATCGCAGAGTCCGGAGAAGAGTTTTCCTTGCCGCTGCATTAACAGTAATTCCGTTAGTCGCTCTTCTGCTACCCACGTTCTCACAACGAGTAAAATTACCGGCCGGCGTGTTGACAGTACTCGGCATTGTCGGGACGTTTCTTACCGCAGCCGTTCCGGTCTGGAAGCAGTTCAGGAACGCATTGAATACACTTGAAGAACATGACGAAGCAGTGGAGCGTGAACGTCAGAAGCGCATAGGAGAGTTGCAGGCAGAGGTAAATGCCCTTACGAAAACGGTGCTGGACGCACGCGCTGAAGCGGCATCGATTACAAACGAGATTGAGACGCTCGAAGAACAGATCAATTCCACAACCACTGACCAGATTCTCGCGGAGTTTATTGATGATCGGGCGTCGGCCAGCGACTATCGGCGACATCTGGGCCTCGTGGCATTGATTAGACGAGATTTTGAAAAGCTCCGCGATTTATTCAATCTGCAGCGAAAAGAAGAGGAAGATGGCAAAGACACCTACCATGAGAATCGAATCAACCGCATCATTCTCTACATCGACGATCTCGATCGCTGTAAACCCGAGCGCGTCGTCGAGGTGTTACAGGCAATTCATCTGCTGTTGGCATTTCCGATCTTTGTCGTAGTGGTCGGTGTTGACGCACGTTGGGTCACTCGTTCGCTTCAGGAGAGCTATGAATGGCTCCGCCGTGAAGACAACGAAACCAGGAAAACGGAAGATCATGAGGCTGATGAACCGGACAGTCTCGATGGCGCAACTCCGCACGATTACCTCGAGAAGATCTTTCAAATTCCGTTTTGGTTGCGGCCGATGGAAGAAGAACAGTGCAAGACTTTCATTGAAGGCCTGACAGAGCAGGTTCGTTATCGCCCACCGGCTGAACATAATCAGGAAACGAATGGAGATGAGAAATCCAAAGTCGATGTTGATTTGCCTGAGTCGGTAAACACGAGCGGAAACGGTCACCCGGCCACGAGTGAAGTTGAGACTGAAAACGCCCCACATATTGAACCCGGGATAGAGAGTGCCGAGGCGCCTGCAGGTGATTCAGCTGAGAACCCGGCTTCCACAACTGACGCCGATGCCGGCGATAAAAATAAATCTCATGAAGAGGAGGATAAAGACGACAAGACGATTGATTTGGCTCCGCACAGCCTGACGCTTAGTGATAAAGAGATTGACTACATGACCTCACTTGCAAAACTCATTGGCCGCTCGCCTCGTGCGGTCAAGAGATTTCTAAACTGTTACAGGCTTATTAAAGTGAGTCTGCCACCGGCGAAGCTCAAAGAGTTCGTCAACGAAGGCGCGAGCTATGAGTATCGAGCAGTGATGATCCTGTTAGGAATTATCACTGGCGCACCGGGCATGTCTCTGTACGTCATCGAAGAGCTCGAAAACTGGAAATGGGAGAAGAACGAACCGCCCACGATGAAAAACTTCCTCGATCAACTCGATCGAAATGCAGACTTACCACGTACATCTGAATGGCAACGATTAAGTGCTCTTCTTACGAGTTTTGGTGACACAGACGAGTCGGCTGTCATGTTTGCGGCCCTACGGGCGGTGGCGCCTCGAGTATTGCGATTCTCCTTCCGAACCAGTCGCGCAGAAGCGACAGGACCGAAACCAACCAAACCCGGGCCAGTAACACGAAGCAGGAAACCTCAGCGTCAGCCCACGGTATCTTGAGCAGTAGACATCAAAACTCTAATATCCCGCTCTGTTAGGAGCCGCATATCGCAATTCAACAATTCGTTGACAGTGGGCCATTCGAGGAGTAAAGTGCGCGCGTCTATCCACATTCTCTCCCGCACCCGACCATGAAAAAAATCATCTCTCGTGTTCTCAAAGTCATTCTTGTAGTGGCGATCAGCATCGTAGCAACCCGAGCAGCAAGCTTGCACGGTCGCGTCGTCGATGCTCGTACCGGTGAACCAATTGCAAAGGTGAGAATTGTCGTCAGCGGTACTGATCTGAGTACCACGACTAACGACAACGGCGAGTTCACTTTTGACAACTTGCCGGCCGGACAGGTCGATCTTTACATCACTACGGTAACGTTTGGACTGGTGAAGAAGACCATAACAATCGCCGATTCAGGCAATCCTGTTTTCGAAATTGCACTCAATGAAAGCGCCGCAGCTTTGACGGAAACCGTCACTGTCTCCACTGGTCCGTTCGACCGCATCGAAACCAATGCGCCTTCTGAACAAACGTTGAATAAGCGTGAATTGCAGGAGTTGTCCAGCGTGTTGATAAGCGATCCGCTCCGCGCCGCACAGGCTTTGCCGGGTGTGGCGGCGAACGACGACTATCGTAGCGAATTTGCCGTGCGTGGCGCGGGCTTTGATCGGATCGGTCTTTATGTTGACGGAATTCTCACCGACAACTTTGTTCATACGATTGCGGGCGGCTATCCCGACACAGGATCGCTGTCAGTAATCAATGCGGATACGGTCGATTCGGTTTCGTTGTTGAGCAGCGCGTTTCCCGCGAGGTACGGCTACCGCAGTGGCAGCATACTCGACCTCACCACGCGCGATGGGAATCGTGTGAAAACAACAGGGCGCTTCACAGCGTCGTTGAGTGGGTTGGGAGGCGTGGTGGATGGGCCGTTTGATGGTGGCCGCGGATCTTATTTAGTCGCCGCCCGTAAAAGCTACCTTGGCTACCTGGTGCGACGTTTCAACGATCAATTTCGCAACACGAATAATCCGCCGGTGCTTAACTTTGCCGATGGTCAGGGCAAACTGATCTACGACATTACAAAGCAAGATCAGGTTGGCTTCTCATTGATCCTCGGCGATTTCAATTTCGATCGTAATCGCGACCGAAACCTGCTTGGGTTCAACCAGGTGTTCCGCGGTAACACCAGAAACCTCATGGTCAATGGCTTTTGGACCCGGACGCCCAGTCCGGATTTCTTTGTGCAGACTCGCGTATTCGGACTACGGTCTACTTTCAAAAACACCAATCGCGATACTAATAGTCTACAGGACGGCAATCGCAGCCAGTTCGGCGCGCGCGTTGACATCAGTTACCAGCGGGCTGCCAATCGCTTCGAGGGAGGCGCATATATCAGACGGCTGAGCGTTGACAGCGCAAGTAACTTTTTTGATTTCTTCAATGGCTTGCCCGTGGATTTGCTCAGTTTCGAACACAGCGGAGTGGAGCAGGGCTACTACGTTCAGGACACCTGGACCAGCGAGGCACGGGGACTGGCGTTGACCGGCGGGCTTCGAGTCGAACACAGTGGCGCTACGAGCGAAACTGTTTTAGGTCCACGTGGGTCATTCACCTGGGCCATCGATAAGACGTGGAAGCTTCGACTTGGCGCCGGCCGTTATCATCAGTTTCCGGATTTTGAACAAATGTTTGGGCGGCTGGGCAATGCTCAGTTGAAGTCTGAACACGCTACACATTTCAACGCCGGCATTGAACGTTTGTTCGGCAAGCGCACGCGGATACTCGCGGAAGTCTTCGATCGTGAAGAAAGCGGGTTGTTCTTCAGTCTTAACGAACCACGTTTGTTCCTGGGCTTTGTTACGTTCAACGAATTTCCTTTTCAGAATTCCTTGAACGGACACGCGCGTGGATTCGAATTCACAGTGCAAAGACGCAGTGCGAACAGACTGGCAGGCTGGATTTCTTACGCATACACACGTACCGAGCTCACCGACACACACGATGCGCTGGTCTTTCCGAGCGATACTGACCAGCGTCACACAGTGAATGCTTATGCGAACTATCGCTTCACTGATACCTGGAATTTGAGCAGCGAGTTGCGCTACGGCAGTGGTCAGCCGATACCGGGCTTCTTTGGTCAGGACTCACAGGGTTACTTTCTGATCCACGACCGCAATCAAACGCGAGTGCCGTTCTACAACCGCGTCGATGTGCGGCTGAGTAAAGCGTTTCTATTCAAGAAGTGGAAGATGACATTGACGGGTGAAGTGCTCAACGTCCTCAATCGCCATAACGTTCGCTACGCCGGTTTCGATTTCTTCAGTTTTAACGGCCGCGTAATCGGACAACTCGACCGGGTGCTTCCGATTGTGCCGTCGGCGGGTGTTGTGGTTGAGTTCTGACCGGCGTTATTCGCCTCGAAGGCGTAGATGCTACAATTACGCAGGCCTATGATTGTCCGCTAATAAAGTTACTGCGATTCTGTGAACTGAGACGTGAGTACACTCGCAGTGTCTTCGCAGTAACTTATCCATCCCAAACCTCATTCAATAAAACATCTCGCAGCCGTATTTTCGTTGGAGAACCATAATGAACGTTGCTGATCTGACAACCTTTGGTTGGAGTGAGTTCTTTGAAGTTAGTTTCAAGTCATACGTTGGAAAGGGCTACACGTGCGGCCGAGTCGCGTCGGAACACAAAAATTTCTTCCGCGTCTACACCCAATACGGAGAGGTGCTCGCCGAACTTTCGGGCAAGCTCCGGCACGAAGCAGTGAATCGCAGCGACTTGCCCGCCGTAGGAGACTGGGTGGTGATTAGTTCTCGACCGGAACGTGACAGAGTAATGATTCATGCAGTACTGCCGCGGAGGACCAGTTTTGCGCGCAAGATTGCCGGTTCACGCACTGAAGAACAGATTGTCGGAGCAAACATTGACACGGTATTTCTGGTTACGTCACTGAATCAGGATTTCAGCCTGCGCAGGATCGAAAGGTATCTCGTTACTGCGTGGGAGAGCGGCGCAAATCCAATCATTATTTTAAGCAAGGTGGATCTATGCGACCGGCTGTCCGATTCAATCAATGAGGTGCAAGCCATCGCGCGTGGTGTGCCTATCCACGCCATCAGTGTTGTCACCGGCTGCGGACTTCAGGATATAGCGCAGTATTTCACGCGCGGGCAGACGGTTGCACTGCTGGGTTCATCGGGCGTTGGAAAATCGACGCTGATAAATCATTTGACCGGCGTCAATCACTTGAAAGTTCAAACAGTGCGCGAGCACGATGAGCGTGGACGACATACGACAACTCATCGCGAGCTGGTTTTGTTGCCGGACGGAGGACTCGTGCTTGACACCCCAGGCATGCGTGAATTGCAACTGTGGGATAGCGACGAGAGCTTGCACTTGGTCTTTGACGATATCGAGGCGCTTGCCGGCCGTTGCTTCTTTGGTGACTGCCGTCATCAGGATGAGCCGCGGTGTGCGGTTCGTGAAGCCCTGGTAGCCGGAATGATCGACAGCGAGCGATATCAGAGCTATGAGAAATTACAGAAAGAGTTGAAATACCTCGCTCGGAGAAGAGACAAACTGACGGAGATTGTGGAAAAGAAGAAGTGGAAGAAGCTCTCGCGACTCGCAACTGAGCGTGCCCGCCTCAAGCGGCGCTAAAAACAGGCTTATTGTGCCCCGAGCTCTAACGCGACAATGTTTTTCCGGTCGCGCAAGTAAAGCCGCGTGCCGGAAAGGGAAGGGACGGTCCATGATTGGTTGCTGAGCAATTCCACTTTTGACGTCACTGTCAAACCTTCAGGCGTGGCAGTGGCAAGTATTAAATGACCATCTTCGTCGAGAATGATGAAACGGCCATCCGCAAAAAGGGATGAGGCACGAGGAAAACCGCGATGGCGCCACACAACGTTTCCCGTTTTTACGTTGACTGCGGTGAAAGGCGCCGGCCCAAAGTCGCCGCTCGATCCGTAGATGAAATCACCGACACGAACCGCGTTGGTGAAATGAATTCGCATCAGGCTATTGGCCCACAACTCTTCGACAGTCGTTTTGTCTCCCGTGCGACTGAGCTTGAGGACACGACTGCCGCCGCCGTATCCGCTCGACATGAAAAGTAAATTGTCAGGCCCCCAAACAGGCGTGCTGGTGTTTAAGCCGTGCTCGGCCGGATGAGGGTGACTCCATAGTAGGTTACCGTTGTTGGGATCGACGCCTACAATGTCGCCCCACATGAAAGCAACCAGTTGATCCTGACCATCGACGTTGATGACGATCGGAGAAGAAGTTGAATTCCTGAAATCATGCTTCTTCCAGACCACCGAACCATTTTGACGACTGAAAGCAACGAGTGAGCTGGATGGTCCGCCAACCATCATTACAATCACGTCTTTGTAAGCGATCGGACTACAGGAATAACCATTCACACGAACGGTACCCTGAAACTCACTGATCAGATCGTGTGACCACAAGAGTTTGCCGGTCTTCTTGTCGAGACAGTGCAACTTACCGGTAGCGCCGGAAGTAAAAACGAGGTTCCCGCTAACCAAAGGTGTTGCGTGTGGTCCAGGACCATTTGACATGTCGTACTCGGGCGCGAAAGGTGCGGCATAACTGTATTCCCAGACCGTTTTGCCGGTGGCAGCATCAAGAGCCACCGCGGTTTCGTTATCGCCTTTCCGGTACATGGTGAAGAGCATTCCGTGCTCGACTGCGATAGCGGAATATCCTTCGCCCAACTCTCTTTGCCACACTCGTCTTGGTCCCGTGGCAGGCCAGGTTGTCGCAAGACCTTTTGTGTCTGAAATAAAGTTGCGGTGTGGACCACCCCATTGTGCCCAATCAGAAACTTGCGCCAGCGCTGCTGTGTTTGGCATGAAGACCAACAGCGCAATCAGCACGAACATTTTGCTCATCGTAGTCACCCTACTGAACTGTAATTAGAACAAGTCAGGAAGAGGGGCTTGCCCCCGCTTTCGCAACAGCGGGGGCAAGCCCCTCTTCCTGACTTGTTCTATTCTGGTGGTTTCTTGAAGTTCGATGGATCAATTTGACCATTGATTTTGATCGTTTCGATCGTTGTTGATAAAGGAGGCAAGGGTTGACCGTCAAAGGTTGCGGTGGTCTTGAATGGCAACGACAAACCTTCAATGCTTCGATAGTCGGAATAGTTGATCGTGATCTCGCCCAGCACACCGCCCGGCCCGCGTCCTTTATATGTCTGACTAACCACGCGGCCTGTTGCCCGATCAATCCCCAGCGTTGTGGTGAACCCCGGCAATTCAACGGCGACGTCGCTATTCCCTGTTGCCCAGGCTTTGAAATCTGATCGCGTCCTCGCTCGAAGCAAAACGATCAGCTCGTGATAAAGCTCCTTATAGATTGCTGCGCGGCCCGCTTCCGGCATCGGCCTGGCCCCGTTGTTTGCTATGACGAATGAATCGGAGGGCGTGATGACCGAGACGAGAGTGAAGTTTTGTCTGACTGTTTCCTGTCGCAGCGAATCAGGAAAAGCGAAGGTCAAAATATTCCTGACCTGGTTTCCTCTCAGATCCGTCTTTTGAAAACTCACGATCTGGTCCAGTCTCGAGCCCAAAGTTTCCACCGCTTTGGCAATGAGTTCTTGTCCTCGTTTCATCATCTCCGCGGTGGGCGGTGATTTGGGTGCCGCCGGCATTTCCAGATACTTTTCTGGAGCGGCTTTGAAGAGCGTCTGGCATTCCTCTGATCCAAAAATGTAGATGCGCCCGTTGTGAACGAAATAGAGATCGGGATTTCCGGTAGTGGGTGCTCCCATGCGCGCGCACGAGCCATCCAGCTGAATCTCGTACCGCGAAGGTTCCTTTTCAAACGTTGCCTTGTTCTCCGCGTTCGCAAAGAGGTATTGAAATCTACCTCGCGTAACCTTGTACTTCATGTCTCCCTGGACCTCTTTGCCTTGCACAAGCATCACCGGGTCAAGACCTTCAAGCGGGATAACCGCTTCCTGCGCGCGCGCGATGAACGTAGAGCAACCAAGTAAGACGAGTACGACTATGAGTGACCGGAAGCTTCGAGTGGACATGGCTTTCTCCTCGAACAAACACTATCAGAAAGCATGGAGACAAGCTGCGACTCAGGTATGTAAGGTAGCCGCTGTGTGATGAATCGCTAAAAACTCGGGACGAGCCGCTTGTCTCTGGATCGGTTTTTCACGCAAAGGCGCAAAGGTTACGCGAAGACGCAAAGAAGAATATGCGACTTTGCGTGATCTTGGCGTCTTTGCGTGAAAAGTTCCTAAACGATTCGGGTTGCTACATGGCGGGCGAGGGCCATGATGGTCCAGGATGGATTGACGCCAGGCGCTGTCGGAAAGAGGCTCGAATCCGTGACGTAAACATTTGTCGTCCCAAACACACGTCCTGACGAGTCTGTTACTCCTCGCTGTACATCGATCCCGAATTGGGTGCCGCCGCTGGTGTGATCGGAATAAGAAATCAGATCGTTGTAGGTGAATTTGAGTTTTTCAATTTTCTCGACGTCGGACAGCTTTTCGATTACCGGAGGCCGCAACAACGGCAGAAAAACGCGCCGTGCTCCGACTGCCAGCAATCCTCTCGCGGCTACCGAGAAGCACCGCCGAAACGATTCAATATCGCGTTTACTCTCTTCAAAATCGAGTTGCGCGCGCCCGTCCTTCAGCACGATTCGCGACTTTGCCGGATCGTCTTTTACGGTCACTGTCAGACTCATCGTGCGGTGAAACTTTCGCATGATTTCAAAGTGCTCTTGCGGCGGCAGGTGCGAGACAAACGAAGCCAAACTCGCCGGATAAAGAATGCTCGCCAGCCACCAAAAGTGGTGCTCTTCCAGAAAGCCAAGGAAGTTGTAGATGGCCGGTACGCCGTTATAGGGAACGTACTGTCCATCGTCAATTACACCGTTCGTTGTCATTGGCTCGTCAAACAGCGCAAACACTTGTGCGTGAGGTTGCAGGTAGATCTTTTGACCAATCGACTGCCGGTTGGGAAACCCTGGACTGCGCAGGAGAACAGCGGAAGAGAAGAATGCACCGGCGGCAACAACGACTTGCCGTGCGTTGATTACTGTTGCCCTTCGACCACCGGACACTGCCACTCCGGAAGCAGTCCAACCTCCTTTGCCTTCCTGGCCCACTACTGACCTTGCCTCGCAATCAGTCAAGACGGTGAGATTTCCGGTCGCAAGAGCGAGCGGCAGAAAGCTGTTGCTCATGTTTCCCTTCAAATCGACACCACAGCCGAAATTGCAAAGCCCAACCCCGGCACACGCGCTTGTATACCTGTTAACGAGCACGAGATCGTCCGGTTTGCCGAGTGCGTGAGCCATTTCACGCACCACACTGTTTGGTCGATTCTCCAAATCTCTCGTCTGCCGTGTGATGGACATTACATCAGCGATGTGTTGATAGTGAGGTTCGAGCGTTTCAGCATTGATTTCAGCTATGCCGCTCTGCTGGCGCCACTCGTCAAAAACAAATGGTTTCGGTTTCATCGCTACCGCGCCGAAAATCATACTGCTCCCACCAAGCGCACTTCCCTGGTAAAGCACCGTGCGATAACCGCGGGTAGTTTCAACATGGCCGAACTTGTTCGACATGTCGAGCACACGAAAGTTTATTTCTTCCTGTGGAATGAAAGGTCCCTTTTCGATCAAGACAACTTTGAGACCTGCCTGGGCCAATGTCGCGGCAGCTACCGCGCCGCCTGGTCCAGAGCCAATCACGCAAGCATCATAGACCTTGGTTAACACCTGGCGGTGCTCCGCTGACTCGAGGTCGCGGGTCGCAATGATATGGCGCCGAAGCTCGCTGGTCAGCTTTCTGATCACGCTTTTACCTCCGCGTCATCAATCAGCTTTAGCGCTCGTTCATCCGCCCAGAACGCGATGAGGCAGAGTGACGAAAGTGTGCGGCTCATCTTACGCACGAGCATGAATCGCGAACCGCGGGCATTGAGCGCAACTTTTTCTCCGCCGTACAAAATTGAGGCCCGTTGCGACCAGGCAAGAAACCGGGTGACCTTTTGACGATGATCGGCGCTGCCATTGCGAAGCAGATAGTCGATGTTTTGACCTACGTTTATGCCGGTGCTTTGTAGTGCCGCAGCGGGAATGAGAGTGGCGGCGACAGCATCGATAAACCGCCGGTCGTCGTTGCCTAATGAGCTCTTCGATGCAACCGCGATTAGTAATGCGGCGCCGATAAAAGTACGCCGGCTTAACTGCGTTTCAAAAGCGGTGATTTCCTGAAGAATATGTTCCAGTGGTTCCATGGTTGATCATGAAGGGGAATGTCCGCCGCAACAAAATCCTTACTATCGTCAGAAAACATCGTCACGAGTCAGAATCAATGTTGGATACAGTCAGTACCACCTGCGATAGCGGGTGGGTAAACCCATAAGGTTTCAAATCAATAGAAAATCCGCACTCCGATCATCGACCCACCCGCTATCGCAGGTGGTACTGACTGTATCCAACGAAAGTCTGAGTTTAAGGCAAAGCCGCTCGCTGCCAAGCCCTGGGACCAGCTTCGATGGAAGGCGAGCGAGTGAAGATACTCTCATCGTACGGCGCGTTGATTTGAAAGTTAATCTTTCCTTTTTCCTGGCGGCCAGGCATTTGAATACCGTTGACCGTCACATAGTTCGAGAAGTCAAACATAAACGTCGCGCGCTTGCTGTCATTATAAAAGACTGTGACGCGCGCAGGTAGATGCGTCTTGCGGTCCAGAAAATAATCAACTCGTTTATTCTCAAAACGCGTATGCAGCACATCAAATTGCTTTAGGCCGATATTGTCTTTCGTCACACTCGTCGGAACAGGCTTCACCCATCTTGTTTCCATCAGGTACAAGTATTGTACTTGCGTAATGCCCTCGTCGGCAGGCGATGTTTTTTGTTTCGCCGGGCCACATATCGGCGACGAACTGCCTGCGTATAGTGTGCAGCGGCGATTTTGTTCGACGTCGAGCCAGCCGGTAGTCAGGCCAAACGGCGGTGGCAGCCCATCATCCCAACTCCACGACTTGTTGGGGAAGACGTAGAGTCGCTCAACATCTCCGCGATGTACTACAAAGCCAAGGAAATTCCGGACGGTTTCACGGTACGAAATCACCAGGTTAGTCACTTGATGGAGTTGCTCACGCCCGCCTTTAGCAGCAATGGCCTGCTCCCATAGGAGCTTCGCTTGTCCCGAGTTTTCAGCCTCCTGCGCTTCATTAGCAGCGGCTGGAAAGGGCAGGAAGAGAATCAGGAATAAGATTACTTTCATGCGTGAAGACCAAACAGCAATGATCATGCCACGGGAGTGTTGCGTGACAGTCTCTGCGTCGCGTGCTATGCATAGACACATGTCGCAGCTCTGGCATGTAGACGATCAGACAGCACGGCTCGCGGAGCTTACCAGCCACGATCGCGAACTGAAGGAAGCTCCGTTGCGTCGCGACGTGCGTTCGCTTGGTCGTCTGCTTGGCGAAGTATTGAAGGAGCAGGTTGGCGACAACTTGTTCTCAGCGGTTGAAGAGTTGCGCCTGTTGTTGATTGAACATCGGGAGTTGCACGCGCAGCCAGGGCGCGACATTGAGAACGTGCAACGTCTGCTTACGCGCGCGGAGGAAATTGTCAGTCGTTTGGATGTGGCTGAAGCACATCAGATGGCGAAAGCGTTTGCGATCTATTTCGAACTGACAAACCTCGCTGAAACCAATCATCGCAAACGTCGTCGCCGTGCTGCCCAGACCTCGCCCGAGCTGTTGGCCCAACCAGGATCGTTTCTCGGAACTCTGCGCCGGATGCGTGATGCTAGTGTCACTAAACAACAAGCGCTCGACTGGCTCGCGCAGATTGAAGTCGTACTTGTATTCACTGCTCATCCCACCGAAGTTGCACGTCGAACCGTGTTATTCAAACGACAACGCATCGCCGCCGAACTCGAACAGTTGGATCGACTGCCACTCACCGAGAGAGAGTCAGAACAACACGAGCAGGCGATCATTGCGGAGATAACCGCACTGTGGCAGACCGATGAAGTGCGTCGCCGCCAGCCGAGTGTTCGCGACGAGATCAGGATGGGGCTTGATTACTATCCGAGCGTTTTGTTTGAGACCTTGCCGGCGTTGTATGACGAGTTGGCTGACGATTTCCGTGACGCGTATGGTGAACAGTTACCGGCGAACGCGTTGCCGCGAGTTTTACGATTCGGTTCGTGGATTGGCGGCGATCGTGATGGCAATCCTTTGGTCACACCCGCATGTACGCGCGATGCATTGCAGATAGCTCGCGAAACGATTCTCGACTACTACATCGAGCGAGTGAACGATCTGATCTGGCAACTCAGCCCTTCGACGTATCAGGTTCCAGTTTCTAATCAACTCGAAACAGCACTCAACACTTATGCGACGAGTGTATCGGCGCCTGACCTCAATCCGAAGAGACATCCGCCACACGAGGTCTACAGGCGTTTTCTGGATTACGTGTTGGCTCGCCTGGTCCGGGCGCGAGACGAGCCCAACAACGGGAATGCGTACAAGAACGCCGCTGAGTTTCGAGAAGATCTGAGCCTCGCGCGTCAGAGTCTTTCTGCAAATGGCGGCGAACGTATCGCGCGGTCTTTGTTCGATCCGCTGCTGCGTCAGGTAGATACTTTTGGTTTCCACTTACACACCCTCGATGTTCGTGAGCATGCGAGTGTTCACAAACGTGCGTTGCTCGAGTTTGCAAACGTTGCGGAGAATGCTCTTGCGCCTGCGCCATCGAACGAGACTGTAAAACTGCTCGACTCGCTGAGAATGATCAGCGACTTGAAGCGCGACTATCCGCCCGAGGCAATTCGTAGTTACGTCATTAGCGGAGCAGAGTCGATCTCCGACGTCACGGCCCTCGTGTCGTTGGCGGAATTGAGCGGGGTGCAGGTGGCGTCTACAAATGGATCCGATCCGGGTGTGATGCCGGTGCCGCTTTTTGAATCGATTGAGGATCTGCGTAACTGCCCGACAATCTGCCGGAGTTTATGGACCAGCCCCGACTACGCTCGTTTGCTCGACTCGTGGGGGCGCCGACAGGAGGTGATGCTTGGCTACTCCGATTCGAACAAGGATGGCGGGATGCTCACCAGCACCTGGGAGATATTCAAGGCCCATCGCGCGCTGCATCGAGTCGCTGCCGAATGCGACGTAAAACTCACGTTGTTTCACGGCCGAGGCGGAACGGTCGGGCGCGGTGGTGGTCCAACTCATCACGCGATAATTGCGCAACCGCAGGGCGCCTTCAACGGCCACATGAAGATCACCGAGCAAGGCGAAGTAATGAATTGGAAATACTCGGATCGCGTACTCGCCGAAAGAAATCTCGAGTTGATGATTGCGGCCTCGCTGGAGGCCTTATCCCGTCCGTCGGATGTTGAAGACCTGGACGAGGAAGGCGAAGAGGCCCTCGAGAAAATGTCTCACGAGGCTTTTGAGTTCTACCGGGAAAAGATCGCGGAGAACGAAGCGGTACTAACTTACTTCGAGCAGGCGACTCCAGTCAGGGAACTGGAACACGTGCGGATCGGTTCCCGGCCCACGCGACGGAGTGCGGGAGGTGGTCTAGGTAATCTCCGCGCAATCCCGTGGGTGTTTGGTTGGATGCAGAGTCGTCACGTCGTGCCGGCGTGGTTTGGGGTTGGCTTTGCGTTGGAACGTTTCTCGAATGTGGAGTTGTTGGAAAAGTTGATGCGGCAGTTTCCACTCTTTACTGAACTAATCGCGAATGTTGAGCTGGGCCTGGCGAAAGCTGACCTGTCGATTGCGCGTTTGTATGCAGGGCTGGTTTCTGATGCCACCCTGAGAGAGCAAGTGTTTAGCATGTTGTTCGAGGAGTTTGAGCGGACCAAGGCAGTAGTGCTGCGTTTGACCGGACAGACAACGTTACTCGAGAAGAACCCGGTGTTGGCGCGTTCGATTCGCTTGCGCAATCCGTACGTCGATCCGTTGAGTTTGATTCAGGTTGAGTTGCTGCGACGGAAACGCAGCGGTGAGGACACCGACAATCTGAACTACGCGCTTGCGGCAACGATCAATGGTATTGCCGCGGGATTAAGGAACACCGGATAAATTTGATTCGATAGCTAGAACAAGTCAGGAAGAGGGGCTTGCCCCCGCTCTGCCGAGTCCTCGATCAGCGGGGGCAAGCCCCTCTTCCTGACTTGTTCTAATCAATCATCTAAATTCCCTACAAATCAATTCGCGCAGGCGACTTTATTGATTCGCCAACCGGAAGCTGTTTTGATCAGTGTCAGATTGATCTGGATCTTGTCCGTGGCTCCAGATGGTAAGGTCACTGTTTCAGTGGCACTGCTGTTTTTGATCTGCGGCGTGCTCACGCTGAAGTTCTTTTCCCAACCCTGGTCCCAATCCTGTGCGCAGATAAATATGTCGGCGTCCATGCGCCGGATCAGTCGCGGCGCGTTGGCGTAAAGCTGCGGCGTCAGATACTTCAACGCAGTCGTTTTCTGTTTAAGTGGCTGGACATTTTCGCGGCTGAGCTGATGCAAATACCAGGAATAAAAACCGCGCGCCACTTCTTCGGGCGTTGCGAGTTGTTGCGCTCGTGCCGGCATCAAAAGAACGATCACACCGGCTATCACAAATAGGACGTTGATTGGCTTGACCATAGTTCTCCTTTTTTATCACAGTAGGACGATGCGCGTTAACGCATTGACTATAATCATACTGCTGTTCCTTTGTGCGACCGTTCACGGGCAGCAGCCTTCACCAAGCCCGACTCCGGAACGTACCGGGCGTTCTTATTCCACGGCGGAGTTATCGAAAACTCCGCCGCCACCAGGACCACAAGCGCGTTCACCACTGACGTTCAACGACGTGACCGCGCAGTCGCGCGTCAACTTTATTCACGCTGCTTCTAAAACGCCATCGAAGTACTTACTCGAAACAATGGGTGGCGGCGTCGCTATCTTCGACTTCGATAACGACGGTCACATGGATCTTTTCTTCACTAACGGCGCGGTCCTGAAAGATGCGATGGCGAAAGACGATGCTCCTGACAAGACACAGCCGAAGTATTGGAATCGTCTTTATCAACAAAAGCCCGACGGAACTTTCACAGACGTTACCGAGCGCGCCGGTCTCAAAGGCGCCGGTTACAGCATGGGCGTTGCAGCCGCGGACTACGACAACGATGGCTTCGTCGATCTGTTTGTCACCGGCTACAAATCAGATCGCCTCTATCGCAATAATGGCGACGGTACTTTCAGAGACGTCACCCTCAAGCTTCCCTATGTCGCCGCGGGCTGGTCCACCAGTGCCGGTTGGTTCGACTACGATCACGACGGCCGCCTTGATCTGTTCGTCGCACGTTACATGGATTGGGACTTTGAAAGCGGCTCGATGTTTTGCGGTGGTCCAACCTCTGTCCTGCGCGCGTACTGCCATCCTGACAATTTCAAAGGCGCGACCAGTATTCTCTATCATCAACGCGCGGATAGATCGTTCGAAGACGTGAGTAGAATTTCGGGCATCGCTGATCAGTTGGGCAAAGGTCTTGGCGTTGCCTTCGCCGATTTCGATAACGATGGCTGGACAGACGTCTTCGTAGCGAACGATAGTGTGCGTCAATCGCTGTACCGGAACAAAGGCGACGGCACGTTTGAAGATATCGCGGTCATTTCCGGCGCCGCTTATGACGAAGACGGAAAAACTTTCGCGGGCATGGGTGTCGATTGCGCTGATTACGACAACGATGGCTACGTAGACGTCTTTATCACAACTCTCTCGAACGAGAGGTATGCACTTTATCGAAACAACGGCGACCTGAGTTTTACTTATGCGACAAACACGTCGGCAGTCGGACAGATCACGCTGCTCAACTCCGGTTGGGGCGCGCGTTTTGTTGACGTAGACAACGACGGGCTGCGCGATCTGTTCGTGGCTCAGAGTCACGTGCTCGACACGATCGAGAGATCGACTGCTTACCTGAAATACAAACAGCCGCCTCTGCTCATGCGAAACACGGGTAAGGGGTTCGTGAATATTTCGGCGACCGCGGGCGCCGCGTTCAACGCGCAGCTTGCGGCACGCGGTGTGGCGGTTGGTGATCTGAACAATGATGGCCAACTCGATGCAGTTGTGGCTGTGCTCGATGCTGCGCCGTTGATCCTTCGCAACAACGGAACAACGAATCACTGGCTTGGCGTGACGCTCGTTGGAAGTAAGTCGAATCGAAGCGGGATTGGAACCCGTATAACGGTCACGAGCGTGACGGGTCAGAAGCAGATCTTCGATG
>Ga0068859_100001997_pt1 | contig 20834 bp, 19 predicted proteins | sample KBSSwiS22_FD_66585 | JGI IMG/M metagenome (GOLD analysis project Ga0068859, IMG submission 66585) | Switchgrass rhizosphere microbial communities from Kellogg Biological Station, Michigan, USA - KBS Switchgrass S2-2 | ecosystem: Host-associated > Plants > Roots > Rhizosphere > Soil ...
ATTGCACCTCGAAGCACAGCGGCCAGACCTTGTCCGGCGGATTCACATGCAGGAACACACCGCTGTTGCCCGCGCCTTCCGGGAAGCGCCATTCCACGTGCAGCTGGTAGTCGCGATAATTTTTCAACGTGCGCGCGTAGCCGTTCGGCTTGCCCAGACAATGGATGACGCCATTGGTGATCGACCAGATGGATTCGGCGGGCGCATTGGTGCCCTTGGTGGCGAACGTCCAGCCGGAAAAACTGTTGCCGTCGAACAATGCAACCTTGGCCGCCGGGACGATCGCGTCGGTCGGTTGGGCCATCGCAGAAAAGGAAAAAGCCGCCACAGCGGAGAGCAACCATAAAGATTTCATCGCCGCAGCTTGGCCTCAGGCCGATGAAACCGCAAGCGCAAGCGCCCATTCGACTTTGCAAAGGTATGTGATGAATCGGCACAAAGCGGCGGCCCCGCCCCTTTTGACAGACGCTTGCCGCTTACTTAATTTTTTTGCATGCTCGGACCATGAATTCCCGACGTTTCGCCTTCGCTTGCGCGTTGTTCCTGGTCCCTGTTTTCACTGTCTCCGCCCAGATGGTCTCGACGGAAAAATTTGCCGCTGATGCCGGCGCGTTCCTGCAAAAGGAGATCGCCGCGCACGTTGCCGCCGTGACCAATGTGGATCCGCCGCAGGCGATCGTGCTGGGCGTGCCGACGAAGGGCGATTTCACCTGGGGCTCGTTCATGCGGGCGCTGGCGGCCTGTTCGGGTGGACAGACCAACATCGCCGACCGCGACGTCGCCCGGTTCCTCGGCCAGCTTGGCCTGATCGAATCGCGCCAGGGCGGCAAGACGTTTTCCCAGCTCGGCAGCGCGCTCACCCTGCGCCATTTCGGGATGGACCTCAACACCAATGCCCTCTGGCAAAGCCTCTCGCCGTCCGAACAAAAGGAATGGCGCGCCTTGCTCGACCCGGGCCGCTTCTACGATTTCAACACGCATCACGTCATCGGCCTGCCGGAGAATTACATGGGCGTCGCCGCGCGGATCATCACCATGGACGTCCAGTTCGGACTCGTGACCAACACCGGCGTTGCCGACGAGATCCTGGAACGCGCCGCCGGCCAGTTCCTGCACGGCGCGCTCTACACGGACGACAACATGCCCACCGGCCGGTACGACCGTTACTCGCAGGAATACGCCCGGTTCGTCTATGAAGCGGCCGGGAACCTGGGCCGCAAAGACATCCAGGCGGCGGTGACGCCGTCGCTGATGGCGACGATGCGCACGTGGTGGGCGGTGGTGGACCAGGACGGCTACAGCTTCACCTGGGGCCGGACCATCGGCGACAACAGTTACATGGACACGATCGACATCATCGGGTTCCTGGCCGACCACCCGGAATTCCGTCCGGCGCCGTTGTCCGACCTGAGCAGCGTCTATTACGCCGCGTGGAATTGCATCCTGCAGGACTACGAATCTGACCGGCACCTGCTGAACATGTTCCGGTTCGGACGCGGCAGTTATCATTATGTGACGGTGGAACGCCAATGGCAGCAGACCACGGGCTTCTTCTACAAGAGCGGCGAATCGCTGGAAAAATTGAAGGCCGCCTGGCAGCGCGAGCACCTTGGCCAATTCCCGGCCCGCCCGAAACTGCCGGACGTCGCGCGTTTCGACTTCTTTCGCGCCGGGGACCGGCAGGCGGGCGCGTGGCTGGTGCGCACGCCGCAATTCCATTTCACCGTTCCGTTCACGAGCGGCGGCGGGTCCGGGTTCCGCGCGGGCCTGGCGGATTATCAGCCGGCGCCGCACGGATTGCCGGGATTCGCCGCGCCGGTGGAACAGGTCGTGCCGGTGCTGACGCCGTTCCTCGAACTGGCCGACGGCCGGACGATTGCGCCCTGCGACGGCGCCGACCAGTTGGTCCCCGACCAGGACGGCCGCGGCGTGACGGCGCTCTGGCATCGGTTCGCCAACGTGGATGTGAAATCGTTTTACACGAACATCGACCTGCCGTTCGGTGAACCGGAAAAATTCGTCGACGCCGGCCTGGCCAGCAAAGTCGTGTGGCGCCTCGACGGCGACACCATCGTCCGGACGGAAACGATCTCGGCCGCGGCGCCGACGGTCATCCGTCATCTGCTGGTGACATTCCCGTCCACGGGCACGAACGTGGCGACGCAGTTCGCGCGCGGGCGGCGGGTGGACACGTTCACCGGCGCGGATGCGACGCTGGAAGTCACCGTGACGAGCAAGGGCGCGACGCTGGAGGGATCGATCGAGGCGACGGCCAATTCAGCGATGGGCAAGGGCACGCGCCGTCCGATCCCGTTGATCCTGTATCTGGAGGCACACGACCTGAAATTGAGTCCGCGCAAGCCGTTCGAGTGGACGGTGCGGATACGGACCGTGACGAAATGATTTCAACTTCGATACCTTTCGATAAAATCTCGACAAACCGTAGTCACAGGCATAGAACCAGTTTATCAGGAGTCCCCAAACTGCGACGATATGAAACGATTGTTGCTCTTCATCTTAACCGATGTCGCCATTGTCGCGCATGGACAAGGTGCAACAAATGCTCCGATGAGCCCGGAAATAAATGCCACAAATTTTCCAGCAGAAAAATGTGAAGCGCTTTATACCAATTGGCTTATGGCGGTAGCAACAGGCCCCGGTGATGGTGATGGCCTTACATCGTGGAGTCCATATACGCCGCTGGCGCAGGCATGGCGGGAAATTTATTCCAATAGAATGGCCATGGCTTATTTCATGTGTGAGAAAGTGGCGAACACGCGATATACAAACGCAGATGCGATTGCTCCTTGGGGCCGTCTTTACGAGGATGTTCATTTATTGTACGCCGTGACTGGAATTCGTTTTTCCTCCGATTACATGGTGGAGGCGGCCCGCTTTGCGAAAGAATGGCGCGCGGGGATTTACAAAAACCCAGGCGAAGAGGTCAAACAACTTTGCGAAGAACGACTTTCAAAGGAAAATATTCCCTTGGTCCGTGCGGGGGATTTTGATCTGACCGCGATTTGTCACTACGGGATCTTTGGCGCACCTGAATTGATCCGACAGATCAAACAGCACAATTCAAAGCATGCTTTTGCCGCCTATTTGCTGGTCACCGCAGGAAGAAGGGAGGCAAGCGACTATTCCGACTATTTATATCGCAACGATGAGGTGTTCATCACTGCAGAGGATAAAATCGCCTACATCAAAAACCGGTTTGAAGAAATGAAAAAAGAGCGTGAGGGCGTGGATTCTGACGTGATGGGAAAAATCTCGGCAGCTCTTGACGATTCAGTGCCGATTACTGCGCCCAAACCAAAAACAATTGTCATCGATTCTTCGACCGAATTTCTCAAAACCATCACTGATACGAACACCGGACAATATGCCGTGGTAAATCAGGCGCGCGACACGGTTACTTTGAAAGATGGCAGCAACAAAATTATTTGGTCAACGAACGTCATTAAGGGGATTGAGGAAATTGGTGACGAACATTGGGATCCCATCCGGGAAATGCGAGTAAGCAGAAATGGGGACACTCTTTTCCTTCTCCTCACTGAAGGGCACGGGAAATCGGCTTCGATCAATATCTCGACCGGCGATCTTCGATATTCCAATAGAAAAACCATTTTGCAGGAGTCGGGAACGACCATCATCGATCCTGCGACTGGACAATACACGGTGGTTTATTCGAATGCTGTTTCAAAAAAGGGTCAGAGATGACTATTGATGTATTTTACATTGGATCAGCCTTGCATCGGTTTTGCGGACCACCAAATGGAGCGTCATTTCCCTGCTGGCGATGACTTCAACAGGGCCCAGCGGAGGCAGAGTTGGGGGGCGACCTCGGTCAGGCTGTGGAAACCGACGGGCTTGGTGATGTAGGCGTCGGCGCCGAGGCGCCGGGTCTCCGTCGCATCGCCGTCATCTTCCGAGATCGTGAGCACGACGACGGGGATGGATTGGGTGCGCGGGTCGCCTTTGACCCGGCGCAATACTTCCAAGCCGTCGATCTTCGGCAGTTTCAGGTCCAGCAGGATGAGTTGCGGCCGGTCGTCGGGCCGGCGATGCGAAAATTTTCCTTTGCAGAACAGGAAGTCGAGGGCTTCTTCGCCGTCACGCGCGACAAAGATGCGGTTGAAAAAGCCGGCGCTCTTGAGTGCTTCCATCGTCAGCTCGACGTCTTTGACTTCGTCCTCGACGAACAGGATCTCGACCAGTTCATCGGGCTGGAGCCCTTCGTCGGCCGGGACGCCGCCGGCATGGGAGAACAGGGCGGGGATGGAGACCTCGAGCGCGAGCGCGAGGCGTTTGATGCTTTCGAGCGAGACGTTGCGCGCGCCGCGTTCGATGTCGGAGACATAGGTGCGGTGGAGGCCGGCGCGTTCAGCGAGCTTTTCCTGGGAGATGGCCATACGATTCCGCCAGGAGCGGACGGAGATCCCGAACAATTTTTTTACATCTTCTTTTTGCACAGGGATTTTTGATTATTTACCGCTGCATCTTACCAGTGCCTGCAACAGACTATGAGTGACTTTAATGCTTCGAGACCCCCGCCCGATAGGGGGTGTTCACCGTATATGGCCCGGCCCGGCCTTTTAGAATTCCTAAGCCCTAAATCCTAATGACTAAGGAATTCCCAAATGATTTGAATGTCGAATCATAGGCTTTCGGTTTGCTCATGGGTGCTTCGTCATTCTTTTAGTCATTATGGTTTAGACATTAGTCATTTCCGCCGGGCAGCTGTCTTCCACCGGACGGCGGAAGACAGTTGCCCGGCGGATTGTTCTCCGGCAAATTCTTCGGAATGGCTGATGCCGGCAGGTCATTGAGTTCATTGCGATTCAACCGCTTCGACGTGGTGCGGTTGGTGATCGTGATCGGTCTTTCGCTGGCCATGCACCTCGTCGCCTACGGCGGGTATCAATTCGGCAAGGACCTGCACCTGTTTTCCTGGTTGCGCTGGCTGTCGCAATTGCGGCCGGCGCCGGTGGTTGTCCCGCACCAGGACCAGTCTTTGGAATTTGCCATGGACCGGGAATCGCCGGTCGCGCCGGAACGCGCCAAGCGGTATGGCCCGAAGAATTCGGTCGCGGCCGATCCCACGCACGGCGACCAGAACGACGCGAAGATCGACGGCAAGCAGACGGAGGTCGCGAAGACGGAGACCACGGCGCGGACCGATCCGAACCAGTTGCAACCGCAGGCGTTGCCGCAGGCCGCGCATCCGCTGGTCGCGCCGGGCGATCTCGCCCTGGGCAAAGCGCAGGAGCCGCAGCAACAGGTCCATCCACAAAAATTGTCGCAGGTGAAGCCGGCCAGCCTGCCGGGGCTGAAGATGTTGCAGCCCGGCGGCGCCAAACGGCCGTCACTGGTGCCGTCGCTCGACGTGAAGGCGTCGCCGTACGGTGTCTACGACCAGAAGTTCATCGAAGCGGTCACGCAACGCTGGTACGATCAACTGGACAGCCAGCAGTTCGCGCTGGATCGCCAGGGCAAAGTCGTGTTGCGGTTCCATCTCAATTACGACGGATCGATCTCGGACATGACCGTGTTGCAGAACACCGTCGGCGAATTGCTGGGCCACGTCTGCGAGAACGCGGTGCATGATCCGTCGCCGTTCGAAGCGTGGCCGTCGGAGATGCGGCGTCTGGTGGGCGGCACGTATCGCGAGATCACTTTCACCTTTTACTATTATTGAAAAATTATGGACCTGGTCGTCTACATCCTGTTGGGACTCACATCGGTCGTCGGGCTGGCCTTCATCGTCGAGCGCGGCTTTTCACTGCGCTGGAACAAAGTCGTCCCGCGCCAGATCGCGGAGGTGCTGGAGCATTGCCGGAGCCAGGCCGACGTCAAAGCGTTGCGCCAGGCGTGCGAACGCCGGCCTTCGCCGCTCGGGCGGCTGCTGTTGCTGGCCTCCGACCGGTTGGGCTGGCCGAAGGAGGACAACGTGGACACGCTGCAGACGGCGGCGCGTCATGAGATCGTCCGGCTCGAACGCGGCCTCGTCGTCCTGGAGATCATCGTCGGCATCGCGCCCCTGCTGGGCCTGGTCGGGACGATCGCCGGCATGATGACGCTGTTCGGCAACATCGGCGCGGAAGGATTGAGCGACGCCAAACGGCTGGCCCAGGGCATCGCGCTGATCCTCAACGCCACCCTCATCGGCCTGCTCATCGCCATCCCGTCGCTCATCGCCTGGAGCTATTTCAGCAAAAAAGTCGAAGTGCTCGCGGTGGAGATGGAAGCGTTGTGCGACGATTTCATCCGCCGGATGTATTCCGCCTCGCCGCTCCCGGCCATCCCGGCAGCTTCCACAACGAAGAGCGCGGCACCGTCCCCGGCCAAACCGGCGGCCGCGGCGTCATCGACCACGGCGCCGGCGGGTCCGAAAACCCCGGACGTGAAACCCCAGGCCCCGGACGCCAAATAGCCATGCGCTTCTACGTCCGCAAACGCCGCACCACGCCCGCGGTCATCATCGTCGCCCTGATCGACGTGTTGATCGTGCTGGTGATCTTTTTGCTGGTGACGACGACCTTCAAGCAGCGGGCGGCGTTGAAGCTGACGCTGCCGCAGTCATCGCAGGCGAAGAACGCGGGGGCGAACGAGAACCCGCCGTTCATCGTGAGCATCGACACCAACGGCGTTTATTTCATCGAGAAACTGCCCGTGACGTTCGAGCAATTGCAACAGCGGTTGAAGAACGAGGTCCAGAAGAACCCGGAGATGGCCTTGCAGATCGACGCTGACGAACGGGCGCCCTGGGGCCGGGTGGTGAAGGTCCACGACGCGGCCACGGCGGCGAACGTGAAGGTGTTGAAAGCCTCGGCGCGGGAACAGGGGAAACCGTGATTTTCGGCTTTTGAGTTGGGGCCGGGGACTTTAGCCTTCGCGCGTGTCGCAGATGCTTAAATCGTCGGGCGCGATGGCGGCGGCCACGCTGACCAGCCGCGTGCTCGGCATGGTGCGGGAGATGGTCTACGCCAACTTCCTGGGCGTGGGCAAAGTGATGGACGCCTTCCTGCTGGCTTTCCAGATCCCCAACCTGTTCCGGCGCCTGCTCGGCGAAGGCGCGCTGACCGCGGCGTTCATCCCCATCTTCAAGGAAAAGGAAAAGACCGAGGGCGAAAAAGAGATGTGGCGCGCCGCCAACGCGATCATATCGGGTTTGATCGTGGTGGCGGCGGTCATCATCGGGCTGGTCCTCATCGGCATCACGATCGCGCTGCAGGCGCATTCCTTCGATGAAAAAACGAGCCTGATGCTGCGGCTGTTGCGGGTGATGTTCCCGTACATGCTGTTCGTCTGCCTGGCGGCGGCGTTCATGGGGATGCTGAATGCGCGCGGGCATTTTTTCATCCCGGCGATCGGCGCGGCGATGTTGAACGTGGTGATGATCGCGTCGGTGCTGTTCCTGGCGCCGCACATGGGCCGTCACCAGGAGCAACAGATCTTCGCGCTGGCGATCGGCGTGCTGGCGGCGGGCGTGGCGCAGGCGGCGTTCCAGCTGCCGACGTTGTATCGCGACGGGTTCCGGTTCCGCTGGATCCCGCCCGGCCGCGACGAGACCGTGCGGCGGGTGATCATCAAGATGATCCCGGCGACGATCGGGGTGGCGGCCTTCCAGATCAACGTGACGCTGGTGCAATGCCTGGCATTCTGGATCGGCGACGGCGTCGTATCGTCATTCGGCTACGCGGTGCGGTTGATGGAATTGCCGCAGGGCATGTTCGGCATCTCGCTGTCGACCTACCTGTTGCCGACGCTGTCCGGGCTGGCGGTGGAAAAGAAATATCCTGAATTCCGCGCGATGTTGCGCAACGGCCTGAGCACGCTGGTTTTCCTGAACCTGTTGGCGTCCGTGTTGTTGCTCGTGCTGGCGGTGCCGATCGTCCGGCTGCTGTTCGAGCACGGGAAATTCGACGCGTACGCCACGCGCGATGCTTCGTTCGCCCTGATGTGCCTGGCGCCGGGGCTGGTCTGTTTTTCGATGGTCAACATTTTGGCCCGCGCGTTCTATGCGTTGGGTGACACGAAAACGCCGATGAAGATCAGCCTGGTGTGCCTGGCGCTCAATCTCGTCCTGGCGGTGGTGCTGGTGTGGCCGCTGCGACAGGGCGGCCTGGGCCTGGCCAATACGGTGACGTCGGCCTGCAACCTCTGGCTGCTCCTGTTCGCGTTGCGGAAAAAGCTGGGCCGGCTGGAGATGGAACCGTTGCGGCGGACGATGTGGCTGGCCGGGTTTGCCGCGCTGTTCGCGGGGGCGATGGCTTACTTCTGGCTGCGGATCTGGCAGATCAAGTTCGGCCACGCGACGGTGGCGCTCCGGCTGGGGGAAGTCTTCGTCCCGGCCGGCGTCGCCGGGCTCGCTTACTGGCTGACCGCGATCATCTTCAAGGTCCCCGCCGCCGCCGAGATCAACGAGCTGATCCTCCGCAAATTCAAACGGTAGCGGTCAGGCCGGCACGATCGCCGTCCAGGCGTGCGCGCCGAACCGGGATCGGAACTTTTCCAACAATGTTTCCGCCCGGGCGATGCTGTCGGCGATGGCAAACGTGGTCGAGCCGCTGCCGGACATGAGGCTGGCGAGGGCGCCATCGGCGCGCAACGTTTCCTGGAACAACCGGAGGACGGGAAATTTTTCCAGCGCGGGCGCTTCCAACGAATTGTAAAGATCACCGGCGATGGCGGGCCAGTCGTCGGCCTGGAGCCGGGCGACGAGGGCGTCGGCGCGCCCGGGTTTTCCGTTCAGCGCGACGGGGAAGCGCGCGAGGTTCTGGTAAGCCCAGGGCGTGGCGATGCCGAAGCCGGGGTGGATGAGGACGAAGACCTTGCCCTGGAGGGCGGGGAAATGGTCGAGCGACCGGACCTGCTCGCCGCGGCCGGTGGCGAGGGCGGGTTTGGATTGCAGGAAAAAGTTGATGTCGGACCCGAGGGAGGCGGCGAGGCCATCGAGCGACGCCAGCGGATGGCCGAACAGTTCGTTGAGGGCGAGCAGGGTGGTGGCGGCGTTGCCGCTGCCGCCGCCGAGGCCGGCCGCGAGGGGGATCTTTTTTTCGAGATGGATGCGGACGCCGTCGCGGACCCCGGCCGCGGCCAGGAATTTTTCCGCGGCGCGATAGACCAGGTTTTTGGAATCGACGGGCAACGACGGGGCGCTGCAGGAGAGCTGGATGCCGTGGCCGGCGCGTTCGAACGTGAGCCGGTCGCAGAAGTTCACCGGCTGGAAGAGGGTCTCGAGTTCATGGAACCCGTCGCTGCGTTTGCCGAGGATGTTCAGCAGCAGGTTGACCTTGCAGGGCGATTGCTTCTCGAGCGACACGGTGGATCGTTAAAATGTCAAAGCGTTGAAACGGGAACGCTTCAACGCTTTAACGATTAAACTATTTGGCGGATCAAATCAATTATCGAACACGCGGAAGCGGCTGCCGGGGATGAACGGCGCGACGTCGCCGCCGCTGAAGCCCGTGTAGGTGTCGGTGTCGAACAATCCGCTGGAGATGCGGCCGGGATGATAGCTTTCGGGGCCGACGGGTTCCGGGGTGATGTACTTGGTCAGGACCGGGTGATATGGCGGGATGGGGGCGGTGACCATCTCATAGATGCCGACGCCCGTGCGGGTCAGCGAGCGGTTGAGTCCGCGCATCATGCCGGTGGTATAACCGACGCTCGGCGATTCGAAGACGGAGGTCTGTTCGACGGAGCGGCGCATGTCGCCCATGCGGACGATCTCCCAGGTGTTGCGCATGCCGCGGCCGAATTTTTCCTCGGTGTTATTGAGGCCGGTCTGGAAATTATTATCACTGGCGCAACCGGAGGTGAACAGGGCGGCCAAAGCGGCCAGGGCAAGCAGAGACGTGACGTTTCGCATACGGATATAAGTTTGATTTGAGCCTACGCGGAAATCGGACTTTGTAAAGCGCGTTTTGGCTGAGGGTGGGGTGGTAGGGCGTCGCGTTTGTGTAGCCACATCCGGCAAACACCGTCACGCGATTTTTCATGAGGCTGAATGCGATTCTCCCTCTCCCTGGGGAGAGGGCCGGGGTGAGGGAGATCGGGGCTATCTTTTTGAAAAACAGTTACACTTTTAATTAAACCGGCCTAGCGATGCCATGCATGCAGCCGGAGCCAGGGCCAGGCCAGGCGCCAGAAGGCCACGCCGGCGACGACGAACAGCAGCACCACCAGGAACAGCCGGCGCCGGGCCATGGCGCGGTCGGGCTGTTCCCAATACCAGGCGACCCAGACGGTGATTTCGTAGAGCAATTGCAGCGGGACGAACATGATCAACTGGGTGATCGGCTCAGGCGTCGTCAGGACGGCGCCCAGGATCAGGTTGATGACGATCATGTAACGCCGGGCTTTGGCGAGGGTCGGGTAGCTGACGGCGCCGATCTTCACGAGGGTCAGGATGACCACGGGCAGTTCGAAGCCGAGCCCCATGCCGAGCATGAACTTGCAGACGAAGCTGATGTAATCCTCCGCGCGCCATTGGAACGCGCCGAAGCCCAGCCAGTTGGAATAGACCTGGGCCGCCGCGAGCGCCACCGGCATCAGGATGAAATAACAGAACGAGATGCCGATGAGGAACAGGCTCCCGCCGAAGAGCAACCCGCGGTAGACATATTTGCGTTCTTTGAATTTCAACGCCGGGAAGACGAACGAAGCGATGAAATACAGGATGGGGAACGCCGCCAGCACGACGCCGGCGTAGAACGCGACCTGGAACGCGACGAAGAACCCGCCCGCTGGGCTGAGGTTGACCAGGTCGATCTTCATCCGCTGGGCGTCGGCGATCGCCTGCGGGTCGTCGCTGACGTGCCAGCCCAGGACCTGGTTGGTCCCGATGACGATCGGTTCGACCTGGACGGAGACGAAACGGTCCGGGCCGAGGTTCAGCGCCTGCTGTTGCGCCGGCAGCAGTTTGAAATCGCCGAGATGATTGGTGCCGAAGCTGACGACGACGGTCTGGTTGGTGTCGGAGGAAAAGACCCGGGCGTGGGTGAGCGGCCATTTAAGGATGGCGACGACGTAATTGCCGCCCAGCAGGCAGACGACCATGGCCAGGGACAAAGCGACGGCGCTTTTGACGAGGACCCAGCGGAAATCTTCGAGGTGTTCGAGGAAGGTCTTGACGGGGCCGCCTTCGACGTCTTCGGGGCGCTCCTCCTCGCGGTCAACGTGGTCGCCGGCCATGCGAGAAAATCACGCCTAGGCTTTGGGCGGATGGGATTGCGAAACCGTTTGCGACGGTTGCGATGGACTGGCGGGTTTGACCGGTTTTTCTTCACCGGCGTTATGGATCTCGTCGGTCACCTCGCGGGTCGCTTTCTTGAATTCTTTGACGCCCGTGCCGAGACCCTTCATGAATTCCGGGATCTTCTTCGCGCCGAACAAAATCAAGACCGCCGCGACGATGATGATGACTTCTGTCGCGCCGAGGCCCCATGCCAACATGATATTCATAGGTTTTATCAAGCCAGCAATAAGCTTAGGCCCGTGACCGATAATAGTAAAGCCCAATCACGGCGGGGGGAGCGGGCGGCTTCGATTGGCAGGGACGGCGCGCTGCGCTGTCCCTCCCATGAAAAATAAAAAAGGCCGCGATCGCTCGCGGCCTTTGGATGATGCGATGATCGGTTACGATCCGCCGGGGCCGCCGGGGCCGGGACGGAGCAGGACGAAATCGTCGCGGCGGTTTTCGGCGCGCGCGGCGTCGTCATGGCCGGGGTTGGCCGGCTTATCTTTGCCGAAGCTCTTGGTCATGATGCGGGACGAGCTGACGCCCATCTTGATCAGCGCGGAGCGGGCGGCGCCGGCGCGGCGTTCGCCGAGGGAGCGATTGTATTCTTCAGTGCCGCGTTCGTCGCAGTTGCCTTCGACCAACACCTTCGTGCCCGGATTCGAGCTCAGCGTCTGGGCGACAGCTTCGAGTTGATTGCGGTCGGCCTTGCGGATGGCGGCGCTGTCGTAGGCGAAATGGATCGTGTTGCCGGCGAGCGCGGCACGGTCCATCTTCATGCCGTTCAGGAATTCGCCCGGGTCGGGTTGAGGTTCGGAGCCGAGGGTAACGCCCGGTCCCGGTTCCGGGGGCGCGAGGTCGGCGCGGCCGGCGATCGGGACGGCGTGGTGGACGCGATGGCCGCCGCAGCCCGTAAGGACGGCGCTGACGACCAGCGCGAGCGCCAGGGTACAGATAGGTTTAGTCATTTTCATAATATTCCTTCAGGTTAAAAGCTACGACCGATCATTTTGCCCATGCCGGTTCAGAATCGCTGCCCGAAATTCGGGCAATATCCTTGAACTGTTTCGTGAAAACGTCAAGCACGGACAGTGTATAACGCTCATTGGTGCGTTTGGCGCAAACGAGCGTCCGCGAATTCGGGGCCCAGGACGGGTCTTCGCCGGCGGCGACGACCACCGGCGTGCCGCCTTCGATCGGCACCACGCAGATGTTGAAATAGCTGCTCGACTGCGACGTGAACGCGATCCATTTGCCGTCGGGCGAGATGTCGGGTTCGCTCGGGTTCGGCGCGCCCGTGGTCGGGATCTTCTGGATGTCGCCGCCGGCGATAGAGACGCGGGCGAGCGTCCGGCGTTCAGAAACTTTCGTGGCAAAATAGATCCACATGCCGTCCGGCGACCAGCAGGGCGAGGAATCCTCCGTTTCCGTGGTCAATTGCCGGAGACCGGAACCATCGATGTTGGCGACGTACACGTTGGGGCGGTTGCTGTTCTTGCTGAGGATCATGGCGACCTTGGTGCCGTCGGGCGAGACCGACGGACTGATGCAGGAGCCGCCGTAACGGGCGATCACCTTGCGCTGGCCGGTGGAGATGTCGTGATAAAAGATGTAGGGGCTGTCTTCGAGCGCGTAGGAGTTGTAGCACAGCGCCATCTTGCCGGGGGCCCAGGTGGGAGCGGCGACGATGGCTTTGTCGGAAGTGGCGGTTTGGGGATAGTGCCCGTCGAAATCGGAGACATAGATCTCGCCGGGGCCGATGCCGTTGGGCTGGACCTTGAAAGCGATCTTCGCCGTGGCGCCGCGCAGGGCCGAGATGCCGGGCTTGCCGGTGATCGCCTCGACGATGTCTTCGGTGAACAAATGTGCCCCCGCCCGCCCGCCGGCATACGTGCGTGAGAGCAATTCCTTTTTGGCGTAACGATCGGTGACGCTGCCGTTGATGGAGCCGTTGTTACTGCCTTTGATCACGTATTGGGCTTCGGTGGACGGGACAAAGGAGTAGCCCTGGACGTAAAGGTCCCACTTGATCGCTTCGGCGACTTCGCCGGTGAAACCTTCGATCGAGACAGGCACCGGTCTCATGCCGAAGGTGTTGCCTTTCCGGGGAATATGGATAGTGCTGTCTTCCTGCCCGAAGGCGGACCGGACAATGCAGACTGCGAGCAGAACGGTTGAACAGATTTTAAGACAATTTTTCATTCGTTACTTTTGACCTGAGGGTTGAACACGATGGTATAGGTGCGTTCTTTTTCGGTTGAACCTTCTGGAAAGGGAGCGATGGATTGGACGCGATCGAGCGCCTTCTGGACCGAGGCGTCCGCGGGGGCGTCGCCGGACGGCGTCACGATGCTCGAGGAAAGGACGGTGCCGTCGCTGGCGATGGTCACTTTGACGGTGATGTTTTCGTCCTTGGCGATGGAATCGGGCAGGACCCACGCCTGGTCATACACCGTACGGACCACGGCCGCGTAACTGGCGTAGGCGACGCTGCTGTTGCCGGGCAGATTGACGACCGTTCCTTTGTTCAGTTTTGTTTTTAGGTTTTTGATCGCGTTTTGGAGCGCGGGATTCGGCGTCGGGGTCGGCGATTTGCGCGTGATCTTTTGAAGATTGGGTTTGACCTGGTGCGGTTCCTCCGGTTTTGGCGTCGCTTTGGCCGGCTCGGGTTTGAACATGTCCTTGAACTTGTCCAAAAGCGATGGGGCGGGGACGGGCGTGGTGACTTTCGGCGTCGGAGGCGGAGTGGGCTGACGTTGTGCGGCCGGCGGAGGTTGCGGCGGGTTCGGCCGGGCCGGTGCCGGCGGCGGCGGGGTGGCGTTCTTGACACCGCTGACGGCGTCGGCGTCGATGAGATTGGCCGGGATGAATTCCAGCACCGGGGTGTTGTCGGGTTTCGGTTTGCGTTCGAAGAAGCCCGAGCCGGCGATGACGATGAATCCGAAGAGCAACAGGTGGAGGCCTGTCGTGCCGAGGATGCATTTTTTTTGGAGTCGATTCATGGTACCGGGGCGGTGCGGACCGAGTAACGGCTGATGCCGGCGTGCTGGCAGGCGTCGACCAATTGGGCGAACAGGTCGAACCGGCTGTCTTTGTCGGCGCGGATATAGATGATCAGGTTGGGGTTGGCCCTGAACTCGCCGGCGAGCTGGGCGACGAGCGGGTCGAGGCCCAGGCGTTGTTTGTTAAGGACGTAGACGCCGGTGTTGCTGATGTCGACGGTGCGGACATTGCGGGGATTGACGGGCTTGTCGGGCTGGCCTTTAGCCGGGGGCAGGTTGAGGTCGAGGCCTTTTTCCAGGAGCGGCGTGGTGATGACGAAGATGATGAGCAACACGAACGCGAGGTCGAGCAAGGGCGTGATATTGATCTCGCTCAAGGTCACCATATGACTGCGTTGTGAAAAACGTCTCATCGTTAGTCGAGGGTCGAGGGTCGAGGGTCGAGGGCGGAAAGTGCGAAAGCCGGTCCCGGCTCTCGACCCTCGTCTCTCGTCTCTCGTCTCATTTTATTCATCCGCCAAAAATTCCATTTCCATCTTGGACACGAATTCCTGGGCGAAATTGTCCAGGTTGACGGTGAACGTGCGCAAGTTGTGTACCAAATAATTATAGCCGAACATGGACGGGATGGCGACGAGCAGGCCGGCGACGGTGGTGATGAGGGCGGCGGAGACGCCGGGGGCCATGGCGGCGAGGGAGGCGGCGCCCTGGGGGGCCTGGGCGATGCCGGCGAAGGCGCTCATGACGCCCCAGACGGTGCCGAGCAGGCCGATGAACGGCGCGCCGCTGACGGCGATGGCCAGCAGGATGAGGCCGGACTCGAGCTCGAGCGATTCCTGGGCGACGATGTTTTCGATGGCGCGTTTGACGTGCTCCATGTTCTTTAGAGAGACACTTTGCTTGTCGCGTTCACCGCCCGGTCCGCGCAACCGGGCGTCGAGGTTGGTGCAACCGGTCTGGTAGACCTCATAGAGCGGGCAGCCTTCGACCTTCAACTTGCGGTCGTAGATGTCGAGGACCTTTTTCTGCGAACGGAATTCCTCGTTGAAATAATAATTCAACTTCTTCGCGCGCCGCATCTGCATCGACTTGTAGATCATGACCGACCAGGCGGCGATGGAAAAAAGGATCAACAAGACGATGATGACCTTGGCTTCAGGCCTCGCCTTGTCCCAAACGTAGAGGAGTTCCGCTTGATTCGAAGCAGCTCCCACGACAATAAACGACAATCCGCTCATAAAACTTCTTGGTCGTGAGGAACCGATGTAGCGTCCAAGGGTGGAAACGAGCACGTTCCACCTGCGAAAGTTTTAACCCCAACCACCGCCTTCCGCAATGACTTTTTAAATAAAAATAGTGGTATCCCGACCTGGTGGTGCATTGCTGCGGCAATGCGGCGGTGCCGCAGCAGCACCCTGCCAAATCAGGACCTTACCGAAAAATAAACTTCGTTCGCGTCGTCCGAACGAATAAAAAGAGCCGATGTCACGGGCGCGATGGGTCATCCTGATGCTGTTCCTCGGCACGCTGGTCGTCTACTGGCCGGCGGCGGGCTATCGCTTCACGCTCTTCGACGACACCGATTACGTCTCCGGGAACCCGCCCGTCCAGGGCGGATTGACCTGGGCCGCGGTCAAATGGGCGTTCACCACCTTCCATTCGAGCAACTGGCATCCGTTGACGTGGATCTCGCATGAACTGGATTGCCAGCTCTTCGGCCTCAACCCGGGGCCGCATCACGCGGTCAATCTCCTGATCCACGCCCTGAACGCCGTCCTGCTCCTGCTGCTGCTCGTGCGCTGGCTCGATTCGGTCTGGGCCGGCGCTTTTGTGGCGGCGTTGTTCGCATGGCATCCGTTGCACGTGGAATCGGTGGCCTGGATCTCCGAACGCAAGGACGTCCTGAGCACGTTCTTCGCCTTGCTGGCGTTGCTGGCGTACACAGAGTTCGTCCAACTGTCTAAAGTCCAAAGTCCAAGGTCCAAAGTCTTTTACGGTCTGGCCCTGCTATGCTTTGCCCTGGCGCTGATGAGCAAGCCGATGTACGTGACGCTGCCGTTCGTGATGTTGCTGTTGGACTATTGGCCGCTTCAACGCTTCAACGCTTCAACGCTTCAACGCCTGGTCGTTGAAAAGCTGCCGTTCTTTGCCCTGGTCGTGGCGTCGTGCGCGGTCACCTACGTCGCGCAGAACCAAAGCGGCGCGGTCCAATCGCTGCAGCATGTGTCGCTGGTGGAACGGCTGGAGAATTGTCCGGTCGCCGTGGTGCGTTACCTGGGAAAAATATTTTGGCCGGTGGACCTCGCCGTGTTCTATCCGCGGGAACACTTTTCCCTGCTGGTCGTCCTGGGGGCCTGCGCTCTTTTGGTTTTGATCTCTGTCGCCGCCTGGATGTGGCGGAAACCGCGCCCGTATCTCCTCATCGGCTGGCTATGGTTTTTGGGAACGCTGGTCCCGGTCATCGGCCTGGTGACCGTCGGCGGCGCGGCCATGGCCGACCGTTATACTTATTTTCCGTCCATCGGCATTTTTCTCGCCCTGGCCTGCGCCGGCCGGGAGATCGTGTTGCGATATCGGGTTTCCCGGGCCGCCTTCGGTCTCGCGGCGGCCGTCCTGGTGTCGTGCCTGGGGTTGACCCATCGGCAGCTCGGCTTTTGGCGCGACGACATCGCATTGTTTTCCCACGCGGCGGTCGTGACCCGGGACAATGGCCTGGCGCACGTGGACCTGGGGTTTGCGCTGGAGCAGGCGGGCCGAAAAACGGAGGCGATCGAGCACTACCGCGAGGCGATCCGGCTGAATTGGCAGGAAGCGGAGGTGCACGTTAATTTCGCAAACCTTTTGGACAGCGTGGGCCAGCGGGACGAGGCGTTGCGCGAATACCAGGCGGCGCTGCGATTGGATCCGCGCCACGTGGCCGGCCACGATAACCTGGGTGTGTTTTACGCGGAGGCCGGCCAATTCGACCGGGCGGAGGAACAATACCGTGAAGCCGCGCGGCTGGACCCGGCCGATTGGCACGCCCCCTTTCTGATGGGCAAAGCGCTGCTCCAGCAGGGGCGCGACCCGGAGGCGCTGCCTTTTTTCCAGCAAGCGGTCAGGAACAATCCCAATGATCCGCAATTGTTGTTATACATCGCGCACGTGCTGGCGAGCGACCGGGACGCCAAGGTCCGTGATGGCCAGGCGGCCTTGCTCATCGCCCAGAAGGCCGACCAGCTCACCGGCGGGGTCCAGCCGGCGATGGTCGATGCCCTGGCGATGGCGTATGCGGAGCAGGGCCGGTTCGATGACGCGCAAAAAGCCGGGAAGGACGCGGTCGACCTCGCGAACTATTTCAAGATGACCAACGAAGTGCCGGCAATGGAACAACGGCTGGAACTTTACAAGCGGAACCAGCCGTTCCGGCAATCCTTCATCGAAACCCCGAAAGAACCGTCGCCGGCCAAATGACCTGCGGAATGATGGCAGTGTCCTCATTTGGTGGCGCATTGCTGCGGCAATGCGGCGGTGCGGTGCCGAATGGGGACCCGACCGAAACGATTCGCAGCTTGCCCACCTGATAAAATTGTTTACAACCGTGCCATGTCACGGACGCGATTGGTCGCGCTCATATTGTTTTTGGGCACGCTGGTGGTCTATCTGCCGGCGTCGCACTACGGCTTCACGCTTTACGACGACACCCAGTACGTCTCGGAGAACGCCGCCGTCCAGGGCGGGCTGACGTGGGACGGCATCCGGTGGGCCTTCACCACCTTTCACGCCAGCAACTGGCACCCGGTCACCTGGCTTTCGCACATGCTGGACTGCCAATTGTTCGGGTTCGACCAGCCCGGCATGCACCACGTCGTCAATGTCGTTCTCCACGCCTTCAACGCCGTGCTGTTGCTGGTGCTCCTGACCCGATGGATCAAGTCCTTCTGGGCCTGCGCTTTCGTCGCCGCCCTGTTCGCGTGGCATCCGCTGCACGTGGAATCGGTGGCCTGGATCTCGGAACGCAAGGACGTGTTGAGCGCGTTCTTCGCGTTGCTTGCGTTGCTGGCGTACACGGGGTACGTGGAAAAGTCTAAAGTCCAAAGTCCAAAGTCCAAAGTCAGTTTCAGTTATTGGCTGGCACTGCTTTGTTTTGCGCTGGCGCTGATGAGCAAGCCGATGATGGTGACGTTGCCGTTCGTGCTGTTGCTGTTGGACTATTGGCCGCTCCAACGCTTCAACGCTTCAACGCTTCAACGCCTGGTCGTTGAAAAGCTGCCGTTCTTTGCCCTGGTCGCGGGGTCGTGTGTGCTGACGTTCATCGCGCAGCGGCGGGGCGGGGCGGTGGTGGCGTTGACCAATCTGCCGCTGCCGTTCCGGCTGGAGAACGCCGCCGAAGCCGTCATGCGTTATCTCGGCAAGATTTTCTGGCCGCAAGACCTGTGCATCTTTTATCCGCTGGCGACGCCGTCATCCCTTGCCGTGCTGGGTTCCGTCCTGTTGCTGGTCCTTCTCTCCGCCGGCGCGTGGCGGTTGCGGACGTTGTGTCCGTTCCTGGTGGTCGGCTGGCTATGGTTTCTCGGGATGCTGGTGCCGGTGATCGGGCTGGTGCAGGTCGGCATGGCGGCGCTGGCCGATCGTTATATGTATTTCCCGTCGATCGCGGTCTTCCTGGCGGCGACGCTGGGCATCGACGTCCTCGCGCGACGCATCCAGCTTTCGGGAAAGGCGCCGGCGATCGCCGGCGGCGCGGTCGTCGGGCTCTGCCTGTTCCTGACGCATCGGCAATTGGCTTATTGGCATGACGACGTGGCGTTGTTCTCGCGCGCGGCGGCGGTGACCAAGGACAACGGCACCGCGCATCTCAACCTCGGTTACGCGTACCAGGCGCTCGGGAAAAAGGCCGAGGCGATGGAGGAATATCGTACGGCGCTGAAGATCGATGCCGACAACGCGGCCGCGCACAACAACCTGGCGAACCTGCTGGACGATGCCGGCCGGCCGGACGAAGCCGCCGCGCAATTCCAGGAGGCGCTGCGGCTTGACCCGCAATATACCGCCGCCCGCAACAACTTCGGCACGCTGCTGGTGGAACGGGGCCGGTATGACGAAGCCATCCAGCAATATGCCATCTCCGAACGCATCGATCCGGCCGACTGGCACGCGCCGTTCCTGGCCGGCAAAGCGTGGTTGCGACAGGGACGCGCGGAAGCGGCGATGCCGTACCTGCAGAAGGCGCTGCGGCTGGACCCGAACAATCTCAGCATCCTCGTCTTCCTCGCGCAGGTGTTGGCGTCCGCTGAGGACCCGAAAGTGCGCGACGGCCAGGCGGCGTATCTGCTCGCGCAAAAAGCGAACGTGATCAGCGGAGGCGGCCAGCCGGCGATGATCGACACGCTGGCGATGGCCTACGCGGAGCTGGGGCGGTTCGACGACGCGCAACAGGCGGCGCAGGACGCGCTCGAGGTGGCGAACCGGTTTGGCCTCACCAACGACGTCCCGCGGTTCCAGGCGCGGCTCGACCGGTACAAAAACCACCAGCCATTCCGGCAATCGTTCGCCGGCGAGGCGGCCAAAACGTCGCCGCCCAAATGATCAGCGCGACAGTCGCGCGAGCGCGCGGCGCACGCCGGATCTTTTCAAGGCGGCCGCCGCGTTGAACTTTTTCCCGAACCACGGCAGCGAAACGATCCGGCGCCGGTCAAAAAATTCGCCCAACAATCCCGCGTTCGAACGCGTGGCCGCGTCCGCCCGGGCCGGGTCCATCAACACGATGAACGCCCGGCGGCGGGCCTTCGGCGGCAACGCTTCGAGCGCCAGGCGAAGCTGGTTGATGACGCCCAGCCGGTTCGGGGCGACGACGACGGGATCGGCGCCGAGGGCGGCGATCAGGTCGCGCGAATCGAAGTCTTCCCCGAGCGGACTGAGCAATCCGCCGGCGCCTTCGACGAGCAGGAGATCGAATTGTTTTCGCAACGCCCGGACCGGGGCCGCGACCTGGCGGAGTTTCAGCTTCTTTTTTTCGAGGCGCGCGGCGAGGACGGGGGCGATGGGCGCGCGGAAATGCCAGGGATTGATGGCGTCGAGGGACAACGCGCCGTCGAGGGCGTGGAACAGGACGCGGGCATCGTCGCGTCCACCGGAACAGACCGGTTTGAGGGCGGCGATGCGGCGGCCGCGGGCGCGCGCGGCCCGGGCGAGCAACGCGGTCAGGACCGTCTTGCCGGCGCCGGTGTCGGTGCCGGTGATGAAGAGCAAGCGCTTCATTTGGATGATGAAAACGGAAATACGGCGGTTGCGCCACTAAAACCGCATGCTGACTTTTTTGTAACGATTTCAGATAAATGTCTTGGCTGTCCCGAGAAACGGGCGTAGAACGTCAAAACGGAACAAGAAAATAACAAGATAAAATGCAATTGGTATAAACAGATGGGACGGCCTCTTGATATGATTAAGATTGCCCTTTCCGGATGCATCGTGCTTTGGATTTTCACGATCGAAACGGTTTGTGGCCAAATGAACTTTGTTTCCAGTTCGATCACTTTGGAGGGACAATCTTCCGGCGGCACGCTGACTTTATCGAGAGCATCGGTAGGGAATCTCCCCTATAT
>Ga0068859_100001998_pt1 | contig 20822 bp, 14 predicted proteins | sample KBSSwiS22_FD_66585 | JGI IMG/M metagenome (GOLD analysis project Ga0068859, IMG submission 66585) | Switchgrass rhizosphere microbial communities from Kellogg Biological Station, Michigan, USA - KBS Switchgrass S2-2 | ecosystem: Host-associated > Plants > Roots > Rhizosphere > Soil ...
ACGAGTCCGCGGGCGCGTCCGCCGACCCGTCACTGCCCGATATCGGCGACGATCCCACGGTCGGGACCGGCCCACACGACCTCGATGACGAGGCCAGCGGGGACGACTTCGCCTTCGACGACCGGGGCGACGTGGACGATCTCGGTGACCTGGACGACGTCGAGCACTGGGACGTGAACGGCGCCGAGCTCACCGTCGGTTACCTCGCCCGCCTCGGATCCGCCGAGGACTACTCCGGCGACCAAGGCTCCGCGGAGCGTGGCCGGGTAGCCCTGGGCGCCGGCGACTCCGGCGGCCGCCCGGTGAGCCAGCGGACGGTCGCCCTGCGCGGCGACGCGGCGCGGCTACCCGCGCTGACCCAGGAGACCCTCTCACTGACCGGCGTCGGCGACCGGGACCTCGGCGACCGGGACTACGCGGAGCAGCCGACGACGACGTCGGCGAGCCTCGCCTGGCCGCGGCCTCGTCAGGGCGGCCGGCTGGCCCGGCGAGTGCCCCCGTTCGGCTGGTCGGGCCGGATTGCGTGGACGACGGTCATCAGCGCGTTCAGCGTCGTCGTCGCGCTGTGCGCGGTGGCGGTCGCGGCGATGGCCGCTCTGGACAACGGGCCGAGCCGGCCGGCGACCCTCACCCAGGCGACGCGGCTGACCATCCCTGGCAGCCTGGTCGGCCATAGCGTCAAGGAGGCGGAGGCCCGGCTGCGCAAGGCGGGGTTCTCCCACTGGCAGACCGAGATGACGCCGGACCCCAAGCCCACCGGAACCGTGCTGGCCGTCCAGCCGGGTGAAGGCGTCCAGGTCGAGGCCGCGGACACGGTCGTCCTCCTGGTGTCCGCCGGGATGGAGTCGGTCAGGATTCCCCAGGTGGTAGGCCTCACCGACGTCGCGGCCAAGTCCAACCTCCAGGACCTGGGCCTGACCGTCGTCGTGCGCTCGATCACCGGGCCGGCCAACGTCAGCCCCGGCGAGGTCGCGGCGATCGACCCGGCCGCCGGCGTCGAGGTCCCGCCCGGCTCCACCGTCACGATCATGGTGGTCCCCCGACCCGGCACCAGGTCGATGGCCACCGTGCCGAACGTGGTCGGCAAAGCGCTGAGCGACGCGCAGGACGCCGTCCACGCGGCCGGCTTCAGCGACGTCGCGGTCGCTTACAAGTCCGCGACCGATCCGGCGGGCACCGTTACCGCGACCGATCCGGCCAGCGGCACCTCGGTGGCGAAGAACGCCACGGTGACGCTGATCGTGTCCACCGGCCCCGGCCAGACCACGGTTCCTGACGTCGCCGGCCGGACGGAGACCGACGCGCGGAACCTCCTGGGGCAGGCGGGGCTGGGCGTCACCGTCAGGCAGGACGCCGGGCCGTCGACCGTCAGGGCTGGGCTGGTCGAGAGCGTCGACCCGGCGGGCGGCACGCAGGTCCCGATGCACAGCTCCGTGACGATCACGGTGGTCAGTGGCCAGGTGGTGATGCCGGACGTCAAGGGGAATCAGCGCGCCGACGCCGCGCGGCTGCTCGCCTCCTACGGTGTGAACGTCGCGGTCACCGAGCAGGCCAGCGGTCAGCCGGTCGGCACCGTGCTCTCGCAGTCGGCCTCGTCCGGTTCCATGGTCAACCGCGGGAGCACGGTCACGCTGGTGGTCGCCAAGGCAGCGGACTCGCCGACCAGCGGCCCCACCTCCGGCCCGCCGTCGAACCCGCCCACCGGCCCGCCCACCGGTTCGTCCCCGACCACGACGCCGCCGACGTCCCCACCCGACTCGCCGACGTCCTGAGACCGTCGATGTCCCGCCTGCCGCCGGCGAGTCCGCCGACAGCGGTAAAACTCTCGGACTACCCCGGTAGGATTGTCCCGCAATCGGTAGCGATCTCGGCACGGACGGCGAATTCTTGCGACGGGTATACGGAGGTTCTAGTCTGGCTGTCGGTCAAGAGGACTGTGTCAAGGCCTGGCTCGCCGTCCGGCAACCTTCGCGCAAGGTGCCCCAGGAACGACCTGATCGCCGCCGGTGACGGCCGATGGCGGTAACGCGGATCTCCCGGACCGGGCACGGTCGCGGGGGTCCACAGAGGCCCCCGGAGGTTTACGTGTCCGTGCCCCCGAACTTCACCCGCGCCGAACTGCTGGCCGTCCTCGGAGCCGAACCGGATACCTCCCTCGCGGCCGCCTACCCGGCCTACCTCTCCCGGCGGGCCCAGTTGCTGGCCGCCGACCCCGCCCGCCCCGGGACGGAGGCGGCCCGGCTCCCGGAAGTCGCCCGGCTCGACGACGCGTTCGCCCGGCTGCGCGCCGCGGCCGACGTCGAGCACCGCCTCGGCAGACGCGAGCCCGCCGAGACGCGGATCGGCGTCGACGGCGCGACGGTCCTGGTCCGCCCGGCGCCCGCCGGCACCGCCGACGGGGAGTTCCCTTTCCCAGGCGTCGAGCGAGTGCATGTGCTCACCGCGTTCAACCCGCGCGCCCAGCGGCGGCGCCCGCATGAGAACGCGAGCCGGCAGCGCGCGCTGGCCGGGCGGGTCGTCACCACCGGTCTGGCCTGGTGGCCAGCCGTATCCGGCGAAGGGCGCACCGAACCGAGCATCGCCGTCGCCGGGCTGACGAGGGCGCAAGCTCGGGCGTTGGGCCTGGAGTTCGGCCAGGACGCCGTCGTCGAGTGGACCCGGACCGCCTGGTCGCTGGTGCCCTGCGACGAGCTGGTCGCTCCCCGTGAGCTGGGCTGGCGCAGTTCCCGGCTCGCCGAGGCGTTGCCCGACCCGATGGCGGTCGCCCAGCGCGCCGAGGCGGCAACCGCGGCGAGAACCGTCCCCGTGCCAGCGGACGCGCCGGTCCCGGCGGAGTCCGGCCGGTCAACCGACGACGGTCAGCCGGGTGAGCGCGACGAGGCACGCGACGCGGGCCAGACGGACGGCCTGCTCACCGAGTCCCGCGAGCTGCTCGTGGCCGAGGCCGTGCTGGCCCTGGCCGCGCACGAGGCCGAGTCGGCGGCGATCGCCCGGGCGCGGGAGCTCACGGCCGCCGCACGCCCCCAGGCCGCGTCGGCCGGTCCCGAGGGCGAGGCCGCCGCGGCTGGGCCGACCCGCTCGACCGACCCGGACTCGCGGCCGGCGGCGGGCGGCCCGGCGGCGGCCGGCGGGACAGCGGTCCCGCGTAAGGCCGACCCGGCGGCCGGGAGCGGCGCCGCGGATCCGCACGACCTGCCGGCCTCGCACGGAGGAAACGGTGAGTAACGCGATCGCGTTCAACACCGGTCTTCCGCTCGCCGCCGAGCTGCGGGCGCAGTTGCTGCGTACGCTCGGCGCCGAGGACGAGTGGGTCGGGCCCGGTCCAGAGGGCACCGGCCTGCTCTGGCGGCACAGCGAGCTCGGCACCCTGCTGGAGCTGCTTCCGGTGGCCGGCGGCGCCTCCGCCGTCGCCGTGCTCCGGGTCACGACTCCGGTGTCGACGATCGGCGATCCCGACCGGGCCTTGGCGCTGTGCCAGCGGCTGAACGCCGAGAGCACGCTGAACCGCTGGGTAGCCGGGCCCTGGCCCGCGATCCCGGAGCGGGCCGACCCCGAGGACGACGACGAGGACGACGACGAGGAGCCGGGCACGCGGATCGGTCTCACGGACACCGCGCCCGAGCTGGCCACGTCCCCCGCCGCCTCGGCGGATCCGGCGGCCGCCGCGGGGCCCGCTGAGCCCGAGGCCGGCGCGCGAGACCAGGAACCTCCGCCCACCGAAGCCGGGGCAGGCGGCGACGCGCAGGACTCCGCGGCGGACGACTGCGCGGCGGACGGCGACGGAACCGCCGGCGACGTGCCGGAAGCGCTGTACCTGTCCTGCTCGTTCGTCGTCGGCAGGATGGAGCAGGTCGACGAGGCGGACGAGGACGACGCTGACGAGGACGACGAGGACGACGAGGAGGCGGCGCCCGCCGGCGCGGGGCTCACGGCCCTGGCCCTGGCGGCGGTCGGCGACCAGATAGCGACCGCGGTCGCCGCGCTCGGCGCCGGCCTGCACGACGAGATCGCCGGCGTGCCGTTCGTGGCCCGGGATGACGAGGGCCAGGCCCGGCCCGGGCGGCATCGCGTCACTCTTTATCACGACCTGCTGCATGCCGGCGCTGACACGGACAACACGCCCCTGTGGCGCGGCCTGTTGGCCGCGTTCGACGGGCTGCGCTACGACCAGGAGAGCGACGGCGGCCCGGTGTGGGGCGCCGGGGACGGCCGCGGCTTCCGGTGTGAGGTCCCGTTCAGCTGGGGGCCGTTCTACACGCCGGACGACCGGCCGGTCGAGGTCGTGACCGCGCGCGAGCCAGCGCCCCCCGGCGTGCTGACCAGCGTCGTGCTGGCGAGCAGGCAGGACCCGCATCCGGAGGCCGGCGAGGGGCTGCTGGTCACCATGCGCACCCCCGCCACCGTCCGGCCGACCGACGACGTCGTCGGCCTGCTCGCCGCGCTCAACTCCCAGGACGCGCGCGATCCCGGGGCCGCCCACGGCCTCGGCGCGTGGCTGCTGCGCGGCGGTGCGCCCACCTGGACGGTGTTCCTGCCGAACGCCCTGACGGCCGGCAGCCCACGCACGACGGTGCGGCTGCTGCGCGAGGTGCTGCTGGCCGCGGCCGGGGCGTCCATGCTCGCCCGCCGGGCGCTGCTGTCCAGCGAGGAGCTCCTCTCGGCCGACCGTCACCCGATCGGCCCGTCGTCGCGACGGCCCGCCGGGCTCGCGTTCGCGGCCAGCTCGACGGCGTGCGACGAGCCGGCACTCGCGCTGGACTCGCTCTATGCGTCGCTGGTCGGTCCCGACGTGGACTGGTCCGTGCTCGACCCGGCCGGCTTCGACTGGTGGCCGCACCGGGGCCGCCAGCGGCTGCGGGTCACGCCGCGCCCGGTCCCGGACGGCCGGCGCGCCGCCACCCTGCGCATCTCGACCGAAGTGGCGAGCGGGGTGCCGGCGACGACGGAGGTCCTGCGGCTGCTCGCGCGGCGCAACGCGGGCGACGGGCGGTCCGCGCTGGTGCTCGACCCGGCGGCCGGGACCGTGGAGACGGTCGCCCGGATCCATCTCGGCCCGGCACTCTGGTCGCCAGACCGCGCCTGGGCCCGGCTGGTCGCGGTCGACCAGCTCATCCGCGCCGAGGAGTCCGCGGCCGCCCTGGTCGGCCTCGGCGGGCCGGCCCGGGGCGCCGTCGCCGCGGACTCCGCGCACCCGACGAACGGCCCGCGCCCCACCAGGGACATCCTGTTCGACGCCCGGCTCGACATCCGCCGCGGTGCGCGGGACGCGACCGACGACCAGCCCGCCGTCCGCCCGCTGGTGCTGCCGGTGGCGCTGACCGCGCTGATGGCGCCGCCGCACCGGGTCACCGGCCATGAGCCGGGCCGCGCGCTGACCGCGGAATGGTGGACGAGGACGTACGACCCGTCCGGCCCGGCGGCGCGCTGCCGGACGGAGCTGACCGCCCTCGACGACCCGGACCTCGGCCCGGGCGTGCGGGTGCGCACCTACCTCGACTACCTGCCCGGTGACGTCGACGAGCGGGCGGCCTGGTGCAACGACCGCAACCGGACGCTGCTGGTCGAGACCGCGGTCGACGACCTGACCGTGGTCGGCGGCTGGGGCCTCGACGCGACCGACACCCCCTGCCTGACCAGCTGGTTCTTTCCGGAGACCATGCTCGGCGACCACCCGGACGAGGTCGCGGCGACCCTCAGCCGCCTGATCCGCTACCAGCAGTGGATCGTCTTCGTCAGCCTGGCGGACTCGCCCGTGGCGCCGTTGACGGACGCCCGCACGGCCGCGGAGCTGGCCGCCGGCCTGCCGTCGTTGTTCGGCGCGTTCCGGGCGGTGCTCGACTACCCGGCGGGCCTGACGCTCACGGCCACCGTCCCGGCGGACACTCGGCCCGCTCTTGGCCGAAATGTCCCAGCCGCTCTTGGCCGAGATGTCCCAGCCGCTCTTGGCCGAAATGTCGCCGGCGGGACGGTGTCCGTCGAGCTGGCCCGGCCGGTGACGCCGCCGGTGCACGAGGAGCTGATGAGCTGGCCCCGGCTGGCCGAGCCGGTCAGCGGCCCGGAGCGGCCGCGGCTGGTGACCCGCCTCGACGCCCCACTCGACGACCTGCGCGGCCCGCTCGCGCTGCTCCTGGCCGCGGTCACGGCCGGCAGCCGCACCTGGCTGCCCGATCTGAGCGCTGGGGCGGACCCGACGCGGCCCGGGCCGAAGCCGCTGACCGTGCCGGGCCGCCTCGGCAACGCGTTCCGGGACGCGCACGTCCGTGACGCTCTCGGCCGGCTGCTGTTCGACGGCCAGATCACCGACGACGGCAACGGCACCGGATTCCTGGTGCTGGCCGAGCCGAGCGTGCCGGTCGAGGTGGGCGCCGACGGCGCGGGCGCCTCGTCACCGGGGCAGCGGGAGGCCGCGGCGGTGGGCTCCGGGCCAGGCGATGGGCCGGAGGCCGAGTTCTCGTTCACCTTGGACGACGAGGTCGGGCTCGGCCGGCGGGCGCCCGGCACCGTTGCCCGGCTGGCGCCGCCGCGTCCCGGCGAGCACCCGTTCTACGGCACCGGCACGCTGGTCCTCGACACCCATCTAGACCCGGCGCTGCTGCACCCGGGCGGCCTGGAGCGCCTTGGTGGGCTGCGCCGGATGAGCCAGCTGGACCAGCTGGCCGCGTTCGACGAGGACGGCCCGGGCGCTGCCCGCCCGCTGGCCGACGACGCCGAGCTGACGGCGGCCCTGCTCGCGATCGGTGGTCTCGCACCGGCCCAGACCTGCGGCGCGTGGATAGCGCATGAGAAGACCGGCACACTGACCTACCGGATCTGTCTGCCACCTTCGTGCCTGCTGTGGCCGGCTCCGGAGGCTGTCGGCTCGGTCATGGACGCCGCCTGGCGGATCGCGATCGCCCAGGCGCGCGCCGCGGCCCGTCTTCTCACCAGCCGGGCGATGGCCGGGGGCCAGTAAGGGCGTCCGGCTGCGTGTCAGTACCACCGCTGCCACTTCGTCGGCTGCGTGTCAGCTGACAGCTCAGACCACTCGCGCCCAATCCGCTGCCAGGATCAACATGCTCTCCGCAACCAATGCCAGGCTCCCGACCAGGCAAGGGCAACCGCTGCACGGAGACCAGCGCGGGAACGGCCGGCGGTCATACGGTCGAGGCCGTCGAGCGCCGCACCCACCCGTGCGGCTCGCCCATTTCCCCGGAGGTCTCATGACGACGTCGGCGGTCGACGCGGGCAGCGCGTTACTGATCCAGCGCTGCGTGACCTGTCGTCTCTGGACGCATCCGGAGACCGAACGCTGTCCTCACTGCGAGGGAACGCTCCTCGCGGAACCGGTGAGCGGGGACGGCACGGTCTTCACCTTTACCGTCAATCATCACGCATTCCAGCCGAAACTGCCGGTTTCCCGCATCATCGCGGTCGTCGAGCTCGCCGAGCAGGCGGACCTGCGGATGGTGACGAATATCATCGACTGCCAGCCCGAGGAGGTATCGGTGGGCATGCCGGTGCGCGCCGTGTTCGAACACCGCAATGATTCACCGGTTCCGGTTTTCCGCAAGCGCTAGCCGAGCGCAAGAGGGAATCACCGGGGCTGAACCCGGTCAGACCCTGGTCAGATAGGTGGCGATGTCGCCGATGCTGCGCTCGATCCTCCGCAGGGTCACGAGGATCTGCGTCGGAACGTCGGCCGACGCCTTGACCAGGCTGACCGGGGCCTGCCGCCAGTCGTTCCACCGGTTCGCCGGCTCGTCCTGCCTCGGGTAATCCTCGGCTAGCAGAACGCGGACGAGATGCTCGCCCGGCCAGCCCAATGCCCGGGACACCGCGGCGAGCGTGGTGTCCTGCGCCCGGCGGGAACCGTCGCCGCGCCGCAGAATCCGCAGCGTCGCGACGGAGACTCCCGAGGCGAGGGCGAGCTCGTGCTGGCTTACCCGCAGGTCCGACATCCGCGCTTCGATCGCGGCGGCGACGGCGGGCCAGTCCTCGTGAACCGCCCGAAGGCGCCGTTCCCCGTCTTTTGACATGTAGCAAAACATATCACGCAAATCAACCGATGATCATCGGGGTCGGCGGAATGCGGTACCGAGAACGTGGCACCTGTTCGGGCCGCCGCCGGGGCGGTGGCCGCCTCGACCGGAAAGCCCTTGCGGCAGCGGAATTCAGACCGAATGCAGTGTGCATTCTTCAGCTCGCCCGGATCTCCGCCAAGCCGGGCCCGGTCGGAGGCGACGACGGAAAAGGCTCGGTACCACCGCTGCCACTCCGTCGGCTGCGTACTCCGGCCCCGCCCTCGCTACGCTCCGGCGAGACCTCCGCACGCCGCCTCCTGCCTGTCAGTCAGTAGGCCAGCCGGGTGATGGCGGTCGGGACAAGCCTCGCGACAAGCCGGACGCCGATCGGCTCTGCCGGGCGCGCGAGCGCCGCCGGCGCAGGCTCGCCGGCGTCCGGCGGGCAGCCACCCGACAGCTCACCGCCACCCGACAGCTCACCGGCGGCCAGCATGTGCGCGGTCCCGTGGATCTCGATCGCCGACCGCGGGTCAGCGAGGTCGAAGACGGACACGCTCACCGGCGCGTCCCACGCCAGCTCGCTCGGCGGCCGCCAGGGGGCGACGATCGAGAGCAGCAGCGTCTCGCCCTCGCGGCGCACCCCGACGACGCGCGAGTACGGCTCCCCGTCCGGGCCGACCACTGCCAGCGTGGCGACGCTCGGCCCGTCGAGCATCGCGCGCAGCTCCTCCCGGACCGTCGCGTCCCGTAGCTCGACCTCAGGGACCGCCACGGCCTCGGCGGCCGTCCCGCGCCTGGCTCGAGCCCTGATGTGGGTGAGGCGCCAGGCGACCAGCCCGAGCAGGGCGGCGGCCGGAATCTCGACGAACACCGCGGTCGCCAGGCTGGCGAGGAAGTCATCGGTCCCACTGGCCAGCGCCAGATCGAACCACGCATCGCAGAGTAGGAGGGTCGCGCTGACGATGGAGGCGGGCACCACCGTCCAGCGGTCGCGCAGCGCGCTGATCCCGGTGGTCGCGAGCGCGCCCAGCTCCGCGACGTCGAAACCGGTCCAGGCCAGCCGCCAGCCCCCGGTCTCGTAGTGCTTCGGCAGGCTGACCGCCAGAGCGGCTATCCAGGCAATGAACGCGGCGCAACTGACGAGCAGCGCGATGCCGAGCCGGACGCGGCGCCGGCGGGTGGCCGCCGGCAGCGGCGGGTGCGCAATGACCATGTCCGGCTCCCCTGAAGCTCGGGTCTCCAGTGCAGGTGTCCGGTCGTGCCTGGTCGAGGCAGGCCGGACGATCTCGGCGCGCCTCAGCCCACCCCCGCCGGCACACTCCGTCGCGCCTCGGAGTGAGCGTCTGTAGGGACCAATGCGGGCCACCACACCCTTATGCCCACCTGGACACAACTTTCGACCTGATGACACCGCTGCCACTCCGTCGGCTGCGCGCTCCGGCGAGACCTCCGCGCTCCGCCTCCTGCGTGTCAGAAGTGCCGCAACAGCTCGGTGAAGGACGTCAGGCGCAGCACGCCGGTGTCGTCGGAGTCGAGGTCGGCCTGGTCCAGCGCCCAGCTGTGCTCGTCCGGAATGTGCACCGCGCGCCAGCCCGCGGCCCTGGCCGGCAGGATGTCGGACTTCGGCGAGTTCCCGATCATCCAGGTGGTCGCCGGGTCGAGGCCCAGCCGCTCGGCGAGCCCGCGGTAGACCCCGACGTGCTTCTCCATGACGATATGGGTGCCGAGCGCGAAGAACCGGGCCAGCCCAGACGCGTCGATCTTTCCTTGCTGCTCCTCGTCCGCGCCCTTTGTCAGCAGCGCGAGGCGGTGCCGCGTGCCGAGCTCGCCCAGCGTCTCGGCAACCCCCGGCATGAGCTCCACGCGGTGGTCCGCCAGCGCGGCGGCGAGCTCGGCGATCTCGCGGCGCTCCCGCTCGTCGGCCGGCCGCTCGCGCAGCCGCTCGAACAAGTCATGCAGGCAGCGGAGGAAGACCTTGGTGCCGTAGCCGTGGACGACGATGTTCGCCGCCTGGATATCCAGCAGCATCGCGTACAGCGCGGCGCGGTCGAGGGCCGGATGGGCGAGCCAGTCCAGGTAGTCGTGGACGACCCGCTCGAAGCGCTCATTGTTCGCCCACAATGTGTCATCAGCGTCGAAGACGAGCGTCAGCCGTGTCCCGTCCGGTCCCGTGTCCACAACCCGCGATCTGACCAGACGGTCGCGACGCCCGTCGACCGTTTTTCCGGGAATCCTCCGCCCGTGCGCCGAGGCCGACACCGAGCCGTGGCTGCGCGCGACCGTCACCGAAGCGGCGAAGCGGCCGGTCGCGGGCGTGTGGCACGCTGGGCCACGAGCTCCCGCCGGCTCGCTCCCGACACGCGAGAGGTGGTCAGGCCGGGTGAGTCAGATCGTCGACGGGCTGGTCAACCTTCCGCCATGGCTGGTCCTGCTGGTGGCCTTCGCGCTGCCGGCGGCGGAGGCGTCGATCTTCGCCGGGGTCATCTTCCCTGGTGAGATCGCCATCGTCATCGCCGGCGTGCTCGCTCACGACCACAAGCTGCCACTGTGGCTGGTGATCGTCGTCGGGACGGCCGGGGCAGTCCTCGGGGACAGCGTCGGCTACGAGGTCGGCGCCCGCTACGGTGACCGGCTGCTGGCGAAGCTGCCGCGCCGGCTGGTGAAGCCCGAGCACCTCGAGTCGGGCCGAGCACTGCTGCGCCGCCGCGGTGGCTGGGCGGTGCTGATCGGCCGGTTCGCCGCCGCGCTGCGCGCGCTCGTCCCGGGCCTTGCCGGCAACAGCCGGCTCCCCTACCGCACGTTCCTGCCGTTCAACATCGTCGGCGGCCTCGCCTGGGTGACGATGTCCGCCCTCATCGGCTACGTCGCCGGGGCGAGCTACCAGGCCGCCGAACACCGGCTCAGCCTGGTCTCCGGCGGTCTGCTCGCCCTGATCGTCGTCGCGATCCTCTACCGGACGGCACGCAACTCGAAACGGCTGCGCGCCTGGCTGGAGCGGCGCGGCGGGACGCTGTGAGCCGAGCCGTGAGTGACGCCCGCGTACCTGGACTGGAGCCAGCGGCGCACAGCACTCAGAAACGCTCGGAGGGCAGCCGTTCCGCCAGGCCGTGCAGCGGCGCCGGATAGCCAAGCGCGGCGCGTTCGCGGTCCGGCAGCCGCCACGGCCGGTGGACGGCGCCACCAGGCAGGTCGGCGAGCTCGGGCACCCACCGGCGGACGTAGTCGCCGGCCGGGTCGAAGCGTTCGGCCTGGCGCAGCGGGTTCAGGACACGGCCTGGTCGGCTGTCGGTGCCAGTCCCGCCCACCCACTGCCAGTTCAGGCTGTTGTTGGCCACATCCGCGTCCACCAGGTGCTCCAGATAGTGCGCCGCGCCAGCCCGCCAGTCGACATCAAGGGTCCTGGTCAGGAAGCTCGCAGTGATCATCCGGGCTCGGTTCGGCAGCCAGCCCGCGGCCAGCAGTTGGCGCATCCCCGCGTCGACGATCGGGATCCCGGTCCGGCCCACCCGCCAGGCGTCCAGCGCCTCCGGGTCGTCGCGCCAGTCCCGGGCGCCAGGGCGGTAGTCCTCGTGCGCCGTCTCGGGGCGGGCCGCCAGAACCTGGTAGAAGAAGTCGCGCCAGGCCAGCTGCCGCACGAACTCCCGCGCCCCAGCGCCCGGCCCCGCCTGGGCGGCGAGCTCGCGCGCGGACAGGCAGCCGAAGTGCAGGTAGGGCGACAGCCGGGACGTGCCGTCGACGGCCAGCAAATCGCGGCGATCGTCATAGTCGTCGACGCCCCCGCGCAGCCACCGCCCGGCCCGCCGCCGCCCGGCACCCTCCCCGCCGGGCAGCCCGCCCGAACTCGGGGCCGGCGCGGCGCGGGCCGGCTCGTCGTCGTCGAGCGGCGGCAGCCGAATCCGATCCGGCGGCGCCACGACGGCCCGGCAGGGCGCCTCGACCCACCGCCGGTGATAGGCGCCGAACACCGCGTAATGATCACGGCCGGCGGGCGTCAGCCGGCGGGGCGCGACCACGGCGTGCACCTCGTCATGGCAGCGCAGCTCCCGGCCGCGAGCCGCGAGCGCCGCGCGCAGCGCCTCCTGGCGGCGGCCTGCGTAGCCGGAGCTGTCCGCGGCGATGTGGACCGCGGCCGCGTCAACCTGGTCCGCGAGGAGGCACACCTGCTCGACCGGGTCGCCGTCCCGGACCACGAGACGCCCGCCGAGCCCGCGCAGCGACGCGTCGAGGTCGGCGAGGCTCTCGGCCAGGAACCGCGGCCGCTCGCCCGCCTCGGGCAGCGAGGGGGCCATGGCGGTGTCCCGCACGAACAGCGGCACCGTGTGCTGGGCGCGGCGGGTGGCCGCGGCGAGCATGGGATTGTCGTGCACCCGCAGGTCCCGGGTGAAGACGGCGATCGTGGTCACCATGCCGGCCCCGTCACCACGGCTGACCCACGGGGACTGAGCGCTCGGCCGTTCGGGTGATCCCGTGGGCCAGCCGGTCCAGCGCCGGGCGCCGGACCGGGGTGAGCGCCGTCCACAGCAGCTGTCCGAACAGCCCGCGCGGCTCGAAGACCGCGCGCTGCCGGTAGACGGAGCCGCCGGGCGCCGCCGTCGCGGACAGCTCCAGCCAGACCCGGCCGGGCCGGCGCGCCGCCCCGCGCAGCCGTAGCCGGCGCGGCCACTCGACGTCGTCGACGTTCCACCGGCCGGGCAGCGCCCGGTGGTCGTGGCTGCCGGTGCCGGCGTCCTCGATGGCCCGCCATAGCCTGGCGGCGTCGGCGGCGGTGGCCAGCTCGCGGGTGTCCTGGTAGACGGTCCCGCCGGACCAGGCCGGATCGGTGGGCAGCGGGTCCGACGGCGGGCCCGTGCGGGCCCGCGTCCTGCTACCCGGCGCCGCGCGCGGTGCGGGGGACGGCGCGCCGCGCTCACGGGTCCTGGCCCGGGCCAGCTTGACGGCCTCGTCGAACCCGGTCAGGCCGCCCGGCGGGTCGGGGATGTAGGCGGCGATGTCGTGGTCGTGGCAGACGACCTCGTGGACGAGCGAGGAGATCAGCGGCACGGCGATGCTGCGCGGCACCGGCGTCACTAGGTTGACCCACTGGGCGGACAGCCACGGCGTGAGCAGCGGCACCGGGATCACGGCCCGGCGCGGCAGGCCCGCGACGGCGGCGTAGCGCCGCATCATCGCGCGGTAGGTGAGGACTTCGGGCCCCCCGATGTCGAACCCGCGGCTCACGGCGTCCGGTACCCGCTCGGCGGCCTGGGTGAGGTAGTAAAGCACGTCTCGGACGGCGATCGGCTGAACGCGCGTTCCCACCCAGCGCGGCGTGACCATGGCCGGAAGCCGCTCGGTCAGGTACCTGAGCATCTCGAAGCTCGCCGAGCCGGACCCCAGGACGACGGCGGCCCGCAACACGACCGTGGGCACTCCGGAGCCGAGCAGGATGGACCCGACCTCCGCGCGCGAGGCGAGGTGCGGGGACAGCCGCTGCCCCGTCGGGCTGATCCCGCCGAGGTAGATGATCCGGCGCAGGCCGGCCCGTCGGGCCTCGCGGGCGACGGTGTGGGCGGCGGCCCGGTCGCGCTCGACGAAGTCGCTGCGGTGCAGCGAGTGCACGAGGTAGTAGGCGACGTCCTGGCCGGTGAGGGCCGCGGCCACCTGGCCGGGCTCGGTCACGTCCGCCGTCACCAGCTCGGCGTCGTCGCGCCACGGCGCGTCAGCCAGCTTGCCGGGGGTACGGGCGGCGGCGCGCACGGTGTGTCCCGCGGCGAGCAGCTCGGGGACGAGCCGGCTGCCGAGATAGCCGGTCGCGCCCAGGACGACGCATTTCACCTTGGGGTACTGCCCGGCTGCGCGGCCGACACAACCGACGACTCTGTGTCGAAATTCATGTTCGGACGGTAGATGAGCTGCCGGGCGGGAAACCCCGGAGGGGAGGTCGAGATGGCGGGCAATCCGCGGTCGGGGGCACGGGTGATCGAACCCGATCGCAAGGTGACGGACCTGCTCGACGTGCTGCGCCAACATCTCGCCATGGACGCGACGGCTCTCGCCATCTGGCTCGACGGGCAGCTCGTGATCCAGCTCTTCGCCGGGGACGGCCGAGGCTTCGGGCTGACGCCCGGAACGACCGTCCGAGGCGGTGACGAGCTCTACCGGGACGTCGTGGAAGGCCGCGTCCCCGCTCTGTCGAACAACGTGGACGCGGAGGGCCGGTCCCGCGACTCCACGGTGCTGAACGCGCTCGGCGTCGGCGCCTATGTGCTGGCGGCGCTCACGGACCCGCGCGACGAGCGCTACGGTCTGCTGTGCTGCCTGGCGCACGGCTCGTGCCCGGGCCTGCACGACCGGCACCGCCAGTTCGTCGACCTGATCGTCACCTTCCTGCGCGACTCGCTGCTGGACCTGCGGCAGATCTGGCAGACGCGCAGCCAGATCTGGTCACGGATCAGCGACCTGATCGACGCCGGCGGCCCGAAGATCGCCTTCCAGCCCATCGTCCGGCTCGGCACAGGCGAGATTGTCGGGCTGGAGGCGCTGGCCCGCTTCCCGCCGGGCGGCCACGGGGCGGCCCACAGCACGGAGGACTGGTTCCGTGAGGCGCGTCTGGTCGGCCTGGGCAGCGAACTGGACCTCGCGGCACTCGGGCGGGCGGCCGAGGCGCTCCCCCGCCTGCCGAAGCACCTGAAGCTGGCCGTGAACTCCACGCCGAGCACGTTCGCGAGCGGGCTGGTCACCTTCGTCCGGGACCTGCCCAACCACGACCAGCTCATCATCGAGATCACCGAGCAGGAGACCTACCCCCCGGAGCCCGGCATGCTGCTGGCCGTCAGCCAGCTGCGCGAGCTCGGCGTGCGGATCGCCATCGACGACGCGGGCACCGGGTACTCCGGGCTGGAGAAGCTCGTCCAGCTGCGGCCGGACGTCATCAAGATCGACCAGGTGCTGACCCGTGGCGTCGACCGGGATCCCGCGCGGCGGGCCATAATCACCGGCCTGGTCCGGCTGGCCGGCGAGCTGGGCGGCGTCGCCATCGCCGAGGGCATCGAGTCACGAGCCGAACGGGACGCGATGATCAGCGCCGGCGTCCGCTATGGCCAGGGCTACTACCTCGGGCGGCCGTCATCGACCCCGCTGCCGGCCGCGCCGGTCCGCGTCGGCGCCGGCCTGCCCTGAGCGCAGGCGGCGGCGAGCGGAGGTCCCGTGCGAGGAACGAGCAGGGGGCCGTAGCTCGCGGCCGACGGAGCGAAGCAGACGGACTGAGCGTTCCGCCGCGGGCGCGCCGCGGGCTGGCGGGCGCGGCGAGTGACCGACAGCGCGCGGAACACCAAAGGAACGACTCGTCCGTAGAGTCCTCGATGAACCCAGCTCAACCCGGCGCCTGGCGCGCTGGGTCTCTCAAGACGGAGACAGCGATGACTCTGACCATCGGCGACACCGCGCCCGACTTCGTGGCCGCGACGACCGAGGGCCCGATCAGCTTCCACGAGTGGATCGGCGACTCGTGGGCGGTGCTCTTCTCGCACCCGAAGAACTTCACCCCGATCTGCACGACCGAGCTCGGCTACGTCGCGTCGATCAAGCCCGAGTTCGACAAGCGCGGCGTGAAGATCATCGGCCTGTCGGTGGACCCGGTCGAGTTGCACGCCGACTGGGCCAAGGACATCGAGGAGACCCAGGGCACCGCGCCGAACTACCCGCTGATCGGCGACTCCGACTTCACGATCTCCAAGGCGTACGGGATGCTCGGCGCGGACGTCAGCGGCGACCCCGCCGACCGGACCGCCGCGGACAACCAGACCGTCCGCAACGTGTTCGTGATCGGCCCGGACAAGAAGATCAAGCTGATCCTCGTCTACCCGATGACGACCGGCCGCAACTTCGACGAGGTCCTGCGGGTCATCGACTCCCTGCAGCTGACCGCGAAGCACAAGGTGGCGACGCCGGTGAACTGGAAGCAGGGCGAGAACGTCGTCATCGCCGGCTCGGTCAACAACGAGCAGGCCAAGGAGATCTTCGGCACCTGGGAGGCGCCGAAGCCCTACCTGCGCATCGTCCCGCAGCCCGGCGCCTAGAGGCCAAAGGGCATGCAGAAATGATCTTCCTTCGCATGCCCGGCGGCACGGTCCCCAGGGTCACTGAAAGCACCCGGTAGCCGAGCTGGCCGCCACCGGGCCAGCTCGGCCTCCAGCGTGCGTGCTCCCAGCTGTGCCGTCAGCTGGCCGTGCTCGCGCTGGAGGCCGGGACCACCGCCCAGCGGAGACTGTCGCGTAGCGCCGGGCGCCAGACGCCGTAGTCGTGCCCGCCGGGCCGCAGTCGCAGCATGACGTCGAAGCCGCCTCGGTGCGCCAGCAGCCCTGTCATCGTGCGGGTGTCGCGCAGGGCGTCGTGGTCGTCGCGGCCGCAGTCCAGCCAGATCCGCATCGGTGGGGCCGGTCCGAGCTTGGTCGCGTAGCGGACGGGGGTGTTCGCCGCGGCGACCGCCGCGAGGTCAGGCCGGGGGCCGAATAGTGCGGCCATGCCGCCGCTGTGGGTGGGTTCGTCGAGCGCCGACATCGCCACGATCGTTTCGACGAGGTCCCGGTGGCGCAGCCCGAGGTTGAGCGCGCAGAACCCGCCGGCGGACATCCCGGCGAAGACCCGGTCGGCCCGGTCGGGAAAGGTGCGTAACCGCGCGTCCACTGTCGGGATGACGTCGTCGATCAGGTAGGTCTCGATGTGTTCGCCAGGCCGGTCTACGCACTCGCTGTCGTCCAGCCAGTCGTGGCTGAGCCGCGGGGCGACGAGGATGGCCGGCCGGTGGGCGTCGGCGAGCAGCGCGCCGACCGCCGCGGCCCGGTTCGCCCGGTACCAGTCGACCGGCGCGCCCGGGGTGCCATGCAGCAGGTAGACCACGGGAAACCGTGCCAGCGGGTCGGTGAAGTACTGCGGCGGCAGGTAGACCAGCGCCCCGTGGGTACCGAAACCGCTCCGCGTACCGGTGACGGGCAGGGTGATGACAGACCCGTGGGGGTGCGGACGGGCCGGCACCTGGGCGACCGCGTCGCGCACCGGCGCGGTCGGCCAGGACCGCACCCCGATGACGTCATCGACGCGGGGGAGGTAGCCGAAGTGGGCGTTGACCAGGTCCGCCGCGGTCGCGAGCGTGACCAGCACGGCGAGGGCACCGACGCCGATCGCGCCGCCGCGCCCCCGCCCCCGACGCCCCAGCCAGACACAGCACACCCAGCAGGCCAGCGACAGGCCCGCCAGCGTCAGCAGGAACCACTTCCCGATAACGACGACTGACCCCAACACCCACCCCCAGACCTTCGATCCGAGCCGTGCACGGCTGGCATCGCATCCTCGCTCCCGTCGAACCGTAAGTCACGAGATGACCCAATCGCACCCGGTAGCGGCCTCCGAAGGGCCAGGCGCCAGCGCTATCAGGGCCGTAGCGAAGCCACGGCTGCCACGGTCTCGAGACGCGCGGCGTACCGGTCATGCGTCAGCTGGAGCCGAGCCGCCGAATTCGTTCGGCGAACCCCGAGGTCACCGCAATGCGTGACTGATCGTATCTGCACTTTCTCCCTGCGTGACCGGCATGCCCCCCTCGCCGTCCTCTCGCAGGCGAGGTCCCATCATCTGCGCGGTGAGCGAGAGCGCGGAGGTGGGCGGAGGCGCGGCCGCCACCGGTGGCATCCTGCGGCGGTCAGCCGCGTTAGCGGGGCCGCGATCCGGCCCTGCCGGCCTGGCAGCCTCGCCGGCGCCACCGGCCCTAGACACCCGGACCATTTACGACCAGCCAGATCTCGCCTCGGCGCTGTCGGAAGCGCGGCGCGGTGACGAGACGGCTTTCCGGCTGATCTACCGGACGATCCAGCCAGGCCTGCTGCGGTACGTCCGGTTGTTGGTCGGCAACGATGCCGAGGACGTCGCCGCCGAGGCGTGGCTGCAGATCGCTCGGGACCTGCGATCGTTCCGCGGGGACGTCGACCATTTTCGCGGCTGGGCGGCCACCATCGCGCGCCATCGCGCCCTTGACCACCTCCGCCAACGAAATCGCCGCCAGCGCGACGACATACCGGTCGAGATGGTGATGACGGAGCTGGCCGCACCCGACGACACCCCCGGAAGCGCGATGGAGGCGATGTCCACCGAGGCCGCGTTACGACTGATCGCCGGTCTGCCGTTGGACCAGGCGGAGGCGGTGCTCCTGCGGGTGGTCATGGGGCTGGACGCGAAGACCGCGGGTCGGGTCCTGGGCAAACGCGCGGGCGCGGTCCGCACCGCGGCGCACCGGGGGCTGCGCAGGCTCGCCGAGCAGCTCGGGGAGCACGGGATCAGCGGACCTGACACCGGAGGCAGGTGAACATGATCGGGGTGACGGTGCGTGACGATGACCATGGCCTCTGGCCAGGTGTAACACCGCAGAGGGCTTCGACGCTGAAGGACGTGAGATGAGCGCACACCGACCCCGTCGGATTGGCCGGGGCGCCGCGGAGCGGATGCTCCACGGCGGTCCGGTCAACGCTGGGGCCGGTGCGGATCCCCTCGCCGACCTGCTCGCCGCCGCGGCCGTTCCGGCCCGCGATCGGGAGCTCGACGGTGAGGAAGCGGCAGTGGCCGCCTTCCGGGAGGCGCGTCTCGCCCACGTCACCCAGCCGCGAAGGAAATCTGTGATCAAGATGCTGCTTGCACGACTGCTGACCATGAAGGTCGCCGCCCTGGCGGCCGGAGCGACGGTCATCGGGGGGGCCGCTGTGGCTGCCAGCACGGGAGTGCTGCCCGGCGTCGGCGGAGGTGGCAGCGCCACCGCCTCCCCCACGTTCTCGGCCACCTACATCCCGTTGACCAAGGTCCCGCAGGCAGACGCGTCGGTCTCGGCCTCGCTGCTCGCGCTGTGCCACTCCTACACGGCCGCCGGGGCGACCGACGCCAGCGCGGCTCTCGCCTCCCCGGCCATGAGCGCACTTGTCAGTGCCGCCGGCGGCACTGACAAGGTCGGCCCCTTCTGCGTGAAGGCACTGCGGGCTGAGGGCGGCGGCACGGTGACACCGGGTGCCGACGCGGGCGCGGACGCGGGACCGGGCGGCGCCGGGATCGGGCTCGCCGCGAGTCCGGGCGCCAGCGTGACCGTGGACACGGAGCCAACCGGCACCGGTATCGGCGCGCAGGTTCCGGGTGCCGGAGTGGGCGCGAGCGCGGAGCCGCAGGGGGCGGGCGGCAACGTAGTGCCGGGTGCTGGCGCGAACGCGGGGGCCTCCGGCGCCGGCGTGAGCGCTGGTGGCGGCGTCAGCGCCGGGGCGCCGGTTCATCGCTGAGGGCGAGGTCTCGCGGGAGGTCTGGTAGATCGCTACGGCGGGGCCGGATGCGATCTACCAGGCCTCCGCCTCGGTACCGTCACCGGGCCCGGCAATCGAGCTAGATCACTCCAGCATCTGACGTCGACCGTCGGGTGGCCCCACGGACAGCACACCGTCCACGGGCAGGAAGGCGACCGCTCTGGGCCGCCCGGCACGGTGGCTCTGACCCTCGGCGGCGCGGCGTCCACGCCGTGATATACACACCGCAATCGGAAGGGCACCATCCGAAATGGCCCAGTGACGGTCGGTTTACGGCACCATGCGCCCGGGCATGGCGCAGCCACTGCCGGCCACCCGGCCGGTGAGTGCACGACCCTAGGGCGACGTGGCCCGGTCGTCGGTGGCGGAGCCGGACATCATCCGGCCATCAACGCCTCCTGCCCGCGCGTCGCCCCTGGTAACGCGACGTGGGGTGGTGAGCACGGCCCATGAGAGTTCGACAATCCCGTGGACCTCGTCGAGCCGGCCGACATTTCGGCCACCGTCCGGCGGTTGCCGGCTCCACCCGCGGGGCCGGCCGCGGCGAGGCGACCCGCCGAGTCGGCCGGTCCACGGCGGCGGTGGTGGGAGCGCTGGTACTGGCCGCGGGGCCGGTGCTGGCCGGTTGCGGCGGTTCCGGCGATGGCCGCGGCGGCCCAGCCCGGCTGACCTGGTACGTCTACAACGAGTCATCCGGTTCGTTCGCGAAAACCGCCGCGGACTGCTCGGCCGCGTCGAAGGGCCAGTACACGATCAGCATCAACGTGCTGCCGAACGACTCGGACGGGCAGCGCCAGCAGTTGGTGCGGCGGCTCGCCGCCGGGGACTCCTCGATGGACATCCTGGCGCTGGACGTGACCTGGACCGCCGAGTTCGCCGAGGCCGGGTGGATCGTGCCGTTCCCGGCGGCGCAGGCCAAGCGGCTCACCGCCGGAATGCTGCCGGTCGCGGTCCAGACCGGCACCTGGGACAACCAGCTCTACGCCGTGCCACTGAACACCAACGCCCAGCTTCTCTGGTATCGCAAGGACCTGGTGCCGAACCCGCCGCGGACCTGGGACGAGATGCTGGCCGATGCCCGGCGGCTGGCCGCGGCGGGCAAGCCGCACTACGTCGAGGTGCAGGGCGCCCAGTACGAGGGCTACACGGTGCTGTTCAACTCGTTGGTGGCCTCCGCCGGTGGCCAGATCCTCAGTGCCGACGGCACCAAGGTCGTGCTCGGTCCACCCGCCGAAAAGGCCGTCGAGGCGATCCGAGCCCTGGCACATTCGCCGGCCGCCGACCCGTCCTGGTCAAACCAGAAGGAGGACGACAACCGCCTCGCGTTCGAGACCGGGTCGGCCGCCTTCCAGCTGAACTACCCGTTCATCTATCCGTCGGCCAAGCAGAACAATCCGAAGCTGGCCGAGCAGATCGGCTGGACACAGTGGCCGACGCTGGTCCCCGGCCGGCCCTCGCACACGACGGTGGGCGGTTACAACCTGGCGATCGGTGCCTACAGCAGGCACCGGGTCGA
>Ga0068859_100002001_pt1 | contig 20802 bp, 21 predicted proteins | sample KBSSwiS22_FD_66585 | JGI IMG/M metagenome (GOLD analysis project Ga0068859, IMG submission 66585) | Switchgrass rhizosphere microbial communities from Kellogg Biological Station, Michigan, USA - KBS Switchgrass S2-2 | ecosystem: Host-associated > Plants > Roots > Rhizosphere > Soil ...
CAAGAGTGCGAGGACGACCACGGCAGCGCCAGGCCCTCACGAGGAGCGGAGCCCCTGTGACCATCTCCTTCGCCCACAACGCCGACGTGAAGATCGCCTACGAGACGTTCGGACCGCCCGACGGAGAACCGCTGCTACTGGTCATGGGGCTGACCTTCCAGATGATCTGAGTCCTGGGACCGCGACCATGATCCCGGCGCGACCCAGCGTCAGCTCGCCGCGAGCCGTACCGGCGGTGACATCCGCGCCCAGCTACGCCAGATGCGGGTACCAACCCTGGTGATCCATGGCGAGGATGATCCCTGGATTCGGCTCCACGCCGCCCGCACCCTTACCAGGACAATCCCCGACGCCCGACTGATCACCTATCCGGACATGGGTCACGAGTTCCCCCAGCATTTGTGGGCCACCATCGCCCGTGACGTCTGGGAGGCGACCCAGCCGGCGGCGTCCGCGTCGACCTCCGAACAGCGGCAGCGGAGAACGCTCCGCGGATAGCCTCGGTGCTCACACAGCCTGAGTCCGTTCGAGTTCGGCTCGCAGCCGCGCGTTCTCGGTCTCCAACTCGAGCACCATGGCGATCCCGGCGAGGTTCAGCCCGGCTGCGAGCAGCTGCGCGATCCGTTGAAGCCGGACCAGGTCGGCGCTGCTGTACCGGCGGGTCCCGCCGTCGGTGCGGGCCGGCTCCAGCAGCCCGCGCCGCTCATACAGGCGCAGGCTCTGCGGGTCCATCCCGACCAGATCGGCGGCCACCGAGATGCCATACACCCCCTGGGTCGGGTCGACATCGGACGGTCTCACGGGGCGCCTCCAGGGACTCCGCCCGGACGGCGGACCGGGGACTTGCCTCAGTCTGCCACCGGTGCTATACACAAATCTAGGTCAGCCACCACAGATAAGTGGATGACCCAACGCTCTGATCTATAGATCGTGATCGTGGAGGTGGAGTTCCGATGTTGGTTCGCACCGACCCGTTCCGGGAACTGGATCGGCTGAGCCAGCAGGTATTCGGCACCCTGGGCACGGTGGCCCGGCCGAGCGGGATGCCGATCGACGCGTGGCGCGAGGGCGAGGAGTTCGTGGCGGAGTTCGACCTGCCCGGCGTGGACCCCGCCACCGTCGATCTGGACGTCGAACGCAACGTGCTCACCGTGCGGGCGGAACGCCCGGCGCTGAAGAGCGACCGCGAGGTCCTGGTCGCCGAGCGGCCCCGCGGAGTGTTCAGCCGCCAGCTGATCCTGGGCGACAACCTGGACACAGAGAAGATCACAGCCAGCTACCACGCCGGCGTGCTGACCCTGCGGATACCAGTCGCGGAAAAGGCCAAGCCGAGGAAGATCGCGATCGAGACGTCCAGCGACGACCGCCAGGCCATCAACGCCTGACAGTGGGCGGGACCGATGATGACCCCGCAGGGGGCGGCGCCGGTCCGGCCGGTCGAGGCGCGGTTGGCCAATCTGATCTGCTCCGACCCCGATCTGCTCCAGGCCGAGTTCGACGCGATCATCTCGGCTGAGTGGGACAGCGACGGTCCACCGGGCGGGCCGAGGCAGCCACCCGCGTTGAGACCACCGTCGCCGGGACCACCGGCGACCGCGGACCACTCCCACCCACGCCCACCCGGGCCGCCGGCAACCCCACGGCTCCAACGGCGGGCCGGGCAGCGAGCGCCGCCCAGCAGCCCAATCCCCGACACCGACTGAGCGGCACGGCGAAGGGAGGCACAGCCACTACTCACGACCCCGAGGAATGCTCATAGGCACGTCGTCTCGCGCGCCGGTCTGGCCCCGGTCACCCTGACCGGGGCCAGACCGGCCTCCCGATCGAGCCAGAGCGGACACCGTGTATGCCCACCGACCACGACCTCTACCTGGTACTCGGGGTCGACCCCTCAGCTTCGGCAAGCCAGATCAGGCACGCCTACCGCACCCTGATGCGTCGCCATCACCCGGACACCCGCATGCCAGCGCGACAGGACGCACGATCCAACCCCACCCACGAACACGACGCGGCCCTCCTGCAGATCGCCGCCGCCTACAGTGTGCTGCGCGACCCCAGCCAGCGAGCCGACTACGACGCCCGCCGCGCCGAACACGCCCGACGTGATCAATCCCTCCTTACGCATAAGGAACCCGAGCCCGCCCGCCGGGCCGCCGGGCATACCGGGCCACCCGTCTTCCTCGGCGAAACGGCTGGCAACTACCCGCCACGCCCACTCTGGATCATCATCCGCTGACCCGGCCCAGAACCGGTAAGAACCATTGTCCATTTCCACCATGCCCGGACCCACACGCCAGCATTTCCAGCTTCGAGGCGTCCATCACGGCACCGCCGGTCGGATCGCATCTCCCGCCGGTCTACCGGGGCCATCCAGCCAGTTCGTGGCCAGTGGTCCGACCTGCGTGGCAAAACCGCGGGCCACGGCGCGACGCCACTCGCCAGGTCAACTCGGCCCGCACGGGCGAAATCCCCGTCCGGCCGATCCGAGAGGCAAATTATCCATCCAAAATGCTAGACCCTCAGCACAGAGACCAGGTGCTGCCCACCGAGTGCCATCCCGACGCGGCCTATCCTCAGCCCCCACCCGTCGTAAGCGCAGGAATGTCGATCACCCGGACCGCAAGCGTCGACGTCGTCGTCAACCCGGGGAACGCGCCGGCCTGGCCCCGCCCGCCCACGTCACGTCCCAGCGCACCGTCGCCGTCACCGTGAACGTCCCGCCCGGCTCAATCCAACGAGCGGTGACGGTAGGTGTAGCCACAGTCCGGCGACGCGCTCTTCGGATCGGCACCGACCGGGAACGGCGTGCCCGGACCCGTACAGGTCACCGTCCCGCCGTCCCCCATTTCCCAGACCACCGCCACAGGCTTGGCAACCGCGGTCACCGAGACCGCGCCGGCCGCCGCGGTCGCCGCCACCTGGTTCCACCCCGGCCGGATCCAGCCACAGCCACGTCGGCAACTGCACCAGCTGATCACGGACCGGGCTCATCCGTCGGGCGGCGGGTCGGATGCCGGTCGGCGGAGTTGTTCGTTGATTTTTTGGGCTTCCGCGAGTTGGTCTTCGAGGATGACGATGCGGCAGGCGGCGTCGATCGCGGTGCCTTGGTCGACGAGTTCGCGGACGCGGGCGGCGAGGCGTAGCTGGTAGCGGGAATAGCGGCGGTGGCCGCCCTCGGAGCGCCGGGGGGTAATCAGGCGGGCTTCACCGAGGGCGCGTAGGAAGGCGGGGGTGGTGCCGAGCATCTCAGCTGCGCGGCCCATGGTGTAGGCGGGGTAGTCGTCGTCGTCTAGGCTGTCGGCCGGTTTGCGGGTGGTTTCAGGGGTCATCGCGCCTCTCGGAACATGTCGAAGGGGCCCTGGTGCTGGTAAGCACCAGGGCCCCGAGGGTTCAACACCATCTGCCGGCCAGATGCGCCGGCTTCCTGATTCCGCGTCTGCGCCCATAAGGACGGGTACGCGGGGATCGCATATGCGTGACCGGGGACCACCTTCCAATCCAGGGCCTGCGGTAGCCGAGCGACCTGGACCGTCGCTCAGGCGATCCTGATGGCGTCTACTCCTCTCTCCTCGTGTGTTACCTGGCGGGGGCACTGCTGCGGTGGTGCTCGACGGCCTGTCCGGGGCCGCCGTCCTGCTCGCGCCAGTTCATGTCTGTCGCGACCACGGACTCTCTTGGCTACGAGAGGAACCCTACCTGGATCGGGGCTTGATGTCTACTGTGGCAGCTACAGATTTTTCTGTGGGGATCAGAGAGGTTTGCTGCCGCGCCCGGTCACGTCTGGGCGTCGGTGGCGACCAGGGCGGACAGGTCGGCCGCCAGTCACGCCGCGTCAGCCGCACGGCGACGAGCACTTGGCGCGCTGCCCGCTGCCTCGGCACGCTTGGCAGCCGTCTCCAGGCGGCTGGCCGGATCGGCAGCCGTCCTTGCCCGGTGGACACGCTCACCGGCTCGACCGCAGACGTCCCGTCACGGGCTGCCCGGAGTCACCCGACCAGCGCGGCTCCGGGAACCGGGAGATGCCTACGGGACCCAGATTCGGGGAGGCTGACTCATGCGAGCGGACTGCTGGCTCGGCCGGGGCGAGGTGTACATCCCTGATGTGCGGTCAGCCACGTGCTCGTAAAAAGCCCGGATGGGTAGCGTCTCCTGCCTGCCGGCCTCCGGTGAGATCCGGAGTGGCATCCAGGTGTCGCCGCGGAGCAGGGGCGGCGCGGTCGGCCTTGACGCCATGACCCGGAACGTCGTCCCTGACACAGTGCGGGTCAGGGAGTCCAGATGCTGTCGACGGGCAGGACGTGGATGCGGTCCTCATAGGTGTACGAGCGGGTTCCCAGGTAGAACGCGACGCCGGCGAGGAACTGCTCGCCGAGGGCATCACGCAGTTTCCGCAGTGGGTTGAGATCCGGGCCGGGTATCCGCCCGGAAGCCTTGACCTCGAAGGCAACGATCATGCCGTCGTCCCGCTCGACGACAAGGTCGACCTCCTCGTCGCCCGGGGTTGTCCGCCAGTGGCCTACACCGGCGACCCAGTCGGCCCATGAGGCCTGCTTGAGCAGTTCCGTGACGACGAACGTCTCGAGAAGATGACCGAACTCCGTGAGCGCGGCCGCGCTGCGCGCCGCCAGCTTGTCCTCGCCGAGCCGCAGCAGACGGGCCGCGACACCCGAGTCGAGCAGATGAAGCTTCGGCGACTTCGTGGACCTTGCACTCAGCGACGTGCCCCACGCCGGCAGCAGGTAGAGCAGGAACACGGCATCGAGGAGCCGCAGATAGCTGCGTGCCGTTCCATCGTCGAGCTGGACGGACGTCGCGGCCCTGTTGACGTTGAGCACCTGCGCCGTCTGACCGGCAAGACGCTCGAGGAACCGCGGCAAGGCCGCCGCCTGCCGGATCTTGCTGAGTTCCTGGACATCACGTTCGAGACTGAGACGGACATAGTCGTCGAACCAGCGGTTGCGCGCCGCGGCGCTGCCACGGGCGAGGGCGAGCGGAAAGCCGCCAGCCACGACCCGGGCGATGTAGTCGGCACGGGTCGTCCGAGACGACGCGCCGCCACGCACGACGGCCGTGGCGTCCGCGAAGAGACCGTCGAGCAGCCGCTCGTGGACCCGGCCGATCTCCCCCTGCGAGAGCGGGTAGACCGGGAGGCGGTGCAGGCGCCCCGTGAGCGCCTGGGCGACCGTGGGAAGCGACTCGTGGCGGGCGGAACCGGTCAGCACGAATCTGCCGGGTCTGCTGTCCCGATTGAGCTCGGCCTTGATCGCTTCCAGCACGACCGGAGCGCGCTGGTACTCGTCGATGAACACGGGCCCGTCGCCGCTGACGAAGAGCCCGGGATCCCGCCCGACCGCGTCCCGGACGGCGAGGTCGTCCAGATCGATGACCTCGGCCCGGGCGGCCGCGGCGAGCTCGCGCAGCAGCGTGGACTTGCCGACCGCACGCGGGCCCTGGACGAGGATGACCGGCTCGTCGACCATCCTGGCCTCGACGACGCCAGCCAACCGCCGCGCCACCAGGCCATGCAACGGGACCGCCACGGCGTCGATCCTACCTCAACTAGGAATTTCCATAGGCGCGATCTAGCTAATCATGCGAGGGTGATCTAGAAATTCCTACATCAATGATCTAGCTAATCCCACGCGATGAATCGGCACCGGTGGCCTGCTGGCGTTGGAGTGCGGCCCAGGTGGCCACGCAGACTCCGTCCGCCGGTGCCGTGGTTCACCGCTCCGCGAGGCGGCGCAGCCACGTCCAGCGGGTGCACGAAGGGTGACATTGGGTGATCCTTGTGGCAGATTATGCGGCGAGGGCTTCGATGGTCACGCCGCTCTCGGGTATGTCGGCCGCGGTTTCGATGCGGTCGACGAGGAGTTCCAGACCGATGTAGCGGTGGATTTCAATCCATTCGTCGTGCTGTTGGGAGACAGCGCCACGCTCTGCAGGATCGAGCCACGCGGCGACCAGGCAAGATCACGGACGCGCGAAGCGGTCCAGACGGATCTCTGACGGTATTTGGAGAGGTGGAGATGTCCGGCGAGACTGCGTCTCTCGTTGTCGCGGTTGTCGGAGTGTGCGGGACCCTCGCATCCGCGATCTTCAGTCAGCAGTTATCGCAGCGCGCCAAGCTCGTAGAGCTAGAGCACATGGAACGCCAACGCCTCGCCGAGAAAGACTCGGCCGAGAGAGCGCAAGGCGGATCAACTGCGCACCTGTTACACGCAGCTGAATGCCAACGATCGGAACTACCGCGACGCGATGCTGGCCTACGCCTACGCCTTCGAGACGGGATCGCCCGGCGAGGCGGAAATCGCGGAGGTCGCGGCGGCCCGGCGGGCACAACGTGATGTCCGCGCAGAAGCGCAGATGATCGCCAGCGACGCCGTCCTCAGTAGCGAAGGTGCCGTCAACGCCCAGCTCACGGTGGCCTACCGTCTCCTGAAGCAGATCGAGCGCGCTAGCGACGCGGGCGCGCGCGGGCCTTTACTGGAGGAGGTCATCAAGCTGCTGGACGAGATTATCCTTTTGTTGTCACGGACGAGATCGATCATGAGGGTCGAGCTAGGAGTAACCGACAGGTGATCGGCGGCGTCAACCCCTTCGATGCACGAGCGTCCGCCGACCCGCGGTTGGAGCTGACCGCCACGGTGACGACGCACATCCAGCAGCTTCAGCAGGCGTTCGACGACGCCGAGTTGCACGCCGACACCGGCCGCCTGCACCAGCTACTGGCGGACGACTTCGTGTCCATCGGCGAGCGCGGTTTCAAGCTCGACAAGCGGCAGTGGATCGACCGGCACGCCGAATTCGCGTACATCTCGTTGGAGACCTCCGAACTGGACATCCGTCACTACGGCCACGCCGCGATCGTCCGATGCGTCCAACGCAGCCGGGCAACCTGGCGTAGCGAGGAGATGGCACTTGCGGTCCGACTGAGCCAGGTCTGGATCGAACTGGCCGACGGATGGCGGCTCGCCGGCATCCAGTTCAGCCCTCTCGACCGCGCCTGAAGACCTGTCGCATCGGAACCAGAACCGGATAACCGGACGCCCTCTCGTACCGGGGGCAGAGCCACGGACGGCCTGGTCACCGGCCGGGCCGGCAAGCGCTGCGGCACTCCCGATCAGACGTATGCGAGGGCCGCGGCTGTTAGAGGGATCGTGGGCGACGGTGCCGCCAGATCGACATCGCGGGTAGTCTCGCCAGGCGTGAGTCTGGATCCGTGGCGGGATCGGTATGCCGAACGCGCGCAGGGGATGATCGCGAGCGAGGTTCGGGCGCTGTTCGCGGTGGCCTCCCGGCCGGAGATCGTGTCGCTGGCCGGCGGCATGCCGGCGGTGGACGCACTGCCGATGGACGCCGTCGCGGCGACGGTCGCCGAGGTGGTGACCCTTCGGGGCGCGGTGGCTCTTCAGTACGGGTCGGCGCAGGGTGATCCGGGGTTGCGGGCGCGGATCTGCGACGTGATGGCGCTGGAGGGCATCACCGACGCTCATCCGGACCACGTGGTGGTGACCGCCGGCTCGCAGCAGGCGCTGGATCTGCTGACCCGCGTTTTCATCAACCCGGGCGATGTGGTGCTGACCGAGGGCCCGACGTACGTGACGGCGATCAACACGTTCGCCGCGTATCAGGCGCGGATCGTGCATGTCCCACTGGACACCGAGGGGCTGTCACCGGCGGGGCTGGCGGAGACGTTGGCGCGGCTCGCCGCCGCGGGCGCCCAGGTGAAGATGCTGTACACGGTGCCGACGTTCCAGAACCCGGGCGGGGTCACGCTGAGCGCGGCGCGCCGCGCGGAGGTCGTGGAGATCTGCCGGCGGGCCGGGGTGCTCGTGGTGGAGGACAACCCCTACGGCCTGCTGGCCTTCGACGGGGAGCCGGTGCGGGCGATGCGCGCCGACGCGCCCGACGACGTCGTCTATCTGGGATCGTTCTCGAAGACACTGGCGCCGGGGATGCGGGTCGGCTGGGCGCTCGCGCCGCCCGCGGTGACGGCCCGGCTGGTACTGGCCGCGGAGTCGGCGGTCCTGTCGCAGTCGATGTTCACGCAGCTGGCGGTGGACCGGTACCTGGAGACCCAGCCTTGGGCGCAGCAGCTCAAAGGCCTACGAGACCTGTATCGGGAACGTCGCGACGCGATGCTCGACGCGCTGACCGAGACGATGCCGGACGGGGCTAGCTGGACGCGTCCGGACGGCGGGTTCTTCGTCTGGCTGACGCTGCCGGACGGGATCGACACCAAGGCGATGCTGCCGCGGGCGATCGCCGCCCGGGTCGCCTACGTGCCCGGGATCGGTTTCTACGCCGACGGGTCGGGCCGCCAGGCCATGCGCCTGTCGTACTGCTACCCGCCGCCGGACCGGGTCCGCGACGGCGTGGGCCGGCTCGCCCGGGTGGTGCGAGCCGAGCTGGAACTACGCGACACCTTCCGTACCTGACCGAACGACGTCCGAGTGAAGGACACGCCGATGACTGATCTGGGCCAGGTGCTGATCCTCGCCGGAGGGCTGTCCCCGGAGCGGGAGGTGTCGCTGAACTCGGGGCGGCGGCTCACCGACGCGCTGACGGCGATTGGCGTCGAGGCGCAGCTGAGCGACGTCGACGCGGCGACCCTGCCCGCGCTGGCGGCCGACCCGCCGCAGGTGGTGTTCCCCGTGATGCACGGCACCTCAGGCGAGGACGGCACGATCCGCGAGGTCCTGGACCTCTATGGCCTGCCCTATGTCGGGGCGACGCCGCCCGCCTGCCGGGTCGCGTTCGACAAGACGACCGCGAAGGCCGCCGTCGCCGCCGCCGGAATCTCCACCCCGAAGGCGGTCACTCTGCCCCGTGAGGCGTTCCACGACCTGGGCGCCGCGGCACTCATCGAGCGGATCGTCGCCCACCTGGGCCTGCCGCTGATCGTCAAGCCCCGCGCGGGCGGATCGTCGTTCGGCGTCAGCCGCGTCGAGGACGCCGGCGGGCTGGCACAGGCGCTGATGGGCTGCTTCGGCTATCACGACTCGGCCCTGATCGAGCAGGCCGTCACCGGTGTCGAGATAGCCGTCGGCGTCCTCGACACCGGAGACGGCCCGGTCGCGCTGCCCGCTGTCGAGATCGTGCCCCGCTCGGGCGAGTACGACTACGCCGCCCGCTACACCCCCGGCGCGACGAACTTCTACACCCCCGCCCGCCTCGACGACACCGTCCTACGGGCAGCCGCCCACACCGCCGTCACCGCGCACCAGGTACTGGGCCTGCGCGACCTGTCCCGCACCGACCTGATCGTCGACGCCGACGGGACGCCGCAGTTCCTCGAGGTCAACGTCGCTCCGGGCATGACCCCGACCAGCACCTGGCCCATGGGCCTGCACGCCGCCGGCCTCGATTTCGCCGTCGTCTGCCGTGACCTCGCCGCCCACGCCCACGCCCGCGCGCAGGTCATGCCTCGTTCGTGACCTGTGCCGGTGGGCGAGCGGGGTCAGCCGGTGGCGTCCGGTCTGGAAGGCGGTGACGGCGCGTCGCCAGCGGCATCCGTGGTCCGGTCCGCGGTCGCGTCGGGCGCGGGGCGCGGGGTGGGTTGTTCGATGACCCGGGCCGCTGGCGAGGTCGCTGCCTGTTCGGGCACGGTGGCGAGGGGGACGGCGAAGGGCAGGGCCACGGCCGCCGTCTCGGGCCGAGCGGCGCGGCCGGGGAACAGCGTCGCGCGCAGGCGGCGGGCCGGGCTCAGGGCGACGCCGGTGATCCGGTCCCAGCGCGCGGGCCTGGTGAGGATGATCGAGCCCCAGACCAGGCCTCCGCCGATCATTCCGTCCAGCCAGTAGTGGTTCGCGGTGATCACGACGACCAGCGCGGTGACGACCGGGTGGGCGATGGCGAGCCAGCGCGCCCGCCAGCGCACGGTCGTGATGACAGCCCAGGCCTCCAGGATCGCCCAGCCGATGTGCAGGCTCGGCATCGCCGCGTACTGGTTGGCCTGGCTCGCGCCCGGCGCCGAGTAGGGCGACGGCCCGATCACGACGCCGGTGTCGACGAGGGGGATGTTCGGGCTCACGGTCGGCAGGAACCGGGGCGGCGCGAGCGGGTAGAGGATGTGGATCACCAGCGCCGCGCCGGTCGCCAGCAGGAGGACGTTGCGGATCCTGGGCCAGTGCGCCCGCTGGAAGATCAGGGCCCAGAGCAGGAACGCGATCGCCGCGGGGAAGTGCACGGTGACGTAGAACCGGTCCGCGAACTCCAGCAGGTTCCTGGACCGCATCGCCAGATGCTGCAGCGTCGCCTCGTCGGGCAGGTCGACCAGCCGCTCGAAGTGCCAGACCGCGAGGGCGTGGTGCAGCGCCTCGGTCTGCCTGCCGTTCGCGAGGGTCCTGCCGAGCCGGTAGACCAGGAAGAGCCCGCCGAGGAGCGCGGCCTGTCCGACGTAGAAGAACAGCGCCGACGCGGCCCGCCACGCCCGCGCCGAGGCGCCTCCTGATGGGCCCCGCGCCGCCGCCCTCGATGGATCCAGCGCAGCCATTCCGCCTGATGGGCTCTGGGCGGCGCCGCCGCCTGATGGGCTTCGAGCGCCGCCGCCTGATGGACCCCGCCCGTCCCTGCCGCCTGATGGACACGGAATGCTCACCATGTTGCACCGCCGCGCATCCAGCGCCTCCCGACCTCCGCCGGCCCGCCCCCGACCAGACCGTCGCCTGTTCATCCACCGTTCTACCGGTCGACAAGTAAGTGCAACTAAACCTATGCCCGGCGGCGCTAGCACTTAAGTTAATTCGTTCCGCGTTCACTTGAGCACGTAAGGTGCATTCTCGACTACATATAGGTCGAGGGTGATTACGCAGAGAGCCAAGCCGGCACTCGAAGCAGGCAATCGAGTGGTGGATCGGGCACAAGATGACGTGGATCAGGCACATTCCGCTATTCGCCGCCGGCGGAGGTCGGCGGCCCGAACAGTGGTCGGGAAGCGATTTACCCCACAGCTGATGGCGACGCGGCTCGCGCCGGTCCGGTCCCGCTCAGCCGGAATCGGCCGCGCGAGTATCGGGTCGGCTTTCGTCACCGGCCTGGTCGCACTGCTGGTGGCCAAGGCCAGCTACGGGCCAGCAGGGCAGAGACCTGATGGCGGGCCGCCGGGCTGATGGTGGTCCCGATGGGGGCCACCACCAGCCACGACGGCGCTCGGCGTCAGGCGACGGCGAGCGTCAGCTCGGCGGTGTGCAGCGTTCCCGCGGTCTGGAACTGCAGGAACAGCCGCCAGCTGCCCGACTGGGGCAGCGTCGCCTCGAAGGACAGGGCCGGGCCGCCATGATCGCCGTTGACCGTGCCTTGGGGGTGCAGGTGGGCGAAGGCCAGGTTTCCGGCGTGGAACGCGGTCAGGTGGGCGTAGGTGTCCAGGTAGGGCTGCAGGTCGGTGACCGGCTTCCCGTCCTTGGTCGCGGTGACGGTCAACAGGTGCGTCATCCCGCCCATCGGGCGGTCACCGGAGACGGTCAGGGTGTAGCCGTCCACGGTCGTGACCGTGGCCGGCGCCGGGAGCGGCACCGTCGTCGCCGTGCCAGGAACGGTGACCGGCACGCTGAGAACCAGCGGGACGTCTCGACCGGAGACACGGGCTGTGAACGACGCGTAGGCCCGGTAGGAGCCGGCCGGCGTGCCGTGCAGGTTCGCGGTCCAGGTGCCGTCCGGAGCCATGGTCGGATGCACATGCTGGAAGCCGGTCAGATCCGAGCGGATCAGATAGAAGTGCATGAGTTTCGTCTGATCGAGCGCGAACGACGTCACCGGCGTTCCACCCGTGGCGACGATCTGGAACCGGAACCCGCTTGCCTGGTTCGCCGGCAGCGTGGCGGTCGCCGGCGTGAAACGCAGCCCGTTCACTTCGGACGAGAGGCCGTCGCCGGAGAACATCGCCTCCATCCCGGCGGACCCGCCGGGCAGCGACGTGCCTGCCATGGGCATGGAGGACATCGCGGAGGCGGCCGGCTCGCCGGCGTGTCCCATCCCGCCCGGCATGTCGGAATCGCCGTCGGAGCCGCCGCAGGCAGCCCCGGCGAAAAGGACGACGCCGGCCACCCCGGCGGCAGCGACCGTCCGCCGGACACGGAAAAGAGCGGACGAGGAATGACCTACTGACAGCATGAGATTTCGTGGGCTCCCGACTGGGGGCGCGCAGCGCGCGCTGATGGACATGGCGGCAGGCAGCAGCCAGCCGTCACGTCCGCCAGACGCACAGATCATGCAGGAGTAGCGCGCCGGCCCGCGGCGGAGCCCGCAGCCGTGGCCCACGCCCCGCGGTGGCAGCGGCCCGCGGCCAGGTCGGCCAGGCGCCGAGAAGGAAGCCGAGCGCGATCAGGACGAGCAGGCCGATGATCCCCGCGGACTGCAGGATGGCGGAGCAGGCGTCACCACGCATGCCGCCAGCCGCGGCGGAGCCGGGCACGCTGACGCTCGCCGGCCGCGTGGCGGTGCTCCCGGCGACCGCCCCGATGGCCATCGCGTCATGCCCGGACGAACCGTGACCACCGGAGGTCATCGACATCGTCGACGCGCCGCCGCCGGTACCCGCCTGCGGACAGGACGCCGACGAGGGCAGGACATGCATAACGGCGAGACCGGCCAGCAACGCGAAGACGCCGGCGAGACGGGCCGCCGCACAGATCGTCCTGCCGTCCACGCCCCTCCCTCCGCCGCCCACGCGATGCACGTGTCCTACCGAGCATAGTAGCGGCCGACGTGAGACGGCCGACGCGCACCGATCCCGGTCGACCGTGCGGTTCACCGATATCCGCAGCGCGGAAACGGATCCCCGAAGCCGAAACTCGGTCGTTTCCCTGGCTTCTAACGTTTCGTCACGAACATCGATCGTCCGGACCTCCGCTACGCGACGGGAATTACCGCTACTTCTTCCGATCGCGCAGGTCCGGACGCCCGAGGGGAACCTGACGCGGCCGACAACGGACAGCGCCGCGACACGTCCAACGGCCGGTTACAGGACGCGGCCGACGTAGTAGTGGCTGGAGTAGATCGGCTCGTATTTGACGACGTCGCCGGTCCGCGGGGCCGCCCACATGTAGCCGTTTCCGGCGTAGATACCCATGTGGTAGATGTTGTCCGGGGTGCCGAAGAAGATCAGGTCTCCGGGTTGTTTCGCGGAGTTCGGCACGCGGATCGTCGCGTTGAACTGCTGCTGGGCCGTCCGCGGCAGATAGCGGCCCAACTGCTTGTAGATGTACTGGGCGAAGCCGGAGCAGTCGAACGAGTAGGGGCCGGCGGCACCCCAGACGTAGGGCTTCCCTTTCTGCAGCGACGCGAGATAGACGGCCTTCGCGCCGATGGTGCTGCCGGGGATCGTGGTCACCCCGCCTCCGGAGGCCTCGGCCGTGCCGCTGGCGGTCCCGGGAGAGCGGACGACGACCGTGGCCGCGCCGGCCACCGAAGGCCGCAGCATCGCGGCGCCGTCGAACACGGCGGTGATCGTGGTCGTGCTCAGCAGCCGCGCACTGACACGGGCGTCGCCGGCCGCGTCGGTCCGCAGGATGGCACTGGTCGACCAGCGGGTGCCGGTGACGACGACGACGTTGATCTCTTCGTCGACGAGCGGCGTGCGAGTGCCGGCTTCGGCGGCGTGGACGGTGAACGTGACCTCGTCGTTCGGGCTGATCGCCGCCTTGTCAGGCGTGATCGTCAGTGTGGTGAACTGCTCGGTCGGATGTGCGACCTCGGCCGCGAGCGCGGCGCCGGCGGGCGCGTTCGCCGGTGTCCGGTGCTGGCCGAGCATCGAGGCCCGCAGGACCGGGTCGGCGCTGGGCTGGGGGGCGGAGGGTCCGTCGGAGGTGGCTGCGGCGAAGCCGGTCATCGAGGTGGCGAGCGTGCTGCCCGCCAGCAGTGCGACGGTTGCGCCTCTGCGTCCCGTTCCCGTCCTCCGGCCGCGCAGGCGGCCTCCCCGGGTGGCGATCGGCGCTTGCCGGTCGTCCGAGCCGCTGGGCCATGGCTCGTCGCTGGTCCACTGGCTACGGCCGTGAGCTGGCACGCCGCCCCCTTCTCGCCGCGCCGATCAGCGCGATCATCCATCAACGATGTCGAATAGTAGTAGTACTAGACAAGCCAGTAGAACCCGGGTGGCGTCGGAGGAACCCAACGGCAGGAACGCGCGCGCTGCTGCCGTCTTGACCAGAGCCAGGCGGACGCGTTCGCTCGCGACGACTGCTACTGGCCGGCAGGTACTGGCCCTTCCAGGGAGGAATGAGGCCGAGGCGGCCGCAGATCGGCTGGCTGCCTCGGCCAAGCCGGCGTAAGCCGGCCTGCCACCCAGAAGTCCCAGCCCGACGGCCCGGGTTCGGGACGGCCGGATCCTGTGAAGCCGTCGGGCGTGACCGGCCGTCGGGCAGGTAGGGCGAGGGGCTCCGCTACTAGGATGTTTCGTAGTCGGCCGGGTGGAGGCGGTGAGGCGTCATGCGGGGGTTAGGCGCCCTGGAGGCCGCGGTGATGGATCTGCTGTGGTCCGCGGGCGAGCCTCGGACCGTCCGGGCGGTCTTCGAGGAGCTTGAGCGGCGGCGGCGGATCGCCTACACGACGGTGATGACCGTGATGGACAACCTGCACCGCAAAGGCTGGCTGTGCCGAGAACTGGTCGGCCGCGCGTATCTCTACGAGGCTGTGCGGTCGCGGGAAGCGCACAACGCGGAGCTGATGGGCGAGGCGCTCGCCGACAGCCTGGACCCCGCGGCTACGTTGATCCATTTTGTCGAGCGGATGTCACCCGAGGAGGCCCGGCTGCTCAGTGACGCCCTCGCTCGGGCGACGCGCGGGACCGCCACCCAGGGCTCCCGCGACGACGCGAGCGGGCCGAGCCAGCGGAAGCAGCCGGCAGCCAGAGGCAGGTACCGTCCGACATGATCATTGCGGCTGTGCTGGTCACCTACGCGGTTGTGCTCGCCCTTCTGGGTACCAGGCTGCTGCGCGGGGCAGCCTGGGCGCAGCAGGCACCGCGGCTGGCGGTCTGCCTCTGGCAGGCGCTGTCGCTGTCGGTGCTGGGCGCGACCGGGCTGGCCGGGCTGGCGCTGGCGGTTCCGTCGGTTCCGCTCACCACTGATCTCGCCGAGATGCTGCAGGCCTGTGTCGTGTCGTTGCGGGACTCGTACGCCACCCCAGGTGGCGCGGTCGTCGCGGGAAGCGGTCTGGCGGTGGTCGCGGCCCTGCTCGCCCGCGTCGCCTACTGCGCGGCGGCCGGGCTGCTACGGGGCGCGCGTGCCCGTCGGGAGCATGCGCTGAAGCTGGCGATCCTTGCGCGGCCGGCGCCCGGGCTCGGGGCGGTTGTCGTCGCCCATGAGACGGCCGCCGCCTACTGTCTGCCCGGCCGCAACCAACGCATCGTGCTCACGACGGCGGCACTGGACGCGCTGAGCGAACGGGAACTGGCCGCGGTGCTCGCGCATGAACGCGCACACCTGGCAGGGCGCCATCACCTGGCCTTGGCTGGCGCCGATGTCCTGGCCAAGGCGTTTCCCGCGGTGCCGCTGTTCAGCGTTGCCCAGCGCGAGATCGGCCGGTTGCTGGAGCTGGCCGCCGACGATGCCGCGTCCCGGCGGCACGCGCGCCTGTCGATCGCCGCGGCACTCGCTGTCCTGGCCGCTGGCGGCGGCGAACAGGTAGGCCTGGCCGCGGGCGGGCCGACGGCGCTGGCGCGGGTTCATCGCCTGTTGGCTCCGGCCAATCCGCTCGGCCCAGCCCGCACGATGGCCGGCGCCGCCCTCGCCGTGGTGCTGCTCCTCGTCCCGATCGCGATCGCCACGGGACCGCTCCTAGGCCTCGGCCACGCCCTCTACTGCCCGCTCCCAGCCGTCGCACCGCCCGCGGGCTAGACCGTCGCCGATCTCCCTGGCCTGGCTCATCAGGTTCCCGGCCCAGCCGGCGGCCTCAGGGGCGACTTCAGATCAGGACGCCAGGCCGGCGTGCTCGGCCCGCCATGCGCGGTCGGCGAGGACGTCGGCGTGGCAGGGGCCGTCGAGGGGACACCAGCAGGCGAGCCGGTGGCCGGCAAGCTCGTCGAGGTGAGCGAGAACCCAGGAACGGGACACGGTCCGCCGGCCCGCCTGGCGTTCGTCCGGGCCCGCGCCGTCGAGCCAGGCCGTGTACTCCTCGATCGCGATGGCCCGGTTACGGCCGGGGCCCCGGTGATCGAACGGGTTACCCCAGCTGGTCGCCCGGTCCACCTTGATCGCGCCTTCGGGAATCCGCCAGCCGGCCGCGCGCGACAGGCGCACTCGCCGCGGCGGGCCGCTCCGCTGTTCATCTGCGCTCACGCCCCTACGGTCCCCGTTCTCTCGCCGTCAAGCCACCGCGGACAAGGTCGGTACGGACGGAATCGCGTGCTGTCAGTCGGGAACCGCGCGCGAACGGCGCAGCGGACGCCGGGATCGGGCCGGCCGGGGAGCGACATAGAGTGACGTTCGCGTCGTCCGGTCGCGGCTGAGACACGCCGAAGGCAGGCAGACCGGGCCCGCTTCCCCGTCGGCCGGATAATTCGGCCCATGTGATCCAGGCTGATCGGCGTCGCGCTCGGCCGCCCCGTCGCCGCGCGGCTCCGCCGCGGCCGGCGAGGTTCCTCGGCGCGGGGAGCCTCGAGCTACCGGGCGTCGGAACTACCAGGGTGGAGGTGCGGTGCCGGTGACGGTGGCAGAGACCGACGGCTGGGGCGGCGGCGCACCGAACGGGACCTCGAACGGCACGCTGGCCGCGGTGCCGGAACCCAGGCCGACCGACCCCCTTGCCGGAGCCCTTTCCAGCCCGCCGGTCGGGCGGGTGATGGGCACCGAGGAGGCCACTCCGCTGCTGTTCCACGTCGCGCTCGACGAGGGCAGCTACCTGCAGCTCGACGACGTGGTCGTCACCGTCCGCCAGGTGCCCGGCGTCGGGCCGGTGATGACGGCGGGCGTCGTCACCCAGGTCGAGGCGCGGCACGAGGGGGCGAGCTTCGACTCCGACGTCTTCCTCATCGCCGAGGGCGTGCTCCCCGCGCAGGTGCAGGAGATCGCCGAGGTGACGACGACCCGCGTCGAGCCGGAGATCTACGTCCCGCCGCGGCCCGGCGAGCTGGTCCGCCGGGCGACCGGCGGCGAGCGGGCCACCGCGCTGTACTTCGACCAGATGGACCGGCGCGTGCCGGTCGGCCTCGGCCGGGACGGGACGCCGATCTTCGTCAACCTGGAGTTCCTCGACGGCACCCGCGGCGCGCACGTCTCGATCAGCGGGATCTCCGGCGTCGCGACGAAGACCAGCTTCGCGCTGTTCCTGCTCTACTCCATCTTCCGGTGCGGCGTGCTCGGCCGCGCCGCGGTGAACGCGAAGGCGCTGGTCTTCTCGGTGAAGGGCGAGGACCTGCTGTTCCTCGACCACCCGAACAGCCGACTCGACGACGAGATCCGCGCCGTCTACGACCGGCTGGGCCTGCCGGCCGAGCCGTTCGCCTCAGCCGGGTTCTACGCCCCGCCGATGCCGGCCGACACCACGGGCCGCCCGAACGTCGCCTCGCGGACCTCCGGGGTGAGCGCGTTCTGGTGGACGCCCCTGGAGTTCTGCCAGACCGAGCTGCTCCCCTACGTCTTCGCCGACGCGGAGGACGACCGCCAGCAGTACACGATGGTCGTCCACCAGGTGACCAACCGGCTGCGCCAGGATGTCGTGCCGTACGGGAACGACGGCGCGGTCAAGCTTGAGGGCGAGGTCCTGCGGACCTACGAGAACCTCGTCGACTTCATCGTCGAACGGGTGAACGACGAGGACGCGCGCGCCCGCTGGGCCGGCCCGGCGACCGGCGCCGGGACCGTCAACGCGTTCGTGCGCCGGCTGCGCTCGTCGCTGCGCGCGCTGCGGCCGCTGATCCGGGCCGACATCCCGGACGCGCCGGGGCGCCGGGTCAGCACGGCGGACCACCAGGTGACCGTCGTCGACCTGCACAACCTGCCGGAGCGGGCGCAGCGCTTCGTCGTCGGCGTCGTGCTGGCCGCCGAGACCCGGCGCAAGGAGGAGGCCGGGCCGGGCGGGCTGCTGTTCACCATGCTCGACGAGCTGAACAAGTACGCGCCGCGCGACGGGACCAGCCCGATCAAGGAGGTGCTGCTCGACATCGCGGAACGCGGCCGCTCACTGGGCATCATCCTGGTCGGCGCGCAGCAGACGGCGAGCGAGGTCGAGCGGCGGATCATCGCGAACAGCGCGATCCGGGTCGTCGGCCGGCTCGACCCGGCCGAGGCCTCCCGGCCGGAATACGGCTTCCTGCCGCCCGGGCAGCGGGCGAGAGCGACACTGGCGAAGCCGGGGACGATGTTCGTGACGCAGCCGGAGATCCCGGTGCCGCTGGCAGTGACCTTCCCGTTCCCGGCCTGGGCGACGCGCCCGTCCGAGTCCGCCGAGCCCGCCGGCCCGGCGCCGACCGGCCCGGGTGCCGCCCGGCCCGACCCGTTCGCGCTGCTGCCCGACCCCGACGACGACCCGGCTCCGTTCTGACCGACCCTTTCTCTTGCTGACGATCGTTTAGCCCTGTCCGACGACCCAGCCGCGCGGCCTGTCCCGGCCGCGCCACGAAGGACTGGTCGCCATGAAGTTCCTGCACACCTCCGACTGGCACATCGGCAAGTCCCTGAAGGGCCGCAGCCGGCTCGACGACCAGGCGGCGGTGCTGCGCGAGGTCGTCGGGATCGCCCGCGCGCACGAGGTCGACGCGGTCCTGGTCGCGGGCGACGTGTACGACTCGGCCGCGCCGTCCGCCGAGGCCCAGCAGCTCGCCGTCCGGGCACTGCTCGGCCTGCGCAACACGGGCGCCGAGGTGATCGTGATCGCCGGCAACCACGACCACCGAGGCTCATTCGACGCGTACCGGCCGTTGATGCACGCAGCCGGGATCACAATGGTCGGCACCGCACGGCGGGCGGAGGCGGGGGGCGTGGTCGCCTTCGACGCCCGGAACACGGGTGAGCCGGTCCGGGTCGCGGTGCTGCCCTTCCTGTCCCAGCGCTACGCGATCCGCGCGGCGGAGCTGGTCACCCAGACGCCGGCGCAGAACGCCGCCCGTTATGACCAGGTGGTGCGCGACCTGCTCGCCGCGCTGCGGGCCGGGTTCCGCGACGACGCGGTCAACCTGGTGCTCGCCCATCTGACGGTCACCGGCGGGAAGCTCGGCGGCGGCGAGCGGCTGGCCCAGTCGATCTTCGACTACTACGTGCCGGCGACGGCGTTCCCCGACGACGCGCACTACGTGGCGCTCGGCCACCTGCACCGCCGCCAGTCGCTGCCGGCGCCGTGCCCGGTCGAGTACAGCGGCTCGCCGCTGGCCGTCGACTTCGGCGAGGCGGACAACACGCCGGTCGTCCGCGTGGTGACCGCGGCGCCCGGCACGCCAGCGAGCGGCCTCGACGTTCCCGTGACCTCCGGCAGGCGGCTGCGGACCGTGCGCGGCACGGTGGCGGAGCTCGCCGACCGGGCCGCCGAGTACGGCGACGCCTACCTGCGGGTGTGGGTGCGCGAGCCCACGCGGGCGGGCCTGCGCGAGCAGGTGCAGGAAGTGCTGCCGAACGCGCTGGAGGTCCGCATCGACCCGGAGTTCGCGGCCGCCGTGAGCGCCGACCGGCCGAACCGCCCCGCCGCCGGCCAGCGCGGCCCCGGCGACCTGTTCCACGAGTACCTCGGCAGCCAGAACATCGCCGACGACCGCGTCGAGAAGCTGTTCGCCCGCCTACACGACGACATCGCCGGAGCCGAACGGCACGGTTAGCGCGCGTAGCCCGCGGCCCGCTGGACCAGGGCCATCAGGTGTCGCGGGAGCGTTGTTTGGCGCCGAGCCAGCCGTAGCGGGGGCCTGTATCGCGCCGGTGCTCGATCTTGGCGCGACGTCCGACGCTCCGGCCCCAGGCGGGGTGGCCCTGATCGCGGGTCGTGGCCAATGTGTCTGACTATGGTGCGAGACTCGGGCTCTACGCCGCCCGGCGACGTGGCGCGGACGGCTGTTGGAGCCGCGCGCCACTCGCGCGGGGTGTCCATCAGGTCGGGGTGACCACCGGACAGGGGCTGAGGTGAGGGACTGATGCGACCGGTGGTGCTGGAGATGGCCGGGTTCGGCTCGTTCCGGGACGCGGCGACGGTGGACTTCACGGATGCGGATTACTTCGCGCTGGTGGGGCCGACCGGGGCCGGGAAGTCGACGGTCTTCGACGCGATGACCTTCGCGCTGTTCGGGTCGGTGCCGCGGTGGAACCATCGCGGCCTGGTGTCGCTGGCGCTCGCCCCGACCGTCGCGCGCGGCACCGTCCGGCTGGTGTTCGACGCCGCCGGCAGCCGCTACGTCGTGGCCAGGGAGCTGCGCCGGCTCGGCAACGGCAACGTGACCGTCCGCAACGCGCGTCTGGAGCGGCTCGCCGACCCGGCCGGCCTGGCCGCCAGTGGCGAGCTGACGCAGGTCCTCGCGGCCGACTCGGAGGTCAGCAAGGCGGTCGAGACCCTGCTCGGCCTCACCTTCGAGCACTTCTGCACCTGCGTCGTCCTCCCCCAGGGCGACTTCGCCGAGTTCCTGCACGCCAGGCCGGCCGACCGGCAGAAGATCCTCACCCGGCTGCTCGGCCTCGGCGTCTACGACGAGATCCGCGCCGCGGCGAACGAGGCGGCCAAGGCCAGCCAGCACGGAGCCGACGCGCTGGACAGGCAGCTCGCCGGTTACCAGGACGCCACCGACGACGCCGAAAAAGAGGCCGCCGCCATGGTGGACACGCTTGCCGGCGTGGTGCGCCAGGTGGACGCCGCGCTCGGTGAGATAGCCGCCCTGGAGGCCGACACGAC
>Ga0068859_100002002_pt1 | contig 20795 bp, 21 predicted proteins | sample KBSSwiS22_FD_66585 | JGI IMG/M metagenome (GOLD analysis project Ga0068859, IMG submission 66585) | Switchgrass rhizosphere microbial communities from Kellogg Biological Station, Michigan, USA - KBS Switchgrass S2-2 | ecosystem: Host-associated > Plants > Roots > Rhizosphere > Soil ...
TGAAGCGCTCCAGGACCCCGGAACGACCGCCGGACGCCCCAGAGGGACGGGGACCAGTCCCGCCGCCGGGCCGGACCTCGCGGCCGGCACCGAGACCGCTGTGCGGGCCGCGCCGCCTGCCGGATCAATGGCCATGGCCGGCGGCGGGCCGAGCGTCGGCACGAGGCTCGCCACCGCGCTCGGGACCGCGCGCCACCACGGCTGGGACGTCGCCGGGTTCGACGTGCACTACCAGCCGATCGTGCGGCTCAGTGACGGTGCCGTCGTCGCGCTGGAGGCGCTCGCGCGCTGGACGGAGCCCGGCCGCGGGCCGGTGCCACCGCTGACCTTCGTCGCCGCGGCCGAGGACGGCGGCCTCGTCGCCGCGCTCGACGAGTTCGTCCTCGCCAGGGCCTGCGCCGAGGTCGCCGCCGAGCTGCCGGCGCGGGCTGGTGAAGCGGCGCCCCGGCTGCACGTCAACATCTCGGCCAGCCGGCTGGCCGACCCGGCGCTGCCGGACGTCTTGCGCCGGGCGCTCGGGGTGAGCGGCCTGGAGCCGAGCCGGCTGGTCATCGAGATCACGGAGACGTCCCGGATCCGCGACCTGGGCGCGGCGGCCCGGCTGCTGGAGGCCGTGCGCGCGCTCGGGCCGTCGATCGCGATGGACGACGTCGGCGCCGGCTACACCACCCTGGCCGCGCTGCACCAGCTTCCGGTCAACATCGTCAAGCTGGATCGGGAACTGATCGAGAACCCGCTTGGACCGGGCCGCCCGGCGCGGCTGGCCCGGTCGGTGATCACCGTGGCCCGGTCGCTGGGTGCTGTGGTGGTCGCCGAGGGCATCGAGCGGCGAGCCCAGCGCGCCGACCTCGCGCTGCTCGGCTGCGAGCTCGGCCAGGGCTACCTGTTCGCCCGCCCCGGTCCGCTGGCCGGGCTGGGTCCACTGCTTTCTCCGACGACGCTGCTTTCCCCGACCACGTTGGTCCCCGGAGACGGCGCCTGACGCCGTCAGCCGCGCTCTGAGGCGCCCAGGTCGCGGGAGCGCGTTCGGCCGAGGTCAGCTGTCTCTGCTGAGCTCCGTCGGCGGCGAGCTACGGCCCCGAAGCCGATCCGGGAGGTCAGCGATCTGGCAGGTCCGGCTCAGGCGGGTGGCAGGAGGCCGTAGACGGTCGCCGGGGAGCCGGAGCCGGCGCGGTTGCGGGTGCCGCCGACGAGCACCCAGGCCCCCGTCGGAGGCAGGTTCCCGAGGTTGGTCAGATTCTCCAGCGAGATTCGGTGGTGCCGGTACAGCGCGCGCGAGACCGCGTAGCCGGTGTCCAGTCCGGGATCGGGGCCAAACGTGTCGGTACCCAGCGCCCCCCGCCGCCCCAGCCGGCCAGTCTCGATCAGCCATTCGACGGCGGCCAGGGCGAACCCCGGCTGGTGGATGCGGCCCTGATCGTCGAGGTTCGGGTAGGCCGTGGTGCCCCAACGATCCGACCAGCCCGTCCACGCGAGCACGGCGGCCTCGGCGGGGATCGGGCCGTGGGCGGCCTCGAACGTGGCGAGATCGGCGGCCGTGACCTGGTAGTCCGGGTCGCTCGCCGCCGCGGCCCGCACGTCCAGGCGGACCGCGGGCAGGAACAGGTCGTCGGCGGCCAGCTCGTCGGCCCGCAGACCCGCCGGGTCGAAGTGCGCGGGGGCGCCCCAGTGGGTGCCGGTGTGCTCGCCCGAGCTGACCGACCGCAGGTAGAACCCGTCAGCGTCGATCGTCGCGGTGGTGGCGATCGTGAAGGGCGGGTCGCCTGGGAAGATCGGGGTGGTCGCCGGGTCGTGGACGTGCGACAGCAGCACCGGCCGCACGGGCGCCGCCGGCCACGCGGCCGCCGCTGGCCGCGCCGCTGCCGCCGGGTGACCCCCATCACCCGAGTCGCCTGCGCCGGCAGCGTTGGCGGTGCTGGCTGGGTGCGGCGGGTCGGCCCCGGCGGCGCGCCGGTCAGCCGGCATGCGCGGCGGCGGTCGCGAGGACCGCGCTGGTGGCGCGCCCGACGCCGAGCAGCCGGGCGGCGGCCAGATCGGCGACCGTGTCGACGTCGCGGCGCAGGCCCGGGAGGGCGGCCCCGAGGGCGGCCGTCAGGTCGCGCGCGCCGGTGCGGACATGGCGGGCATGGCTGTCCGTGCCGAAGTACGGCCGCAGTGGGCTGCCGGGCGCCGCGCAGAGCAGGACCGTGCCAGTGCCGGCGGCGTCCGCGAGCACGGCCCGGCCCGTGGGCGGCGCGTTCAGCAGCGCGGCCCGCAGCTCGGCGGGGCGCAGCGCCGCCAGGTCGGCCGACAGCGCGGCGACGCCGTACCCCGGCCACCGCCTGGCGGCGACCCGGGCGCCGTGGCGCAGTGCCGGGTTCAGCCCACGGTCGGGCAGGTCGGGCACGGCCAGGATCGGCGCCGAGGTCTCGGCAGGAGCCGCGAGATCACCGCCGCCGATCGCGGCACTCGCTGCGGGATCGCTGGTGACGAGCAGGACCCCGGCGACCAGGTCGGGCCCCGCGGCCGCGGCCGCCGCCGCGGTATCGGTCGCCATCGCCAGGGCGAGCGCGGCCCGGTCCGGATGCTCGAGGCGGCTCTTGGCGGCGCCGAGCCGCTTCAACGGCAACACCACGATCCATCCCTGGGGTCGCCCGGCCGCCACGTCCCGACGATAGGGCAACCGTCGGGCCGGCGGGGGTGCGCGTGCCTCCGGCGCCCGCGCGGGGCCTCCCAGCCGCCGCGGAGGTGCGCACGTATCCGCACCTCGCGGTTCTTCTGCGGGCGCCGGCACCCCGCGGACGCCGGGCCGCACGCCGTGCCGGAGGATGTTGCCTCCCAGGCAGAGACCCGGGGCGCCGGAGCGGACAGGCCACAGCGAGCCCTCCCCTTCTCACCGAGACCTCGGCCAACGAACCGTGGCCAGGGGGGACGATGGAAAAGGCTCAGTGACTCCGGCGGTGGCGCCGGCGCCCGCGCGGCCCCGTTGACATAGCGTCGGCGGGACGGCGTCCACCGGGACGGTCGACGAGTAGGTGACGAGTGAACCTTTTCCGTTGCCGGCGGTGAGCAGCCTCGGCCCGACCAGGAGACGTACGGATGGAAAAGGTTCAGTGGGTGGGACTGCGGCGGCATGACGACGAACGGCAGTGACGGTCCACCGCGGGCGGCCGCGGTGCTCACCGCCGGGTCGTGGGGGACGGTGTTCGCGAAGGTACTCGCGGACGCGGGCCGCCGAGTGACGCTGGTCACCCGGGACGGCGGGCTGGCGGCGGCGATCAACAAGGACCATCGGAACCCGCGCTACCTGCCGGGGGTGCGGTTACCGGACCGGGTCAGAGCCACCCACCGTCCCGCCGAGGCACTGGCCGGGGCGAGCCTCGTGGTGCTCGCCGTGCCCTCGCAGGCGCTGCGCACGGTGCTGGCCGCCTGGGCACCGCTGGTCGAGCCGTCGGCGATCTTCGTCAGCCTCGTGAAGGGCGTCGAGGACGGCAGCTGCCGGCGGATGAGCGAGGTGATCGGCGAGGTCACCGGTGTCGGCGCGGACCGCATCGCCGTCGTCAGTGGGCCCAACCTGGCCGGGGAGATCGCCGCCGAGGAACCGGCGGCCACGGTCGTGGCCAGCGCCTCCGCGGCGACGGCCGCGCTGGTGGCCTCCGCCTGCTGGACGCCCTACCTGCGGCCGTACACGAACACGGATGTGATCGGCTGCGAGCTGGGAGGGGCGGGCAAGAACGTGATCGCCCTGGCCGCCGGGATGCTCGAGGGGCTGGGTTTCGGGCGCAACAGCGTCGCCTCGCTGATCACCCGCGGCCTCGCCGAGACCACCCGGCTCGGCGTGGCGGTCGGCGCGGACCCGCGCACGTTCGCAGGGCTCGCGGGCCTCGGCGACCTGGTCGCCACCTGCTCGTCGCCGCGATCGCGCAACCGCACGTTCGGCGAGAAGCTCGGCCGCGGGATGACGCTGGAGGCGGTACTGGCCGAGCAGCGCCAGGTGGCCGAAGGCGTCCGGTCCTGCCGGCCACTGCTCGCGCTGGCCGACAGCCTCGGCGTCCACATGCCGATCAGCCGGCAGGTGGAGCGGGTGCTCTACGAGGGACTGCCGGCGCTGGAGGCCCTCAAGGAGCTGATGAGCCGCGAGCCCGGACCCGAGTACCACCCGCCGGCCATCCGCCCCGGCGCGTGACCACGTCGCGCGCCGGGGCGCCGGGGGACGGCACAGGCCCCCGGGGTGCTCAGGAGGTCGAGACGGCGGGCAAAATATCGATCATGGCGCCGATGGAGCGCAGCTTGCCGACCGGGTCCTCGTAGCCGCGCTCCAGGAACCGGGTGCCCGAGATCGTGCTGGCGCCGCCGGCGACGAGCGCGGCCAACACGTAGGCGAAGCCGGCGCGCAGGTCGGGAATCTCCAGGTCCCCGCCGATGAGCGGCGTCGGTCCCGACACGACGGCCGAGTGCTCGAAGTCCCGGGCCGCGAACCGGCAGGGCTTGCCGCCCAGGCAGTTCGTCGACAGCGCGATGTTCGCGCCCATCTCGGAGAGCTGGCGGGTGTAGCCGAACCGGTCCTCGTAGATCGTCTCGTGTACGACCGAGGCGCCCCGGGCCTGGGTCAGCAGCACGACCAGGGGCTGCTGCCAGTCGGTCATGTAGCCGGGGTGCACGTCGGTCTGCACGTGCGTGGCGGTCAGCTCGTGGTTCCGGTAGAAGGTGATCCCGGTGTCGGTGACCCGGAATTCGCCGCCGATGCGGCGCAGGTGGTTCAGGAACGTCGCCACGTGCTCCTGGCGGGCGCCCCGGACGTCGACCCGGCCGTTGGTCGCGACCGCGGCCGCGGCGAACGACGCGACCTCGATCCGGTCGGGGATCGCGGTGTGCTCGGCGCCGTGCAGTCGCTCGACGCCCTGGACCACGATCGTGCGGTCCACCTCGACGTCGACCAGGGCGCCCATCTGCTGCAGGAACAGGATGAGGTCGACGACCTCCGGCTCCACGGCCGCGTTGGAGATCACCGTGGTGCCCTTGGCTCGCACGGCGGCGAGCAGCAGGTTCTCGGTGGCGCCGACGCTCGGGAACGGCAGCTCGACGTGCGCGCCGTGCAGGCCGAGCGTCTTGACCTGGACCGAGCGCACCTGCTCGACGATCTCGGCACCCATCGCGCGCAGGCCGGCGAGATGGAAGTCGACCGGGCGCTTGCCGATCCGGCAGCCGCCGGGCATCGGTACGAACGCCTCGCCGACTCGGTGCAGCAGCGGGCCCATCATCAGGATAGGAATCCGGTTGACGCCGGAGTACGTTTCGGACAATGACGGGTCCGTGATCCGCGCGGTCTGGATGCGCACCCGGTGGTCGTCCAGCCACTCCACCTTGGCGCCGAGCTCGGCCAGCATGCCGAGCACGACGTCGACCTCGACGATGCGCGGCACCCGGGCCAGGGTGCACGGCTCGTCGGTCAGCAAGGTGGCGACCAGCAGCTTGGTGACCGAGTTCTTGGCCCCGGAGACCTCGACCGAGCCGACCAGCGGCTGGCCGCCGACGATGCGGTAGCTGTGCCGGTCACCGCCTGCCGGGAAGCCGACCAAAGCCGCGTGGTCCGAAGCCGCCTGGTCCGGCCTGCGGGCCTGGGGCGGGGTGACATCGGGAGAGGTCTGCTGCTGGGAGGTCTGGGGCACGGGCGGTCTCCTCGGGATCGGTGCTCGACTCCGGTGGCCTTCTCGCGGACTTGGCGGGTCGCTGTGAGACCTCCGGCGGGCGGCGAGCGCGGGGGCCCGCCTCGGTGTGGCAGCCGGCTCGGTGTGGCAGCCGGGTCGAGCCGCGGCTATGGGTGCGAACGTCCCGCGGCGCAGGTGACCCGGTGGATGGCCCAGGGGACACGAACGGCCTCTGGAATTCAACCAGACGCGGTCGGCCCCGACGCCCGGCGCCGCGTGGCCCGCGGACGGCGCCACGCCACGCCCACAACCCGGCCACTCGGCCGTGACCGAGCGCCATTTCCGGGGATCCCGCCAGTTGCGCCGGCCGCGCCGGAGGACCAGGCCGCCTGGGCCGGCGGCGACATCCGGAAGGGCCGGATGGCACCGTGGTGCCAGTCCGGCGTCTGCCGCCCGCGTCTCGCGGGAAGCGCCCTGACGCCCACCGATCGTGCGGCTAGGGAACCGGCGGCGGGTCGGGCGTCTCTGGGACGGTCGAGACGGTGTGGGCGCTGATCGCTGGGGCGGCCGTGACGAGGATGTCCCACGCGTCCAGGCTGTCCGGCAGCAGCACGGTGATCTGCGGGCGCCGGGTGGGCGTCGAGAGGCTCGTCCGGCCGTCGGCCTCCTGTGAGAACCAGCTGACCCCCTGAACCTGGGCGACCTGGGAGGTCTTCTGGTAGCCCGCGGCCACGCCGCCCTGGCCACAGGTGAGCAGGACCGGCGCCTTGCCGTAGGCCGCCGCGAACACTCCCGCCGGGCTGACCGCCCGCCGGTCGAGGCCCTCGCCGAGCGAGTCGGGGAGCGCCGCGAGCAGCTTGCGGCAGGACTCGGCGGCGGCTCCCGTCGGGACCGGCGCTCCCGTCACCTTGACCGGCCCGGAGCCACCCCCGCAACCGGCGACGGCGATCACCAGCGCCGCCACGGCGGTCGCCCGCCGAACGAGTGCCATCCGGTCAGAAATGCACGACTGGGCAGGTCAGCGTGCGGGTGATTCCGTCCACCGCCTGCACGCGGGTCATGATCTGCTTGCCCAGGTCGTCGACGGAGCTGGCCTCGGCACGCACGATCACGTCGTACGGGCCGGTGACGTCCTCCGCCTGCGTGACGCCGGGGATCTGCTCGATCTCCTTGGCCACCGACGCGGACTTGCCGACCTCGGTCTGGATGAGGATGTACGCGTGGACCACTGCGCTCCCAGTTCCCTTCGGCCTAGTACGGGCCAGTTACGTGCGGCCAGGCGCGGCCGATGGCATTCGGCACAGCTGCGGCCGGTTACATCCGGCCCGGTGCGGGCCGGTGCCATTCGGCCAGATGCGGGCCGTTGACATTGGGCCAGGTGCGGGCCGCTGACATTCGGCCAGGTGCGGGCCGTTGATTTTCGCCCGGTACCGACTCGCCGGACGTCGACAGCCCGGCGAGCGGAAGTACGAGCCGACAGACGGTAACAGGCAATCGGCCTCCGTGAGAGGCTCCCAGCCGAAGGAACTGCTGTGCACGCGCGAGTCTCCGTGATGCCGTACTGGCCCGAAGGCTCCGGCCGTGGCGGAGGCGCCACCACCGGGGCGCCATCCGGGCCCCGGACTGTGATTGATACCACCCGTCGTTTCTCAGGCCAAGCGTGCTTGTGTCCTGTTTTGGGCAAACTGGCACGATGCCCGCGGCCCGTGGTCGCGGACGCTGTGGTCAGAGCACGAATCGATGCTCGCTCGGGGTGGAGGAAGTGTGATCAGAACAACACTCCCGGCGGTATCCGGCCCGGCGCCGGCGACAGGCCGGAGCCCGGTTTCCGGGCGGGCCACGAAGGGGGCACGGTGTCGCTGACCTCGGATTTCATGGCCGTTCCGGGGCCAGGTGCCGCTCCGCCGCGGGTGCTGGCCATCGCGGGTTCGGACTCGGGTGGCGGCGCGGGAATCCAGGCCGACCTGAAGACCGCCGCGGCGTTCGGCGTCCACGGCATGACCGCGGTCACGGCGGTCACCGCGCAGAACTCGGTCGGCGTCCAAGGCGTCTGGGAGCTGCCTGTGGAGGCGGTCCGGGCTCAGATCACTTCGGTCGTCGGTGACATCGGCGTCGACGCGGTGAAGACCGGCATGCTGGCGAGCCCTGAGCTCGTTCGGGCAGTGGCCGGCGAGCTGCGCGGCCTCTCGGCCCCGCTCGTCGTCGACCCGGTCGGGGTGTCCAAGCACGGCCACCGGTTGCTCGCGCCCGAAGCCGTCGCCGTGCTGCGCGACGAGCTGCTGCCGCTGGCGACGGTGACAACCCCGAACCTCGACGAGGTGGCGCTGCTGACCGGAGTCGAGGTCCGTGACGAGGCGGGCCTGTGGCGGGCCGCGCGAGCCATGCTCGACCTCGGGCCGCGCTGGGTGGTGGTCAAGGGTGGGCATCTGCCCGGCGAGGCCGTCGACCTGCTCACCGACGGAACGACGGAGGTCGTCCTGCGCGCCGCCCGCGCGGACAACAGGCACACCCACGGGACCGGCTGCACGCTGGCCTCCGCGATCGCCGCGGGCCTCGCGATGGGGCTCGACGTGCCGGCCGCGACGCGTGCCGGCAAGGACTACGTGAGCGGAGCGCTGCGGACCGGGTTCGCGCTCGGCGCCGGGATCGGGCCGGTCGATCACGGCTGGCGCTGGCGGGCCGCGGCGGTCGCGACGGCCGCGGTGTCGACGGCGACCGCCGAAGCCGCGGCGGCGAGGACGGACGGCTTGGCGCTGCCATCAGCGCAGGAGTGAGGGGGACGGGACGGCCCCGGCTGGCGGCGAGCTACCAGCCGACTGACGACCCGCCGGCCGGCAGTCGTTGCCCGTGCCAGGCCGCCCACGCCGATCGACGTGGGCGGCCTCCGGAGGTGCCAGCCGGTCCGCTCGGCCGTGCGGACCGGTGAGCGGTGACGGCAGGGCCGGCCCGGCGCTGGCCGGGTCGGCGCCGTCAGGCGGTGGGAATGTCGAACCAGCTCATCACCTTGCCACCAAAGATCATGTCGCCACCGATCTTGAGCTTGCGGGTGATGAACCACTTGGTCGGGTCGGCCTTGCCGCTCATCAGCTTGATGAACCGGACGCCATCGAGGGTGACGGTGACCTTGGCCGACTCGGCGACGTGCTTGCCGACGGTGCAGGCGCCATCCCTGACGATCATCTCGTACTCGTCGACGCCGCCGTCGGGCCGCTCAGTGATGTGGAAGTGCACCACCGCGTCCTGGCCCTTGATCTTGTCCGGGATGGCCTGACGGGCCATCCGGCCGAAGTACTCGTCGAGCAGCGTGGACCGCTCCGGTCCGCGCATCAGCTCGGTCAGCGCGTCGTCGGAGAGACCGCCGGTGTAGGCGACCAGCTCCTCGAGACTGAACGCGGTGAGGTCCGGCAGGGTCTGGGGCATGGCGGGCACTCCCGTGCTACGTGGGAAATCCGATCCCCCACATATCAGCACGCCCGGGACGGCGTTCCGCATGGGGCACCCGTTTCCGCGCCACTCCCGACCGGCACGCGACCCCCGTCCCAGGCTTCGCGCGCTCCCGCCGTGTCCGTGACGCCGTCGCGGCCACGCCGAAAAGGCGCCATCACATCGTGATGGCGCCTAGTCAGTGACCCTGGGGACCGTGGCCGCCGGGCATGCGAATGAAGATCATTGATATGCCCTTTGGCCCTCTGGCGAGATGCCGTGAAACCGGGCCGCCCGAACGTGCAGACCGGGGCGGCCGCGGCGCGCGGACCGCCAGGTCAGCGCGGGCTCAGCCGCGGACGACCTTTCCGGCCTTGATGCAGGAGGTGCACACGTTGAGGCGCTTCGGGGTGCGGCCGACCAGGGCGTGCACCGTCTGGATGTTGGGGTTCCAGCGCCGCCGCGTGCGCCGGTGGGAGTGGGAGACCGACATGCCGAAGCCCGGTCCCTTGCCGCAGACGTCGCACACCGAAGACACGAGGAACTCTCCGCCAAGAAGTCGCTGATTGATCGGCGACCGGGGCTCCGGCCGCGCTGACCCGCCGCTGGTGCGGCTCGCACCCCACTCCGGAGCGGGTGCGCCGGTGGCGCTCCCGCATACCTGCGCCGAAGGCGCTCCCGCCAGATGCCTGGAGACGCGGCCGCGGTCGCGTGGTGACGCCGGACGTGGTGGTGCTCATCGAAGGCTACCTCAGCGACGACCGGCTTGGGTCACCGCCATCACCGGGAACTGTCGTCGCCCGGGTGCAGTATCGGGCTTGTGATCGAGCTCGACACCAGACTGGACGGCCACGTGGTCTCGGCCAGGGACGCCAGGCGCCTCGCCGAGGCGCCCCTCGGCCTGGTCACCGTCGCCGACCTGCTTGACCACCTCCCGCGCCGCTACCACCAGCGTGGCGAGCTGACCAACCTGCGTGACCTCGTCGAGGGCGAGAACTCGACGGTGCACGCGAAGGTCGTCAGGCACGAGAGCAGGACGGCCCGCACGGGGCGGCGCTACGACGTCCTGACGGTCACCGACGGCACCGCCCAGATGACCGTCACCTACTTCAACCCGGGCCGGTCGCCGGCCAGGCGGCTGCCCCCCGGGTCGATCGCCGCCTTCTCCGGGAAGGTCGACCGGTTCCGCGGCCAGCTCCAGATGGTCAACCCGGAGACGCAGCCACTCGACGACGGCACGGACGACGATCCGGACCGCTGGGCTCGGGCCCTGGTGCCGATCTACCCGGCGTCCGAGCGCGTCACCTCACCGGTGATCGGCCGCTGCGTCCAGGTGCTGCTCGACATGCTCCCCGCCGAGTTGCCGGACCCGCTGCCTGCCGACCTGCGTGCCCGCCACCGGCTGGTCGACCTGCGCACCGCCTACGAGCTGGCGCATCGTCCCGAGTCGCGCGGCGACGTCGAACGCGCCCACCGCCGGCTGAAATGGGACGAGGCGCTGACCCTGCAGGTGATCCTCGCGCAGCGCCGTCAGGAGATCTCGGCCATGGCGACGGTGGCCAGGCTGCCTACGGCCGGCGGGATTCTCGACGCCTTCGACGGCCAGCTGCCGTTCGCGCTCACCGACGGCCAGCGGGAGGTGGGCGCGACGATCCAGGCCGAGCTCGCCCGGCCCGCCCCGATGCACCGCCTGCTGCAGGGCGAGGTCGGCTCCGGCAAGACGGTCGTGGCGGTGCGCGCGATGCTCGCCGTGGTCGACGCCGGCGGTCAGGCCGCGCTGCTCGCGCCGACCGAGACGCTCGCCACCCAGCACTACCGCGGCATCCGCGAGCTGCTCGGCGGCTTCGGACGGGCCGGCGAGCTGGACGAGACCCCGCCGGCGACGAGGGTCGTTCTGGTGACCGGCTCGGTCGGCGCCAAGGCGAAGCGGGCGGCGCTGGCGGCCGCGGCGGACGGCAGCGCCGGCCTGGTCATCGGCACGCACGCGCTGCTGCACGAGGGGGTCGCCTTCCGTGACCTCGGCCTGGTCGTGATCGACGAGCAGCACCGGTTCGGCGTGGAGCAGCGGGATGCCCTGCGTGCCAGGGCCAGCCAGCCGCCACACGTGCTGGTGATGACGGCGACGCCGATCCCGCGGACGGTCGCGATGACGGTGTTCGGCGACCTGGAGGTCTCGACGCTGACCCAGCTGCCCGCCGGCCGCCAGCCGATCTCCACGTTCGTCGTCGACGCGGCGACGCATCCGAGCTGGCGCGACCGGATCTGGGGCAGAATTCGCGACGAGGTGGCCATCGGCCACCAGGCCTATGTGGTCTGCCCGCGGATCAGCTCGGTAGCCACCGGCCGCGGCGGCGAGGACGAGGACCTGCTTGACGCGGGTGGCACCGACGCGCCCGGTGGGGCCCGCCGCGCCGCGAAGGCGGGGGAGCGCCAGGTGGCGGGTCCCGCCGAGGACGGCTCCCTCGGCGGGATCGGGGTCGAGGAGTTGCTGCCCTGGCTGGCCGAGGGCCCGCTCGCCGGCCTGCGGCTGGCGGCGCTGCACGGCCGGCTCCCGGCCGACGTGAAGGACTCGGTGATGACCAGGTTCGCCGCGGGTGAGCTGGACGTCCTGGTCGCCACCACGGTGATCGAGGTGGGTGTCGACGTGCCGAACGCGACCGTCATCGCCATCATGGACGCCGACCGGTTCGGCGTCTCGCAGCTGCATCAGCTGCGTGGCCGGGTCGGGCGCGGGCAGGCCGCCGGGGTTTGCCTGCTGCACACCGAGATCGACGGCGACACCCGAGCGACGCAGCGGCTGGCGAACGTCGCCGCCACCACCGACGGCGCCGAGCTCGCCCGGCTCGACCTCGGCCAGCGCAAGGAGGGCGACGTCCTGGGCGCGAGCCAGTCAGGCCGGTCTCGCGGGGTCCGGCTGCTGGAGCTGCTCAAGGACGAACGGCTCATCCTGGACGCCCGCGAGGAGGCCGGCCGGATGGTCGTGGCCGACCCGGATCTCACGGCGAACCCGGCGCTGCGCCGCCGGGTGGGGGTCGCCCTGGACGACCGTCCCGTCGAGTTCCTGGAGAAGGGGTGACCCGCGTCGTCGGCGGTGCCGCGGGCGGGCGACGGCTCGCGGTGCCGCCGGGCCTGGGCACCAGGCCGACGTCGGACCGGGCCCGCGAGGGGCTGTTCAACACGCTCGCGTCGCTCGTCGACCTCGAGGGGGCCCGGGTGGCCGATCTGTACGCCGGCAGCGGCGCGGTCGGGCTCGAGGCGCTGTCGCGAGGCGCGGCGCACGCGCTGCTGGTCGAGCGGGACGCGCGGGCGGCCCAGGTCATCCGGCGCAACGCGGCCCAGCTGGGCCTGGCCGGCGCCGAGATCGTCGTCGGGGCCGTGGAACGTGTGGTGGAGACCACTCTCGGGCAGCCCTACGACATGGTGTTCCTAGACCCTCCGTATGCGCTTGATGACGCCAGGCTGGGGGACGTTCTCGCTCGGCTGGTTGATCGGTACTGGCTGGATAAGGGTGGTGTCTGTGTGGTTGAGCGCGCGCGCCGGTCCGCGCCGCCCGCCTGGCCGGAGGGCCTGATCGAGGTCCGTTCGAGGGGGTACGGAGAGGCCGTCCTCTGGTACGGTTCTCGATCATGAGGAGGGCTGTCTGTCCTGGTTCCTTCGACCCCATCACGAACGGCCATCTCGACGTCATCCTGCGAGCCAGCAAGCTGTTTGACGAGGTCGTGGTGGCCGTCGGGATCAACAAGAACAAGAACACGCTGTTCACCGTGGACGAACGGATGGACCTCATCCGGCAGGCCGTTCGAGATCATCCGGCTGGCGCCACCAACGTCGTCGTCGAGCCGTCGCATGGGCTGTTGGTCGACTTCTGCCGGTCCCACGGCATCCAGTCGATCGTCAAAGGCCTGCGCGCGGTCAGCGACTTCGACTACGAGCTGCAGATGGCGCAGATGAACACCCGGCTGGCTGGCGTCGAGACGCTGTTCATGAGCACGAACCCGCAGTACGCGTTCCTGTCCTCCAGCCTGGTCAAGGAGGTCGCCAAGTACGGCGGCGACGTCTCGGGCCTGGTCCCCGACATCGTCCTGAAGCATCTGCGCGAACGCTTATAAGCCGGGCGGCTGAGGCGGCGGCGGTTCGAGGGCCTGGATCGGATAGGCTGGTTACTCGTGTCCGAAGCCGTTGGCGTCGGCGCACGCCCCATCTGTTCGTTTCGACTCGACGAGATTTCGTGACCGCCGCCGCCATGACCGGACATCGTCCCCGCCGCCAGACCCCGCGTGGCCCGTTCGTGCTCGACATTCGCGAGCTCGGCCGTCGGCCCGGGGCGATGCGCCCTGTCCACACCCAGGTGCCAGCGCCCTACGACTTCGGCACTCCGATGCTGCGGGTGCCGGCGGGAGCGCCGGTCGAGCTGGATCTCCGGCTCGAGTCGGTGCACGAGGGGGTGCTGGTCAGCGGCACTGCCGTCGCCGACCTCGTCGGCGAGTGCTCGCGCTGCCTGGACGAGATCCAGGACGGCGTCGAGGTCGAGCTGCGCGAGCTGTTCTACTACCCGGACCGGGCCGACGAGATCGACGCGCAGGACGAGGACCTGCACGTCGTCGTCGACGACCATGTCGATCTCGCCCCCGTGGTGCGGGACGCGCTGGTCCTGGACCTGCCGCTGTCGCCGCTGTGCGACCCGGACTGTGCCGGCCTCTGCGTCGACTGTGGCGCGAGGCTGGATGAGGTCGGTCCCGACCACACCCATGACAGTGCGGACCCGCGGTGGGCGGCACTGTCGGTACTGACCGAAGCTGGAACCGCCGGCGGCGCCGCCGCGCGGGAAACGAAGGAGAAGGACTAGTGGCCGTCCCGAAGCGGCGGATGTCGCGCAGCAACACCCGTTCCCGGCGCTCGCAATGGAAGGCTTCCCTTCCCGCGCTGTCGAAGTGCCCGCGCGGCCACGTGATCCGCCAGCACAACGCCTGCCCGACCTGCGGCCGGTACGGCGACCGACAGGTGCTCGACGTCTGATCCTGACGTGACTCGCGTCGCCGTAGATCTCGTAGGGGAGGGAGTCCAGCCCGAATCCGCGCTGGACTCGCTCCCCGCTGCCCTCGATGCGGACCCTGAGCTGGTGGTGACGCTCGTCGTCCCGCCCGGTTCGGTGACGGACGCCCTCGCCGGACGCGGCATCGTGACCGGCGATCGCGTGCATGTCGTGACCGCCCGGCGAGGCATTCCCGCGGGCGCCGGCGCGGTCCGCGACGTCAGGGCGCGCCGGGACAGTGGCGTTCGGGTAGCCGCCCGACTCGTTCGGGACGGCCACGCGGACGCGATGGTCTCCGTCGCGCCACTGGAGGCGGTAGCGGCCGCGGCCCAGTTCACCTTCGGCCTGCTGCCGGGAGCGACGCGCGCGTCGCTCGCGGCTGTCGTCGACGTCAGCCGCCCGGGCGAGCCGGGCGGGGTCGTGCTCTGCGACGCCGGCGGTTCCGTCGACGTCGCCTCGGACGACCTCGCCCAGTTCGCGCTCGCCGGAGCCGCGTACGCGCGGGTCCGGGCCGGGGCCGGCGAGCCGAGAGTCGGCCTGCTCGCCGCCCGTCCGGCGCTTCCCGACACGGTGCGCCGGGCTGCGCACGATCTGCTTGCCACCCTGGGTATTGACTACATCGGGCAGGTGGACGCCGGGGCGCTGGTCGCCGCCGGCCAGGAAACGCCGCACCCGGACAGGCGGCGTGCGGACGTTGTCGTGACCGATGGCTTCACCGGTGACGTCGTCCTGTCCTGCCTGCGGGCGGTGGCGGCCAGGGCGGCTGGCCCGGGCACGCCGGGCGGGGTCGACCCGGCCTGGCGCAGCCCGGCCGGCCCAGATCTGCAAGGGGGGACGATCGTGCTCGGAGTGGATGGGGTCGCGGTGCGTTCCGGCGACCCGATCGGCGGTCCCGACGACCTGTCCACCGGCCTGCCGGCGGCGCTCGCCACGGCGGCGACCGCGTGGCGGGGCGGGTTGATCGCCCAGATCGGCGCCGAGCTCGCCCGGCTGGTGGCGCGCCGTCGAGCACTCGCGGGGTTGTCACTGTGAGTGCGGCCGGACCTCCCCAATCGCCGACCTCTCAGATCGGCTCCGCCGATCCGGCAGGAACCCTGGGAGCAAGCGAGCGGAGTCGTCTTCCGAGGAACGAGGAAGGCGGCGGAGCGAGTGCGGCGACGGAGCGAACCCGAGACGCTGTGAGTGCCGCGGAGTCGGCCTCGCCGACCCGTTCAGGCCCCCGGGAGCGGGCCCGGGACGGCGCCGGCCGCGGCGGCGCGGTTCCCGTGCCGCGGGCCGGCCTGATGGCCGCCCTCGGTCTGGACATCGGAGCGCAGCTGCTCGACCGGGCGCTGACGCACCGCTCGTACGCCTACGAGCACGGCGGCCTGCCGACGAACGAGCGGCTGGAGTTCCTCGGCGACGCGGTCCTGCAACTGGTGGTCACCGACGCCCTGTACAAGCGTCACCCGGATCTTCCCGAGGGCGCGCTGGCCAAACAGCGTGCCTCGGTGGTGAACAGCCGCGCGCTGGCCGACGTCGCGCGGGTCATCGGTCCTCGGGGGATCGGGCCGTACCTGCTGCTCGGCAAGGGCGAGGAGACGACCGGCGGCCGGGACAAGGCGAGCATCCTCGCCGACACGCTGGAGGCGCTGATCGGCGCGGTCTACCTGGAGCTGGGGCTCGGGGTCGCCGCGGATCTGGTGCACCGGTTCTTCGACCCGCTGCTCGACGAGGCGGCCGGCCGAGGCGCCGGACTCGACTGGAAGACCTCCCTGCAGGAGCGCACCGCCGAGCTCGGTATGGGGCCCCCCGACTACGTCGTCACCGACTCCGGCCCGGACCACGCCAAGCGGTTCACGGCCCGGGCCCGGATCTCGGACAAGATCTACGGCGAGGGCGAGGGCGGCAGCAAGAAGGAGGCCGAGCAGCGGGCGGCCGAGGGCGCGTTCCTCGCGCTGGAGGGCCGCGTCACCGCCTCCGCCACCGGCTCTGCCGGCGCTGAGGCGCTGGCGGGCAGCGGCGTCAACGGCCAGCGGACCAGCCCGGCCGAGCCCGCGCCCGCCCAGGCCGACGCGCCGACCGATCCCGCCCGCCCGGCCGACGGCCACGGGCTGGCCGACGCCGGCGGAACGGTCGCCGTCGACGGGCCCGTCGACGGCGACGCGCGGGCGCCGGGGAGCGCGTCCGCGGCCGCCGACAAGCTGGGCTAGACCGTGCCGGAGCTCCCCGAGGTCGAGGTCGTCCGCCGGGGCCTGGAACGTGGCGTGGTCGGACGGACGATCGCCTCCGTCACCGTGCTGCATCCACGCGCCGTGCGCCGCCAGCCGGACGGCGCGGCGGCCTTCGAGGGCCTGCTCACCGGGCAGACCGTCACCGCCGCCCGCCGCCGCGGCAAGTACCTGTGGCTGGCCTTGTCCGGCGTACCCGAGCCGGTTCCGGTCGTGCCCGCCGAATCCGCCGGCGGCCCGCTCACCGCGCCGCCGGCGCCCCCCGGGGCGGGGGAGGGCGACGCGCTGCTCGGGCATCTCGGGATGAGCGGACAGCTACTCGTCGTCCCGCCCAGTGCGCCCGACCAGGCCCACCTGCGGATCCGGTTCAGGTTCACCGACGGCGGTCGCGAGCTGCGCTTCGTCGACCAGCGCACGTTCGGGCACATGCTGCTCGACGAGGGGGGCGCCGCGCTGCCGTCCCCGGTCGCGCACATCGGCCGGGATCCACTGGACCCGCTCTTCGACGAGGACGCCTTCCTGGCCGGCCTCGCGGCCCGGCGCACCGGCCTGAAGCGGGCGTTGCTCGACCAGACGCTGGCCAGCGGCATCGGCAACATCTACGCCGACGAGGCGCTGTGGGCCGCCAGGCTGCACTTCGCCCGACCGACTGAGACCCTGCGCCGCGCCGATGCCCGTCGCCTGCTCGATGAGGCGCGCGGCGTGCTGTCGGCCGCGCTCCTGGCCGGCGGAACGTCGTTCGACCGGCTGTACGTGTCGACCGAGGGCGTGAGCGGGCTGTTCGAACGGGAGCTTGCCGCGTACGGCCGGGCCGGGCTGCCGTGTCGCCGCTGCGGCAGCCCGATCCGCCGGGACGCGTTCATGAACCGGTCGAGCTTCACCTGCCCGACCTGCCAGCCCAGGCCCCGCTCGGGCCGCTGGTAACCGGGGCGACGCTGGGGCCGGCCGGGCGCGTCGGGGGGTGAACCCCCCGAAAGACGCTGTGGTCACTCCGGGTTGAGACTGGGGGGCGCGGGCGCGCGGAGCGCCTGGCTCGGCCGGGTCAGTGACGATGGTTCTCGGCCCGGCCTCCGCCCGCGGGCTCCCCCGAATCCGGATGGGCCAGCGCGAACCCGGATGCCGCAGTGGCCTCGGGCGATGAAGGAGAGCACCCATGAACTCGGACGCCTTGCTGGGGCGGGTACGCAAGCTGCTCGCGATGGCCGAGGCCGAGGGACTGACCGACGCGGCCCGGGAGACCTACAACGCGAAGGCCGCTGAGCTGATCGCCCAGTACGGCATCGACCGGGCCCTGGTGGAGGAAGCGGGGCCGACGAGGGCGGCCGCCGCTGACCTGGTGCTGGAGATCCATCCGCCCTACGCCCGCGACAAGATCACCCTGCTGGCCAGCATCGTCGCCCCGCTCGGCTGCCGACTGGTGCACCGGACGGAACGCCGCGGTGACGGCACCGGGCATGCCGCGCATCTGTTCGGAATGGACGCGGACCTGACCAGGGTGCAACTGCTCTACACGTCGCTGCTGGTGCAGCAGGCCCACGGCCTGGCCGTCGCCGCGCCGCCGGCCTGGGAGGACGCACGGGCGTTTCGCCGGTCGTGGATGGCCGGATTCGCGGTCGCGGTGCAGCAGCGGCTTACGGCGGCCGAACGGGCGGCGCAGGCCGCCGCCGAGCCGGCGGCGACCACCGGAACCTCCGTCGCGCTGGTGCTCGCGGACAGGTCGGCCCGCGTCGACGAACACCTGGCCCGCGTCTACCCCCGGCTTCGGCCGGCGCGCGGGCGCCAGCTTTCCGGGTCCGGCGGCAGGGCCGGTTACCACGCCGGCCAGCGCGCTGACCTGGGCGACCAGTCCCGGGTCGGCTCAGCCACCACCCGCCGGGCCATCAACTGACCGTTTGTCAGCGCGGCCCGGCGGCGATCGACGAGAGGTGCTCAGTCGGCCTTTCCGCCGGGGAAGTTCGGCGCGGCGGTCTGCGTCGGGCCGGCCGAGTGCGGCGGCGCGTAGCCGTCGCTGGGCGCGGGTACCGGGTTCGAGACGCCGTACGGGGTGGCACTTGGCCCGTCCACGATGGTCGCCTTCGGTACCGGGACGGCCCCGCCGTCCTGGTTGAAGTTCTGCCCGCAGCCGGCCAGCAGGAGCGCGGAGCTGAGGGCACCGACGGTGACGGCCGCGACGGCGGCGCGCCGGCCGAGTCGGGCGGGCCGCGCGGCACGCCGGACCAGGCTGCTGGGGAGGAAGGATGTCGTGTTCACGATGGCTCAGTACCCTACCGTGCCGATGAATGACCTTCCTCAGAAGTCGATGCCGGCCGGCGAGCGCGAGCCGGCGGATACCGCCCGTAGGGCCGCGATGGGCCAGGGCGGAATGGACGAGCTGGTCCGGCTTACCGCGACCGTGTTCGGGCTCGTACAGGGCGTGGGGTTTCGCGACTATGTGCGAACCAAGGGCCGCCGGCTCGGGCTGGTCGGTTCGGCCACCAACCGCCCGGACGGGGGAGTCGACGTCGTCGCGGAGGGGCCGGCTGAGGCGTGCGACACATTGTTGGAACTCTTGGTAACCGGGCACACGCCGGGCCGGACGGATCGCGTCGAACATGTGGTCGGTCCCGCTCGTGGTGGTCTTGCGGGCTTTGTTCGCCGCTGAGCGAGTTCACCCCCGGTGACCTGGACAGATAGTCCTGGCGAGAGCTTCGGATCAAGGCCGAAGTTTCTGGTGTTCCAGGGACGGTCGGCCTTGCATGTGGCATGCTCTTGACTTTCGGTGACAGGGTGTGAGAGCCTTAGGTCATTCTTTGGGGCGTACTCCGCCCGCCGACAGGTGGACGGGGAGCGAGCCAGCGGTTGGGAAGTAGCACCGATGGTCGACAGGACGGTCTTTCCAAGATTCGTCCGGTTTCGTCGCGCCCAGCATCCAGCAAGGTCACTCATCGTGGAGGACCATCACCATGGCGAAGGCCCTTTTCGGCCACGTCGGCTCCGGCAACGACCTCCGGCTCTCGTACGAAGTACGTCGGCTGCGTGCGCGCGTAGCAGAGCTCGAGGCTGAGCTTGCCCGGACGCGTGCCGTCAACGACGCGCTCGTCGGCGTCGATGTCCCCGAGGACGTCCGCGAGCTGGAAGCAGAGCCCGCGCTGACCTGAGCCGAGCACCGCTCGCGGTATCCCCTCCCCGGCGGTGTCGTCGGGATCACGGGTCCGTCGGGATCTCGGGCGCCTGAACCGTGACTGGCGTTGAGCCAGCCTGTCGGCTTGGTGCGCTTCTCCTCCCGTCGGCGTGCCAGGCGTCGCCTTGGGGCGCTTCCTGGTATCGGCGGCCGAGTGCTCGAGTAACGGCTCTCGTCCAGTCTCGGTCCGAGGCGCGGATCGGGAGCCGTCGGCCCCGCCGCGGAAGCGGCGTGGGCGTTCCGCTCGGTGGTCCGCCTTCGGCTGCTCGTCCCTGGTGGGGCGGCGAGTCCGAGGCGGCTTCGGACGGTGCGGGTGCCTGCCGTGCCCGGGTTTCGGCCTGACGGTCGCTCGGCCCGGTGCGGCATCCCGCCACGCCCTGTCCGATGCCGAGACCTTCGGCAACCCCGGTCGGGCCGACCGGTCGAGTGCTGCCCAGGATCAAGCTTCGCTGGCCGAGCGCGGGTTGGGGAGTGTCCTCCTTGTTGGCCTCCCGTTACCTGCGGCGGTCGGTCGGGGCTTACCCGCGTCTGCTGGGTCGTACCTTCGTGGCTGATCGACCACACCCACGGCTTTCACAACTCCTCCCGGCCTGGTCGGGCCCCGTTCGGCGGCCGGTGGCCAGAAGTTCGGAGCCCCGTGTCGGAGTGAGATCTCGCGCAGACTATCGCGTTCTGTCCCGGCGGCGGGCGTAGCGGCGTGTCCCGTTCGTGACAGAGAGTTTGCGGATATCGTGGGTCGGCGGCTCGGAAGCCCGCTGTCGGTGCCGCTGGCCGGTTGATTCGCGGATCGGCGGCCGCACGTGCCGGCTGGGCGGGACCGCCATGGGAGAGACGCCGGCGTCGACTTTCCCGCGCCGCGCCCGTCTGCCACGACCGTCGCCTTCGCCGCGGAGACCCGTGTACCTCAAAAGCCTGACACTGAGGGGCTTCAAGTCCTTCGCGAGTTCGACCACGCTGCGCCTCGAGCCGGGGATCACCTGTGTCGTGGGCCCGAACGGCTCGGGCAAGAGCAACGTCGTCGACGCGATGGCCTGGGTGCTGGGCGAGCAGGGCGCGAAGGCGCTGCGCGGCGGCACGATGTCGGACGTCATCTTCGCCGGCACCCCGTCGCGTCCCGCCCTCGGCCGGGCCGAGGTGCTGCTGACGATCGACAACTCCGACGGCGCACTGCCGATCGAGTACAGCGAGGTGACCGTCGGCCGGCTGATGTTCCGCAGCGGCCAGAGCGAGTACACGATCAACGGAACGTCGTGCCGACTGCTGGACATCCAGGAGCTGATGAGCGACTCCGGGATCGGCCGCGAGCTGCACGTCATCGTCGGCCAGGGCCAGCTGGACGCGGT